>ENA-UEYI01000708-UEYI01000708.1-human-gut-metagenome-genome-assembly--contig:-NODE-708-length-32129-cov-10.074785_pt1 | contig 32129 bp, 39 predicted proteins | sample MGYA00242900_ERZ507916 | MGnify/ENA primary metagenome ERZ507916 (study PRJEB26167, sample SAMN06115521) | human gut metagenome | host: Homo sapiens | place: China:Chongqing | collected 2015-09-02...
GTTAGAGCCTATTTTCCCACAAATATATGGGATTTTGGCAACATTTGCCAATAGAAAACTGAAGCGGGCTTGATTTTATGTTTTCTTGAGGATTCTTTTTTATCTCGTGGGCATGTGATTGAAAATTCTCATCCTAATTTCTAATCCTGGTTGGACGGAATTGGTGCACCACTTACTCACCGTAGCAGGAATACAGCGCGAAACTTAACCGAAGTATTCCAGAAGTACACGCCCACGGAAATGAGTGCCGCGATGGCTGCCACTATCCAATCCACAATGGGGATGTTCATTATGGCCGTACTTACAGCCCTATAAGCCGAGACTGCTGAAAGTTTGAAAGCCCCAAACGATGCCGAGGCGATACCTGCAAACGTGGCAAATGCCGTGTAATTAAGCACAGGCTTCAGCATCTCCAAACGTTCCTTCAGGCTCTTGCTCTTGTCACCCAAAGCCAGCACGTCAATGCCTGCCTTTTTCAGCTCCTCTTGCGTGTCCTTTGGCAAAAACCCGCCCTGTGAAAGTATAGCCAGCGTGTTACGTAAAGCCACACCGCCCTCCGAGCCCTTCTTGCCTGCCTTGTCCAGCACCTGAATAGCGGCGTTCGTTTCCTCGAAGCTCACATTTGCGGACTTCGCAGCCATACCGCATTGTTCCAGTGCCGACTTGATGGCAGGAAGCTCAGCACTACCCGCCTGACCATCTGCCCCATGGTGTTCATCATTTCAGCCATTTTGCGGCTCGCCTCCATAGGGTCGTCAAGGCTCACGCCGTATTGGTTCATAGCCGTAGTCAACACCTCAGCAGCTGCCGTGCCGTCGCCACCCATCAACTTTCTTGTAGTTTGGATCGCGTCGCCCATGGCTTTCAACGCTTCGGGACATTTACCCAGTTCGGGCGTAAGCTGAGAGAGAAGCAGCTTGTAGCCTTCCACAGCTGTGCCAGCATCCGAGCCGAAAGCCCTTGCAGAGCTTCGCGCATAGCCTTCAATTTGTTTCAGTCCTTCACCCGTAACACCCTGCCACAGCAGAGAGGTCGTGCATCTGGCTGTCGAGAGCTATGCCCGCAGAACTGAAACTGTTCACGGCTTCGTTCATTTTACCAACGCTGTCGGCAACTAGGTCTAACACCGCGAGCTTCTTTGCCAAATTGCCAAGCACGCTCTCAACGCCCTTGACATTTGCCGAAAATTTCCCCGCAGCGTCCGACATTCCGTTTACTTGTACCGAAAAGTTGCCGCCAACGCTAAGAATGTAATCAAATACTTGCATATCCCGTTTTTTTTATTTAATATTGCGGTCAGAAATAAATTACATTACTATGATAGAGAGCATTATTACAGCATTCATCTATGTGCTTACAGTTGTAGGCTTTTTCGGTGTCATGCTGATGCCGTTCTACCTTATATTCGCTTTCTGCCGCGCCATTTGGTGCGACTATTTCCGCTCACCAAACAAGTGAACCATCATGTCCGCTTGCAGCCTATGAATTGACAAAGAAACTTTTTATAGGTATGGCTAAATATGCGTTGGTTTTCAACTCCACCAAGTATGATATTTATGAGCCACCATTTGTCTTTAGAGAATGCCAATTAGATACACTGATTATGCCGGTATTGGCTTCACTCTGCAAAGGACTTGCGTTTGCTGAATATCCAATGACTCGAAACAGCAATAAGAAGGGATTAGAAATTGAGAACTCTCAAGGACGTATTGACTATTGGTGCATTTATAAAGATGTTTGTATGGGAGATGGATAAAGATATGGTTTATTATGACAATGATAGAGCATATCCAGGATTGATAGTCATGGCTAAGTTTTTCAAAGATATTAAACACAAAGGTTCAGAAGATTGATATGAATACAATTAAGCATGTATTACTCAAAGGAAATGAAAGTTTCCTTGATCATACAAAGAGTATTGCTTTATACGGCAAACTCTATTGGCGCAAGTCTAACAAGAAACTTAATGTTGGTGACATCGTGTATCTTTTTATGTCAGGTAAAGGACATTATCAAATCAGATACAAATTAGAAGTAACCAACACAAGCGTGCCAAGACAAGACGAAAAATGTTGGTTGGCTCCATTTGTTCCTGATAATGATTGTTTTGAGTTTACTCCTGTTGCAGCCATGTATGAAGGCGAAGAACTTGGATTTAATGAACTGGAAACGATAGGTATCAGCAGATATGTTCAGTATGCTGTTCTCAGTAATGAACAAATTAACTTCATCAATAAATACTTTGAGTAGCACTATAACAGGAACTTTGTCTGATTAGCGCAATTATTGGCGACTTAGCAGCATGGACTTGGGAAAACGATCATGAGAAGTTTTACCCATCTTTGATTTCAGAGAAAGCATTGCTCTCTGAATTTGGTCTTTCTGTGCTTGCAACTGCAGATGCACTTGACTATAATCTATTCATGAACGAAGCTGAATATAAGGAATACATTCGTCCATGGTTTCGTGTTGTCAATGACGATGTCGTATGCTACTCTGAAGGAGTTAAGGAGTGGATTGAAAAGCAAGACTATAACTATAATACAATGCTCATAGGAATTGCAATAGTAAGAGTGATTCCTTGCGCATGGTATCAAGAGAAAAGTCAGGACAACTGCGGTCTAATTTGTACTGTGTCTTAAGATCTTATGACATTACTTCATTTTAGGCTTTTGACATAATCAAACAAGGGTTCGGGATTGAAACTCTTTCCTTTATATTTCGCTCCAAGATGAAGGTGTATGCCTGTTGCTAATCCAGAACGACCTGCCACCCTATAGGAGTACCAGCATTGACGATTTGGCCCACCAAGACAGTTTGGTAAGATAAATTGAAATTTGAAATCCTCTACAAAATGTTTCAGAACGCCATAAATAGGCATTGGGATTACGTATATTTTACCTTTGTATATTTTATGTTTCATGTTTCATTTTTATGTTTCAACTTGTTGATTATCAACGCTTTTGAAGGCTGAAACATACGATTTTTATGTTTCACTTTTAGTTTCAATGTTTCATTATAAAAATACTGAGGGAGAAAAACAAAAACACTGTGGGAGCGATTTAAAAACACTGTGGGAGCGATTCAAAAACACTGTGGGAGCGTGAAAGCGCTCCCTCAGTGTTTTTAAAAATGAAACATGAAACTAAAAATGAAACATAAAAGTCGTATGTTTCACTTTTCGAAATGACTGATATTCAATTACTTTATAACAAAAAATGAAACATGAAAGATAATTCAAAAGTTCTGAAAATGTATGGATATTATGTGAGATAAATTGCAGTTTAAAAGTTTAAGTAAGTTACCCCAAGCCGAATCAAGGAAAACTTCGATGTATTCGATTTTTAACTATCTCAGCAGGAATGTTTGAAATCGCATCGCTGAAGGCTGACAGAATAGGTTCAAACCCCGATACATGTGATTTCTAATATGGTATGGTTTGGAGTGAAATGCTCCCCAAATATATAAGATGAAAATGTAAAAAGTTACGGAGATAATTCATATTCCCCGTAACTTTTTACTTAAAACATTCAGAAAATTTATCTGTTGTTTTCACCCTATGCAGGAAAATCTATTTACAAGATGCAGATCAGTCAATATCTATTAATTGGAAATGCTTGTTGAAGGTCAAATCCAATCCGTTTGTCAGTTCCACCTCGTACTCATTCTTGTTCATTTCAATCTTTTTCACCGATTGTCCAGCATAATTATCCTTCAAGTAGTTCTTGATAGCTTGCGGAATCAACAGAGCTGGCACGATTCCCCGCTTGCAGTCTATCTCTGTAAGATTTCCTTTTTTGTCGAATTCCAGCTTCGTGCCATTCTGCAGAACCACATCATAGTTTCTACTGACAACTCCCAATTCAATCGTTGCAAGCATCACCTTCTGACCATTGAAATGATTATTAAGCAAGATTTGGGCCTTGGCAGGAAGTGCATTTACAGAGATAGGCTTGTCGTTGTCCGCATTCGCCACCATATTGGATGAAACCATGCAGCAAATGGCAATCATCAATATTCGAAAAATTCTTTTCATAAGCTACAAATTAAAAATTTATAATGCCTAAAAAGCGATGGGTGCTTAAATGCCATCATCTAAAAATTAGACGCAAATCGTGCCTGAAAGTTTAAAGGATTCTACCGTAATTAATGTAAATTAACTATGCTCATATTCCAATCTCCATAAAAGAATAGATTTTGGAGTAGTAGCTTGGATAATATGTCTTCGGTTCTCTTCATAATGATAACAAAAGTACAATTCTCATGCCGTTAATTGCGGGATTCGGCATGTTAATTCATTCAAGTTTCGGATGGAAATAAGTTTGAGAGTAATTTGGCGTAATGAAGATAATGAGGAATGGATTACTAAATCCCTATTTTAGTGGCAAACACAGAAACTATTTACTTAACTAAAACGGACTATGCGATGATTATTTTAAATAAACGTCGCAGAATATGCGGTATTTTTCGGGCTTATTTGGCGATTCTACATTATTTTATTATTTTCGTCGCAGAATATGCGGCGTTTAATGCCGTAATTTTAATAAGATAGGCTACACTCGGGTAAACATTCAAGTAAACTTGATGTTTTCCACTCCTTTGCACTATCCTTTGTCGCACATAGAACAAATACATTATGTATATACACGAAAGAGATAATTGGACAAACTTCCGTTGGGATGCTTCTGATGTATCAAACCTTCAAGAAATAGTATGTCGTAAACAAGGTTTGCTTTACGGCAGATTGAGCTCGCTTGGCTTTGACAGCAAACTCAGAGCCATGGCAGAGAACTTGACACATGATGTAGTATATTCTTCAGAAATTGAAGGTATACGTCTGAATGAGGAGCAGGTGCGTTCTTCAATCGCCCGAAAATTAGGAATTGAAAACGTGAAATATACAGCTCCTTCCCATTATGTTGACTCTGTGGTTAGCGTAATGCTCGAAGCTGTGCAGAACTATGACCAGCCTCTCTGTAAAGAAAAACTGTGCGCTTGGCAAGCGGCTTTCTTTCCAACCGGTTTTAGCGAAGGTAGCCAAATAGAGATTGGACAATACCGAACAAACGAGGAACATATTGTTAGTGGAATGTTTGGTCGTGAGAAGGTGCATTATGTAGCCCCTTCTCCTAATCTTGTAGAGGGCGAGATGCAAAAGTTTATAGCTTGGTTTGATGGCGAAGACACGGGGGGTAGCGTTGTCCGTTCAGCCATAGCACATTTCTGGTTTGTAAGCATACATCCTTTCGAAGATGGCAATGGTCGACTGGCTCGCATTCTTTCTGACATGCTTCTTGCACGAGGAGAGAAGAGCAAGTTGCGTTTCTATAATATATCATCTCAAATAAATAAAGACAAAAACCACTATTACGACATTCTGGAACGTATGCAACGTGGCGATGGAAACATCACAGAATGGCTGGTATGGTATATGAAGAAACTGATTGATGCGCTCGATGAAGCAGAAACCATTGTTACCACCATCTTAAACAAAAGTTTCTTTTGGCAGAAGGCTGCATCCATACCTATGACAGAGCGACAAACACAAATGCTCAACCTCTTCCTTGATGGCTATGAAGCTAAGATATCATCAAAGACTTGGGCATCCTTGGCTAAGTGTTCCAAAGACACCGCCCTACGCGACATACAAGACCTCGTCAGCAAGAACATATTGGTAGAAGACATTCCAGGAGCCAAACGCCCAAGCTATTCCATTGTCTTTGATGCAGAGGACCTCACACAATTCTTTACCGATGTGTGTATTACCCAAGAGAATGGCACACCATATCTCAATGGCCTGTTCAAAGGTCATAGAAAGGTTTGTGAAAGAATATTACCACTCGATGCTGAGCGTTACCAAAAGGGAGATTTACCATTGCCTAATCTGCTCAATAAATACTGCTCGTATTTGATGCCAAACGATTAGGAACCTGTCATGAATAAACATATTACATGGCAAATCTTATTGATTATTAACTGAAGTTTCGGATTTAACAAGGGCGGACTGAATCATCGTGCAAGGCGAATGCAATCAAGCTTGCTTGAATTGCTGAGCCGCAGCCGATGATGTCAATAAAAGCCCTTGTTAAATCCGAAACTTGAGTTACCTTATTATATATATAAGAAAAACCGCCTATCTTTGCCACTGGAAAGTATGCGATAGCCGGCTAAAAAGTCAGCGGCCTTTCTTACGCCCTTTCGGTTCGTTCGTTTGTTCGTTGGTGTAAAGATAGAGGTATTTCGGTAACTTCCAAAACTTTTAGACAAAAGTACCCTAAGCTCTAAATTTAACGATCATTTAGAGAAATACGGGTATTTGGACGTATAATTTAGTTTGAAAGCGTATGAAAGACTATGTAGGTAAAGCCACAGACGTGCGTAACCGCATTAACCTGCTGCTAAAAGAAAATGGATTATCCCAAAATTCGGTAGCTGGTGGCGACACACCAACCCAAAAACGGCTAAATAGCCAGTTAAGCCACGGCAGTAATATATCGCTCGATACAGTCCTGCGGGTGCTGGATGCCTGCCCGGACGTATCGGCAGACTGGCTGCTGCGCGGTGTTGGCGAAATGTACCGCGCCACGTCTCCGGCTGTTAGCGCGTCGGTAACTGGTGCTAATAGCGTAACCAGCGAAAACGCTACAGTAATCGGCCAGCAAACCGCGGTACTATCCGAAACATTCGTGCGCGATATGCTGGCCGAAAAGGATAAGCAGATACAAACCCTATTACAGTTAATGGCAAAATGAAAAAGTTATTATTTGTGATGCTGGCCGCTTTCGTTTTCGTTTTCGTTTCTTGCTCTAAAGACGAAAGCGATTTAGCCCCTAACGACGGGCAGTATATCGCACGCTCCGGCGATATGGTTGTATGTATGCAGCTTAAAGGTGGCCGCTGCTCCTACTTTGCACCTTACATAAAGGGCCGTATTTTTCATAGCTGGACTAACGTAACTACGTCCGGCAGCTACCCTGCATACATATATAGTATAAAAGATTTTACCGTGCAAGCGCGTTATAGTAGTCTCGATGCTTTTACGGCTACGCTCTCCGGCGTTCTCCATACTGAGGAAAGCGACGCGCTAAATACTGGCCAGTCTCTATATATTGGTGTGCCTGCCAGTATGCAGTTTAACTTAGATAATTCGGTACTGGATGCTAACGGTGACGGGGTGCTGGATAGTCAGCAGTAAACTGCAAATTTTCAGCAAACAAGTTTTAAGTAGTTGTAAATAGCTGTGTTTTAGGTTGTTATAAAATTCATATTTATATTAGGAGTAGCTACTTTATCTTTAGGTTCTGCGAATAGCAATGGCATACCATGAAAATCCCCATCGTAGAACTTGTACGACAACATTTCTCCGATGGTAACACCTTTCATCTGCGCCTTGCTTCGTTCTTGCAGCTGTATAGGTATTCCTAATATAGCAATCTCTTTCATTTTAGCCATTATGCTTTATTTTAATACACCATTAAAATAAAGCAGATGTGTTTGCAATAATTTGAGGAAACTAATGCTTTGGGGACAAAGAAAATTTTGCTGACAATCAAGTTTGCACATTCCCATACGTTTCTACTCCACCAAATAGACTTGTAGTCTATTTATCTTTTTTTGACTGAAAAATTAAGGAGTAAGCTCAATCAACTCCATTATATCTAACATTTTAAATAGAACACCATTGATGGTAGAATGCCAGCTTTGATGAAAATGCCCATAAAACCAATGAGTAATCGTATTGCAATCTGTTTTTATGGCTTCGTATATTGCATCCATTGTTTCGCGTTCATTCTGCACATCAGCCAATAAACAATCATCCCTTAATGCCCATAGCTGCAGTTCTTTTTTATCTTGCAGTTCGCAGAACGTTGGTGCTGTATGAGTGACGACCGTGTCAATTTTGTACAGAGAGGTAATTTTAGATAAAACCTTCTCATTAAAGACAGGAGCTTCATCCTGCCAATAGTTATTGGTTGTAAAAGATTTGTCCGCTATAGTTCTGTCATTATACCTATGCATCTTACTTTTACCATACTCCCAGGACTCTTTCCTTGATTGACGGTCGATAGATATTGCTCCACCAACACAGAGTATGGTGTGTCCATTGGCCTTGACTACAGAATAGTCAGGAATAGCGATAAATCGTTTGTGGCAGAAAGCCTTGCCATCAAAATACGCTGGGTTGTCATGATTGCCTCTAATGAATACAATCCAATTATTGGCATCATTCATACGTTTGGAGTTCCTTTTCACCATGTTGTCATAATAGCCTCTCTTGTCAAAACCAAATCCACAATCTCCAGCTACAATGATCAGAGTGTCTTTCATCTGATATTGTATGCACACTTTGTTCACGAGGAGATTAAAGTCCCCGTGAATATCTCCACATATGGCAACATTGCGGCACTTTAGGAAATCATAAATATTGGGATATGCATCAGTATTCATCTCAGAAAAGCCGTATTGATAAGTTCAAGGAGTCGTTCGGCATCCAAGCCTCTAAGCCCTGCGTTTTTGAGGAAATCGGAATTTGGAAGTTCTCCTACTCTTTGATAAAAGTCATTCATATCGTTTTTCAATTTTTCAGGGAGTGTAAAGTGAGAATCCTGCGGCAGCATAGCAATGAGTCTGAAAACATCTTTCTTATGCTTCTCAATGTCTCGACTATCTACCTGTTCGCCTTCTGCTTTTCTATCCAGCATCTCTGTATATGCTTTAGCTTTCAAACAAATTAGAGCTTCAGGACTAGCTACATGGATGTCGTCAATATTTCTGCTATGCTCAATCGTGAATGCATAGTAGTCGTCATCCATTAGAATTGCAGACAGACTGGAGAGGTCTTCTCCAACACTTATCGGTTCTATATGTGCATCTGCTGGAAGGTTTAGAATGCCTGTATTTCTTGCAAAAAGCTCTATTTGCTTCGGGTAGGTCTTGTCTTGAGGGTTGGTAAAACGATAATATTCGTGTTTGAATTCATTTTCACCTTTGCTTCGGTGACCATAATTGGCTGTTTTGATAAAATCCCACAAACGTAATCCGAAATCAGGTGTAAGAGCTTCAACAACAAGTACGAAGTCAAGGTCCTTTGTTGCACGAGGATTCATATCAAGTTCTTCTTCAAGCAGATTGCACGCAGCCCCACCTATTAGCACATATTTGTCTTTATATTCATTGAAGTATTCCTTCCAACGTTCAATTCCTGTTACCATTTTATTTCTTCAATTAAAGTGTCACATTCTAATTGTATTCTTTCATCATCGCTATCTTTCATGCACAGATAAAGCGAAAGTTTATCTACTATTCCGTTTTCTGACAACAACGTTGGAGAATATTTCCATACTTCTACCTTTATATCCCCGTATTGTTTGCTCATTATTGCGGCATTCTCTTTGGCTATCACTTTGTCGATTGCAACAACTGGTGTTGTTGGCTCAGCAAGCATGGTATAATGTCCCATTGCTGTTTCACCAGACATCAAACTTCCTGTAGGTTTTATATCAGTGAAAAGAATACGCTCTATAGGAGACGACATCAGTGGAAGGGATTTATTCCATAATTCCATCTTGTTAAATATTATTTGGACAGATTTCTGTTTGCCTCCAACAAGTGTAATTATATTATTGGTATCAAGCCACCTTAGAGCAACATTGATAGTTGGGTACGCTAAACCTACAAGCTTTGCTATTTCTGAAGTATTCAAACCATCAATCGTACTCTTTTCTAGATGATAGAGTACAATCATCTGAGCAACAGGGGGCATTTTATTGGGCATCACCTTAGACTTGTTCCTCATTTTGCGCAGCACAATGAGAAGACTTGGAACGAAAACAAGTTTATTTGGCACAATAAAATTAACTTTGGCATGAGTTAGCCTAGATAGATTGTATGATGCAACTGACTCAAGAGCAAACACAACAGGATGGTGGAATACCTCCATCATCTTTGTCTGATGTTTGGATAGCTGCATCGGAGAAATGTTATCAAACTCGGTGGGCACCGCTAAGGTAACTATCGTCTCCATAAACTCAATATCATAAAGAGTATAGCAGCAAGCAATTGCCAAAGGTAGTTTACTATCATTCTTTTTTTCATGAGTTAACATCCTTATTTCACAACCTGTCAGTTCGGCAAGAAAATCTATTACCTTGTCAATATTATATTTCATATTGCATATTATATGAGTAGAGATATTTTATGCAAAAGTATATATAATATATTGATTTACCAAACCTTTTCAATGAAAAGCACTCGGCAGTTGTGTGATTTTATGGATTTCTATGTACTTTGCAAACTAAATTCAACAACTTTTTCATGAAAGAACAAATGAATGTTACCATTCTCCTTTGAGGATAACATTATTGCATTATGACTTTTCACACCTTCATGTTTCTCCGTAGAATAACCCAAAAGAAGACAGAGTAAACATGCTTCATAATGTCAGGTTTACATCAACCTTATTACCACCATTCCGGAACTTTATAGTATGATTATCGAAATATTATCATACTTCTTTTATAATCTGTGTTAAGACTGAACTGGTTTTTCGTGTGTTTTTTCGTCAATCATATAAAAGTCTGTTCCTTTGCAATGCTTTTGGGAGTTCTCCTGCCTTTTGAGAGTATTTCCGAGTATGATAATAAACAAAGGATAACAATTAAATATCAGATTGAAAAATGTCAGGATTCGTAATTTTTGTGCTCGTCCTCACCTTTGTCTATGTGGTCTACTTTTCAGTAATGATCACACTAGACCTCCATGGCAAGAAGGATGAAAAGAAATCAGAAGAAGATACCTATGATGTAGGGGATATTACCAACGAGGAACAGCCAGTTGCAATCGAAGAGAGCAACGACAATCCTGACGAAGGTGATATGACCTTCACCGAACAAATCACAGATGATGGGCTTAGAGTTGTTAACCCAACTGGGAATGTAACTCCCCACTCTTCTTTTATCGAAGAACCACCAATAACGGAACAGCCATCATCAACGACAAGTGAAGAACTCAACGAGAAAAATGATGAATTCCTGGAGCACATTGAACCAGAACATCAATGTAGTTACCTCTCAGAAGAGTTTATGCAGAATCTCAACAATAAGCACAAAACCCGAAAAATAGAAAAGAAGAATGCCAGAGATAAACTGTAAAAAGAATCATTTGTTTGCCATATTGTCGATATGTGTCATGCTCTTCCAGCCAATGTTGGCATCAGCCAAATGCGGAGGTGTCGATTACAGCTGGGGAGCAGACGCACTGAGCAATGCTCATGACTTTACGGTAACAATGATGCTCTATGTTGTCTATCTGGTGTATGCCATAGCAGCCATCGTAGCCATCATAGGAGCTTTACAAATCTATATAAAGATGAATACAGGCGAGGGCGATGTAACCAAATCCATCATGATGCTTATTGGTGCATGCCTTTTCATGATTGGTGCGACAATCTTGTTCCCTGCATTCTTCGGTTACAATATAGTATAAGGTAAAAAGATTAGGATAACAAATATCTCAACCTGCAGGAGAGATAACGTATGTAAAATTTCAAGTAAACATCAAAAAAGCAAATGAAGAAAATCAAGTATCTAGCAAAGAACTTTTTCAAAGCCAAGCGCATGAAGACGCTCGCAATGCTCCTATTCTGTGGAACCTTGGCAACCTATGCCCAGAACGCAGCAGGTGACTATACCGCCGGTACAGATGCCCTTGCAACCGTGACGGAGGAAATCGCCAAGTACATTCCATTCGTTGTTAAGCTCTGTTACGCCATTGCTGGTGTTGTTGCCGTAGTGGGCGCAATCAGCGTTTACATCGCTATGAACAATGAGGAGCAGGATGTCAAGAAGAAGATTATGATGGTTGTAGGCGCATGTATCTTCCTCGTTGCTGCTGCTCAGGCTCTGCCTTTGTTCTTCGGTCTCTAATCTATCGTTCAAGCAATAGGAATACATCATGTCAGTAGAAGTAAACGAAAATCAATATGTGAGCTATCCCATATTCAAGGGTCTCCAGAAGCCACTTGAATTTATGGGATTCCAGGGACGCTACATCACTTGGGCCGCATGTGCCGTTGGTGGAGCCATCCTCGGCTTCATCATAGCATATTGCATCCTTGGTTTTGTAGTAGGTCTCGTGGTTCTTGCTGTTTCACTCAGCTCTGGAGCAGCCCTTATATTCTTCAAGCAGAAGAAGGGTTTGCACACAAAGAAGGAGGAGCATGGTGTGTTCATCTATGCTTGTTCGCATAGAATGTAATCAAACAAAATTCAAATGTAAACAAATGAGCAAGTGTGTTGAAATCTGAATAGTGTTAATCGGTAGGCTCACCCTCTCACAAGGATGGGCCTACCTTTATTTATACTTATCAAAATGAAAGATTTGACAATCGTTATAAATACAGAAATCGGTGCTCGATATGTGATGATGCCATCAGAGTTCTTGGTTTCCATTGCCCAAGCCAATGAGGTCATCTTTGTATGCTTCCATGAAATAGGCACCGGCAAACTTCTTCATACAGTCTTTCTCTTCGTAGAAGAAGATGAAGAAAATCATATTCGTGGATTCAGTAACTACTCGAAGAAAGGTCAAAAACAGATACTCGATGATATGAGAGATTTCATAATCGAGGACATTAACAATTTACTTTCAGAAAACCATGACGGCAAGAATGATCCATACCCAATCGTACATCGCTCTTATTTCGACCATCAGGAGTTTGAGAAGCGTTGGTATACGTTCTACGATATGATTACAGATGCCTTGGAAGGTTCTGAAGAAAATTTCGTAGCCCAAAACAAGAAGCCCCAAAAACATAACAAGAAGAATAAGAAGAAATGATCTCATACGTAATCATAGCATTTGTGGCAATACTCATTGGTATGGCTATCTCAGTTTCAGCCTTTGGCACTGGAGGCAAACGTAAGAAAATCTTTCAAGACATCTACTTCTCTATCGAGGATGTGGATGGCATTGGTGTGCTCTATACCAAGACAGGCGAGTACTCAGCCATTTTGAAGATGGAGAACCCAGTACAGAAGTATTCTGCAAACATTGATAGCTACTATGAGTTCAACCATCTTATTACCGCACTTGCCCAGACTCTTGGTGAAGGCTATGCCATTCACAAGCAGGATGTTTTTGTGCGCAAGCAGTTCAAGGATGAGAGCAACGACAACCATGAGTTTTTGTCAGAGTCTTACTTCAAGTATTTCAATGGACGTTCCTATACCGACAGCCAGACCTATCTGATTATCACCCAGGAGAACAAGAAAAGCCGTATCTTCTCTTTTGACAGCAAGAAATGGCGTGACTTTATGGTGAAAATTCGCAAGGTCAAAGACCAACTGAAGGACTCAGGCGTGGAAGCATCCTACCTCGATGGCAATACGGCTCGTGAATATGTTGACCGCTATTTCTCCATGAACTTCAACGACAAGACTGTGTCAATGACAAACTTCAAAGTTGATGAAGAGTCTATCAGCATGGGCAACAAACGATGCAAGGTGTATAGTCTTGTTGATGTTGACTGTGTCAGCACACCATCTACAGTCCGTCCATTCACCAACATTGAGGTGAACAATGTTTCGATGCCAGTGGATATGGTATCATTGGTTGACAGCATTCCGTCTGCCGATGTAGTTGTGTATAACCAGATGTTCTTCATTCCTAACCAGAAAAGAGAACTCTCCCTACTCGACAAGAAGAAAAATCGTCATGCCAGTATGCCAAATCCAAGCAATCTGATTGCCGTAGAAGACATCAAGAAGGTGCAAGATGTGATTGCAAGAGAAAACAAGCAGTTGGTATATGCCCACTTCAACCTTGTCGTTGGAACGTCTATAGATGCTGATATTCAGAAATGCACCAACCATCTGGAGAACTCCTTTGGCAGATTGGGCATCCATATCAGCAAAAGAGCCTACAACCAGCTGGAACTATTCGTCAACTCATTCCCTGGTAATTGCTACTCAACCGACCCAGAGTACGACCGCTTTCTGACTCTAAGTGATGCAGCAGCCTGCCTTATGTACAAAGAGCGCATTCAGCATAGCGAGGAAACCCCGTTGAAGATTTACTACACTGACCGCCAAGGTGTGCCAGTGGCTATCGACATCAGCGGTAAGGAAGGAAAGAACAAGATTACGGACAACTCCAATTTCTTCTGTCTCGGACCATCTGGAAGTGGTAAGTCCTTCCACATGAACAGCGTTGTTCGCCAGATGTGGGAGCAGAACACCGACGTGGTGATGGTTGATACAGGTAATTCATACGAAGGACTCTGCGAGTATGTTGGAGGCAAGTACATCAGCTATACCGACGAGCATCCTATTACGATGAACCCTTTCGCCATCAAGCGTGAGGAATTGAACATCGAGAAGATTGGCTTCCTGAAGAACCTGATAATGCTCATCTGGAAAGGAACCCAAGGCGAAGTCACCAAGACGGAAGACCGACTCATAGAACAAGTTATCACAGAATACTTCGAAGAATATTTTGTAAAGAAACAGATTGAGACCCTTTCGTTCAACACATTCTATGAGTACAGTACAATCCGCATTCCAAAGATTATAAAAGAGAACAATCTGGCAGGAATTGATTTGGCAGCATACAACTATCTGCTGAAGGACTTCTACAAGGGAGGCAGCCATGAGCTTACTCTTAATGAGAACCTCGACACGAAGCTGTTTGACGAGACCTTCATAGTCTTCGAGATTGACTCAATCAAGGACGACCCTCTTCTCTTCCCTCTCGTAACGCTCATCATCATGGACGTTTTCATCCAGAAAATGCGTATCAAGAAGAACCGCAAGGTACTTGTCATTGAAGAGGCATGGAAAGCCATTGCATCGCCAATGATGGCTGAGTACATCAAGTACCTCTACAAGACTGCCCGTAAGTTCTGGGCATCAGTGGGTGTGGTAACTCAGGAGATTCAGGACATCGTGGGAAGTCCGATTGTAAAGGAAGCCATCATCAACAACTCAGACATTGTGATGCTGCTTGACCAAAGCAAGTTCCGTGAACGCTTTGACGAAATCAAGGCTATCCTTGGTCTTACTGATGTGGATTGCAAGAAGATCTTCACCATCAACCGCCTAGAAAACAAGGAAGGTCGAAGTTTCTTCCGAGAAGTGTTCATCCGTCGAGGAAGTGTCGGAGGAGTGTTTGGAGTGGAAGAACCCCATGAGTGTTACATGACCTACACCACGGAGAGAGCAGAGAAGGAAGCCTTAAAACTCTACAAAAAAGAGTTGCAATGTGACCATCAGCACGCCATCGAAGCCTATTGCCGAGATTGGGAGCTGTCAGGGATAAGCAAGTCACTGCCTTTTGCCCAAAAGGTAAACCAAGCTGGTCATGTACTGAGGCTAAAACCCAAGATAAGAGAGTAACCTCAATAGATTATAACAACAAGTCATAAACGATAATATTCAGGAAAATGAAACGCTATCTGATAATACTTACCCTCTACCTCTGTGCCGTTGTACCTACAATGGCGCAGTACTACAGTGTGAACTATGACAAACGCACCGTAGCAGAAATGACAGCCGCTTTTGCTACAGAGGCAGCTACCGAGGCGTATTATGCCCAGCAGGTAGCCAAGATACGTGAATACTATCAGGCGGCTGAGGTTGCAGCAGCAGGAATTTTCACGTCAAAGTTTCTTGACCGCAAAGCCCTCACCAACTTGGGACTGTGGACAAGTGCCACAGAGAACTACTATTACCGCCGTATCTACAACATGGTATCTGCCAAAATCATGCCCAAGATATGGACTGTTGCAGGTATGATGCTCAAAAGTCCACAGAATGCACTCTACTGGGGAAGCTATTTATATAAAGTATGCGAAGAGACCAAGACACTCTGCTATCAGTTCGAGTCAATTGTCACAAACAGCACCCTCTCATTCAAGGATATAGCATTTCTAGAAATAAACCAGGAACTTGCAGCTATTCTGAAACTCTCGGAGTTGGGCAACGTAGATTGGGAAAAGGTGTTTGATAACTTCTCCGACATCGGATCTAACTTCACCAAGGAAAACCTGAATGAAGACATTAACAACCTCTATGCCATGGGAGTAAATCTTGCAGCAGCAGGAGCAGGCAATGCCGTAGGTTCCATCCTTGGCAACAGCAACTTCGATGATTCGATGATGAACAAGGCAAGCAGTGTCATTGAAATAGCAGAGAATGTCTATGGACTCTACAATAACCTGTCAACCAATGCCGGTAACACCATCTTGCAGTTTGTTGGAGGAAGGGACAGCATTGCAAACCTCTTCTCTTTATCGAACTACAATCTGACTTCATGGATAACAGACTATGCTCGTGAAGGAATGGGACAATACTATACCCAGCGATGGTATATCTACAGAGTTGATGCCGGAAATGTCACTCTATGCGATTACTATCCACCTACAGACAATGACGCTGTAATCAAAGGTGATCACTGGTATCGTATCAGCACAAAGGACAAAAACTATTCTCCAACATCGGCAGAGAGAGAAGCGGCATTGAGAAACTCTGAAAACCATGCAGGTTGGAGCCGAAGTCAGGTTCAGCAACTGAACAGCTCAAACGACGGCTTCAAATATAGTATGACATACTACATATCGGGCTACATACTCAGTAAAAAGAAAAAGCAGTATGCCAAAGCCTACGCTTACGAGATACATGTGTCAAAGAGTTGGAACAACAAAGAAGTTGCCTATGAGGATGTCTTTGATTCCTACACGATGGACTTGAAGAGCTTCAAGGCTGGGCTGAATGCACGTCTGGCGGAACTCAATGACAACGAGGAAGGTTACACCTATTACCTTTCAAGTGACCCAAAGAGATACTACCAAACCACCGATGCAAAGAAAATTGCAGGATGTGAAACTGCAACCATCAGCGTTACTTGCCATGACGGAGCCAAACTAGGTGAAGGAACCACGCAATACAAATGTTCAAGTTGCGGAGGCAGCGTGAGCGGTCATACCAAACAGTGTGCGATGGCCACAAGTGTTACACATGAGAACGTTGGCACCTCTGAGATAGACACCAAGATTGCGGAAACCGAAAGAAAAATTGCCTCCCTTCAGTCCGAGATTACAAGATTGGAAGCTGAAAATACGGAACTTCTCAGGAATATAAAGAGTTCAAGTGTGGAAGATGCTGCAAGGTATCGCCAACAGTACAACGCCAATAAAGACCGTATTACAGTTTTGAAGTCAGACAAGAATGCCGCAGATGCAGAACTTGCCGAATACCAAAAGGCAAAGCAAGAGGCTATTGATGGTGAGAATGCCGTGACAGATGACTATTACCGCATACCTGCCATCATGCAGGATTGCAAGACTGCATACAATCTCAACTGGAATGGTTCAGGGGCATGGGAAGGCAACACCTTTGTCCGTACAGCATCCATGCCAAACATCAATGGTGTCATTACCTTCAAGGCAACACTCTCGATAGCCAGAAAGCCAAAGTATTTCCTTGGCATCAAGATACACCGAGCCATTGTGCAGATTTCCTGGACATTGACCACGCAGTACAGCGACACGCAAGTTGTAGCAGTCATAAATCTCGATCCTGCAAAGACCGATGAAGAGAAAGCAGCCGAAGTGAATGCTAAACTTGCAGAGATTGCCCGTGATTATCCAGACTGCGACCCAACAGTAGAATATGCAAAGAGCAACCCAGTGGAATCAGATGAAACCGATGACACATACCATTTGCTTTGGTCAAGTGATCGTCTGGAGATAGCACGTCAGATAGACAGCCGTCTTACCAAGATATTTGCAGACCTGGTGTCATTGGAGAAGATGATGCACTACAAGCATTCCATCATAGACATATTGAAAAGTGTCGCACCACCATTGAACGATGAACAAGGTAGAAGACAGACTCTCATTGAGAAGTGTCGGAAGCGATGGTTGAGACACGCAGCAAACAGTAGTCATTCGGATAGCTACAACGGAAAATATGATGAATATGATGAATATGATGAAGATGAAGAAGATAACAATGAATAGCAAGATAGTGGCAATCCTCATTTGCCTGTTGATTCTCTTGCCGTCAGGAGCCAAGGCGCAGATGGGATTTGACGTCACTTCTGTTGAAGCCTATATCAATGACCACAAGCAACAGCGCAGTCTGCTGCTTGTGCGCTCCACCTTGGAGGCAAGTAACAAACTGCTGCATGATTATAGTGGCGATGCTAACATCGGCTTCAAGGACATCAACAAGGAACTGGATAAGTACACCAGGGCATTTGATGTGATTGATGTTCTGTATCAGACACTTCGCACCAGTCTCAATGTGTACAACACCTATGAGAACGTCAGTGACAGAGTTGGTGACTATAGAAAGATGCTCAATAATTTCAGGAAAAAGTGTCTAGAACGAGGTAACATCATGAGTACCGACACGCTGATAATCACTATCAACGCCAAGGCATTGGCAAAAATTGCTGATGAAGGAGATAACCTCTATAGGTCGGTCAGTGATTTGGTGCTATATGCAACAGGAGCTGCTGCATGTTCCACATCCGACTTGCTTCTCATCCTTACGAGCATCAACAACTCGCTTGACAACATAAAGAAGCATCTCAACAAAGCCTACTTCGATACATGGAGATACATTCAGGTTAGAATCGGCTACTGGAAAAAGCAGGTATATCGGGCCAAGAGTAAGGAAGAAATCATTAGTGATGCCTTTGGCAGGTGGAAAGGCGCAGGATATTTAGGCTATTAGGATAACAATTAAAAACTCAATGAATATGAAACATTTAATATCTACACGGACAGCACTTTGCTTATGTGGCATGTCGTTGTGTTTCTGCGCATCAGCCCAGAGCTATGTGACATATAATCATGATGCAGCCAAGATGAATCAGATAACGGTTCAGGAGATTGGCGCAGGTGGACTCACTCCAGCATTCTATTATGATGTCTTTCACAACAGATACCAGAAAACAGCAGCTCAAAAGAACAAGCAAGGGTTCAGAACCTTAGCAGGAGTATCTGCATATCAGCAGGTGGATATTGCTGACAGTATCAAGTCATCACTTACCAAACGAGCAGAAATAGAGGCTCTCAACATTGCAGACCGACAGATAGACCTTGCCTGGTTAGCAGAGGGAAGCAAGATTAACGCAAAACTCTCTTACTTCCAAGCAAATATAAACAGAATAGTCAGTGCTGGCGGTTCTGTATCTGACAAAACACGATGGAACGAATACTACAATATATTCTTGACAGCCATCAAAGAGACGCAGGAAGCCTATATGCCTAACGCTCAACGCAAACAGCAGTATCTCGCCATCTATGATGACATTAACAGGCAGAACGAAACGCTTCTCTCGTTTCTGATTCAATTAAGCAACAAGCGGAAAACGTCCTCCTTGCTTGCTGCCAGACTTGAAAGGAGAAACAATGTGGCAAGCCTCGCTTCATCAGCTATCAGTCGTTGGCGTGAGGCAAGTAAAAAGAATACAGGAAATAACTCAGGAGGCAATGATGACTCCGATGACAATAACATAGTAAAACAATAGCCCATGGCAGATTCAAGCATCCTTTCCGATTTCGGTATCAATATCCTCGAACAGGAAATTGACGACGTGATTTTCCAGACCAACGAGTTCCTTTGTGATGCTACATTCACAGGCTCACAAGGCCCATTTTGGTGGATATTGCAGATGTGTATGGCTTTGGCTGCGCTGTTCTCGATAGTCGTAGCTGGCAGTATGGCCTACAAAATGATGGTAAAGCATGAGCCGATAGACATCATGAAGCTGTTCAAGCCCCTTGTGGTCAGTGTCATTCTCTGTTGGTGGTACCCACCTGCAGATACTGGCATATCTAACAATGGTAGCAGTTGGTGTGTACTCGACTTCCTCTCGTATATCCCAAACTGTATAGGCTCATATACACACGATTTGTATGAAGCAGAGTCTGCACAGATTGAAGACAAGTTTGCAGAAGTTCAGGAACTCATATACACGAGAGACACCTTATACACCTCCTTGCAAGCACAGGCAGATGTAGCCCATTCAGGAACTTCGGATCCAAACTTGATAGAATCCACTATGGAACAAGCAGGTGTGGATGAAGTGACAAACATGGAGACAGACGCTTCAAAGCTCTGGTTCACTTCTCTCACAGCAGGAGCAGTGGTCGGAATAGATAAGGTTATCATGCTCATTGCCTTGATAGTCTTCCGTATAGGCTGGTGGGCGACCATCTATTGCCAACAGATACTCCTTGGTATGCTGACGATATTCGGACCGATACAATGGGCGTTCTCTCTCTTGCCGAAATGGGAAGGGGCCTGGGCAAAATGGCTGATACGCTATCTCACGGTGCATTTCTATGGAGCAATGCTATACTTCGTGGGCTTTTATGTCCTATTACTCTTTGATATAGTACTCTGCATTCAGGTGGAAAACCTTACAGCCATTACCGAAAGTGAACAGACGATGGCAGCATATCTGCAGAACTCGTTCTTCTCTGCCGGTTATCTGATGGCAGCAAGCATTGTAGCGTTGAAATGTCTGAACCTCGTTCCAGACCTTGCCGCATGGATGATACCAGAGGGCGATACTGCGTTCTCTACCCGTAACTTCGGTGAAGGTGTGGCACAGCAAGCAAAGGTTTCAACTCAGGGTATGCTAAGCAAAGTGATGTAAAACAGCAAACAATACAAAATATGGTAATAAGGAATCTCGAAAACAAAATCAAGTTGGTGATGATCATCTGCTCACTATTCCTTGTGGGGTGTATTATCATCTGCATCTCCAGCATTTGGACTGCCAAGGTAATGGTATCAGATGCGCATCAGAAAGTGTACGTATTGGATGGCAATGTTCCTATTCTCGTTCAGCGCAGCACCATGGAAGAAACGCTCGATGTGGAAGCTAAGAGCCATGTTGAAATGTTCCACCATTACTTCTTCACTCTTGCGCCAGACGACAAATACATCAAATATACAATGGACAAAGCCATGTATCTGGTTGATGAAACAGGTTTTGCGCAGTACAATACATTGAAAGAGAAAGGCTTCTACTCAAACATCATGGGTACGAGTGCCGTGTTCAGCATCTTCTGTGATAGTATCAAGTTCGATAAAGAGAAGATGGAGTTTACCTACTATGGCAGACAACGCATCGAGCGACGTACAAGCATAATGACCAGAGAACTTGTGACGGCAGGTCATTTGAAGCGTGTTCCCCGTACTGACAACAACCCTCATGGATTGCTCATCACAAACTGGAGAACCCTTCTTAACAAGGATGTGGAACAAAAGACCAAACTGACATATTGATATGGGATGGAAGAAAATGCTCGTCGGTGAAAAGATGCCAGACAAGGACGATCCTAAATATCGTCAGAGATATGAGAAGGAGGTGAAGGCAGGTCGCAAGTTTGCAAAGACTATGAAGCTTGACTTACTTGCCGGCAAGGTACAACTGTTTGCAAATGACCACAAACGGTTGTTCCTATCCCTCGTCTTTGGATTCATCATTCTCAGTTTTGGTCTAAACATCTACAGGATGGCAGTGGTGTACAGTCACCAGCAGTCAAGACAAAGTGCCACCGAAAGGCAAGAACAGATGTTGCGTCAGAGGCATAACAAGGTCAGAAAAGCAGTTGGGAATGCCTACGCCACACTTCCTGCCATGAATAGAGATAATCAAAAGAATAATAACGAAAAGATAGAAAACGATGGACGCACTGAAAAAGATTAACTGGAAACAGCCAAAGTATATGATACCCATTATCATCTACTTTCCTCTGTTGTTTGTCGGCTATTTCGTCATTGACCTCTTTCATACGGAGAAAGCTGAGATTCCAGACGGTCTCACAACGACAGAATTTCTTAATCCAGACCTGCCTGATGCCAAGATGAAGGGAGACGGCATTGGAAACAAGTATGAGAGTATGCTAAAATCATACGGCAAGATAGACGATTATTCAGCTTTAGGAAACATTGAACGCAATGAAGAAGACACCAAAGAAGAGTACGATTCAAAATACTCAGATGATGAACGTAAACAACTTGAAGCCCAGGAAGCCGAGAAACTCTCTGAGATGCAAAGACAGCTACAGGAAAGCGCACAAAAGGGCCAAGAAATCGCAAAAGGCGAGGGCAGTTCAGAAAATGACCGCATAGCTCGTGGCAAACAACGTGAGCAGGAAGCGATGGAAGAACTCAATCGGGCCATTGCTCAGGCAAGAATGCAAGCTCAGCAGGTCACTACTCCATCTTTGCAAGCTGAGGTCACGAACAAAACTGGTGATTCACAGGAAGAAAAGACGGAAGTTCCAGAAAAGAAAAAGAACAATGACGATGAACCGCAAGAGGTTGTCAAGAAGGTTAAGGTAACTTCCGACTACTTCAATACGCTGTGTGATAATGACAAGGGACCTGGGCTTATCAAAGCAATCATAGATGAAAACATCAAGGCGGTGGATGGATCAAGAGTACGTCTTCGTCTTCTCGATGACATTGTCATCAATGAGGTAGTTGTTCATAAAGGCTCCTATATCTATGCCACAATGAGCGGTTTCGGTTCACAACGTGTCAAAGGTAATGTCAAGAGCATAATGGTAGATGATGACATCATCAAGGTAAATCTATCACTCTATGATACTGATGGACTTGAAGGACTGTATGTGCCAAGTAGCCAGTTCAGAGAAACGACCAAGGATGTAAGTAGTGGCGCATTAAGCAACACCTCCACTCTCACCAATACCACATCCACTGCAGGTTCAAATCTGGCTACATGGGGAGCGCAAGCCGTCAGCAAGGCCGTCCAGAAGACAAGCAACGCTATCAGCAAGGCAATCAAGAAGAACTCAGCCAAGCTGAAATACGGAACATTCGTGTATCTCATCAACTCACGTTCAAACCAGAAAGATAAATAATAACGAGCAAAACATATATAAAATATGAAGACTATCAAGAAATTCTGCGCATTGGTAGTATGCGCATTAGCCTCCCTCCCATCCCTTGCACAGCAGACGTATCAGGAAATGGAGCAGATTACCATCAATGAGAATGTCACAACTGTCATTACCGCATCCGAGCCAGTACGCTTCGTTGACATATCTACAGATGCAGTCGTTGGCGACCAGCCAATCAACAACACCATCCGTCTGAAACCCAAGGAAGGTGCTGATGTACATGCTGATGGTGACATATTGGCTATCGTTACTATTGTTACAGAGCGTTACAGAACCCAGTATGCTTTGATATACACCACACGATTGCAGGAGGCAGTTACAGACAAGCAGATACTTGCCTCTGAGAAAATCCCATATCATAATCCTTCTGTATCAATGAGTACTGAGGATATGACCAGATATGCCAGAAAGATATGGAACTCACCGGCAAGAATACGAAATGTGAGTACCAAGCAACACCGAATGACCATGCGACTGAACAACATCTATGCTGTTGGCGAATACTTCTTCATAGATTTCAGCATCGAGAACCGCACCAATATCCGCTTTGACATCGATGAGATGCGTATCAAGCTGAATGACAAGAAGGTTTCTAAAGCTACAAATGCCCAGATGATTGAGCTTACTCCTGCTTTAGTACTTGACCAGTCCAAGACCTTCAAGTATGGTTATAGGAACGTCATCGTCCTGAAAAAGATGACATTCCCTAACGACAAGGTTCTGTCTATCGAGATTTCTGAGAAACAGATTAGCGGAAGAACCATTAGCTTGGATATAGACTACGAAGATGTTCTGTATGCCGACTCATTCAACTCATACTTAATGATGGAGGAATAATACGATGAAGAAATACATTTTATCATTGATGATGGGGCTGTGCGTTACAGTCTCATCATTTGCCCAGAGCCATAGCGACCGAATATCCGTAGGTGTAGGTGCTTTGTATCAGAGAGGTTTGGATGCCACCATCTCATGGGAACATGAAACACGCTACCACCATGCTTTGGAGTACTTCATCAACGGTTACATCAAATGGGATGAATGTGCATCATGCGGACACGTCTGCCCTGAGTCTTTCTGGAACAAATACCGTACATGGGGAATTGGCGCAGCCTACAAGCCTTGTGTGGCAAGAGGAAGAAACAACTACGGATACCTGCGTATCGGCGCAAGTGCTGGCAGTGACACAGACAAGTTTGTCGGAGGCTTGCATGTAGGCTACGAGCATAACTTTGCCCTTCGTCATGGATGGGGATTGTTTGTTCAAGCCAAATGTGACCTCACTTTTCCCAAGCGAGAAGACTTGTTTCGCACTGGCATCGTGATAGGATTCAAAATACCCACAATAAAGAAATAGCAACAATGAAGATACTACATATCATTTGTGCTACTCTCATGGCAGTAGCATTTGCCTCATGCGATGAGCATCGAGACTTTCCCGATACATCAATGAAGACCTGCGACATTCTCTGTACAGATGGCAAGGTAGTAAGGTTTGAAGATGTAAAGTCACAAAACAAGACACCCATTGCCGTGGTGTTCTACGTCAATCAGAACGAAGACATCCAAGGCACAGGTTATGCCGTGTATCTGAGGGACATCGAGCCTTATGCCTATTCAGACTCGCTCGGTCTCAAACATAACACATCTGCAGACATCACGGCATTCGACGGTAATGGCAACACTCACGCTATGTATTCCACAGGCACCTCACCTGCAGCTTCAGCAGTCTTTGACATGTGGCAATATGGTCAGAGTGCCTACATCCCTTCCGTTGCTCAGATAAAGCTCTTGTATGAAGCACGCAGTGCGGTTAATACGTATATCCACAAATGCGGTGGTGACGAGTTACCAGACAATCCAAATGAATGTTGGTACTGGACATCCACAGAGGTTAAAGGTCAGGAAACAGCCAAAGCCTGGTTGTTCTCATTGGCTTCTGGCGCTCTTCAAGAAACGCCGAAGACGCAAACGCATAAAGTCCGTCCAATCATCACGTTGTACAATTAGTATTAGATATTCACTATAACACAAGAATAAGGTTTCATGGAGGAAACAAAAGAATTACAGACCATGTATAAGATATTCCGCTGTCTGATATACTTGTCATTGATAGTGGAGTTCTTTGAGTATGCTATAGATCCAGCGTTGCTTGACTATTGGGGTGGCATTGTTTGTGACATACATAGCCGAGTAAAGAGGTGGTTTATCTATATGGATGGTAACCTCGTATGGAGCAAGATAGCGACTATCGTGCTTATCTGTATCACCAGCATTGGCACACGAAACAAGAAACACTTGGAGTTTGATGCTCGTCGTCAGGTGTTCTATCCGTTGGTGGGTGGACTGTTTGTTACCATACTGTCTATATGGCTTTTCGGTCATCGAATGGATATGAGGTTTTATACCATCAATCTGAACATCTGGCTCTACATGGCAGCCTCTATTCTTGGTACTATCTGCATCCATGTTGCCCTTGACAATATCTCCAAGTTCCTAAAGGAAGGATTGCTCAAAGACCGGTTCAACTTCGAGAACGAGTCTTTTGAGCAATGCCAGGAGCTACAGAAGAACAAGTATAGCGTAAACATCCCGATGCGCTATTACTACAAGGGCAAGTTCCGCAAAGGTTGGGTGAATATCGTGAATCCTTTCCGAGGAACATGGGTAGTTGGTACTCCTGGTTCCGGTAAGACTTTCTCAATCATTGAGCCGTTCATTCGTCAGCACAGTGCCAAGGGGTTTGCTATGGTTGTCTATGATTACAAGTTCCCGACTCTTGCGCAGAAGCTGTATTATCACTACAAGATAAATCAGAAAGCCGGGAAGGTGCCACAAGGATGCAAGTTCAACATCATCAACTTTGTGGATGTGGAGTATTCCAGACGTGTAAATCCTATTCAACAGAAATACATCGGCAATCTTGCAGCAGCAAGTGAAACGGCAGAAACCCTTTTGGAGTCTCTGCAAAAAGGAAAGAAGGAAGGTGGTGGCGGTAGCGACCAGTTCTTCCAGACATCAGCGGTCAACTTCCTGGCAGCTTGTATCTATTTCTTTGTCAACTACAAGAAGGTGCCATACGACAAGAACGGCAATCCTCTTATTGCAGAGATGACAACAGAGCCAAAGACTCATCGTCCGAAACCTACTGGCCGAGTCTTTGACCATACCGGTAGAGAGGTGGAACCTGAGTATTGGCTGGGCAAGTACAGTGACATGCCACATATCCTTTCATTCCTCAATCTCGATTACCAGACCATCTTTGAGGTTTTGGAAACGGATCCTGAGGTTGCTCCTCTCCTCGGTCCTTTCCAGACAGCCATGAAAAATAAGGCTATGGAACAGTTGGAAGGTATGATTGGTACGCTCCGTGTCTATACCTCACGATTGGCTACCAAGGAGTCTTATTGGATTTTCCACAAAGATGGTGATGACTTTGATTTGAAGGTGTCCGACCCAAAGAACCCATCATATCTGCTCATCGCCAACGACCCAGAGATGGAAAGTATCATCGGCGCTTTGAATGCATTGATTCTGAACCGCCTCGTCACCCGTGTCAATACTGGCCAAGGCAAGAACATACCCGTCAGCATCATCGTGGACGAGTTGCCTACGCTCTACTTCCACAAGATAGACAGACTTATCGGTACTGCCCGAAGCAACAAGGTTAGCGTGGCTCTCGGTTTTCAGGAGCTGCCACAGCTTGAATCCGACTATGGCAAGGTAGGTATGCAGAAGGTTATCACCACAGTCGGTAACGTAGTGAGTGGTTCAGCAAGAGCAAAAGAGACATTGGAATGGCTCTCCAACGACATCTTTGGAAAGGTGGTTCAGTTAAAGAAAGGTGTGACAATCGACCGTGACAAGACCTCCATCAATCTCAATGAGAACATGGACAGCCTTGTTCCTGCAAGTAAAATCTCAGACATGCCTACAGGTTGGATATGCGGTCAGTCTGCTCGCGACTTCATTAAGACTAAGACCGGACGAGGTGACAGCATGAACATTCAGGAGTCGGCAGAGTTCCAGACCTCTAAGTTCTACTGTAAGACGGACTTCGACATGAAGAAAATTGCAGAGGAAGAAGCTGACTATGCGAACTATAAGATACCGAAGTTCTACACCTTCCCATCCAAGGATGCCAAGGAGCGCATCTTGTATCAGAATTTCGTGAGTGTAAACCTCGATGTCAAGAATATGATTGACGAGATAAACAAATTCAAGATAAAATGATTTTCAGAAAAATATTATTATCCCTCTTCGTAACATTAAGCATGGCTGCTCATGCACAGGCGCGATTACCGACAGAAAAGCAGCCATCAGCATCGGCTTCCATATTCGAGTTGCCACCATTTGAGCGAGCCATCTGTTGCATCCGATTCTATGAAGGATTGCATCGTGCCAAGGACTATCCGTATGTAGGTTATGGTCACAAACTTAGACCAGGCGAACGTTATTCATCCAATATGTCTGCAAATGAAGCTGAGCAACTTCTTCGTAAAGACCTCAAAGAACTATGTGCTTTGTTTCGTCCCTATGGCAAAGATTCATTACTGCTGGCCACGCTCAGCTACAATGTCGGCCCCTACAAAGTTTTGGGCAACAGTTCCATCCCTGAAAGCAGGCTAATCAAAAAAATAAAAGCTGGAAGCAGAAACTTCCAGAAAGAGTATCTTGACTTTAGCAGATACAAGGGAAAGGTAGTCGCTTCGATTAGTCGAAGGCGATGGACGGAATTCAAATTGTTATATCGATTGTAAATGTCCCGTTAGTTCTCATTTTGAGGTTACTAACGGGGCGTTTTTATGTTGTATAGCAGGAATTTTGTACGATAATCGAAAATTGTACACATATGGAGTAAAAAGACAGATATTTCCATACATTTTCCACATATTCTCATTAAATTTGTGGCAAACGCAATAAATCAAAAGGTAAAATGAAAGATTTGAATCGCATAAAGGTTGTTCTTGCAGAACGCAAGAGAACGAATAAATGGCTTGCTGCTGAATTGGATAAAGACCCTGCCACCGTTTCCAAATGGTGCACTAATTCTTCACAGCCAGACCTCGCTACCCTGAAAAGAGTGGCAATAGTCTTAGGCGTTGACATAAGAGAATTGTTAGTACCAACCCCTCAAAAAGCACTAGAGTATGAGTAATTGGTTGGTGTTTGCGAATAAGGAAAGATGTAATCATGCGAAGGCTCTTCAAGAGTTAGGTTACATCTCATGGCGACAGGACAGAGTTAGATTCGCTGTTGGCGATATTGTCTATCTCTTTATGTCAGACGAACGATGTGTGCGTTTCAAAACCATTGTAACTGCTGCCGATCAAGAGCGTGGTGATGGTACTTACTGGAATGGTGTTGCACCAAAGGATAAGACCTTTAAGCTCGAACTGGTAGAAGAGTACAATGGCGATGCGTTGAGTGAGACAAAACTCTTAGAACATGGATTTCATGGTGGGCGTAGTTTGCAACACCCCATGAAGAATAATCCTGAACTCTTTGAGTATATACAAAAACAATTTTAGTAAGAACAAAATAATGGAGCAACCGATAGCCCTCATATGGAATATAGCAGACGATGTGCTGCGCGATGTTTTTCTTCGTGGACAATACCGTGATGTAATCCTTCCCATGGTCGTACTGCGACGCTTGGATGCTTTGCTTGAACCCACTAAGGAAGCAGTAGAACAAGAGTATAAGAGTCAGATTGAAGCTGGATTGGCTGATAACATTGACGAAGAATCGCTGAAAGACGAGTCACAGCAGACCTACTACAATATCTCGAAATGGACACTGAATCGCCTTAAAGCTCAGGCTTCAGATAACAACGACATCAATTACACCAACTTTATCGAATATCTCAATGGATATAGTGAGAACGTGAAGGATGTGTTGAAGAACTTTGAGTTCTATACCAAGGTGAAAAAATTGGCTGATAACGACCGCTTGCTTTCCATCATTGAGCACCACGCCAGAGGAGCAGAAAGTGAAGCTCACCGCCATTGTCAACGCAGTCAAGCAAGATAACGACTATGTCACTCTCATTGTGGGTAATCCTGACAAGCAAGCTGCAGAAGAAGCGTTGGATAAGATTATCGACCGCATCGTACGCAGACAACGCCAGAAGGATATGTCGCTCTACAAGGAATATATGAACGAGGATTTCAAAATCAATTTCCGGTCGTTGGTGACTAGGATGATTGAGACTCCTTCATTGGTAACAAGGTAATAAATAATGAAATATTCCGATAAATCAAGACTCATTTTTCGTATGTCTGAATCTTATTTTTAGAATGAACCGAAAATAAAATGGAGATTCCATTTACCATAAGGCAGTTTTGGGAATATAGAGACAGAACATAATAAAAAATTAAAAATATGAGACTAGAAAAATGGTTTATCTCGAATCTCGATGATTCACAGAGAAAGATTATCACTCAGAATATTGAGGATAGTTTAATTGTCAAAGGTGCAGCTGGTAGTGGTAAAACTAATTTGGCAATCCACAGAGCTCGTTTGGCTCAAGGAAAAGGCACTTATGCTATTGTAATATTTACGATAGCTCTGAAGCGAATGGTCTCCTATGGTATGAAAGCCTTGAGATTGGACCATGAGCGCATTGCCTATGACTGGGCATGGAATCATCGTGGTTTTGATTTGACTGGTGATGTTTATTGCGAGTTGACAAATAGTGCAATTGATCGTGATATTCTGTATCTTGTCAATGATAATAAGGTAAGAAAGTTCAAACGAACTAGAGAAAAGTCATCTACTTCATATGGAATAGACTTTGGTGATTGGGTCGATGGATGTTTTTATTGTGCCTTTGGTCGTCGTACCAGTTGGTTTGATGAAGTATCTGAAGTCGGGAACTTTGATGTAACCAATGAGGAGCGCTTTGTACTTATTCCTAGCGGAACCATGTATAAACAAGCAGAGTCCACTATTGACTATTTAATCATTGACGAGGCCCAAGACTTCAATGTTAGTAAGTATAAAGAGAATTTCTTACCTAAAGTAGGAAAAAGCCTCTCACTATTTGGCGACTCTGCACAGCAAATGAATAGCCAAGGCAGTAATATAGAATCAATTGCGTCAGCATTGGGTTACGACACAATGTCTTTGAATTACAACTATAGATTACCAAAATCCATAGCAAAAGTGGCTCAGAAGATTTCTGGCGCAAACATCGATTTGATGACTAACAACCGAAAAGATGGAGGTAATAGTGATTATCCCAATTACCCCAAACCTGTTGTAACAGAGTTCTCATCAGAAGACCAGGAGCTCGAAGATATTGTAAACAAGATCAAGATGGAAGACTTGGATGACGTTGCAATCCTTGTTCCTGACGAAGCTGCCGTAATCCGGGTAAATGAGTTTCTTAATAAACACGAGATTCAGACCCAAGTTCATTATAGAACAGGTCAGGTCGTGCCTTTTCGCACCATCAATACGCTTGACTTTTCCAATAATGACTTGCCGTGTATCCTTACGTATTATGCAGCCAAAGGTTCTGAATTCGATAATGTGTTCGTACCTTTTGCTAATTCGGCAAATACAGCTTCGCGTAATGCCTTTTACGTAGCTTGTACCAGAGCGTCACGTCAACTATTCATTTCGTATTCAGGTAAGAAAACATCTTATTTAAATGATGTAAACCCTAAAGATATCGAGATGGTTGACATGACTAAGCAAAGTCCGGAAGCCATAGATTGGTAAACATATAATTTAAAAGAATAATGATATACTATATAAACGTAACATCTTGGAACCTACTTGAGTCATTTGTGACAGAGAGTCTCTCCCCTCATGCATTTTACTCAGAGCGGTCCTATGGAAATAATCTAAGCAGATACCTTGATGGCGGACATGAGCTTAGTGAGTTCTTGGTTTTGTCTACAAGAGAAACTAAAAGTGAGTACTCAATTCTTGTTGATGGAGAGCTCCTTGATAATGAGTCTCTTTCTCCGGTAAAGAGCCATTCTACACTCTTTACTTATAATAAAACCATTTATTACAAAAAGGGATTAGTCTCATTTCGCTTTTCTACTGAAGACCTACTCAATGCCTTAGAAGCAGAGGCTCATATTCTCCTTGATGTAAAGTGCATTGAGAAGTATAAAGCTGATTTCTTCATAGGTAATAGGGGCTATAAATCTGTTGATGTTTCATCAAAACTGTCGAATGGCCTATCATTTGATAAAGTAAATCATGTGAGCATAGACAATAAGTTTAACGCCTTAAAAGGGGCTATTATTGGCTATGCGAGAGGAGTTTTGACTTCATCAAATAGTTCTGAACAAGCTCTTAAATCAGATTTAATAGCAATAAAGAATCTGTTTGCAGGTTTGAATACCAGCATTATGATGAGTGGCGATGCCGTTCAGAATCCGGATAATATCACTATGTCAATACAGAAGGCAAAATCAGCATATGATATTCTTCGCCAAGTTAAAACAAATCTATTTGATATTCTCTTGCAACAGTTTAAGGAAATCCAAGAACTGGCATTAAAGCGCTCTGAAGAATTGTCTGCAAATAAGTTAGTGGACCAAACTACTGCGATTAAGAGACTTGAAGGCGAAAAGGAAGAAATTGAACGTTTGATTTATGGAATAGAAGAGGATAATAACTTATCTGATTTACTCAGTGAGTTAGAATGCATAAAAGACCAAGAACGCATGAATGGCATGAAGGTAGGTAAGTCACGCCTATACTTCAGAAAAGGTACGCATGAATATGAAAGAAAAGCGTATCTTAAGGAGGAAATAGCTAGATTCGAATCCAGTCATTCTGAGTATAAGAACTTGCTTGAACAAAAAAGAGAAATCAATGACAAAATCTTTAAGCTTTCAAGTAATTCGACAATATACGATAATGTGATTCTTGGTATTTTTGCACGTATCAGTGATATCAATAGTTCGTTAAAATTTGAGATAATGGCTAAGCAGCTTTACGTTGCCAGCCAAAGAGTTCTTTGATAGTATGACTAATTAACTTTCGGTTCGGTATTCTCCGACACTTGTTGAAAATTAATTTAGCGATGTATGTGCTTGCCATAATCTCCTTGAAAGAAGCCATGGAATACGGCAATTCATTTTCCTTCATCATCACTTTCGCAACATTCTGTGATGCGAATGATGCATTATAGGAAAAGTCCAACTGGTTCTTG
>ENA-UEYI01000709-UEYI01000709.1-human-gut-metagenome-genome-assembly--contig:-NODE-709-length-32113-cov-3.988263_pt1 | contig 32113 bp, 26 predicted proteins | sample MGYA00242900_ERZ507916 | MGnify/ENA primary metagenome ERZ507916 (study PRJEB26167, sample SAMN06115521) | human gut metagenome | host: Homo sapiens | place: China:Chongqing | collected 2015-09-02...
AAGAACAGGAACAATTGCCGCTTCAAAATATCGGTGATTCTTTTAAAAAGATAATTATTGTGAAAGATGGTCCTACACATTACAACGAATCGGGAATTTTGATATTGAACCTATTTGATTTTTTGTTGAAAGAAAATAGTTTGGAATGTTAAGTTTATAGTGTCAGGTACAAATGCAAAATGTTTTGATTCTGTATCAGAGTGTGTCGGTTGTCTTCAAAATGTGGACAACTGGCACACTTCAGGAATATAATAGGAACAGAAGGAAAGTTGAGGACATGATAACAAAACATCAATTGATCAGGAGGTTATGTATGTTGATGGATGAGAGAGTCAGGGTGTTTTTATGAAAAGGAAAATTTATATTATAGCAGCCGTAGCTATTGTGCTGATGATTGTTGTAGCAGCTGCGGCTTGTGTGAATAAAGGGAAACAGAAGGAGAATCCGGTCAGCAGCATATCTGAGGAGAAGGAAACCGTAACAGATCAGAAGCAGGCAGAGGCGGATGATACGGAAGCGGAGGTGGAAGACGATAAGAAAACTGAGAATGAACCGGTGGCGGAAGATGCTAAGGAAACTGCGAACGAACCGGCGGACGAGACAGAGGAAACTGCGAACGAACCGTCAGTGGGTGTAGAAAAGAATACTGCCATCAAACCGACAGATAGTGTGACAAAAGAAAATGCAGCAGAGCAGACATCCCGGACAACAGATAAAACGGTAAATATCAAAAACAATAAGAAACAGAATACAGACGGAACTACAGAAAAGCGGGCAAAAATAAAGAAGGAAGAGCCGGATCAGCTGCCAATAGTAGATATTACAGAGGATGAAAACGCATCTGAAAGCACAAAACAACCGGAGAAACATCAGGCAGAAGATACGAAGCAGAACGAAGAAAAACAACCGGAAGGTACCAGACAGACCGAAGAAAAACAACAGGAAGATACCAGGCAGGATGAGGCGCAGCAACCGGCCGGTGACACGCAGAAAGAAAATGAAAAGACGTCAGCTACGATAGAGCTTCCTTTTGTACCTGCAGAGGGCACAGAATGATAGAAGCCGGAGCGTTTACCATACAACTGGCAGGAAAAAGAATCCATATCCGGCCGTTGTATGATATGGTGAGAGAAAGCAGTCTGAGCGGGAAGCGGTAGAGACCGCATATAACGGAATGAAAGGTTGGGTGTCAGATCGTAGAAACGATACAGAGATCATGACAAGGAGGGCATCGGTGAAAGAAAAAGGCGCACTTTCGTGGCTGAATAAATCGACAAAGAAATATCATTCTTATATCGGATTTCTGACAGCACTGGAAGTCATTGTGAGTATGATCGGCATCTGTTATGCCCTTGTGATGAAACAGATGGTTGACCGGGCTGTGGCAAAAGACAGATATGGCTTTACGATGGGGATGGCTGGCTTTGCACTTCTGATAGCAGGACAGCTTTTGATCCGGGTCATAACAAGACAGCTTTCAGAGTTTACCAGAAGCAGCATGGAGAATAAGCTGAAGAAGGATCTGTTTTCTTCTCTTTTGAAAAAGGACTATGGAAGGATCAGCGCAACACATTCTGAGGGATGGATGAACCGCCTGACCTCTGATACGGTCATCTGTGCAAATGGCATGACAGATTTATTGCCGGGATTTCTGGGAATGCTGCTCAGACTGGTTGGTTCCCTTGTGTTGATCTTTTGGCTGCAGCCCGGTCTGGCATATATTATGATTCCTTGTGGAGTTGTCTTTTTGTTCATTTCTGCCGCTTTGCGAAAACCGCTCAAGAAATTTCATAAGGATGTGCAGGAAAAAGACGGACAGGTAAGAGTGTATCTGCAGGAGAGGATCAGCAGCCAGCTTATAGTCCGTTCTTTTGGTGTGGAAGACATTGCTATGGAAAAAGCGGATGATGTAATGGAACTGCATAAGGTCTCCCGTATGAAGAAAGCATGGATCTCCAATATCTGCAACAGCGGTTTCAGCCTTGCGATCAATGGCATGTATCTTCTGGGGATTGGCTACTGCGGATATGGCATTATCAATGGAAGTGTGTCTTTTGGTACACTGACTGCCATGATCCAGCTTGTCGGACAACTACAGTCACCGCTTTCCGGTCTCGGAGGCTATGTGCCAAGGGTTTATGCCATGATTGCCAGTGCAGAGCGGCTTACGGAAGCAGAACAGATTAAAACAGCGGATGTACATAATCTGCGAAGTGAGGACGAGGCGAGGGTGCTTTATAAGGAGCAGATCAAAGAGATTGCTTTTGAACATGTTTCTTTTCATTATCCGGAGCGGATAAACAGCAGCGCCGGAAATGATGCGCTGCAGAAGGAAAATGTACTGCCGGATATGTCTTTTGTGATAAAAAAAGGAGATTATGTGGCAATTACCGGAAATTCCGGTTGCGGAAAGTCCACGATGCTAAAGCTGCTGATAGGTATTTATGTGCCACAGGCAGGATCTGTAGAGGCTTGTCTGTGCAATGGAACAAGTATTGCCATAGAAGAACTGCGTCGTCTGTTTGCCTATGTTCCGCAGGGTAATTTCCTGATGAGCGGCAGTATCCGGGATGTGATCACTTTTGGGAAAATACAGGGGAGAAACAGTCGGAATGCTGCATGCGGAAACAGAAATTACGATTGCACAGATCCGGATCATCAAGATAAAAATTGCAGGAATATGGAGGAAAAACTGCGTCTTGCACTTCGTCTTGCCTGTGCTGATTTTGTGTATGAACTGCCACAGAAGCTGGATACTGTGCTGGGTGAAAAAGGAGCGGGGCTTTCCGAGGGACAGATGCAGCGGATAGCCATTGCCAGAGCCTTATATGCTGACCGCCCGGTGCTGATCTTAGATGAAGCGACAAGTGCGCTGGATCAGCAGACAGAAGAAAAACTGCTCAGTAATCTGAAATCATTAACCGACAAAACCGTATTGATCGTGACGCACAGAGCAAAGGCACTTTCTATCTGTAATAAGAGACTTGTATTTGCAGATGGCTTTGTGAGAGAAAAAACTGGAGAATAAAACCATATGAAGAGAAAACAAACAGACACAGATCTGATACATGCATGTATGTATGATATGCTCTGCCTGCTTGGCTGCGGCGTGAACGGAACAATACCGCCAAAGGCACTGCTTGAGAAATACCGGACAGAAAACAGGACATGTGGTGAAGAGCCGGAGGCAGCACAGGAGAGGCAGTTGTATTTATACAGGGTAAGTCAGGCACATTTTGTCGATGCGCTTACCGGAACTGTTTTAAAGCAGGCGGGTGTTTCCCTGTTTCCTGACTGGGCGCAAAGCATAGCCAAAGCCGTGCGAAAAGAAATATTGTTCGATGCAGAGCGTACAAAACTGTTTTCCTTTATGGAGCAGAACGGTATCTGGTATCTGCCGCTCAAGGGAATTATTTTAAAAGAGTACTATCCGGCTGTCGGTATGCGCCAGATGTCCGATAATGATATATTGTTTGATGAAGCATATGCGGAGGAGATCAGGCAGTTTATGACGGGGCAGGGCTATGAAGTCATCTCGTTTGGTAAAATTCATCATGATGCATATGAAAAAAAGCCTGTTTACAATTTTGAAATGCACCGCAGACTATATCCTTCCGCGCATAATATACATCTGGAAATGTATTATGAGAATATAAAAGAAAGACTGATGCCACAGGGAAAGGGCTGCTTCGGGCAGCAAATGAGTGATGAAGATTTTTATATCTTCATGGTCTGTCATGCCTATAAACATTATAAAGGGTATGGAACAGGCATCCGCACGCTCCTCGACTTTTATGTATATTTACAGGCAAAAACAGAACTGGATTTTTCTTATATAGAAACGGAATGCAGAAAGCTGGAAATAGAAGCCTTTGAAAAGGACAGCAGAGTACTATGCAAAAAAGTATTCGGGGAAAATGCTGTGAATGCAATTGGTAGTCTGGGTGATGAAGAGCGGAATATGTTGTCTTATTATCTTGGCTCCGGTGTGTATGGCTCCCGTCAGCAGATGGTAAAGAACAGGCTGACGGCATATAAAAAAGAAGGCAGGCATTTTGCACGGCTGTACTATAGCTGGCACCGCCTGTTTCCGGGCATGGAGGTCTACCAGCACTATCCGTTTTCTGGGCACAAGATCACGCTGCCGCTTTGCTGGCTCTACCGTATTTTTGATATGCTTTCAGATACCGGCCGCAGAAAAGGGGTTATGAGAGAAGTGGAAGCGGTTCGCAGGGAAATTCCTTGACTTTTCGCACTGTAAAGTTTACTATTTAGAATAGCCTGTATCCGCAAAGCGGCGGGTATATAAAATTATACAAGCAAAGAGGGTAAAGAGATGGCAATTCCATACAATCACAGAGAAATTGAAGAAAAATGGCGTAAGGAATGGGAAGCTCATCCGGTCAATGTTAATGATGGCAAAAAGCCGAAATATTATTGCCTTGATATGTTTCCGTATCCTTCCGGAAACGGACTACACGTAGGACACTGGAGAGGATATGTTATTTCTGATGTCTGGAGCCGTTATAAAATGTTAAACGGCGGTCATTACATCATTCATCCGATGGGATGGGATGCATTTGGTCTGCCTGCTGAAAACTATGCGATCAAGATGGGCGTACATCCTGCAAAATCAACTGCACAGAATGTAGCCAACATCAAGAGACAGATCAACCAGATCGCAGCATTATATGACTGGGATATGGAAGTAAATACAACAGATCCGAAGTTCTACAAATGGACACAGTGGATCTTTGTACAGATGTTTAAAAACGGACTGGCTTATGAAAAGGAAATGCCGATCAACTGGTGTCCTTCCTGTAAGACAGGTCTGGCAAACGAAGAAGTTGTCAACGGTAAATGTGAGCGTTGCGGCGCTGATGTAACCAAGAAGAACCTGAAGCAGTGGATGCTCCGCATTACAAAATATGCAGATCGTCTTCTGGAGGATCTGGACAAGCTTGACTGGCCTGAAAAGGTAAAGAAGATGCAGACAGAATGGATCGGCCGTTCTTATGGTGCAGAGGTTGACTTCAAGGTAGACGGCAGAGATGATGTGATCACTGTTTATACAACAAGACCTGACACACTGCACGGTGCAACCTTCATGGTACTTTCACCGGAGCATGCACTGGCACAGAGCCTTGCAACGCCTGAAAATGCAGATGCTGTTGCAAAATATATTGCAGAAGCTGCCAACAAGTCTAACGTAGACCGTATGCAGAGCAAGGAAAAGACCGGTGTATTCACAGGCTCTTATGCAGTCAATCCTTTAAACGGAGCACTTGTTCCGATCTGGCTGTCTGACTATGTACTTGCCGATTATGGTACCGGTGCGATCATGTGTGTACCTGCGCATGATGACAGAGACTTTGAATTCGCAAAGAAATTTAACATTCCGATCATCCAGGTTATCGCCAAGGATGGTAAGGAAATTGAAAATATGACAGAGGCTTATACAGAAGCAGCCGGTACAATGATCAATTCCGGCGAGTGGAACGGTATGGAATCTTCCGTACTGAAGAAAGAAGCGCCTGCCATGATCGAGAAGATGGGCTTTGGCCGTAAGACAACCAACTACAAGCTCCGTGACTGGGTATTCTCCCGTCAGCGTTACTGGGGTGAACCGATCCCAATCGTACACTGTCCGAAATGTGGTGCGGTTCCGGTTCCGGAAGATCAGCTTCCGTTACTTCTGCCGGATGTAGAATCCTACCAGCCGACAGGAACAGGAGAATCACCGCTGGCAGATATCACAGACTGGGTTAATACAACATGTCCTTGCTGTGGAGCACCTGCAAAGCGTGAGACAAATACAATGCCGCAGTGGGCAGGATCTTCCTGGTACTTCCTGCGTTATGTAGATAACAAAAATGACAAAGAGCTTGTCAGCAAGGAAAAAGCAGACAAGTATCTGCCGGTTGATATGTATATCGGTGGTGTAGAGCATGCGGTACTGCATCTGCTTTACTCCAGATTCTATACAAAGTTCCTGTATGATATCGGCGTGATCGACTTTGATGAGCCGTTCAAGAAGCTGTTCAATCAGGGTATGGTCTGCGGACGTGATAAAGTGACAGGTGCAGCAACAAAGATGAGTAAATCACTCGGCAATATCGTATCACCGGATGATATCGTGCGTGATTACGGCTGTGATGCCCTGCGTCTGTATGAACTGTTCATCGGACCACCGGAACTGGATTCTATCTGGGACGACAGAGGAATCGACGGTATTTACAGATTTATCACAAGATTCTGGAACCTTGTGATGGACAACAAAGACAAAGGCGTTGCAGAAACAAAAGAATCTGTAAAGCTGCGTCATAAGATGGTTTATGATATCACACAGCGTCTGGAGACATTCAGCTTAAATACTGTTATTTCCGGATTCATGGAATATAACAATAAGATGATCGAAATGGCTAAGAAGGATGGCATCGATAAGGAAACCTTAAAGACTGCAGTAGTTCTGTTAGCACCATTTGCACCACACCTCGGAGAAGAGCTGTGGAGACAGCTTGGCGAAACAGATTCCGTATTCCATACAACATGGCCAAGTGCAGATGCAGATGCCATGAAGGATGATGAGATCGAGATCGCAGTACAGATCAACGGTAAGACAAAGGCTGTTGTAAAGGTTCCTGCAGAGGTTTCTAAGGAAGATGCTATTATCGCAGGTAAAGAAGCGCTCGGTGACAAACTTGCAGGTACAGTTGTAAAAGAAATCTATGTACCGGGCAAGATCATCAATATTGTAGTAAAGCCAAACTAAAGCACTGCAATATATAGAATAGTAAATGATAAGAATGCTTCGGATGGTATTGATCCGAAGCATTCTTTTTTTCTACTCATTTTCTACAATGGGGCAAAAATTCTATATTATTATACAGAATAGTAAGGGAATGTCCGGAAAATAATATAGTAAGCAATCGATAGTGTAGCCGACCGAGATTTGCGGAGCACTTGCCGCAGCGGAGAGACCGAAGCACTCTTTTTCGGCCGGAGCGCGGCAAAATGTGCTCATAGCAAATCGCAGGGTAGGCAAACGTGATTGCGTCTATATTATTTGCGGGACATTTATACAACAATATTACATCTGGAACATCGCCAGCACCTTATTCATTTTCTGCATTTCTTCTTCACTGCTGTATTCCTTTAAAACTGAGATCAACAGTTCAATTTCTTCCTTTGAAAAATTAACGGGATGCTTTTTGGTACTTGTGGCAAGTGCCATCAGAAAGGGCAGCTTATCCTGATCGGAAAGCTCCTGCATTTCAAAAACAAGCTTTTGTAAAAAATCCAGTTTATGTGGGTCAATCTGATGCAGACGCTGGTCTGTCATCCATGTTTTGTTTGGCATCGGATGAAAAAGCCTCCTTAAATCTTTGATAGCTTTCTTTTTGCGCGGGAGAAAGCATAGAACCGAGGATGGATTCCATGGCAGAGTTACCGGCAGATGCAGTTTTCTGCCCGGATATTGCTGAATTTTTGGATTCGGAATCTGCTGTAGATGCATCAGAATCCGCAGATCCGGAAGCTGCTGCAGAGACAACGGAATCCGAAGAATTGGCAGCTGCTGTAGATGTAAATGATTCTGAGGATACGGAATCAGATGCAGCCCCGGACATATGCTGCATGGCAGAGAATACCTCAAACATGTGGGAGAGCGCATCAGGATCGGTACTGTTTCCGTTTCCGTCAAATGACATGGCATCCGGCGGAAGCATTTGCAGGATCGTCTGCATTTTCTCCATCATCTTCATGGACTGCTTCATCTGCCGGAGCTGGGAAAACAGCTTTTTCTGTTGCTGGTTGCAAAAAGGCATGGCACTGTCGAAAAAAGTATCCAGTCTGTCCACGGCGATCGAAAAGTCATGTATCTTTGTATGGGGCAGGCGGGAGAGACAATATTCCAGCTCACGCATTTTGATCAGTGTGGCAGCGATGGGCTGCAGCTGATTGGATAAAAGAGGAAGTGCCAGCTTTAAGAGCTGGATCTCATTTGTGGTATATAGGGTATCAAATGTCAGGATCGTATCATTATATTCCATAGAAGCCTCCGGTTTATCTTATGCGCTGGCTTTCAGAATATGTCAGATCTTATGTAGGAAAAAACACATGAAAAAGGAGGCCGAAGCCTCCTTTTGCTGCAGGTATTAGCAGAAAGAATGATTGCCGCCACAGCAGTTGCAGAGGATCAGAAGAATGATGATCCATTCGCAGCAGTTGTTGTCACCGCCGAATCCACCGTTACCACAGCCACAGCCGTTATTGTTACCGCAGCCGCCACAGCAGAATAACAGGATCAGGATCCAGATCCAGCTTCCGCAGCCATTGTTTTTCTGTTCGCAGCATCCACACTGACTAGCTGTTAATTCACTCATATAGGAGCCTCCAAATTTGATATTTATGTTTTATACTATGAAAAGCATGAAAAGGTGTGACAGAAATCTTGAATTTCTGACCGGATAAAGTTAAAATAGGAATTATGGATAACTATGTGATAAAGGAACTGAAACGAAAATATGATCTGACAAAGGACGAAGACGTGCTTGCATTATATGCAAAGCTGCAGTCCGGTGAGTATGATCTGTCGGGAACAGAAGGACGCCGGTTTGATGATGAGGTCTATGAGCTTGCCATGCAGGCAAGGGAAAGGCAGCGTCAGAACCGGAGCGGGAGCAAAAAGAAAATCACGCGAAGCAGTGGGAAACAGGATAAGAAAAAAGCCGAAGAAAAGTCGTTGTGCTGACAAGAGGCGAGCTTCGGGCAAGAAGGATTCTGACTGCAGTGCTGGTGGTGGCAGCCATGTCCTGTCTGGCATATTTCGGAATTTATTATTATGATTCTTATAAGGCACAGCAGCTATCCGCGCAGCTTACCGAGAAGAAAAATGATGCTGCAGTAAACCGGATGTATGGGCAGACACAGACAGTTCAGGAGAATGCGGACGGACAGCAGATCACACTGACTGTGCTGGATGAATATAAAAGCTTATATAATCAGAATAAAAATCTAATCGGATGGCTGGAAATTGCCGATACAAATATTGATTATCCTGTCATGCAGACAGCGGACAATGAATATTATCTGGATCATAACATCAATCAGGAAGAGGACAAGAACGGAACGCTCTTTTTGGACAGTGCATGTGATGTTGTAAAGCCGAGCACGAATTTTATCATATACGGACATAATATGCGTTCCGGAAATATGTTCGGAAATCTGGATAAATATAAATCGGAGTCTTATTATAAGGATCATCCGATGATCCGGTTTGACACAATTTATGAAAAAGGTACCTATCAGGTCATGTATGCGTTTATGTCCCATATTTATAAAGAGGATGAGATCGCATTTAAGTATTACCAGTTTATTGACGTTGCGTCGGAGCAGGAATTTGATTCTGATATGCGCAGTATGCAGGAAATGGCATTGTACGATACCGGCGTGACAGCGCAGTACGGAGACCGTCTTCTGACGCTGTCTACCTGTGATTATGAAGAAAGTGACGGGCGCTTTGTTGTTGTGGCAAAGCGTATGGAATAGATTTTGAAATAAAGAGGAGAGCAAAATGGCTAAGACAAATCATAAAAAGAAAATGAAGAAGATGGGCAGAAGCCGGATGAGACGGGCGGTGATGGGAACGCTTTCCGCAATACTGATGATCTCCGCGATCATTGTGGCACTTGTTCCGATCCCGGAATCCCGTGCAGATTCTGATCCTACGGATCTGATCGCTGCGGCGACAGCCAATCCGGACACATACATACCTGCTTATACGAATACGGGAAATTACCCGGTATATGCCAGCGGTGACGGCAATTTCAGAGCTGCTTACGGAAGTAACGGCGGTTCTATGACCGGTGTCATTGTATATTATGATCAGAACAATGTCATTACCGGAGCAACGCTGGAGATCCCGGATGAGATGCCTGCCTTTTTGTACAATAAAGATACAAGCAGTTATATTGCGGTTAACGACAGAAGAGAGTTCTTATTCTATACGTCACAGGAAGCAGCAGATGCTGTGTATGATGAAAACGGTGCTTTGGTAAGCCCGGCGCAGAACCAGATCCTTTCTCCGTGTACTTATGATACGCAGGGCGCATGGCAGGGTATGCAGCTTTATGTGGTACCGGGCGCAGCACTTGGTAATGTGGAATTGGTTTCCGGTAACAGCGTCGCTTATGCGGCAAGCAACCAGTTGATCATACCGGTACAGTATGTCGGCAGTACAAGATACGAAGTGGATTTAAATAATGTGACCTCAGACGGCGTGGACGGTCAGTATGTAAGTGATGGTGTCGGTGTCTTTGAAGGCGCGACCAACTTCTCCAGACTCGTTGTACCGGAGCGTATCCTTGCAATCGGTAACAATGCGTTTAAGGGCTGTCAGATGCAGTCCATTAAGATTGAAAACGGTGTCAACAGCATCGGTAACAATGCTTTCCAGAATTGTAACCAGCTGACAACTATCGATTTTACAGAACCGACCAATTTAAAAGAAATCGGTGATTATGCTTTTGCGGGTTGTACGTATCTTGGTGCGGTCAAAGTACCGGATCAGGTAACAAAGCTTGGAAATTACTGCTTCAAAGACTGTACGAACCTGACAGCGATCAATATTAACGGTGTCAGTGAGGACGGCAATACTTCCCTGACAACGATCGGTAACGGACTGTTTTACAACTGTATATCCCTTTCGCAGGTTGTATTCCCGGAGCGTGTCAGCAACATTGACAGTGTGCATAATACCTGCTATGGCTGCAGCAGCATGACTTACCTGGGACTGCCAAACAATGCAGGTTCTACGGATCAGATATTCAAGTATGATAATGTGACGGGTTGTAACAGTCTTGACACGGTAAAGGTTCCTGCAAGAGATCTGAAGCTTGATTGCGGATGCGCTGCCAATACAGGTAGTGGCTACGATAATATTTATACAGGCGGTAAAGATATTTTCAGCAGAGAAAATCTTGGTAAAAATTCAGCTTTTGAAGGAGACTATGAAGTCAGCGACCAGTTCTGCATTCTGGCATACTCCCAGTCTTATGCACATAGCTATACGCAGAAGCATGATCTGGCATTCGGTTATCTGGACAGTGGTTATGAAGGCTGGTATGAAAAGCTTGTAGACGGCTATGCTTTCTGTGTCAATGAAAATAACGAATTGATCCGATTTGAGAAAAAGGATGAATCCAGTGATGGGGCAAATGTTATCATTCCGGATAATATTGCAAAATACCATGTAGCAAGAATCGCAGCAGACACCTTCCGGAATAATACAGCTATCAAATTCCTGTATATTCCGGCATCTGTATCCTCCATTGATGCCAATGCATTTTCCGGTTGTACTTCGCTTCGTACTGTGAAGTTTGACAATGCAGCATCTGTGCAACAGATCGGGCAGGATGCATTCAAAACAGGTGTGACACTTGCCGATGTTGATAAAAACGGAGATGGCGTTCCGGAAGAAAATCTGTGCTTTATCGGAGATATTTCTTCTGCAAGTGTTCCTTTTACTTATGCAATGAGCACGGCAAATAACTATAATGCACCATCCGCACCGACGCAGTATATCAGATATTGCAGCGATTTCCCGCAGAACCTGCAGATCCAACTCGTTGTTAAGAAAAATGCCAATACCAACGAGGTTGATTCCGCAACTCCGATGCTGGCAGGTATTCCGACAGAGAATCAGTTAAAGGGAAATGAAAGCTACAGTTTAAGCACCTATACGGGAAGCAGTAAATATGTCCGTACACAGCAACAGGAAAATGATATTGTTGCAAGCGCGAACAGCAAGTATAGAAACAATCTGAATAATCCGGATACAGCGATCGACCTGACGGAAGAAGAGCAGGGTGTTATCGATGCGGTATATCATGTGCATGTACCGGACGGTGTTGCTGCACTGAAGGAGGATCTGTTCCAGAATAATACCGCCGTACAGAGCGTGATCTTAGATACTGTAGCGGAGATTCCGGATCAGGAATTCGACGGCTGTACGAGCCTTAAGACATTTATTATGAAAGAGAGCGGCACTGAAGGCGGGGAAGTGATCGGAAAACGTGCTTTCAATAATTGTACCGCCTTAACGGAAGTGACTCTGCCGGGAACTGTCAGTACCTTTATAGAAGTACCGTTTGCAGGCTGTAAGGAGCTTACAGATGTCGGATTCACATCACCGGGCGGATATGCCTGTGTCGACGGACTGCTTTGTAGTGTGGACGGAAGCGGTAACAGAACAGGTGTGGTAGAGTGTTTGGAATCAAGAGGTATTAAGATCGGCGCTTCCAAGATCAGTTCCTCAGAGCTTGCAGGTATTACCGATATAGCACCGTGTGCATTCCAGAACTGTACAGGTATCAGAGAGGCGTATCTGGACGAAGTGAACGCAACTCTGATTCCGGATTACTGTTTTGACGGGGCAACACAGCTTTATTATTGTACCCTGTCTGATTCTGTAAAGAGAATCGGCAAATATGCATTCCGCAATACAGCGCTTTCCACGATCCGCATTCCGGGCAGTGTGCAGTCTATCGATGATGAAGCTTTTATAACAGATGATGGAGCGGGTAATGTCAACTACATTCAGGGACTTACCGTACAGTGTGAGGAAGACAGCCCTGCTTACTGGTACTGTGATGATAAGGATGGAATTACTGCAGAAACATATTCCAAGACTTATACGGTGACTTTCCTTGACTGGGATAATTATGTCTTAAAGACGCAGACTGTTAACAGCGGTGCAAGTGCAGATGCGCCTCGTGTAGAGAGAAAGGGATATGTACTGACGGGCTGGACAAAAGATTTTACAAATGTCAGGGAAGATATTACAACACAGGCAATTTATGAGCCGGATAATTCAGCTCCTATTGAAGGGTATTATTCTGTAGTATTTCAGGATTATGACGGACTGTATACATGGGATACCCAGTATCTGCAGGAAGGCAGTTATCCGACAACGCCGTCCGTAACACCAACCAGAAAGGGTTACAAGTTCAGCTACTGGTCACCATCCAACTATACAACGATTGCTGTAACAGGTGATATGATCGTCAAGGCATATTATGTGGAAGATCCAAATGCCACTGACGACAACAATAACAATGGAAACAATGGAAACAATGGAAACAATGGAAACAACAATAACGGAAATAACAGCGGCGGCAATGGCACAACAGGAACGAATTATACCGTTACTTTCGTGGATTATGACGGAAGTGTGCTGGATACGCAGGTCATAGCAAGCGGAAGCTGTCCGGCAGCAACAACTGTAACGCCGACCAGAAAAGGCTATACCTTTACCACATGGTCACCGTCCAACTATACTTCTGTTCCGGTCACAGGAAACCTGACAGTAACAGCTCTTTACAAAAAAGGAACTGCATCGACGGGAGAAAGCGGAACGGGTGATATTTCCTCCGATACAACCAAGGGAAATACGAATAATGGCAATACAAATAATACCGGAGGCGGCAACAAGGGTAATAATACCGGAGCGGCAACTGCTTCACCGAAACCGACAGCAACTGCTAAAAAAGGATCAGCAGCAGTTGCCAACAAAAAAGGCAGTGTCAGCAGCAATACGGTTAACAGAAAACCGGCAACGACTGCGGGCAGTACAAGAGTAGAGGTAACAAAATCAGGCATTTCCAACAGAGGACTTGTTTCTGCTACTGTATCAGGCTCTAACGATAATTTTGTGATTAAGATCTCCGACAGCGATGAGGCAAAGGATGCAGTGGAAAAAGCATTGCTTGCATCATACGGATCGCTGGATGATCTGAAATATTTTGCAATGGATATCAGTCTGTATGATTCAACCGGAACAACAAAGATCGCAGATACAACAGGTATTACTGTCACGGTAACAATGCCGATCCCGGATGCGCTTGCAGGCTATGCGGGCAATAACAAAGCCGGTGCAGTCAATAATGGTGTTTTTGAGAAGCTCGGTTCCAGACTGCTGACGATTGATAATGTGCCTTGCATTTCCTTTAATGCAATACATTTTTCTCCATATGCCATTTATGTGGAGACCAATAATCTGACGCAGGCACAGATCAGTGATGCAACACCGAAGACCGGTGATCCGATCCATCCAAAGTGGTTTTTGGCAATGGGGCTTGCACTGCTATCTATTTTGTTATTCTTTGCGAAAGGTTCAAAAAATAAGGTTGTAAAAGTGATCGAATGAAAAAATACGGAAAAAGAGTAATCGGTGTCATACTGATGGTACTTGCCATGGTACTGACCCAGATCCCGATGCCTGTTTTAGAGGCAACGAGTGCAACTGCAGATTTTGAAAGAGATGGCGATACGCTCATCCATTATACAGGCACAGCTTCGGCTGTGTCTGTTCCTGCTGGGATCAGGGAAATCGCGCCGGAAGCTTTTGCGGATCAAAACGGTATCACAAAGGTTTACATCCCATCCTCTGTGGAGAAGATCGGAGAGGGTGCATTCCGTAATTGTACCAATCTGAAAGAAGTTTCTCTGTCAGACGGTCTTATTACGATTGAAAGCGGAGCTTTTGCTGACTGCAGTTCTTTATCCGGTTTTACACTGCCTAAAACGCTTGAAACGATCGGGGCTGGTGTTTTCTCGGGAGATACGACACTGAAATCGATCAATATTGGAAAAAATCGGTTGTTTTCTTATGCAGACGGTGTTTTATATGACAGAGACCGGGCGAAGCTGATCGAGGTAATGCCGGGCAGAGAGGCAGAAACACTAAATATGCCGACAACGGTAACGGATATTGAACGTTATGCATTCTGGGGACAGGAGCATTTGAAGGAGGTTACATTATCTCCGAATCTGAGTGAGATCCCGGAATATGCATTTTCAAACTGTATCAATCTGCAGAAGGTTTCCATACCATATTCTGTGCGGAAAATAGCAGCAAAAGCATTTGAGGACTGTAAGAATTTAGGAAATATTACAATCCCGCCATCTGTGACAACGATTCATGACACGGCATTTGACGGCTGTGATAATTTGAAGATTCGGGCGGAGGATGACAGCGTAGCACAGACCTTTGAGCAGGAAAGAGAGAAAAACCAGATAGTATCTGCCATGCTGCAGGATGATGTGGCTGTCGGCAATTTTTACAATAAGCATGATGCGGAGCAGGAAGCATCCGCGGTATCGGGAAACAGTACAGGTTTCGGTGATTATGATGTCAATCATCCGGCTGATGTTTCCAATCTGGATGTTTCAAAATATTATGCCAATGATCCGTCTTCCGTTCTGGGGAAGACAAGGATCGTACACAATCAGGCAGTTGTGATGATGGATCCGAAGACAGAAGAAAATAAACAGGAAACGGAGCCTGCTGAAGAGAAAGACTATGAAATGCTGGATGACATTTCAAGGGATAAGGTAAAGATCAAACAGTTCTATCAGGATCAGTCTCTGGGCATGCAGGAATTGCCGGCTGTTATGGAAATCGGAGATTTTGCTTTTGCAAGGAGCTCCCTGCAGGGTATATTATTGCCGGACGGACTGCAAAAGATTGGCTATGGTGCATTTTATCATTGTGACAACCTGACAGATGTAGAGATTCCATCTTCTGTTACAGTGATTGAGGCTGAAGCCTTTTCAAAAACCCCTTATCTGGAAAACTGGCTTGCGGGAGCGGGAGATGATTATCTGATCGTGGGAGACGGTATTTTGATGGCTTATCGCGGTAATAAGAGCAGTATTTCTATTCCGGAAGGTGTGAAGAAGATTGCTAGCGGTGTATTTTCCGGAAATACAGAGCTTACCTGGGTCAATTTCCCGGCTTCTTTGACGGAAATCGGAGAAGCGGCATTTTCCGGCTGTAGCTTTTTGGAAAAGCTGACAGGCGGAGATAACATACAAAGGATCAAAGACAGAGCATTTCTTGGGTGTCCGTTAAATGAAATCAATATTGGAGCACAGGTAAAAGAGATCGGACTGGGCGCTTATCAGAGCACAGGCGCGCAGGCCGCCATATTTGAGGGAGAAAGCCTTCCGACACTTTCCTTCGAAAAGACAGCGACAAGACTGGATAACACAGATCTGCGCAGCATGGCATTTGACGGTGTGGAAACGGCGGTGATCGATTCCTATGTGGCAACATGCAAAGATACCGTTCTGGATCAGCGGTATCTGGGATTCCGTGGACTTGTGATCTCGCCGACAGGTGCAAGTACTGCGCAACTGCGGTATTGTACGCTGGAGCCGAATGCACAGAAGCTGGTGGAAGTGCCGACGGCTGTCAGAGCCGGAGATACGGTTTACACGCTGACCGGTGCAGATGCAGATGCATTCTCTGCCTATGAGACTTTTTCCGACTGGTCAGACGGAGAACTGGCGGGGATCACATTACCGCCGGCACTTGGCAGTATTTCAGATTATGAACCGGATCTGTTCGTAGATCAGACAGCCGACCGGACGGGAACCAATAATACACAGAATAGTACAGGAAATACACAGAGTGCAGATCAGAATGATAATACAACAGGAAGCGCACAGAATACCACGCAGATGAGCAATACAACAACAGGCACACAGAACACCGCACTGGATAGCAGCGAGGCAGATACCTCTAATACAGTGGTGCTCGATGAATCTGCATATCCGAATGCAGCTCTGATCCGGGCAGAGGTAAAGGATGATACAGAGGGCTTCCGCCTGCTGGTCAACACCGATGCGGATTCCCAGAAAAAGCTGGAAGATGCAGTGACAACGCAGTTTGGCAGCCCGGTGGCGGGGCAGCTTACCACATTTGATCTGAAGCTTGTGGAGAAGAAGACGAATATCCCGATCAGTACTTTCGGCAAAGATCAGGTGACACTCAAAATCCCGATTTCGGACACGTTAAACGAACAGGATATCTGTGTGGTAACACTGAATGAAGATGAGGAACTGGAGCTTTGCTACGGAACAAAGTCACAGGAAGGCGATGTTTCCTATCTGACAGTACATACGAGCCATTTTTCCGCCTATGGTATTTATGCGGGGATCGGTGATGTGGCACAGATGATCCGGCAGGAAAGCGAAGCACTTCTGCGAAAAGACGCTTCTCCGGACACAGGGGATCATTTCAATCCGAAAACAGCAGGTGTGATCCTATTATTCAGTATTGGTATGCTTCTGCTTTTATACCGCAGAAAACCGATCGTAAAATAAATTGGCATAAATGTGCCAAGGCACATTCTTTATTCCCGCCATAACATAAAAAAACTCCCGGCATATGATAAAAGAAAAAGCCGGGAGTTTTTTGTGAACAGGGTCAGAAAACAAATTCATTACAGCCGGGCAGAAAAGGAACAGCTGACCGGTTATCATATCGGTGTCGGAGTCTTGGATTCCGGCATTTTTCCACATGAAGATCTGAAAGATCAAATCAGGGCATTTCGTGATTTTACCAATAAATATCAATTACCGTATGATGAGACGGGACATGGCACACATGTATGCGGCATTCTGGCGGGAAACGGACGTGTCCTGCACGGGAAATATAAAGGCATGGCACCATGCTGTGATCTGTATGTCGGGAAAATATTGAATAAAAGAGGGGAAGGAAGTTTGAAAACACTGCTCAGGGGACTGCAATGGCTGTTGTCGATTGCGGAAAGCTGTAATATCCGTATTATCAATATATCTGTCAGCAGTATTGCATCTGCCAGACCGGAAGAACAAAGAAAGCTGTATGAGCTGTTTCAGTATGCCTATGAAAATAATATACTGATCGTAACGGCGGCGGGAAACTTCGGACCTGGAGACAATACGATTTCAAGATTGGGAGATACGCCGTATGTGATCTGTGTAGGCTGTCATGACGGAGATCTGGAAAATGGCGGACTGCGGTGTCAGGACTGCTCCGGTCGTGGACCGGGGGAAAATGTATGGAAGAAACCGGATATTGTGGCACCGGGCACACAGATCATTTCCTGTCAGGCAGCATATGGTAAATATGTGGCAAGAAGCGGTACGAGTATGGCAACACCGATCGTCAGCGGACTTCTTGCACTTGCATGGGAGAAATATCCATATTTGAATGCAATGCAGTTAAAGCGGAAGCTGATTTTGTCGGCAACTGACCTTGGGGAAAGTTATCTGATGCAGGGCGCCGGAATGGTGGATGTTGAAAAAATGATGTCCTAAACCTTGACATGCGCTGTATGATTGTATACAATTATACACGTATGGCTGAGATGTCAGCCTGAAAATAGGAGGCAGCACGAATGAACGAAGAAAAAACCTTTGAAAACAGACCCGTGACCATGAATCCGAAGAAGAATCTTCTGGAAATTGAGGAACATATGTACATTTTGGATGATGTCGAAAAACCAAATGTATTCCGTAATATGTTTCCTTATTCCGATATTCCGAAGATTCCATTTAATGACCGTATTGTACCGCATAATATGCCGCGTGATATCTGGATCACAGATACGACATTTCGTGACGGACAGCAGTCAAGGGCGCCTTATACGACCGAACAGATCGTGACGATCTATGATTATCTGCACAAACTTGGCGGGCCAAACGGTATGATCCGTGCCAGTGAGTTCTTTTTATACAGCAAAAAAGACAGAGATGCAGTGTATAAATGTATGGAGAGAGGATATCAGTTCCCGGAGGTAACGAGCTGGATCCGTGCCAGCAAGGAAGATTTTAAGCTGGTAAAGGAAATCGGCATGAAAGAGACCGGTATTTTGGTAAGCTGCTCCGATTATCATATTTTCCTGAAATTAAAAATGACAAGAAAACAGGCAATGGAACACTATCTGAGCGTTGTACGTGACTGTCTGGAAGAAGGCATCAGTGTGCGCTGCCATCTGGAGGATATTACCAGAGCGGATATTTACGGATATGTTGTTCCGTTCTGCCTGGAGCTGATGAAGCTCATGGAAGAATACAAGATACCGATCAAGGTCAGAGCCTGCGATACGATGGGATACGGTGTCAATTATTCCGGTGCTGTTATTCCGCGAAGTGTACAGGGTATCATCTATGCGATCCACACACATGCAGGTGTTCCGCATTCCCTGATCGAATGGCACGGTCATAATGATTTTTATAAGGCGGTTGTCAATTCCACGACCGCATGGCTGTATGGCTGTTCCGGTGTCAATACTTCTTTGTTCGGTATCGGGGAAAGAACCGGTAATACACCGCTTGAAGCGATGGTATTTGAGTATGCACAGCTTCGTGGCAGCTTAAATGGTATGGATACGACCGTGATCACAGAGCTGGCAGAATATTATGAAAAAGAGATCGGCTATCATATTCCGCCGAGAACACCGTTTGTCGGCAAGAATTTTAATGTGACAAGAGCAGGAATTCATGCGGACGGACTGTTGAAAAACGAAGAGATTTATAATATATTTGATACAGAGAAGTTTTTAAACAGACCGGCTCTTTGTGCAGTATCCAATACATCCGGTCTTGCCGGTATTGCACATTGGATCAATTCTTACTATAAGCTTTCCCCGGAAAAGCAGTTTAAGAAGAGCGATCTTCTGATACATGAACTGAAAAAATGGGTGGATGACGAATATGAGAATGGCCGTGTGACGGTTCTGACAGATGAAGAACTGATCAGAGAAATCAAAAAAGTATGCGTTATACTGCATATGGATTATGACGCAATTTTCAGCAAGTAGGAGGCAGTTATGTCTGATTACAATTTGCAGCAGGAGGTATCCGATAAATATTCCCTGCGCGGAAGAGTATTCCACAAGATCAGAGAAGATATTTTAAACGGAAAGTACAAACAGAACGAAGAACTCAGAGAGGCGACGATCGGTGCAGAGCTTGGTGTATCGAGAACACCTGTCAGAGAAGCATTCAGGCAGCTTGAACTCGAAGGACTTCTAAAGATGATCCCCAATAAAGGGACTTATGTAACGGGAATCACCAGAAAAGATGTTCATGATATTTATATGATACGATCCTTGTTAGAAGGATTATGTGCCAGATGGGCAACGGAAAAGATCACACCGGAGCAGCTCAACGAAATGGAAGAAAATGTATATCTGTCCGAGTTCCATGAAAGTAAGGGGCATTCAGATCAGATGGCGGAGCTGGACAACAGGTTTCATGAAATTTTATATGAATCCTGCGACAGTAAAATGCTGGAGCATCTGCTCAGTGATTTTCACCAGTATGTATACAGGATCCGCCGCATGACACTGGCAAGTGAAAAGAGAGGACGTGCTTCCAACAAGGAGCATCATGAGATCATGGAGGCCATCAAGGCACATGATGCGGATAAGGCAGAACGACTTGCCAATCTACATATGATCAATGCTTATGATAATATGGTAAAGAACGGTCTTATTGATATTTTTGATGAAAATGATGAAGAAAAAGGAGAACAGGAACATGAGTAAAATTCAGATGACAACACCGCTTGTGGAAATGGATGGAGATGAAATGACAAGAATTCTCTGGAAGATGATCAAGGATGAGTTACTGCTTCCGTATATTAATCTGAAAACAGAGTATTACGATCTTGGTCTGGAACACCGTAATGCAACAGATGATAAAGTAACAATGGAATCCGCACTTGCCACAAAGAAATACGGCGTTGCTGTCAAATGTGCAACGATCACACCGAATGCTGCCCGTATGACAGAATATAATCTGAAGGAAATGTGGAAGAGCCCGAACGGAACGATCCGTGCAGCACTTGACGGAACTGTTTTCCGTACACCGATCGTAGTAAAAGGCATCGAGCCATGTGTCAGAAACTGGAAAAAGCCAATCACACTGGCAAGACATGCTTACGGTGATGTTTATAAAAATGCCGAGATCAAAGTACCGGGCGCAGGAAAAGCAGAGCTTGTCTTTACTGCAGAGGATGGCAGCAAGCAGGTAGAGCTGATCCACAATTTTGAAGGTCCGGGCGTGATCCAGGGTATGCACAATACAGACAAATCGATCATAAGCTTTGCAAAAGCATGCTTTAATTATGCGCTTTCCACAAAGCAGGATCTCTGGTTTGCCACAAAAGATACGATCTCCAAAAAGTACGATCATACTTTTAAGGACATCTTCCAGGAGATTTTTGAAAAGGAATACAAAGAAAAATTTGAGCAGGCAGGGATTACCTACTTCTATACACTGATCGATGATGCGGTAGCCCGTGTCATGAAGGCAGAGGGCGGCTTTATCTGGGCATGCAAGAACTATGATGGTGATGTCATGTCAGATATGGTTTCTTCCGCATTCGGTTCTCTTGCCATGATGACGTCCGTTCTGGTATCTCCAAGCGGCGTATATGAGTATGAAGCAGCGCACGGAACTGTACAGAGGCATTATTATAAGCACTTAAAGGGCGAAGAAACTTCCACAAACTCCGTTGCAACGATCTTTGCATGGACAGGGGCACTCAGAAAGCGTGGAGAGCTGGATGGAAACCGGGAGCTTACAGAGTTTGCTGATAAGCTGGAAATGGCAACGATCCGGACGATCGAAAGCGGTCGTATGACAAAGGATCTGGCACTGATCACCAGTCTTAACGATGTGCAGGTCTGCAATAGTCTGGAATTTATTCAGGAAATCAGAAAGACATTTGAAACAGTATAAGGATACAGGTAATGGATTTTATAACAGGAGCATTTTTACTCTTTTTCACGATCTGTGTGGCAGTATATTATAGTATACCAAAAAAGGGGCAGTGGATATGGCTGCTCCTTTGTAGCATATTCTTTTATCTCTGTGCATCCGTGAAATTGAGTATTTTTATTTTATTTAGTATTGTAAGCAGTTTTGTGGCTGCCAGACGGCTGGAACAGTTGTGCGCACGTGAACAGGCGGTGAGAGAGAAAACCGATCCGGATCAAAAAAAAGAGACAGATGTGAATGCGCATAAGAAAGCAGTAGCTGCATTACTGATCGGCAGTAATGCCGGTTTATTGTTTCTTCTGAAATTTGCATCGTCCGGAAGTTTCTTGGTAACAAGACTGCATCTGGGCAGGCTCGCCTTTCTGCTGCCGATGGGAATTTCCTTTTATACGCTGCAGATCATTGCCTATGTGGTAGATGTTTATCGCGGAAAATATCCGGCGGAGAAGAATTTTCTGCAGTATATGCTGTTTGTGATGTATTTTCCGCAGATCCTGCAGGGACCGATCGCAAGATTTGATCAGCTCAAAAAGCAGCTTTGCAGCGGGCATACATTTTCTTATGCAACATTTGTCGGAGGATTTGAACTGATGATCTGGGGCTATTTTCAGAAGCTGGTGATCGCAGACCGCGCAGCAGTCATCGTGGACAGACTGTTTGGAGAATACCGATCGTATACAGGTGTGTATATGCTGCTTGCAGGGGTGCTGTACAGCATTCAGCTCTATACAGATTTTAATGGTTGTGTCTGCATTGCCAGAGGAGCTTCCGAGATGCTGGGGATCACGCTGGCGGAAAATTTTGATCATCCGTATTTTGCGACATCCATTCAGGATTTCTGGCACCGCTGGCATATGTCCCTGAGCAGCTGGCTGCGGGATTATGTATATATTCCGCTTGGCGGAAACAGGAAAGGGAAGCTTAGAAAGTATGTCAATATTCTGTTGACCTTTCTGGTCAGCGGACTTTGGCATGGTATGGGACTGACCTATCTTGTCTGGGGATTTTTGCATGGACTGTATCAGATAATTGGCAGTCTTTTGATGCCTGTACGTGACCGGCTTGTCAGCCTGACAAAAACAGACCGGAGCTGTTTTTCTCACAGATTGCTGAAACAGCTCTGTACCTTTTTCCTTGTCATGCTGGCATGGATCTTTTTCCGTGCGGATTCCGTGACGCAGGCCCTACAGATGATCCGGCAGATGGCTGTGTTCAATCCTTGGGTGCTCTGGAATCAGTCTGTGTATCTGCTCGGACTGGATGCGAAAAATGTCTGGATTCTGTTCTTTGCAATTGCCATTTTGCTGCTTGTCAGTATTTTGCAGACAAAGACGGATATCAGAGGCTGGCTGGCAAAGCAGGGTATCGTATTCCGCTATGCAGTGGTGTATCTTGCGCTGTTTGCAGTTCTGATCTTTGGCATTTACGGGCCGGGATATGATGCGGTCCAGTTTATTTACGGAGGATTTTAGACATGAAAAAGAAAACGATAGTATTCCGGTTTTTCCTGTTTTTTGTGTTTTTTATCCTGCTGTTTCTGGTCGTATCGGAAGTGCTGAAGGATAAGCGTATCGTACAGGAATATGATGCCTCCGCCAAGGTAAAAGGCTTTTATGAAGAAAAAGAGGACACACTGGATTTTGTATTTGTGGGAAGCAGCCAGCTTTATGCGGATATTGCACCGGCGGTATTATTTTCGGAATATGGAATAACATCATATGATTTCTGTGCCAATGAACAGCCGCTCTGGATTTCCTATTATTATATCAAAGAGGCGTTGAAGCATCAGAAGCCGAAGGCAATCGTACTGGATGTTTTTACGGTATATGGTGCAGAGTATGAAGAAGAAGGCGTCAATCATATCAACATCGACGATCTGCCATGGAGTATGAATAAGGTGCAGGCAATCCGGAACGGTGTGCCAAAAGACTTGCAGTATTCCTTCTTCCTGACACTGACGAAATATCATGATACATGGAATACGCTGGATGAGTCGAAAATAGAGAGCAGCTTTTACCATAAAAGAAATGTATACAGAGGCTATTCACCATTTACCGTAAGACATGCGTATGGAGAAACAGCACCGGATGAGGTTGTCATGCAGACAGAACGGGAGCCTGTTCCGGACAGGGCAAGACTCTGGCTCGATCAGATCGTAGAGCTGACAAAAGAAGAAGGTGTTGATCTGATCCTTATTAAAACACCGAATGGAAATGCGGACAGACAGAAGCTTTACAACAGCGTTTCAGATTATGCCAAAGAGAAAGATATTCCGTTTGTCAACATGAACACGGTATTTGATGGGGAAGCACATATCAATGTGCTGCAGGCAGAAAAAGTGTCGAAGTATATTGGCGGCTATCTGGCAGCGCATTATAAGATCACGGATAAACGAAAGGATGCGGCATTTGCAGACTGGGCAGAGGACAGTGCTTACTTTTACCGGAAGAAAGCCAAATGTGAACTGATCAGCACAGACGATCTGGAAGCCTATACTGATTTTTTGTCACAGCAGGATTACGTGACGATGGTGGCGGTCAAGAGTGGGGATGCTGCTTCGGAGAATACTTTGATTTCACAGGAACAGAAGGACTGCCTGGCTGCCCTCGGTCTATATCCGGACTATACTATGAATGGAAGCTGGTGTTATCTGGCACTTGTCAGGAATGGTAATGAGCCGGTTCTGCAGTTCCAGACGCAGACAGAACAGACGGAAAGCTATGAACTGCCATATGAAGAAGGCTGTCTGATTACAAATACTGCGGCAAAAGCATCTGAAAAAGAGTTTGCCGAGCTGCCTCACAGCTTTACCCTGCAAAGCAGTCTGCAGGAAGATGGTTTGCATGCGTCATTTTTAATAGGAGAGGATAATTACTGTCTTGATCAGGACGGTATCAATTTTTTTGTATATGATCCACTGCTTTCTGAAATCGTGGAATTTACTGCCTTCGCGCCGGGAGAGACGGAAGTTCTCCATTGACAACCCATAAAATATCATCTACAATAACAAGTGTTATAATATAAGATGTTATGTATGTGTTCCGGTAGTGTATGCAGGAGCACGGATTTGATTGGGCAGATTGGGTTTACAAGAGGATGAGAGGTATCTGGTATGGCAAGAAAGATCAGTGTGACGAAGGAAATGGTAAAAAGTGCAGCATTCGCGATCATGCGGGAAGAAGGCATGGATGGGCTGACTGCCAGAAGACTGGCAGATAAGACAGGTTGTTCCACACAGCCTATTTTCCGTATTTATGAAAATATGAATGAGCTGCATGAAGAGGCGTTTGCGATGGCGATCGCTTATTATACAGATTTTTACCGGGCATTTATGAAGGACAGACCGATAGAGAAACCGTTTGTGAATTTTGGGCTGGCATATATCAGTTTCGCTTTGAAAGAGCCTTCATTATTCAGAGTATTATTCTTGTCGAAGGAGCGTTACGGACAAAGTCTGTATGAGCTTTTGAACGGGCAGGACGGCAAGTTTAAAACGGAGATCGCAAGAGCACAGGAAGCGGGTGCAAAAGATCCGGGAGAGCTTTTTATGAAGATGTGGATCTTTATTCATGGAGCTGCCTGCATGACGATCACAGGAGATTATGATCTGCCGGAAGCAGAAACGAAAAGACTGCTTCTGGAAAGCTATGAGAAGAATGCATAATGCATATATCTGTCATAGTACAATGAATTGGGAAGGGACAGAGAATGGAAGACAGAAACGATATCGTGACAAGGATGAACCAAAATTTTGCACAGATGAGCAAAAGTCATAAAAAGATTGCTTCCTATATTATGGATCATTATGATACAGCTGTATTTATGACTGCAGCGACACTCGGGAAAGAGATTGGGATCAGCGAATCCACCGTAGTGCGTTTTGCGGCAGGACTGGGCTATGACGGTTATCCAAAATTCCAGAAAGCGCTGGAAGAATGGGTAAAGAGCAAATGGAACAGTCTGCAGCAAATGGGAGCTAAATATGGGAACAGTTCACAATCCGAGATACTGACATCGGTGATCCGTGCAGATATGGAAAAGATGGAGGATACCATTCATAATCTGGATTCTGCTGCTTTTGAAACGGCTGTCAGCAGTATACTTGAGGCAAAACACGTGTATGTGATCGGCCTGAGGAGCTGTGAGCCGCTTGCGAGCTTCCTGAGCTTTTATCTTTCCATGATCCGCGGTGATGTCATGCAGCTGAAAACAACCTCGACAACAGAGCTGTTTGAACAGATGATCCGTGTCAGTGATGAGGATGTTGTAATCGGGATCAGCTTCCCGCGTTACTCTATGCGGACTCTGAAAGCAATGGAATTTGCAAATGACAGGAATGCAAAAGTCATTACGATCACAGACAGCGTACATTCTCCGATGAATCTGTATTCGTCCTGTAATCTGCTGGCAAGAAGTGACATGGTATCTATTGTGGATTCTCTTGTCGCACCGCTGAGCGTGATCAATGCATTGGTTGTTGCGCTCTGTGTCAAAGCACCGGAGCAGGCAAGCAAAAACCTGAAAGATTTAGAGGAAGTGTGGGCAAATTATCAGGTTTATCTGAATGATGAAATTGATTATATTGATAATAAACCGGTGCAGGGAAATGCACTTGTAAAGGATTCTCATGAATAAGACGATTGTGATAGGCGGCGGCGCTGCGGGCATGATGGCTGCGGTTTTTGCCGCAAGAAACGGTCAGGCCGTCACCTTATATGAACAGAATGAAAAACTAGGAAAAAAGCTTTTTATCACAGGAAAGGGCAGATGTAATGTCACCAATGATGCAACGTCGGAACAGCTTTTGGCTAATGTGATCTCCAATCCTAAATTCCTGTACAGTGCATTTTATGATTTTAATGCACAGGATTGCATGTCTTTTTTTGAACAGCTTGGAGTCAGACTGAAAGTAGAACGCGGAAACAGGGTGTTTCCACAAAGTGACCACTCTTCGGATATCATCCGGGCGCTGGAATATGAACTGCGGCGTCTTTCGGTGAATATTTGTCTGAACAGTCCCGTAAAGGCGTTATGGACAGAAGATCTGCCCGGGCAGGAGCTTCTTAATCCGAAAAAAGAACCGACAAAAAAATGTCTGGGTATTATCCTGCAGGACGGAAAAAAAGAAAAGGCTGACAGGGTAGTACTTGCAACAGGCGGTATATCCTATCCGCTGACCGGTGCAAACGGAAGCGGGCTTACAATGGCGCAGGCTGTGGGACACAAGGTGACAGAATTATATCCGGCACTTGTCCCTTTAAAGATACAGGAGACATGGTGCCATGAACTGATGGGGCTGGCACTGAAAAATGTAGAGGTTACGATCTGCAATGGAAAGAAAAAGCTGTATCAGGACTTTGGAGAGATGCTGTTTACCCATTATGGGGTAAGTGGCCCGCTGATCTTAAGTGCCAGCAGCCGGATTGTAAAGAAACTGCAAAAACAGCCGATGCAGCTGTTTATTGATCTGAAACCGGCGCTTTCGCCACAGCAGCTGGACAAAAGACTTCTGCGTGATCTGTCCGAAAATCTGCACAAACAGATCGGTAATGCGCTGGCAGGATTATTGCCGGCAAGGCTTCTGCCACAAATTCTGGCGCTGGCAGAGATTTCACCTTATGAAAAGGGAGATGCCCTGACAAAAGAACAGCGTCTGAAGCTGGTGCAGACATTGAAAGCGTTACCTTTGACGATCACGGGCACATCGGATTTTAAAGAAGCGATCATTACGCAGGGGGGGATTTCGGTCAAGGAGATCAATCCGTCTACAATGGAATCCAAACGTGTCAAAGGTCTGTACCTGGCGGGAGAATGTATGGATGTGGATGCGCTGACGGGAGGATTTAATCTGCAGATTGCCTGGTCAACTGCGTATATTGCAGGAAATCAGAGTACAGCACAGACGTAAGAAAAGGAGAACAGATATGAGTTATCAGGTAGCAATCGACGGACCTGCGGGAGCGGGCAAAAGCACGATCGCAAGACAGGTTGCAAAAAACAAAGGATTTATTTATGTGGATACAGGCGCGATGTATCGTGCCATGGCGCTTCATATGATCAGAAGCAATGTAGATATAAAGGATGCGGAGGCAATTGCAAAGGCAAGTGAAACTGCCGACATCTCCATTCAATATGTAAACGGAGAACAGATCGTTCTGTTAAACGGTGAAAACGTAAACGGACTGATCCGTACCCCGCAGGTCAGTGCCATGGCATCCGTCAGCAGTGCAAATCCGCAGGTGCGTGCAAGACTTCTGCATCTGCAGCAAAAGCTTGCGGACGAAAATGATGTGATCATGGATGGCAGAGATATCGGTACCTGTGTGCTGCCGAATGCGGATGTCAAAGTATATCTGACAGCATCGTCCAGAGTCCGTGCCCAAAGAAGATATAAAGAACTGGCTGCAAAGGGTGAAAGCTGTGACCTCGATCAGATCGAGACAGAGATCAAAGAGCGTGATCACAGAGATATGACAAGAGAACATGCACCTCTCAGACAGGCAGCGGATGCACAGCTTCTGGATTCTTCGGATATGTCGATCGGACAGGTCGTGGATGCGATCTGTAAGCTGATCCATAAGGATTGATCTTTAGCAGGATACAAATGGATCCGGATAAGATCAGAATAGAAAAGAAAGGACTTGTCGGTAAGATTTTATATGGAAGTAATACTTGCAAAATCAGCCGGTTTCTGCTTTGGTGTAAAACGTGCGGTGGATACGGTTTATGAGCAGACCGAAACGCGCGGAAAGATCTACACCTATGGGCCGATCATCCATAATGAAGAGGTCGTGCGGGATCTGGAGCAGAAGGGTGTGAAAGTGCTCGGAAACGAGACAGAACTGAATGCACTGACGGAAGGAACGGTTGTGATCCGTTCCCACGGTGTAGAACGCAGAATCAATGATGCAATTGCAGAAAAGGGACTGCACTGTGTGGATGCCACCTGTCCGTTTGTGAAAAAAATACACCGGATAGTTGAAAAAGAAAGTGCAGCCGGACGACGGATCATTATCATTGGGAACAGAAACCATCCCGAGGTGGAGGGCATCTGCGGCTGGAGTCTGACGGAGCCTGTTGTGATCGAATCCATGGAGGAAGCAGAAAAATTCAAAGCTGATCCGGAAGAAAAACTTTGTATTGTGTCGCAGACGACATTTAACTACAATAAATTTCAAGATTTAGTTGAAATTTTTCGGAAAAAAGGTTATGATGTAATTGTTGTGAACACGATTTGTAATGCAACGGAAGTCCGGCAGAAGGAAGCCCGGGAAATTGCACAGCGTGTTGATATAATGATAGTGATAGGCGGTACTCACAGCTCCAATACCCGTAAGCTTTACGAAATCTGTCAGAAGGAATGTGAGCGCACTTATTTTATACAAACACTGGACGACTTGCATTTAGAAATACCTAAATCAGCGAAACTGGTGGGAATTACCGCTGGGGCGTCTACCCCGAATAATATAATTGAGGAGGTTCAAAATTATGTCAGAATTAACTTTTGAACAAATGTTAGACGAATCATTTAAAACAATTCATAACGGAGAGGTAGTCGAGGGTACAGTAATCGATGTAAAAGCTGATGAAGCGATCTTAAATATCGGATACAAGTCAGACGGTATTCTTACAAGAAGCGAATACACAAACGAACCAAATGTTGACCTGACAACAGTACTGAAGCCTGGCGACAAGATGGAAGTTAAGGTTGTTAAAGTAAATGATGGCGAAGGACAGGTAATCCTTTCCTACAAGAGACTTGCTCTTGAAAAGGGTAATAAGAGAATTGAAGAAGCTTACAATAATAAGGAAGTATTAAAGGCAAAAGTAACACAGGTGCTGGACGGCGGTTTAAGCGTTGTTGTTGATGAAGTAAGAATCTTCATCCCTGCAAGCCTTGTTTCCAATGTATATGAAAAAGATCTGACAAAATATGCAGGTCAGGAAATTGAGTTCGTGATCAGCGAATACAATCCGAAGAGACGCCGCTACATCGGCGACCGCAAGCAGCTTATCGTTGCTAAGAAGGCTGAGATGCAGAAAGAGCTGTTCGAGCGCATCCACGAGGGAGACGTTGTAGAAGGAACCGTTAAGAACATTACCGATTTCGGTGCATTTGTAGACCTTGGAAACGGCGTATCCGGACTGGTACATATTTCCCAGATCTGCGAGAAGAGAATCCGCAAACCATCTGAAGTACTTGCTGTAGGAGACAAAGTAAAGGTAAAGGTTACTGCAGTAAAAGACGGCAAGCTGAGCCTGAGCATCAAGGAAGCAACCGATATGATGGCAAAAGAAGTGGAAGAAGAGGAAATCGAAATTCCACAGTCAGGAGAAGAAGCAACCACATCCCTGGGCTCATTATTTGCAAACATTAAGCTGAACTAACAGAAGGAAAAATGTGAATGAAGAATCAGAAAGTATTTGTAATGGGACACAAATACCCGGATACAGATTCCATCTGCTCCGCGATTGCTTATGCTGATATCAAGAACAGAACCACTCAGACCAAGCGCTACATTCCAAGACGCGCAGGCCAGATCAATGAGGAGACCCAGTATGTGCTGAACCGTTTTGGCGTGCAGCCGCCAGCCTATCTGGGAAACATTGGAACGCAGGTAAAGGATATGGACATTCGTCCGAAGCCGGATGCAGACCGCACCATGTCCCTGAAAAATGCCTGGGATATGATGCAGAACAAGGGAATTGTTACCCTTCCTATCTGCAACAGTGATGATGAACTGGAGGGAATCGTAACCATCGGAGATATTGCCGATATTTATATGGATACCAAGGACAGCTATCTTCTTGCCAACGCCAGAGCCCAGTACAACAAGATCAAGGATACCCTTGACGGTGAGATTGTAGAAGGACTGGCTTCCATTGATGAAAGTGCCATCACAGGCGAATCTGCCCCGGTAATCCGTGAGGCGGGTGGAGATAAGAGTTCCGTAACCGGTGGTACGAAGGTGCTTTCTGATACGATATGGTTATTCTTGGAAACCGTGAAGAAGATCAGCTAAAAGCAATTGAGATGAACGTAAGCTGCATTATTGTGGGAATGAATATCCAGGTAAGTGAGAAGGTAATTCAGAAAGCACATGAGAGGCAGATCGTTATTATTACATCCCCATATGACACTTACACGATTGCCCGAATGATCAACCAGAGTATTCCGGTAAACTACGTGATGAAAAAAGACAATCTGGTTACTTTCAGCACGGAGGATTTCACAGATGATATCCAGGATGTTATGATCAAGCACCGTCACCGTGCTTTCCCGGTTATCAATAAAAGGGGAAAATGCGTGGGAACCATTTCCAGACGTAATTTCCTGGATATGCACAAGAAGCAGGTTATTCTTGTGGATCACAATGAGAAAGACCAGGCTGTTGACAATATTGAGAAAGCAGAAATTCTTGAGATCATCGATCATCATAAGCTTGGTTCTCTTGAAACCATGAAGCCTATCAACTTCAGAAATGAGCCGGTAGGCTGTACAGCGACAATCCTTTACCGAATTTATGACGAGCAGAGACTGGAAATTCCGCCTAAGATCGCGGGACTTCTTTGCGCTGCTATTATTTCTGACACCTTAATGTTCCGTTCTCCGACCTGTACACAGCAGGATAAGATTGCAGCAAGCGCCCTTGCCCTTATTGCAGATATCAAGATTGAAGAGTTTGCAAGAGAAATGTTCAAGGCAGGAAGCAATCTGAAGGATAAGGCACCTGAGGAAATTTTCTATCAGGATTACAAGAAATTTATTGCAGAGGGAAATGTGGCATTTGGTGTTGGCCAGATCAGCTCCATGGACGAGGAAGAGCTTCAGGAAATCAAAGCCCGCCTGAAACCGTTTATGGTAAGCGAGTGCGGCCGTCATGGAATTTCCCGTGTTTACTTTATGTTAACCAATATTATGGACGAGTCCTCCGATGTAATTTATTACGGAGAGGGCAGCGAGGAGATGGGAAAAATTGCGTTCCAGCAGGAGCCTGAAGATGAATGCTTCCACCTCAAGGGCGTAGTTTCCCGTAAGAAGCAGATGATTCCGGCTATGATGGAGGCTGCTCAGGTCATGGCAAATGATTTCAACTAATGCCCATTTATTTCACATAAAAGAGGAGTAGAAATATGGCAAAACAGACCTGGAAACCAGGCAATATGCTTTATCCCCTTCCAGCTGTGATGGTCAGCGTTACAGACGGAGAGGGCAACGATAATATCATAACGGTGGCGTGGGCTGGTACTGTGTGCACTAACCCGCCAATGGTAAGCATTTCCGTTCGTCCCAGCAGATTTTCCTACGACATGATCTGCAAGACGAAGGAATTTGTCCTGAACCTTACCACAGAGGAGCTGGCATACGCTACCGATTACTGCGGTGTGCGCTCCGGCAGAGATGTAGACAAATTCCAGGAGCTTCATCTTACCAAAGAAAAGGCAGATCATGTGAAAGCACCAATGATCGGAGAGTCACCTGTAAATATCGAAT
>ENA-UEYI01000711-UEYI01000711.1-human-gut-metagenome-genome-assembly--contig:-NODE-711-length-32077-cov-5.651000_pt1 | contig 32077 bp, 27 predicted proteins | sample MGYA00242900_ERZ507916 | MGnify/ENA primary metagenome ERZ507916 (study PRJEB26167, sample SAMN06115521) | human gut metagenome | host: Homo sapiens | place: China:Chongqing | collected 2015-09-02...
AGGGACCACTCCGTGTATGCAACGAGGATGCGAAAAACAACGACATACTCATTTTAAGAGCCTATATAGACCGTGCTATGACGGGTACTAACGACAATCGTCCCGACTTCCGTCAGATGATTGAAGATAGCAAAAAACACGATTTCAATGTCGTACTTGTTTACAAATTCGACAGGTTTTCGCGTAATAAATACGAAACCACCAAACATAAGAAAACGCTTAAAGACAACGGCGTTAAAGTCGTTTCCGCTACCGAATATATTCCCGACAGCCCCGAGGCGATTATACTCGAAAGTATGATTGAGGGCTACGCCGAATATTACTCTGCCGAACTTTCTGAAAAGGTAAAGCGTGGAATGAACGAAACAAGACAAAAAGGAAACTTTACTGGCGGAACTATCATTTACGGCTATAAAGTAGAAAATCATAAAGTTGTAATTGACGAAGAAAAAGCCGAAGTCGTAAGGTTTATTTACGACCAATACGCGCAAGGCGTTTACGTTAAAGACATAATAAAACCGCTTACCGAAAGAGGCATTTTCAACCGCGGTAAAAAGTTTGCGAGAAATACCGTCTACAATATACTCAAAAACGAAAAGTATTCGGGTATTTACAGACACGGCAACGAAGTTTTTACGAATATGTATCCGCAAATCGCGCCGACGGAGATTTACGAAAACGTAAGACGAAAGACAGAAACCAACAAATACGGAACTCGTAGCGTTGAAGTCGTGTATTTACTTCGCAACAAAATTAAATGCGGATATTGCGGAAGTCCTATCTCTGCCGAGTGCGGAACGGCTAAAAACGGACAAAAAATACGTTATTACAAATGTTTGGGACGAAAACACCAAAGCGGTTGCAAAAAGTCGCAAGTCAGGAAAGAAATACTCGAAAAATATGTGCTTGAAAACGTATGCGAGCAAATGCAACGCCCAGAAATATTAGATAAAATGGCAACGTATTTACTGCAAGTGCAGGAAAACCGCATAAAACAAAACTCGGTTCTGACAAATCTCATAAAAGAGAAACGCCAAACCGAGAATACGATAAACAACATTATGCAAGCTATAGAATTAGGCGGACAAAGCGCGACGGTTATGAAACGTATGCGAGAACTCGAAGAAAAACTGACCGACATCGAGAAGCGATTGACGATTGAAAAATCTCAAACGGCGTTCAGACTTTCCAAAGAGCAAATAATTGACTATTACAAATCCGCGCTTGAAAAAGAGCCGCTACAACTGATAAATTACTTCATAAAAGAAATTCAGTTGTATGACGACAAAATGATAATTATCTACAACACACCAAAGACGATAAACCTTGACGAAAGTCAGGGTTTTTCTTTTTACGACAAAAACGTTAAAATGCCGTATGTGATACAAAACAGAGAGTATTACGGACTTAAAGATTTCAGACTTGCAATGCGTATTTGATACATACGCAGACGATTTATTCCACGGTGTTCTTGACGTGAGCCTCTCAGGAGCGTGTCGGTAGGCAAATAAAACGCCAACCGACAGCCCCAAAGGGGCTTTTCGTTTGCCTTTGGCAAGATAGCCTGACACACTCCCTTCTCACGTCAAGAACCTTTCGCGGCATAAAACCGTCTGCAACTGCTACGGACAAAGCGATACGAACTTTAGCCTACGAACCCCGAAAAGGATGAAACGACGGCACGCAAACAATCGAAAAACGCATATAACACCTGAATTTTTGCAAAAGAAAAACCTAAATCAAACACTTTGTATTCGATTTAGGTTTTGATTGGCGGAGAAAGCGAGATTCGAACTCGCGCTACAGTTTATCACCGTACTAACCCCTTAGCAGGGGGTCCCCTTATAGCCTCTTGGGTATTTCTCCGCGGGAACGAGGCTACGTCAAGCGCGATAGCCTATTCATTATATCGTAAGTCGAGATATTTGTCAACGGTTTGAGCGAAAATTCCGAAGTTATCTTTATTCCGCGGGGTTTACGCGGGAAACGCCGGCGTGTAGCGCGGAATTTCGCCGCTATACCCCCTCCGATTATTCCGTAACGTCGCTGCCGAGGTAGATTTCTTTCAGTTTGTTCACGTCGACTTTGCCGACGAGCGTTTTCGGGAACTCGGAAACGTAATACACTTTTTCGGGCGCGGAGTACGCGGACAGTCTTTCCGTGATAAACGCGGTGATCTTTTCGGAAAGTTTCCGTTTATCCTCTTCCGCGAGCCGTTTTTCGGTCGTGACGAACAGTACGATCACGTCGCCGGTGCGGACGTCGGACTTTGCCGCGGCGCACGCTTCCTTGACCTCGGGGATTTCGTCCATAACGAGTTTTTCGATTTCGGACGGGAACACGGTCACGCCGTTGACCTTGGCGATGCGCTTGATTCTCGAGCGGAAGAACACGAAGCCGTCCGAATCCACCGACCCGACGTCGCCCGAGCGGACGAATTTTTCGCCGCCGAACTCGAAGAACGCCGCCTTCGTCGCTTCCTCGTCGCCGAGGTATCCGGTCATAAGCACGTCGCCGCTGACGCAGAGTTCGCCTTCCTGACCCGCGTTCAGCATATTTTCGCCCTCGAACGCCGCGATCTTAACGCCGCCGACAGCCTTGCCCACGCTGCCGTAGCGGTGCGCGCGCGTAGTGTTGACCGAGCATACGGTCACGGTTTCGGTCAGTCCGTAGCCCTCGTACAGCCGCGCTTCCGAGCCGTACTTGATCATGCGTTCGTTGAACTCTTGTAAAAGGCTCTTCGGCACGTAGTCACCGCCGACGAACGCCACTCTGAGATTTTTGAGTTTGTCGCCCGAAAACTCCTCTCTTGCAAGAAGCGCCTTGTACAGCACGGGCACGCCGATAAGGTAGTTGATTTTGTCCTGTTCGATAAGTTTGATCGTGTCGGCGGTGTGGAACTTGGGCATAAGCGCGTCGGTGCCGCCGTAGCACATCATCGCGTGGATACCCATCGCCAGTCCGAAGCCGTGGAACATGGGAAGCACCGCCAGCATACTGCCGCCGTGGAATTCCTTTATCCCTAAAATGTCGAAACTCTGATCGGTGAGCGAATTTATCGCGCGGGAAGAAAGCACGATCGTTTTCGGATGACCGCCCGTACCGCCCGAGTGCAGATACACCGCGGGGGCTTCCGCGTCGCGGAACGCCGCTATTTTCGGTTCGCCGCTCTTCAGCGCTTGCGAGTACAGCATGACGGTGGGAAATTTTTTTATCGCGCCCTGCGTGGGCATCGTGCGGATCGCGTAGACGGACTTGCGGATAAAGCCGAGGTACTGCGCGGGCGAACACACCAGCGTGGGGTACTCGGCAATAAGCGCGGGGTATTTCTCAGCCGAAAAGTCGGGAATAACGAGCATTTTGCTCTTTACTTCCGTCATGTATTCTCTCAGTCTTGTTTCGGGAGCGAGCGGATGCACCATGTGCGCGATCGCGCCGATCCTGGACAGCGCGTAAAAGCAGATCACGCACGACGGGATATTCGGCATACAAAGCGTGACCGCGTCGCCCTCTTCTATCCCCGCAGATCTGAACCAGCCCGCTACCGCGCCGATATCGCCGATCATGGTTTTATAGTCGACCTTGGCGCCCATAAACGTGAGCGCGACGTTGCCGGGATATTTGGTCGCGGTATCGGCAACCGCGAGATATAAAGTCTTGTGTTTGTCGTTCACTGATTTCCCTCCGAAAGCGGCGGCAATGCTCCGCTAGAAAACGGACAACCCGTTAGTCATTCCTATTATCATTATTATACCCGCAACCACGGGCTGATGCAACAGATACACCCATAAAGTATTGCGCCCGATCGCACAGAAACCCTTGTTCCACGCGCCGTCGAGCATAGGCAGAAGCGACTTTCTTTCGGGGTAAAACTTCTTGCCTATATACGCGCCCCACAGCACCACGCCCGCGCACGGAAACAGCGGAAAATGATCCGAGCCTACTCTCGTCAAGCCGATCATTGCTTCAAGCACCGTAATCCAAACCTGCCCGGTGTCTTTCGGCATATCCACGAACGGCTGAGCGTACCACTCTATCGCGATACCGCCGATAATGAACGCCGCGCCGAATGCGAGAAACCAGAAATCGTTTTTTAAGAACTTGTTTATCAGCCAGTACGCAAGCGAGGCGAACGCCAGAAGGTGGATTATACCGAACACGATAAGCGCGCCCATGTCCGCGACCGAATCGATACAAGCGGTTGCGGTCGAGAGTATCGCGGCGAATATGAAAAGTTTGGCGCAACGCGCGCCGTCGTTTCGCGAAAACGTACTGCTTATGCCGGAAATCAGCAGAAACAGCGTAGCGAAAATATAATGGAACGTATCGCGGAACGTCGACATGTAAAAGTTATAGCCGTCGTCCCACATTTTGTACAGCGAAGCCGGAGCATTAGCGTAAAAATCGGAGAAAAACGACGGCAGTATGCTGAGATCGTACATAAAGTGGTCAAAACACATAAGCAGTATCGCCGCTCCCCGCAGAAAGTCCGCTTCCCAAACACGCCGTTTCGCGCCGAATAATTTGTCCGCATCGTACTTCACGGTTCTATTCTATAATATTCTCGCCGTTTTGTCGAGTAAATTAACCTTTCAGCCGTAAAATTCGCTATTTCAGCTCGTCTTTTCGAACGAGCGGCAATAGTTCCGCGGTATTATCTATCACGTTTTTCGCGCCGCACTCGAACAAAAAGTCGCGGTCGCGGAAGCCCCAGGTAACGGCGATACATTTAAGCCCCGAGTTTTCGGCGGTTTTAAGGTCTACTTCGCTGTCGCCGACGTACACGGCTTCATCTCGGCTCACGCCTAAGTTTTCGAGCGCCAGCAGCACTCCGTCGGGAGCGGGTTTGGTTTTTATGCCGTTGCCCTCGCCCACCGCGAAATCGACGAGTCCGTTGAACGTGACGTTCTTCAGTTCCTGCACCGCCGCGTCGTACTTGTTGGACACGATCGCGGACTTCAGTCCTGCGGCTCGCACAGCTTTAAGCATATCTATAACGCCGTCGTAGGGTCGCGTGTTGTCGTCCTTGTGGATATCGTAATAGGCTTTGAATACGGCAAGACACTCGTCGGTCATGTCCTTTTTATCTTCCGGGAGCGCTTTGTTGATAAGATAGCGCACGCCGCTGCCTAAAAAACTGCGGACTTCCCGGCGATCGCGGCGCGGGAAGCCGTACTTGTCCATAGTGTAATTTACGCTCAGCCAAAGATCGTCGAGCGTGTCGAGAAGCGTTCCGTCGAGGTCGAAAACTATCGCTTTTACTTGCATAACCTGCTCCTTTTCGGGCTTATTCGCCCGTGCTTTTTCACGGTTAGTATACCAAATTTCGCGGGCTGAGGTCAAGCGCGGACGGGGTCGCGGCGCGCTTTTCACCGAAATTACTCAAAAACCAAAAACTTTTCGGCGGTTTTTCGCTTGATTTTAATCGGCAAAGCGGCTATAATAGCGATACCGAAATTCAAGGAGTTACCGTTATGGGCATGAGAGAAAAATTACTTACCGGCGAACTTTACGCGTGCGACGACGATGCCGTTGCCGCCGAACAAGCGACCTGGCTGGAGAAAGTCTACGAATACAATCTTACTCGTCCGTCCGAGCCGGAAAAGCGCAAGACAATGCTGGAAAGCATGTTCGCGCATATCGGCAAGGGCTGTTATATCGAGCCTCCTTTCCACGCGAACTGGGGCGGCAAGAACGTAAGTTTCGGCGATTACGTTTACGCAAACTTTAACCTTACCCTCGTGGACGACGGCGTGATCACCGTGGGCGATTACACCATGTTCGGTCCCGGAGTGACCGTCGCGACCGCGGGCCACCCTATTCTTCCCGCGCTCCGCGAGAAAATCTATCAGTACAATATACCCGTGCATATCGGCAGAAACTGCTGGCTGGGCGCGCACGTAGTCGTGCTCCCCGGCGTGACGATCGGCGATAACACCGTGGTCGGCGCGGGTAGCGTGGTCACCAAGGACTTGCCCGCAAACGTAGTAGCCGTCGGCAACCCCTGCCGCGTGCTCCGCGAAATCAACGAACACGACCGCGAGTACTACTTCAAGGATCGAAAGATAAATCCCGAGGATCTGAAGTAAGACCGCTGTCAAAAAAAACAAATCGCGCATGATCTGCGGTCATATTTTCCGAAAAAACGTATACGACAATTATAAACCATACAGCAAAAGGGCGATCCCCCGGGACCGCCCTTCTTGTTTATAGTTTGTCTATACGAAACGCCGGACGTTTTTCGCGTTTCGCCGCATAGCATCGTTCCGATTATTTTACCGTTACCGCACCGTCGGTGGTTATGAACACCGCGGGAGTCTTGCCCGCCGTCATTTTCACTCCGTTAAGCGTGGACGTCGAATAGTTCTCTCCTTTGGTCACTACCTGCTCGAAAGCATAACCGTTTGCCGAACTTATAGTGCCGCCGTTCATCGTGAAGGTCAGCGACGGATTATAACCCTCTACGCTGTCGACTACGATGCCGCTGCCATCTCCGTCCGCACCGTTGCCGTTATAGTTCGGCTGACTATACTCGCCCGTTGCGACAACCGTGCAATTGTTAAGCGTCACAGCCCCCGACTTGATATACAGTCCGAATGTGCCGCTGAACGAGCAACGATCGAACGTGACGGTATGTCCGCCCGCAAGGTAACTAGCGGCAACCGCCGCACCCCTGACGATACAATCGCTCATAGCGATTGTACTACCCTTGGTGGAACCGTTGGTATAGAAACCGCCGTAGTAACCTACTAAATTTACCTTTTCGACGGTGAGGTCTACTTTCGCGCCGTTTACGAGTATTCCGTAAAATATCTTATTATCGTCTGTTTGTTCGCCCGCGATATAACCGGTTTCGGTGCCGATATTGCCGTTAAGAAGTTTTACGGTGAGTTTATAACCGCACTCCTTAGCCTTTCCGTCGACCTTATAATAAGTGCATACGTTCACTTCTGCGCCGAGCGTCTTTCCGTTAAGATCGATCGTGATGCTAAGGTCGCTGTCGGCGGGACGAATATTAAAGTCCGTCATGCCCGCCTTTGCGATATCGTTCATAAGGACGATGTGCGCGTTGTTTTTCTTGACGGCGACATCGAGTTCTTCCCAGCTGTGTACCGCTACGCCGTTTTCGACCTCTTGCACGTCCTCGCCGTCGCCGCGCGAACAATTGCGGACCGTAACGAGTTTACCGTCGCGCTCGGCGTACACGGGTTCGCCGTAATCGTGTCCGAGTTTGGCTACGGGACGCGTTTCTTCCTTGTTGCAAACGCTACACTTGCGCGTTTCCACGCCGTCCTCGGTGCAGGTCGCGGCAACGGTTACTTGCCATTCGCCGAAACTGTGTCCGTTCGCGCAATTATCTCCGCATGCCGCAAACAAAAACATTGCCATTATCGCCGCTAAAACGGCTACCGGAATTTTTGCTTTTCTCATTGTGCTCTCCTTCGTTCGATACTTCGAACATTTTTGAATTGCGTTACTATTTTACATTACGCTGTCCGAATCTGTCAACACAAACAACCGTTCTCCGCGCGATTTTTTGTGTTTTTTATATTTTTAAGCGAATTTTTCACGTTTTTTATACTTTCGTACAAAAACATTATCCGCCCTTCATTTTTTAAGACAACAAAAATAGGTTTGCGTTGCGGCAAAACGTAAAATTTCAAAAATCTTTTAAATTAGGTTGCGGATAACTCTGAAAACTTTTTAAGCGGACGTATATCCGCTCGCAAAAATACGACTGTTATTCCAGTGTTTTGAGCGAGTCGTTCATATCGACTTTTTTGATTTTCGGGAACAGAAGCAGGAACACGAACGCGACGAACAAGAGGGTTACGCCGGCAGTGATAAGGTACGAGTACCATTTTATCATGGTCACGCTGCCGAAGTCGAGGTACTCGAATACGAACCAGCACAGACCGAAGCCGAGCGGTAAGCCCACAATCACGCCGAACAGCGCCATGATAGCGACTTCGCGGTAGATATATCCCGCGACTTCGCCGTCGTAGTAGCCCAGCACTTCTAGCGTGGCGATCTCGCGTTTTCTCTCGCCGATATTGAGGTTGGTAAGGTTGTAAATGACAAGCACGGTGAGCGCGGCGGCGAACAGAATTACCACGAACGAAATGAGTTCGAACGTGTCGGCAAACCCCGCGATCTTCGTGGCGTCCGGATTGAGCGATACGTCGCGCAGTCCGAAACCCGCAAGTACGAGCGCCGTCGAGCCGGCTACCGAAATAACCGTCATCAGCAAGTGCCGAATGTAACGGAAAACGTTGCGATATGTCGATTTGTACTTGAACGACAGTCTGTTCCAGATGAACGGGACGTGTTCGAGAAAAATTTTCTTGCCGGGCTTAGGCGAGCGCGGGCGCAGAAGTTCGGCGGGTTTTGCCCTCAGACAATTCGAGATCGAGTAGGTCGTGACGGCGATTACCGCGGCGGTCATGATCGCGGCGCAGATAATTCCGTATTCGACGTGCAATCCCATCGCAAGTTCCGGAAAGAAGAACGTCGTTTTGAATGCCGGGAAAAGCGCTATAGGAAGGATCCACGAGCCTGCAAACAATCCGCATACCGCGCCGATAAGGCAGCAGATAAGCGCGAAACCGATATATTTCATCGCGATAAGCGCGTTGCCGTAGCCGAGCGTGCGGTAGCAAGCGATTATCGGGCGTTCCTCTTCTATCAACCTCGTCATGGTGGTCAGCACGACGAGCGCGACTACCGCGATAAAAAACGCCGGAAAAATCAAACTGATAACGTCGATCTTTTTCGCATAGTTTTCGGTCAGCGCAAGGCTGTAGTTCTCCTTGCTCGTCAGCACCGCAACGTTATCCGCGCCGAACGCTTCCTCGATTTTCGACTTCGCGGCGGCGGAAAGCGTTTCGTATTCTCCGGTAAAAACGCCCGTATCGCCTCTACCCGACAGCCGAACGTAAACGTCGGTCACGGGCGGATCCAATTCGATCACGCCCCCGTAAGGCACTTCGTAAGGAATTCTGACCGGAAAAACGGCGGTATTTATATAGATTATGAGGTCAAGCGGATTTTCGTCGATATCCGGCTCTTCGATCTTCGTAAAGTTCAACGGGTTCGTTACCTCGGCTTTTACCGTCGCGGTTTTTTCCACGCCGAACAGCGTGAGCGTAAGTTCGTCGCCGAGGTTTATCGGGTTTTTCGTATTGTTCTGATAGCGATCAATCGCGATTTCGCCGTCAATCTCCGGCAGCGTGCCGGCCGTTAGCGTTACTTCGTTGATTTCGAGGTCGAATTTCGGCAAAAGATACACGCGGGCGTTATATTCTTTGCCGTTTTTATCCGTTACTTTGACCGCTTCGGAAGCCGTGTCGAACGCGGAAAACGCGACCGTTTTCTCGATTCCGTCCAGTCCCGCGAGTTTACCGAGGTCGTCGTCCGAAAAGCCCGTTTCGGCTTTGGACTTCACTACGATGTCCGCTCCGCCACGGCGAATGAATTCGTCCGAAATCGTTTCTTTGTATATGGGCGAAAGCGCGCCCAAGCCCGCCACGAACGCAACACCGAGAAAGATTACCGCGGTTATCGCGATAAACCTCGCAAAATTGCTCTTTATCGTGCGGAACACGGTTTTTGCAAACGTTTTTTTCATTACCATTCAATCTCCGATACCGGCTTCGGCTCGACGTTGATTTCCACGCGCTCCGCTTTGCCGTTCTTGACGTACACGACCTTGTCCGCCATGTCTTTAAGCGCGGCGTTGTGCGTGACGATAATGACCGTTTTGTTCTCCTCTCTGCACATATCCTGAAGCAGTTGCAGTATCTTTTTGCCTGTTTCGTAGTCGAGCGCACCCGTCGGCTCGTCGCAAAGAAGCAGGCGCGGGTTCTTCGCCACCGCGCGGGCGATGGAAACGCGTTGTTGTTCGCCGCCCGAGAGTTGCGCGGGAAAATTGTGCATACGACTTCCCAGCCCTACCCGCTCTAGAACGTCTTTCGGCTGAAGCGCGTCGGGGCAAAGTTCGACCGCGAGCTCGATGTTCTCTATCGCCGTAAGATTGGGCATAAGGTTATAGAACTGAAACACGAAACCCACTTTTGTTCTGCGGTACTTCGTCAGTTCTCTCTTAGACAACCCTGCGAGATTTTCGCCGTCGACGATAAGTTCGCCGCTCGTCAGTCCGTCCATACCTCCCATAAGATTCAGGAGCGTGGTTTTGCCCGCGCCGCTGGGTCCCAGGATTACGACGAATTCACCCTCGTTTACTTCGAAACTAAGGTTATCGACGGCGCGAACTTCGCTTGTTCCGCTCTTATAAACCTTACGCACGTCTTTTGCGACCACTATCTTATTTGCGTTCACGGTATACCTCCGTCACGGTAAGATTATTTTTCACCATAATTATACCCGAAAATTCCCGCCGTTGTCAACGCTTAACCGTCGCTTCCCCGCCGATAAAAAATGAAAATTACGCGAAAACCATGCGTTTTCACGTAATTTATCGATAATAATCGGAGCGATAAGGTCATTGCCCCCTATTCGGGCAATGACCTTATCGCGTGGAATTCCACATTATGAGAGTGATTTTATCCTTATAAGAATTTCATTCTCTACCCGCTCGCAAATTATGCTTTTCTGATCCAGACGAGCATATCGGACGAGCCGCGGTTGGCGAAGGCAAAGTACGGAATAAACTTGATGCGGACGGGTTCGTAGCCGCACTTGTCGGCGGTGAAGTACAATGCTTTTTGCGCTTTGTCTTTCAGACCGTCGACGGTGATCGAGTAAAACCCGTGGAAGTCTTTCTCGAGCGTAGCGCCCTCGGCGGCGACGGGTGAAACGGACAGTCTGCCCAGTCTGTCGCCGTTGTCCACTCCCTCTACGCAGTACACGATCGGACCGTAGGTAAGCGCGATCTTGCCGTTGTCGGCGGAAACAAGCGGGTTTGCCGCGACGAACGCGGGCTTTATATTAAAGTCGAGCGAAAGCGTGAACGATTTGCCGACGGTAAACTCGGCGTAGCCGTCTTTAACTTCAGTCGATACCGTTTTGCCGTCGAGCGTGGCGGTAACTTTTTCGCTCCACCGAGGAACGCGGACGGAGATTTTACCCGCGGCGTAGTCGGTCGACGAAATAGTCGCCTTGCCGTCCGTGGCGTAATTTTCGGTAATTTCAATCGTGCCGAGCGCGGTGCTTACGACGGACGAAACGTACTGTTCGATCGTGACTTCACCGCCGTCGATCGCCGCTACGACATCGCCAAGTTCCGCAAAAAAGCGGTTGATATTCGGCGGACAGCACGAACATCCGAACACTTCGAGCCGCTCGGTAATGGGCAAGCGCTCGCGTCTATATTCGGGTGCGGCGACTTCCCTGTTACGCTCGTGCAGCGCGATTTCCAGCGGGTTCTCGTAGAAGAACGCCCTTCCGCTGAGATCGGTGGACGAAAGCAGCGAGTTGTACATAACGCGCTCGACGAGTCCGCCGAATTTCGCGTCTTTTTTCATTTTACGCATACGGAGCGCGAACAGTATGAACGCGATCGCACAGCAACTTTCGGAGTAAGCGGTCGGGTTCGGAAGGTCGTAAGGCACGGTGAAACTTTCGGTGCGAAAGGTCGAGCCTACGCCGCCGGTGATATACATTTTGCCGTTCACGATATCGTCGAAAACGGTATCGAGGCAAGAATACAGTTTCTCGTCTTTTTCCTCGAACGCGAGGTCGGCTACTCCGCTGTAGAGGTAAAGCGCGCGCACGCTGTGACCGTTGGCTTCCTTGAGGTGGTAAATATCCACGTCGTCCTGCGCGCCGTAGCGGTTGTTATCGTAAATTACGGGCTCTTCGCAAACGCCGCGGTTGACAAGGAAGAATTTCGCCATATCGAAGTACTTCTTATTCCCGGTGTGGCGGTAAAGTTTCATGAGCGCGAGCTCGATTTCCTCGTGGCCGGGCGTAGTGAACGCCGCCGTCTTTTCCTCGATGAACGCGCGGTAAATGCAGTCGCAGTACTTTTCCATGACTTTAAGGAACTTATCCTTGCCGGTCGCGCGGTCGTAGGCTACCGCCGCTTCGATAAGATGCCCCGCGCAGTAAAGTTCGTGGTGGTTTCTGTCCTTGAAAATCTCGTCGGGAGTAATCTGCTGATGGTACGAGTTCAAATAGCCGTTGTCGCGCTGAGCCGCCTCCATGCAGTCGACGAGTTCGTCGATAAACGCTTCGTTGTCCTTTTGCGAAGCGCGGTCGTGTTCGATAAGGTACGCTACGCCTTCGATCCACTTAGCCGCGTCCGAATCGTAAAAGTAATGAATCGCTCTGCCGTTTTTGAGATAGTTGAAACGGAGCGCGTCGAAACGTGCGCTCTCTTCGAACTTGTTGCGGACCGCGCCTATCGACACGTTTTTGTTCAATTCGTATCTGTTTTTCCAAAATCCGTCCGCAAGTTTTACGTCGCGGAAAGACACGATTTTGTTGTTTTCCATTATTTTCGCTCCTTTTCGGTTGATTTTATGCTTAAATTATAGTATACTCAAAGCGATTTATCAATGAAAAAATCCTTTGTAAAGTGAGAAAATCCGACTTGATTACGATTGACGACAAGACGATACGGTACGATTACTCCGGATTGTTCGACACGGACAGACCCTGGATACACGGCGCAATCACTCTCGAAACTTACGAGATTATTTTCGTGACGGCGGGAGTCGTGCATATCCGCGAGGGCGAAACTCGTTACGATCTGCGCCCGGGGGATCTTATCATACTCTCGCCCGGGGTCGAACACGCGGGCACCGAAGAAAGCCGCGGTCACACCGCGTTCTACTGGCTGCACTTTTTTATGACGGACGGCGAGCCGTTCTTCCCAAAAACCGCCGCTCCGCACGGCGGCGAGCGCGTTTTCCGCGAGATCATGCATTACGCCCGCGAGCGGCGCGATCTTGCCGAAGTCGTGCTTATGAAGTTCTTGCTGGGGCTGAGCGAACCGGAAAAGCGCGGCGACAAACTCGCTTACGAAGTGGACGAGTATATCCGCGCGAACGCACCATACCGCGTGACGGCGAAAAGCACCGCCGAGCATTTCGGATTTTCCACCGATTATTTGTCGAGAATTTATCGGCGGCAGTTCGGCGTGGACCTCAAAAGCGGGATAATCCGACACGCGCTCGATTACGCCGAGTCTCTAATGATCAACACCGATTACACGATAAAAGAAATAGCCGCGGCGTGCGGCTTCGAGGACGAGAATAATTTCGTTAAGTTTTTCGGTTATCACGAGGGAACGACTCCGTCGCTGTTCCGTAACAAATTCTTCTATCTGCATATAAACGCGAAATAGCCGTTTTCGGGCGTTTTTCCGATATATGCGCAAGTGTGCATATGCGCGGGTACGATTGTAGGACATAATATATAGTTATATTCGCCTTGCGGCGAGTGATATTTTCAAACAGCGTATGAGCGGTGATATCCTCGCTACGTTCGGGTGATATTCGCGCTCCGCGCGGGTTAAAGATAAGTACTTCTCTGCCGTCGGGGATCCTCACGCTCGCTTCGCTACGCTCAGGATGACGAGGTGAAACGTAATCTTCTCGTGTTTTTTAATACCTGAACTTATATCATTCCCCTGAGAATCCGGCGAAGCGCAAAAAATGTAATGCGCCTACGGCTAGATCCTTCGACTTCGCTATCGCTACGCTCAGGATGACGTGGATGGAATAGCGGTTCCACGTCGGGGATCCTCACGCTCGCTTCGCTCGATCAGAATGACGGTGAAAAAACGTGGGTTTCTCGTTCAATTAAAATTATAATGCGCAGTTTCCGTTTTTAACCGTCATCCTGAGCCTCAAGTTTGCCCTTAACTATAATAAGGGCAGACTTGCGGCGTGAGGATCCCCTACTCAAAACAAGTAATTATCCTTACTTATCTATTCTCTATTTTCTTTTCCCCCTCTATTTCCTTACTTCCGAAAAGATTTTTTTGCGCAGGGCGCGGTCGTCGGACATGGAATCGAATTCTAGCGTGAGAACGTTAAGCCCCGCTCGGGCGGCGATACAGCGGACTTTTTCGTCGCGGCGCTTTCTCTCTTCCCGCTTGTGGCTGGCGTCGTTCAGTTCGATAATCAGCACGGGCTTAAGGCTGAAACGGTCGCACAGCGCAAAGTCGACTATACGGAAAAGTTCGTTTCGATACGAGCCGAAATTGACTTTATCGATGAGCGATACGAGCGCGACTTGCGGAAAAATCGCGAAGTCGCCGCCGACAAGCCGCAGAAGCCGCGCGTAGAGTTCGCGTTCGGGCGCGGACATAAAACTATCCTTGACGGCGTAGCGATACTCTTCTTTGACCGGTTCTTCCTTTTTCTTCGCGGGGATAAGAAGCAGCGCAACGCCCAGAAAGAACAGAATTATGCCGCCCGCGCGCAAATACCAAACGGCTTGACCTTGAATCGCGAAGGACAAGCCGAACAACGCCGCTCCGAGCGCGGACACTATTAAAAAGTTCAGGTATTTGTTTTTCATTTGAAATCGATAGAAAATCTTGGGGCTAGTTTAGCTATCACTAATAATTTTTGCGGACAATATGGCGGCTGATTATGCGTTAAACTCTACTCCGCGCGACTATCGGTACGCGTTCGGTCGTTTGCCTTTAATTATCTCGCCTTTGTTACCGCAAAAACGTTCCGCGCCCTTAAAAACTTGGAATTTTCGATGATTTCGGACGGCGACGAACGACGACGTATCGGGTAATACGTCTAGCGAGCCGACAACCGAAAGCGCGAAAAAGATGTCTTTACGACGGAAAAGACTGTTTTTAAGGTTACTTAGTGACGGCTAAAATAAACCTTAAAAAATCCCTCGGAAAAAGATACCGAGGGACTTTTATTTAATAACGTTTGGGAAGGATAACGACCTTGCGGTTGGGGTCTTTGCCCTCGGACTTGGTGATTACCTTGTCGTTATCGGTGAGCGCGGCGTGAATGATCTTGCGGTGAGTGCTGCTCATGGGTTCGAGCACGACTTTTCTGCCGGTGCGAACGCACTTAGCCGCCATACGGTTGGCGAGCGCTACGAGCGACTGCTCGCGCTTTACGCGGTAATTGCGGCTGTCGACGTTGACGTGGACGAACTTGTCGTCGCCCTCCTCGACCGCGCGTTTCGCAAGTATCTGGAGCGCGTCGAGCACTTCGCCGCGATGTCCGATCACGGACGCGTCGTCGGTAACCACGTCGATATCGATACTGCCGTGCGAGGTGTCCGCTTTAAGTTCGGCGGCGATGCCCATAAGCGACAGCACCTTGCTAAGATAATCGGTAGCCATCTTGACTTGCGCGGGATCGACAGGGCGAGCGGGCGTTTCCGGCTTTTCGGTTTCCGCTTTCACCGGTGCGGGGCGAGTGTCTGCGCTCGGGCGTTTCTCGAATCTCTGCGGAGCGGGCTTGCGCTCGGGCGCGGGTTTGTTCTCTTTTTTCTCGGATTTCTCGGGCGCGGGTCTGTCCTGCTTTGCCGCGGGTTTGTCCGCTTTCTTTGCTTCCGCGGGTTTTTCAGCCTTAGCAGCGGGTTTTTCGGGTTTAGCCGCGGGCTTCTCGGACTTTGCGGAGGCGGCGGGCTTTTCGGTTTTCTTTACGAAAAGGTCTTCGTCATCTTCGACGGTCAAGCGTACTTTAGCCTTGCGGAAAAAGCCGCCTTGCTCGAGTATTTCGACGTTGACTTCGGAAAGCGTAACGCCGAGTTCTTTAAGTCCGGCGTTGATAGCGTCGTCGATTTTCTTGCCGGTTGCTTCGATTTGTTTCATAGTTCTGCCTCTTTGCGGGTCTTATTTTTTATCTTTGTCGTTTTTATTGTTGAAGTCGTTAGGGTCGGGTCTGCCATACTTCTGTATGGTAACGCTCGGGTCGGGTCTGCCGTACTTCTGCACGGTGGTCGTGACCTTTTTCTCCTCGGCTTTGTCGATGACGAGAAGTATCGCGTTGGACGAAAGCTGAAGCGCGAGCGAGAACGCGTAACTGATAATAAGGTACAGCGAGAACGCCGCGGTGTACGACAGCGAGAAGAAGCCGATCATGACGGGCATAATGAACATCATGGTTTTCATGGTGCCGCCGCCCATCGCTTCGTTCATTTGTCCCGATTGCTTTTGCTGGCGCATCGACAGCCACTGGGTAGCGACCGAGAACAGCACGGACAAAATCGGCAATACCAAATAGCCGTTCGCGCCGTTGTTATCCTCGGCGAGAAGTTTGCCCATAACGACATCGTAATTGCCTTTCATCGAAGCGAGCGTCGCGTCGTCGATACCGGACTTGCTCGCGTCGGACCCGCGCTTGCCGATATTGGAAATAAACTGCTTGTAACTGTTTACTTCTTTTTTCCAGGGAACGTCCGGACTCCAGATATTCTTTATCCAAAGGAAACTGGTTTTATTCGCCTGATAGAATTCGTAGACTTCGTTCTGACCGTACTGCTGAGATTCGAGAACGGGGTTGCCGTCGCCGTCGACAAGTTCGGGATTGACTACGCCCTGATCTCTGAGCGCTTGTTTCGCGGCGTCGTCCATTTCGTTGTATTCCACGACCGCTTCGTTGTACACGTTGTACATTTCGTAGTACTCTTTGAAGTTCATGTACTGGCTGACTTCGTTGAGCGCGCCGAGAAGCGAGAACATAACCGCCATAGTGATGATAGCGGGCAAGCACGAGGAAAAGTAAGAAATACCCGCTTGCTTGTTCAGCTGCATCTGCTTCTGCGCGAGCATATTGCGATCGCCGGCGTACTGCTTCTGGAGTTTCTCCATTTCGGGCTTTAAGCGTTCGGTGATTTTTTGGTTTTTTCTCGCTTTATAACGCTGATAAATATCGAGCGGGCAAAGCAAAAGTTTAAGACACACCGTGAAAAACACGACGCGCCAGCCGTAGTTGCCGATAAAATTGAAAACGTGCAACAGCAGTTTTTCCCACAGCCAACTCGGTTCTTTAATTACCGTATCGGCGACGGAAAGCAAAACGTTGCTTAAAAAAGCCATTTCATATCTCCTTTAGGGTTGTCGGGAACGGGGTCGAAACCTCCCTTTTCCCACGGTACGCATCGAAGCAATCTCTTCACGCCGAGCGCAACGCCCTTTATAACCCCGAACTTCCCTATCGCCTCGAGCATATAAGCCGAACACGACGGATAGTAAATACAGGTCGGCGGCGTAAGCGGCGAAATGCACTTGCGGTAAAACAGTATAAGCCCTACCGCGAGCCACCTGAGCGTAACTATATCGAGAATTATTCTTTTTGCGGTCTTTTTACGCTTCTTCATGAGTTTTAACGAGTTTCGCCCGATTAAAACACGAGGTCATCTGTCGTTTCAGTTCGTCGAAACTAAGTTTATCCACGCCGGGAACGACCACGAACACGGCTTGACAAGGGTATAACTTATCCGTAAATTCGCGGGCGATCGCGCGCATACGACGTTTGACCTTGTTGCGGACGACTGCGTGACCTATTTTGTTACTGACGAGAAAGCCTATGCGAACGCCGTTTTTACTTCTGACGAAATTAAGCTTGACTTTTTTTTCGGGAACGCGCTCGCCGTGCGCGTGAAGGTACGCGAACGAGCCTTTCTTCGTCAATCTGTTCTTCTTTGCAAGCATTAGTGACCGTTTTTTTAACGCAAAAATGCGTCCACGGTTATCCCCGGACGCTTTTTCGGCGCAGTTTGCGAGATCGTCGGAACGGACAACCCTTCGTTCGTTAAATTAACGGTTGCCGCCGAGCGGTGCCGCGGCAATGTTCTTTCTGCCTTTACGACGACGAGCCGACAGTACTCTTCTGCCGCCCGCGGTCTTCATTCTCTGACGGAAGCCGTGTACTTTTGCTCTCTTTCTCTTCTTAGGCTGATAAGTTCTTTTCATGATTGCATCTCCTATATTTATGCTTTTCTTTATAATCGATAAGCCTTCGTTGTTTGTAATCGACAAGCCTTCCGAACTATTATATAAAAATCCGTGCGTTTAGTCAACTGATTTACCGTAAATCCTTGCAAAATTTGTCCGCTCGGGGTATACTTATCGGGTACGAAGGGCTAAACCGACTTTTTGCGGCTCGCTTGTAAACGGAGAAAATAATGGAACTACAGAAAATACTCGGCTCGGTGCGCCGCGCCGTGGAAACTTATAACATGATCGAGGACGGCGACCGCGTGGGCGTGGGGCTTTCGGGCGGTAAAGATTCGCTCGTACTCTTAAAAACCCTGTCCGCTTATCGGCGGTTTTCTCCCACGAAATTCGATCTTTACGCGTTTACGATCGATCTCGGGATTGGCAACGTCGATTTCGGGCCGCTTATCGATTTTTGCGCGGCGGAAAACGTGCCGTATCATATCGAGCATACCGACATCGGCAAGATTATTTTCGAAGTGAGAAAAGAAACTCACCCCTGCTCGCTCTGCTCGAAGATGCGACGCGGGGCTTTGAACGCCTTGCTTACCGCGCGGAGCGTGAACAAACTCGCGCTCGGTCATCACGCGGACGATCTTGCGGAAACGTTTCTGCTCTCGGCGTTCTACGAGGGGCGGCTGTCCACTTTCGCGCCGATAAATCTTATGGATCGCTCGGGCGTGACGCTTATCCGTCCGCTGATACTTACTTACGAGAAAAATATCGCGGCTTACGCGAAGTCCGCGGGGCTGCCGGTGACGAAGAACCCTTGCCCCGCTAATCACGAAACTCAGCGCGAGTACGTCAAAAATCTGATAAAATCGGTGCAAAAGGACATACCGATCGCGAAAGATCGGCTGGTGTCGGCGATAATCGGCGCGGACAGATACAATCTTTGGGATCAGTACCCGACCGCGCCCGTGAGGAACAAGAAATGAAAGGATTTTACCGTAGCGAAATTTTTCCGGGCGGCGAAAACCTCGTCGTTCAGCACGAAACCGACCGCGGCTGCGAGCCGCACACGCACGACTTTTTCGAGTTCGTGCTGGTCGTCCGCGGCGAAGCCGAGCATATCGTGGACGGCAAGTCTTACCGCACCCGCCCCGGGAGCGTGGCGTTCATCAATTTCGGGCAGACTCACGAAGTCGTATCCGCCGAAACGGAGTACTACAACGTGCTGATTACGCCCGACTGCATAGGCTCGGGGCTGTACCGCGAAACCGAAACCATGCGCGAACTTTTTTCGTTCGTGTACGAGCGCGGCGACGGCGATCAATGCGTGAACTTCACGGGCGCGGACGTCACACGCGCGATCACGCTCGTTGGCGAACTCTACCGCGAAACGACGGAAAAACGCGAGTCGTGGGAAGCGGCGGCGAGCGATCTTTTTCACCTCTTTCTTATAATGCTTCTGCGCTACGTCCGCGGCGGGAAAACCGTCGCGCCGCAATCGAAGATCGACGAAGTCCTCGGGTGGCTGCGCGCGCATTACGCCGAAAACCCGTCGCTGTCCGATGTCAGCGAGCGCTTCTACTACAACGATTCGTACTTCTCGCGGCTGTTTAAAAGGTTTACCGGCGAAGGCTTCAACGCTTACGTCAATTCTCTCAAGATCGGCGAGGCGGCGGAACTATTGGAAAACACTTCGCTGTCGGTCGAAGCGATCGCCGAAAAGGTCGGTTACGCCGACGTAAAGACTTTTTACACACAATTCCGCAAGATAACCGGCACAACGCCCGGCGCGTTCCGTCCGAAAAAGTAAAAAATCGCGAATACAGTGTAAAATTCAACCGTTGAATTCCACGGGAAAATGTGATAAAATATCGGTGCAATAATAAGTTACGCCGATTTTTTCATCGGCAAACGGAGGAAAAATGAAACTCGGATACGGAGAACTTCGCGACAAAATCGCGGGGTGCTGGCAAGGCAAGAACGCGGGCGGGGCTTTGGGCGCGCCGCTCGAGTGCAAGCGCGGCAAGGTGGACGTCGAGTGGTATATGCAACCCGACATCGACCGCAACCCGCCGCCCAACGACGATCTCGATCTGCAGATCGCGTGGCTGTGCGCCGCCGAAGAATACGGCTCCGGCGTTTCGGCGAGTATTCTCGCGGACTACTGGCTGACGTATATCACGCCCAACTGGTCGGAATACGGCATAGGCAAGTCCAACCTGCGCCGCGGTATCGCGCCACCTCTATCAGGGCGCGTGGGCAATTATTTCAAAGACAGTTGCGGGTGTTTTATCCGCAGCGAAATATGGGCGTGCCTTTGCCCGGGGTTACCGGAACTCGCGACGCGTTACGCGTACCTCGACGGGTGCGTGGACCACGCCGACGAGGGCGTTTACGGCGAATTGTTCTTTGCCGCCGTCGAGTCCGCGGCGTTTATCGAACACGACTTCGACGCGCTGATTGATATCGGTTTATCGTATATTCCCGCGGATTGCGCCGTCGCCAAAGCCGTCAATCTCGTGAGAAACGCTTATCGCGACGGAACGGACGTCGAGGAAACCCGCAAGTTGCTGTTCCGCGAAGTGCCGGGCGCGTTCTCCGCGTGCTGGCTGAAAGTCAAGGACATGGAGGGCGACGACATGGCTACGGCGCCTATCGGCTTCGACGCGCCGAACAATATCGGCATAACGATGCTCGGGTGGCTGTACGGCGAAGGCGATTTCGGTAAAAGCATCTGTATCGCCGCGGGTTGCTGCGAGGACGCGGACTGCTCGGCGGGTACTATCGGCGCGATTTTAGGTATTATCAAGGGAGAAAAGGGCTTGCCGAAAAAGTGGCTCGACCCCATCGACGGCATTATCAACACCGTGTGCATAGAAAAATCGAGCGGTTTGGCAATCCCGAAAACCGTGGACGAACTCACCGACCGCGTTATGGCGTGTATTCCGAGGTTTTTGCCGAAAACCAATCTCGATATGACCGACGAAAACGAGCGCTACGCCGTGCTTTGCGCGGACGAATTTTTCGCCGACAACGACGAGTGGCTTCCCCACTCCGACCGCGACCCGGGCAGACGGCAGTTTACCGCCGAAGAACTCGCGGCAACGAGCGGCTACACGCAGTTCTTTACTTTCGACACGTTCAAGGCTGTCGTCACGCTCGAGCGCGAACCGTTTATCGGCGAGGGCGAAGAAATTACGGTGCGCGTGCGCGTTATCGATTCGGGCGTGCTGAAAATGCAACAATGGGTGAACGGCAACGTTTACGTTTCCTCCGGTCTGACCGTCGTTCGCGGGGCGCACTTCTCCGTGCAGATGCACAACGCCCGCGCGGCGCACGCCGAAACCGAAATCGTCGTTCGCGCCGAGAATATGACTTCGCCAGAAGCGGACGTTCTTATCGATTTGTCGCTCGGCTCCCGCCACGACTACGGCGTAGCGAAAATCAAGTTGTTTGCAAAGTAAGGTAATAAAATAAGGATATTCCGCGTATGGAATTACGCGAAACGAGCGAACGCATTTTTGCGCTCGCTCGTTTTCCCGAATGACGCGCTAAAACGGAAATCGCGCGTTATATTTTTTATAAATTATAAACCCTATACGTCATTTCGAGCGCAGTCGAGGAATCTAGCGAAGCGCAAAAATAATAATGCGTCTACGGTCGGATCATTGACTTCGCTCAAGATGACGTAAGAAAGAATTGTCTTATCCGCTCCGCCGCAAAAATTCCGCCAAAAAAATTTTCGAAAAGGTATTGCAAAATTCGTTAAAATATTATATACTACTGTAAATACGAAGCGGAGGGCGATATGGAAACTTTACAAGAGAGAATCGAACGCAAGATCGAGAAAAAGCGTACGCTTATACGCGTGGCGCGCGGGTTTGAAAAAGCCGACCTTGCAATAAAGAACGCGAAGTATCTTAACGTATTTTCGGACTCGTGGGAAACGGGCGACATTGCCGTTTCGGGCGGACTGATCGCGGGTATCGGCGGCGAATACAGCGGCAAGACCGAGATCGACGCCAAAGGCAAGTACGTTATACCGGGGCTGATAGACGCGCACATTCACCTCGAAAGCGCGATAGTCGAGCCGGCGGAGTTCGCGCGTATCGCGCTTACGCACGGCACTACCACGGTGGTTGCCGATCCGCACGAGATAGCCAACGTCATGGGTACGGACGGTATCCGTTATATGATGCAGGCGACGGACGATATCGGTATGGACGTTATGCTGATGCTCCCCTCCTGCGTACCCGCCACGCCCATGGACGAAAGCGCGATGCCGCTTTACTACCGCGACATTGACGAGTTCTACTCGCATCCGAGAGTTCTCGGGCTTGCCGAAATGATGAATTACGTCGGCGTACTCGGCGGCGACGAGTCAGTACTCGATAAGATTCTCGCGGCGCAGAGCCATCACAAGAAAATCGACGGACACGCGCCGGGACTGTCGGGGCGCGACCTCGACGGGTATATCGCGGCGGGCGTTTACTCCGACCACGAATGCGACACTATAGAAAACGCAACGGAAAAACTCAAAAAGGGTCAGTTCGTCATGATCCGCGAGGGTACGGCGGCGCAGAACCTCAAGGCGCTTATGCCGCTGATCGCGCCCGCGACCTATTCGCGTTGTATGTTCGCGACCGACGACAAGCACCCGAGCGACTTACTCGAAAGAGGACATATCGATTACGTCGTGCGCGAGTGTCTGGCGGCGGGGCTTGACCCGATCATGACGCTGAAAGTCGCCACGCACAACGCCGCGCGGTATTTCCTTATGAATAACAAGGGCGCGATTGCCGGCGGGTACGTCGCCGACCTCATAATCCTGGACGATCTGCCGTCGTTCACGATCGACCGCGTAATCAAGCGCGGGCGCACGGCTTACGAGGCGGGAAAACCGATCGAAAAGCGCGTGCCAAAAATCGACGAAGCGCTGGTAAACAAGGCTTACTCGTCCATGCACTGCCACCCCGTCACGACGGACAAACTCGCTTGCGGCAAAAAAGCGCTTATCGGGCTTATCCCGCACGAGATCGTAACCGACGACCTCGGTTACGCAGACTCGCCGAGCGTTAAGGACGATATACTGAAAGTCGCGGTAATCGAGCGCCACCACGACAGCGGACATATAGGTCTCGGGTATATCAAAGGCTACGGACTGAAAAAAGGCGCGGTCGCCACTTCCGTCGCTCACGACTCGCATAATATTATCGCAGTGGGCGCGACCGACGAGGACATCGCCGCCGCCATAAACGCCGTTATCGCCGCTAAGGGCGGTATATTCGTCACCGACGGCAAGGTTACACGCGGTTTGCCGTTGCCTGTCGCGGGGCTTATGTCCGATCAGTCGCTGGAGAAAACCAACGCCGATCTCGAATCCGTCAAGGACTTCGCCTACTCGCTCGGCGTAAGCCGCGATATCGATCCGTTCATGACTCTGTCGTTCCTTAGTCTGCCCGTTATCCCGAAAGTAAAGATCACCACACGCGGCGTATTCGACGTCGTCAAGTGGCAGTACAAAGAGTAGCAAGTAAAAAAGGATAATTACTTGTTCTATGTATGGGATTCCTCGCAAAAAGACAATCGCCCCGTTAATTCGGGCGATTGCCTTTTTACTCTGAATGACGGTTTAGAACGTAGGCTACTCATTATATTTTAAAATAATGACGAGTAGTTTTCGTTTTTCCGCCGTCATCCTGAGGGAGCGGCGTTCCGCGACCGTAAATATCCCATACAACAGAGAGATACTCAACCTTATACGTCATTCCGAGCGTAGCCCTGGGAATCCAGCCGAAGGCGCAAAAAATACAATAAATGCGGCTTCGCCTAGATCTTCAGGACTTCGCTCAAGATGACATAAGGATTATTATCGGTTCTATGTAGGGGATCCTCACGCGCACTTCGTGCGCTCAGGATGACGCCGAAAAAACGCGGGCTTTCCGTTATTATTTAAAATTTAACGCGCTGTCCTACTGTTACCTCGTCATTCAGAGTAATAAGGTCATTGCCCCATTCGGGCAATGACCTTAGTGCGTGGAATCCCCCGCTCGGAACGCTAATTATCCTTATAATTAAGATAAAAACAACCGATATTTCACGGTTGTTTTTCTCGATTATTCAAGGTTTTCCGATTACTTTTCTTCGTCGTTTTTCTTGGCTTTTTCTTCTTCGGCTTTGCGTTGATAGTAGTTCTTGTAGCCTACGTTCTGATTGTCGCCCTGATCCCACTTCTTACCGCCCACGGCGACGAAGCCGAGGAGCAGCGCGACGGTGACTACCACCGCGATAATGGGGATAACGAGGTTCTGTTTGTCTGCGGCGTCAATAGCGAGTTCGCCGATCATCGCGAACACCGCGACTAAGATAAAGCCCGCGCCGAAGTAAATATTGAGTTTCTTGAGCGGGCCGAAGTTCTTGCCGAACAGTCCTCTGAAAATGAACGCAAGTCCGAACACGCCGGCGATAATGGTGATCGCCCAACCGAGCGTAAACCAGCCCATAGCGTCTTTCGTGCCGGGAATGACGGACAGCAGCCACATAACCGCGACTACGACCGCTACCAGCCCGAGAACAAATCTGAATACGAATTTTTTACTCATTGTAGTCTATCCTCCTATCTTAAAACTACGGTATGCGAAACGGCGGTAATTTCCTCGCCGTCGCCGAGCACTATAGTGTCGCCGTGGTGTAATTCGCGCACGAAGCCGCCCACGCGCACGTTGAACGCGTCCACGCCATCCGCTCCCGACAGCACGGTGTACTGACCGGGCAGAAGTTCGCCGTCCTTTTCGGCTTTGACGGTCTTATCGACTGCGAGAACGTAGTCGCCCTCGCGGTGCGAAACCTTCTTGACCGACGGTTCTTCGGCGTAACGCACGCCGTCCACGACCTTGATTTTCTCTTCTTTTTCTTCTTCCTTTTTGGCGGGCGCGGACTTGACTTTCTTCGCGATCACCAAAATCGCGACCGCAAACGCCATCAGCAGTACCGCCGCGACAAGCAGAACTACGGACAATATCAACGAAGTATCTGCCATAAACAATACGTTTTTCATAATTTTCTCCTTTCGTTAAGCCGCGGCTGCGCTCAGCCGCCGAAGTACTTGTTTAGCAGGTAAAGCCCCGCCACTACCGCCACGCCCAACAGCACGGCTATGCCGACTCTGAGCGGCGAAACGGGCGTTTTACCCGTGACTTTGCCGTTAAAGCCGTTGACGAAGAAGTTGTAGACTTTGGCTTTCCAGCTGCAATGCCCGACGTAAATCGGGATCAGTAAGTACTTGTAAGTAATGTCGTTACACTCGACGGAAACGTTGAACGACGATACGACGTCGTAGTCGTAGCCTGCGAGTATCGAGGACTTGACCCGCGAATAAATAAGGTTTTTCGCCTCGTCCCAGCACTTCAAGCCGTCTTTCGTGTACTGGTTGGCGGTAAAGCCGCTGAGGTATTCCTGCGAGTACTCCTTGCTGTTATTGGTGTCGAACGGCTGCATCTTGTTCAGCATCGGCTGACTGATCGCCGTCGAAGCCTGAATGAGAATATCGTCGAAGAACATATCGTAGTCGCCGCCGATATTGAAATATTTGACGTAACGTTCTCTGACTGTCTTGCCGTTGACTTGCTTGGTCTTGTAGTAGTACTTGCCGAGCACGCCCGAGTACCGCGAGTGAGTGGCGGTATCGAACGAGAACGCCGGGTTATAAACGCCCTTTACGTCCTCGGGGTTGGCGCTCTTTTTGAATTTCCCGGGAGCGAACAGTTTCTTTTTCGCCCACTTTTTCACGTTCTCGCAAGCCTCATCCTTACCGAGTCTGAACGGAACGACGGCGTTTGGCTTTATACCCGACAGTTCGTTCGTTTCCACGATGTTGGTCGTGCCGCAGAACGGGCATTGTTTGGCAATCTCGCGCTTGTCGAGGACTTCTTTCGCGCCGCAGTTTTCGCAACGGAAAACGTGCGTTTCGTCCGACCAGGTGTTGTTCTCGTGGAGCAGCCGCTCGAACGCCATTTCCTCGCTGTTATGCTCCGCGATCGCTTGCTTCGTGCCGCAATGCTCGCAGTACAAGCACCCATCTTCGGGATCGAAAACCATGTTCGCTCCGCAAGCCGGGCATTTGGTTACGGCGGTGTCGTTTTCGACTTCGTTGCGATTGTATTCGTTCTCTTCGCCGTAAGGATTTACGTTGTTTTCAGACATATAAATTTCCCGCGCCGTTTATCTCAGAGTTTAGCGCCGCAATCGGGGCAGAACTTAGCGCCCGATTTGACTTCCGCGCCGCACTTGGGACAAACTGCGGCAAGTTTAGCGCCGCAATCGGGGCAGAACTTAGCGCCTTTCTTCACTGCCGCGCCGCACTTCGGACAGACTTCGCCCATAGGAGCGCCGCAATCGGAGCAGAACTTAGCGCCCTTTCTGACGGAAGCGCCGCACTTGGGACAAGTTTCTTTCTCTTCCGCGGGCTTAGCCGCGCCGGCGTTGGCGTTCGCGTACATGCCGCCGAACATATTGCCCATACCGAAGCCCATTCCCGCGCCCATAGCGGTACCCGCCATACCGGGGTTTTTAGCCGCTTCTTTCAGCGCGTCGGCTTGAGCCATAGCCATATAGGTGTCCATATTGCCGCGCATCATGCCGAGCGAAGTGTTCTTGTCGAGCGCTTCTTCGAGTTCTTTGGGAAGCGAGAAGTTCTCGAATACGAGTTTAGTAAGTTCCAGTCCGATCTCTTCGAACGATTTCTGCATAGCTTCGCGCACTTTGTCGCCGAGTTCGATGAGGTTGCCCGCCATATCGAGAACGGGAATCTTGCTCTCGCCGATCGTGTCGCTGATGCCTGTGACGACGATGCTCTTCAGCCAGTCGGTGATGTCCTGAGTGCCGAACGACGAGTTTGTGCCGGAGAGTTCCTGCATGAACACGAACGGATCTTTAACGCGGAAAGCGTACGAGCCGTAACCGCGCACTCTGACCGCGCCGTAGTCCTTGTCGCGAATGATGATCGGGTTCGCCGTACCCCACTTGAGGTTGGTGAACTGCTTGGTGCTGACGAAATACACGTCCGAGCGGAAGGGATTCTGGAAACCGTACTTCCAACTCATAAGCGTCGTTATGATCGGTATCGAATCGGTGTCGAGTTTGTAGTAGCCCGGCAGAAAAACGTCCGCCATTTTGCCCTTGTGCGCGAAAATCGCCGCTTGAGAATCGCGTACCGTGAGCACCGAGCCTTTGCTTATGTAGTCGTTTTTCATATCGACTTTGTAAACGATAGTGTTCTTACTGTCGTCTTTCCATTCGATGTTCTTTAAAAGTCCCATTTTTGTACCTCGCTTGTGTTTCGGAAAAGCCGCTTTTTTCGGTTTTTCCGTTTATTACGATTATATTATACAATACTCGTCGCGCGTTGTCAACGGTGATAAGATTAGAATATGATTAAACCTTGACTCACCGGGCGCAAGTCAAGGCTTATCGCAAGATATCAGATTATTTCCGGACGGTTAAATCTCGTCTTTTTTTCTTATTGCGGTGAGTTTGACGCCGTCGACTGCGATTTTCGCGATACGGGCGGTGCGCTTGTCCGCGCCAGCGGCGTTTACTCCCCAATCTCTGCCGTGGTAAACGCAGTACCACTCGCCTTTGTACTCGATCATGCTGTTATGCCCCGTACCCTCTTCCCACTCGTTCTTTTTGACAAGCGGCGCGTAAACGTCGGGCGACGGATATTTCGTGAACCTGACCTTGGTAAGATCGTTTTCGGGCGTTTCGGCTACGGCGTAACCGAGGTAGTAATATTCGTTCTCGTAGCAGTTGCCGCTGTAGATAAGGTAGTGACGGTCGCCGATACGGAAGTAAAACGCACCCTCGAGCGTGTGCCAGTGCTGCCCTTTTCTGAATCGGTCGCGCCGGAAAATCTCTTCGTCGAGCGTGGGACGAACGACGGCTACGGGCTTGCCCTCCACCGTGAACGGATCGGTCATTTTATCCACGACGATATAAGTGCCGGCGCGTTCCGCTTCGTAGTCGTTGGTCGAATAGAAAATGAACAGCCCCGCGGCATTTTTGACCACGTGCGAGTCGATGGAGAAAGGTTCGATCAGTTTCTTCGCGTTCCCGAACGGTCCTTCCGGGCTGTCGGCGGTCAGAACGTGCATCGTCTGAAGGTGCGTATCCGTTTCGCCCTCGTTCATAAAGGAAACGTACATATAGTACTTGCCGTCGAGTTCGATGACGGACGGCGCCCAGAATTCTATCTTTCCGGGTACGGAAGCGCAGATACCGAGGCTTTTCCATTCCCCGAACAGATCGTCGGCGCGGTAAAGCGCGACTCCGTTTCTGCCGGTCGCGTAAACGTAAAACTTGCCGTTCGCTTCGAAAATGAACGGATCCGCCTGACTTTCGTTTTTAACGTCTATAAGTTTCATAAATTTTACTCCCCTTTTGATCGGTTACGACCGTATTATAACATTTTTACGCTGTCGTGTCAACGCAAAATCGATCGCCGCGAAAACGCGCGGAAAAACTCGAACGCGGGCGGGTTTTGTCATAACCGCGCGCCCCGCGACATAAGAATAAAGTACCAAGACTTGCCGGCTCGAAGCGGAAAAACGCGGCTTCGGGCGCAAGCAAAATCATTTAAGGAAGCGGTGCAATGAAAGAAAGTATTGTTAAACGAACGCTTACCGAAGCGGAGTATATTCTAAGCACGAAAGCGACCGTGCGCGACGCGGCGAAAGAATTCGACGTGAGCAAAAGCACGGTGCACAAGGACGTATCCGAGAGACTGAAATACATAGACGTTACGCTGTACGCGCGCGTCAAAAAAGTACTGGACTTTAACCTGGCCGAACGGCATCTTCGGGGCGGCAACGCCACCAAGGAAAAATACCTTAAACTGCACGGAAAAGCGTAATACGCTATAAACGAAAAGCCGACGATTTTACCGTCGGCTTTTCGTTTATAGCGATATTTTCGCTCGCGCGGAAGTTATATCCGCCGGCGGCGGGTTATATTCGCAAACAAGGTTTGCGAGTTTCGGATTACTTTTTCTCTTGACCGTAATAGGCGTTTTTGCCGTGCTTGCGGAGGAAGTGTTTGTCGAGGAGAAAATCGTCGGCTCGCTGCACGTCGGGGTTGATAAGTTCGGTCAGCAGCGCCATTTTCGCGACTTCTTCGAGAACGACGGCGTTTTTGACGGACGCTTCGGCTGTTTCGCCGAAAGTGAACGCGCCGTGGGATTTTACAAGCACCGCAGGCGTTTCGAGCGGATTGCAACCCTCCAGACTTTCGATAATCGCAAAGCCGGTGTTCTGCTCGTAATCGCCGTTCACTTCCTCTTCGGACAGCGCGCGGACGCACGGAATATCGCCGTAGAAGCAGTCGGCGTGCGTGGTGCCGTAGAACGGAATATCCCTTCCCGACTGCGCGAACGCCGTGGCGTAGGTCGAATGGGTGTGCGTGATGCCGCCGATCTCCTCGAACGCGCGATAGAGTTCGACGTGCGTGGGCGTGTCGGACGACGGGCGAAGATTACCCTCGACGACTTCGCCGTTAAGGTCGACGACGACCATATCCTTGATGGTCATGGTATCGTAAGGAACGCCCGACGGTTTGATGACGACCAAGCCCGACTCGCGGTCGATTTCGCTCACGTTACCCCAGTTCAACAGAACGAGTCCGTTCTGAACGAGCGATTTGTTGGCTTGAAGTACTCTGAATTTGATATCTTCTAACATCGGTTTTCTCCGAGCGGTGAATTTGATTTATACGATTATATACTACTGCGGCGTGCCGTGTCAATGCTTTGAGCGGTGTTTTGCCCGTAAAACCGATTTTAAGCCTCGTTTTCGGCGGTTTCCGTCTTATTTTCGGCTGTCGGCGACTGTTCTTCGGGAGTTTCCGGCGGCTTCGCGGCGTTTATTCGTTTATAAATCACGACGTAGTAGGCGATTACGAGGTAGATCGTTGCGCCGATCCACGCGGCGGGGTTGGACATACAAAGCCCGTTATAGCCCCACCACGCGACGAACAGAAACACCGCGACGAAGCGCATGGCGACTTCCGTAACGCCGGCGATAACCGTGAGCAAACTGCACCCCATTCCCTGAAGCGTGTTGCGATACAAAAACACCGTACCGAGGATAAAGTAGAACGCCGCCTGAAAAATAAGGTAAGTTTTCGAGTAGTAAACCATTTCTTCCGTAGGCGCTTCTATAAAGAGTTTCAATAGGATGTCGTTGAACGCAAGCACGAGAACCAGCCCCGCCGCGGAGAAAATCGCGTCGATCAGAAGCCCGGCGCGCACTCCGCTTTTTATGCGGTCGTGCCTGCCCGCGCCGTAGTTCTGCCCGGCGTAAGTCGCCATTGCCGTGCCGAGCGCGGCGAGCGATTGGTTGGCGATATTGTCGATCTTGAGCGCCGCCGAACACGCGGACACCGCCACGTCGCCAAAGCCGTTGAGCGCGGTTTGCTGCGCCATTACTCCTATCGCGGTTATGGAAAACTGCAACGCCATGGGAAGCCCCACCCACAGTTCTTTCAGCGACACGTGCCCGATCCCCTTAAAGTCCTTTGCGGAAATGCGAAGCGCGGGGTATTTTATCAGCATATAGATAAGGCACGCGACGCCCGAGATTACCTGACTTACGACCGTAGCCCACCCGGCTCCCGCCACGCCCATCTTAAATACTAGGATAAACAAAAAGTCCAGTCCGACGTTGAGTACCGAGGTTATTATAAGAAACACGAGCGGCGTGCGAGAATCGCCTACCGCGCGGAGAATAGACGCGAGAATATTGTAAAATACGGTCGCGAACATACCGATAAACAGCGAAATAAGATAGTCGTATGCGTAGCCTATTATCGAATCGGGAGTGTTCATCAGTCGAAGAAGCGGCATCGCGCACACGCAACTCACGGCGGTGAGTACGGCGGTAAGCGCCACGCACAGCACGAACGCCGCCGCTACGCTGCGCTTCACTCCGCTCTCGTCGCTTCGCCCGAAAAACTGACTGGTGACTATCGCAAACCCTGCGGTAAGCCCTTGTGCGAATCCGAAAATAAGGAACGTGAGCGGGCTGGTGACGCCCACGCCGCCGAGCGCGAGTTCGCCCAGCGTTCTGCCCACTATCACCGCGTCGACCATACTGTAAAGTTGCTGAAACACGTTGCCTATGAATATAGGTAACATAAATACGAGTATCAGTTTAAGGGGTTTGCCCTCGGTCAGCGATTTTACCATAATTCGTCCTTTGTAACGCCCGCTTTTTCGCGGCTAGCGATATTATACCACCGCCGTAAAAAAACGCAAGCGTTTGGCGAAAATTTTTGTGTGAAATTATTGTGACGAGAGAATTTCTTGACAATAGAAAACGCGACGATTTTACTCGCCGCGTTTCGTTCGTTTTTTGCTTGTGTTATTGCGGTCAAAGCAACCGTCCCGAAAGCCCCGTCGCTTAGTTTTCTTCCGCGGCAGCCGCCGAACGGACTTTCTCGAATTCCTCGAGAACGGCTTTTTTCAGCATTTCGCGCGTTTCGGTGTTAAGCGGATGCACGATATCCTTGTACTCGCCGTCGGGCGTTTTCTTGCTGGGCATAGCGATAAAGAAATCTTCCGCGCCCTCAAGAATTTTCACGTCGTGTACGACGAAGCAATTATCGATCGTGACCGAAGCAACCGCTTTCAGTTTGCCTTCTTCTTTCTTGACCAGTCTTACTCGTACTTCGCTGATGTTCATTTTTTGTCCCCTTTTGAATTAAAGCGATTTTCATAGGTTTGCCCTATCAAGTTGATTATATTTTACTATAAAAACGTAACTTTTGCAAGTATTTTACGCAATTTTTTTACCGAATACCCGTAAAAACGCAAAATTTTTGCCTGAAATCGCATACGAAGCGGCAAATTACGCACACTAACGTCGCTATGAAATGTAAAATCTGCGGAAAAACGCTAACTCCGTCCTCCGCCCGTCACTGTTCGTCGTGCGGCTCGGACTACTGCGAAACGTGCGCCAAGTCTGCGATTCTTTGCGATTGCCTCGGCGACCTCGGTTATTATTCGTAACGAGTTATATTTCGGCTGACGCCGAAGTGATATTTTTGCTATGCAAAAATGCTATTTCGCCTTGCGGCGAAGTGATATCCGCGCTATCGCGCGGGTTAAGGATAATTACTTGTTTGATGTCGGGGATCCTCACGCTCCACAGGTCGCAATCATAGATTGCTCCCCGAGATTTCTAA
>ENA-UEYI01000712-UEYI01000712.1-human-gut-metagenome-genome-assembly--contig:-NODE-712-length-32052-cov-5.944113_pt1 | contig 32052 bp, 26 predicted proteins | sample MGYA00242900_ERZ507916 | MGnify/ENA primary metagenome ERZ507916 (study PRJEB26167, sample SAMN06115521) | human gut metagenome | host: Homo sapiens | place: China:Chongqing | collected 2015-09-02...
CGGGACACCCCTCTTGGGTTTCCCGCGCACACCCTTCCTTACCGTCGCGGAGAATTTACTACTTTATCGACAGTCTCGCAGGAGGCGTGTCAACAGACACGCCTCCTATGACTTTTATTGGGGGAATTTACAGAGACCGACTCATGCGATGTTACAGCACCAGCGCTTCCTTTAACACCCGGAGGGAGGTCAGGTGGCCCTCCAGCATGGGCATGGTCAGGTCCTCCATTTCCAGAGATACGTCGCCGTCGTAGCCCGCCATCCGCACGGTGGAGAAAAACTCCTTCCACCACTGGGCACCGTGGCCGCAGCCCACGGCCACGTAATTCCACGAACGCGTGCGGAACTGGTCGATGGGCTTCGTGTCCAAAAGGCCGTTTGGTCCGGCCATCCGCCGCTCCGGGCGGGAGTCCTTGCCGTGGACGTGGTAGAGAGCGCCCTGCTCCCCCAGCACCCGGGCGGCCTCGATGGGGTCGCCGCCCATCCAGAACAGGTGGGAGGGGTCCAGATTCATGCCCACCAAAGGGCCCACGGCTTCCCGCAGGCGGAACAGGGTCTCCGGGTTGTACACCAGCTGCATCCCGTGGTTTTCCAGCGCGATCTGACGGATGCCGCAGTCCTCCGCCATACGGACCAGCTCCTTCCACTTGGGGATGGCCACCTCGTTCCACTGGTAGTCCAGAATGTCCTGGGTCTCCGGCGGCCAACTGGTGGTGATCCAGACGGGGGTCTTGTCGCCGGGACAGCCGGCGGGCAGGCCGCTCATCATCACGATCTTCTCCACGCCCAGCAGCTTCGCCAGACGGAAGGTTTTCTCCGTCACCTCCCAGTCCTTCTGGAAGGCGAGGGGATTGCCGGAGCAGTTCAGGGCGCACAGGGCGATATCCCGGCGGCGAAGCTGGTCCATCCAGCGCTGCCGGGCCGTTTCGGAGCCGAGCAGTTCGTCCAAGTCGATGTGGGGCGCGCCGGACCAGTTGCCGGTGCCGATCTCCACGGCCTGAACGCCCTGCGCCACGCAGAAATCCAGCATGGCCGCAAAGGGCATATCCAATGTGCAGGTTTTGATAGAAAGCCGCATAGGGGACCTCCTTGGTCATTGATCTTTTTGGGGGCCGCTGCGGGGCGGCGCATGAAAATCGTCTTTTTTCGCGGGGAGTTGAGGGGCGCTATTCCTTGGTGAACCACAGGTCCAGATCCACAGGACCCTCGATGCCGTCCACAACGCCGCTCTCGCTGTACTGCCAGAGGGTCACGCCCCGGTCCAGCGCCGGGACGGGGCCGTAGCTGGCCAGCCAGACCGGCAGGTGCGCCAGCTCCTCCATGCCGTACATACTTCCGGCCCAGTGGAGGTTCATGTAGACCACCGGCTCATAGCCCGCCTGACGGATCACGTCGCAGAAGGCGATGGCGTTCTGGGTGGCCTGTTCGCCGGTGAGATCGTCGGTCCGGGCCTCGTCCGCCGTGTAAAATTCCAGATCATAGGCGATGGGGCCGCTGACGTTCGTCCCCCGGAGCCGCTCCACCACGAATCGGGCTTCCTCGGCGGCTTCCTCCTCCGTGACGGCCTGAGAGTAGAAGTAAACGCCCACCGTCAGCCCCGCATTGGCGGCGTCGGCGGCGTTCTGGGCGAAGGCGTTGTCCTCCACCAAAGCCCCGGTGCCGTAGCCCCGGAAGCCCACCCGCAGCATGGCGAAGTCCGCTCCGGCGGCTTTTACGGCGGGCCAGTCCACGACACCTTGATAGCTGGAAACGTCCACCCCGGCATAGGCGGTGACGCCGGGGGCGTCATATTTGTAAAACGGCTCCCTGCGGGTCAGGGCTTCCTCGCTGACGGTGATGCCCGGCCCCGGCGCGGTATGGACTCGCCATTCCAGAATACCCCAGATCCCAAGGCCCGCCAATACCAGCACCGCCAGCAGCCAGCCACGGCGGTTGGGCGCGGCCCGCTTGCCGCCTTTCTTTTTTTCTTCCATATGTGTTCCCCCTCTTTTCTGCCCATAGACTACCACCGGCGGCGCTGCCTTTGGTGAACAAAGTCTGAATTTGCCGCAAAAAGGGGAGGGGACGGCTCAGGTTTCCTGCGCCAGCATCCGCAGGGCGAACAGGGTGTGGAGCGCTGCGCCGGTGGGGAGAACGTCCTCGTTGAACACCACCGCCTCGTTGTGCATGGGCTTGCCGTAGCGGGGGTCCTCCTGCGGCGTTCCGGCACCTAACAGCAGATAGGCGCAGGGCAGCGCATAGGTGAAGGAGGCGAAGTCCTCGGAGCCCATGCCGCCCTGATCCAGACGGTACACCTTTTCCTTGCCTGCCAGCTCCTCCGCCCAGCCGGAGACCTGCTCCATCAGGGCGGGATCGTTCACCAGCGGCGGCGCGGAGGCGATCTCCTCCACCGTGGCGCTGCCACGGAAGGCCGCCGCTGTGTTTTCCGCGATGGCTTGGATGCGCTCCATGATCCGGGCGGTGAGTTCCCGGTCAAAGGTGCGGATGGTACCCTCCATCACCGCTTCCTCCGGGATGATATTGGGGGCCTGTCCCCCCTGAAAATGCCCGATGGTCACCACGGCAGGCTCCTTGGCGGAGATCTCCCGGGCAGTCAGCGCCTGCAAGGCAAGATAGATGTGGGCGGCGATGTTGATGGGATCCACGCCGGTCTCCGGCATGGCCCCGTGGCAGCCGGTGCCCCGGACGGAGACCCGGAACAGGGTGCAGCCCGCCATGAACGTCCCCCGGCCGCAGAGCACCATGCCGGAGGGAGTACCGGAGTTGACGTGGAGGGCCAACGCCGCTTGGGGCGTCGGCGCATCCTTCAGGACCCCGGCTTCCAGTATGGACTTGGCCCCGGTGAAGCCCTCCTCATCCGGCTGGAACACCAGCCGCACCGTACCCTTCAAGTCCGCCTGATGCCGCTTGAGTAAAGCGGCGGCGCCTAACAGCATGGCGGCGTGCATATCGTGGCCGCAGGCGTGCATGGCGCCGTTTTCCGACTGAAAATCCAGTCCCGTGGCCTCCCGGACCCGGAGAGCGTCCATATCCGCCCGGAGCAGCACGCACCGGCCGGTGTCCTCGCCGGTGATGTCCGCCACCACGCCCCCGGCCAGCGGGCGGGGCGTATACCCCAGCGCCGTCAGCCGTTCCGTCACATAGGCGGCGGTGTGGGGCAGGGAGGGGCCTACCTCCGGGTCTCTGTGCAGGGTCCGGCGATCCGTCAGAAGCTGGGGCTTCAGGGCTTCCGCCTCCGCCAGCAGAGCTTTGGTATCCATGGTCATAGCACGTCATCCTTCCTTTGAACTGCGCCGTTTCCGGCAAGCTTACAATACAGTTATTATACCGCAGGGCGGTGCATTGTCAAACACCGCCGGAGAAAAAACGGAGCTGCGCCAAGTATCTTTCTTATTTTCCTGATAGGACTTCGGCGAGAAAAGTGAGCGCGGACTGTCTTGGTAGCCGCTGGCGGCGCTGGACTGAGCGGCAGAGACACTTGCCGCAAAGGGCAGAGCTTAGGCATGCAGATTAGCCAGTTCTGGTGATGCGGACTGGCCAAGCTGTGGAGTAAGCGGGACAAAGTGTTTAAATTTTTGTCGGGCAGAAATTGAGACTTGAAAAAAATGATAAACTTGATGAAACTGATAAGGTTTTGATTGACTTCAAAAGAAATCGGCAGTATTATGCGACCAACAAAAACGGTATGTTAAAGGAAAGGAGCGGCAGCTATGTTTAATCTGAGTTCTCGAATGCTGATCTGCATGTACATGGACATGGCTATGCCGATGCCCATGCATTTGTGCGCTCATTTGCTGCCTTTCCGGAACATCCGGGGTCGAATGTGTCTCTGTGAATCGTAATATGCAGAGTTATCTGGCCTTCGGCGATGACGAGGAGACCTTGAACCTGGGGGCCAAGGCCATCTCCGACTATCTCAAGGCCCAGGGTGTAACGTTGGAATTTTCTCTGGACGAGGGCGGCGGCAAGATCGAGCCCGGCGCAGCCTTCGGTGCTCCGGATATTTCCATCGCCCATGTGGACCTGATGGAGAAGGGCTATGCGGACCTGGAACTGTCTGTCCGCTCCATCGGCGGCCATTCCAGCCGCCCCTACGGCGGCACGTCTCTGGAGCACCTGGCCTGTGCCATTGCGGATATCACCCGCAGACCCTTTCCGGTGCGGCTCAGCCCCGTGATGAAAGGTGCCTTTGAAACGCTGGCTCCCTACATCACCGCGGAGCCGCTGAAAACCCTGGTGCAGGATGTGGAGGCCAACGCGGACGCCATCGCCGCTTACTGCTTCCGGGACCGGACGCTGTTCCCCTTTGTCACCACCACGATAGCCCCTACCATCATCCAGGGCAGCAGCAAGGCCTGCAACGTGATGCCCCAGGATATGCAGGCGGTCATCAACTTCCGTCTGGCGGAGCCGCAGGAAGCGGCCACCGGCGTCCACGGGACCAACGAGCGCATCCCGGTGCCGGCCTACTTGCAGGGCATCCGGGTCCTCATCGACCTGATGGAGCATGTGAACCTATCCTGCTAATGTGCTAAGGCGCGTATGTGCATCCGAGACCGCACTTCAGAAATTGAACGAGTGAAAAAGCTGCCGGGGAGTTGATGATTTCCCCGGCGGCTTTTTTGCGGTCAGCAGAAGGTTGGATTTCCGCAGAAAAATGCCCGAAGGAGATCTTCCTTCGGGCATTGCGTGTATTCGGCAGAAATCAGCTGCTTTTTCCCAGATACGCTTCCTTCACCCGGCTGTCCGCCAGCAGCTCCGCACCGGTGCCGGACATGGTGATGGTGCCGGTCTCCAGCACATAGGCGAGGTCCGCGATCTTCAGGGCCATGTTGGCGTTCTGCTCCACCAGCAGCACCGTGACGCCCTGCCGGTTGATCTCCCGGATGATGGAGAAGATGTCCTGCACCACCAGCGGGGCCAGGCCCAGAGACGGTTCATCCAGCATCATCAGCTTGGGGCGGGACATGAGGGCACGGCCCACGGCCAGCATCTGCTGCTCGCCGCCGGAGAGGGTGCCCGCCAGCTGCCAGCTCCGCTCCTCCAGACGGGGAAACAGGCTGTACACCCACTGGATGTCTTTTTCAATCTCTGCCTTGTCCCGGCGCAGATAGGCCCCGATCTTCAGATTTTCCAGCACCGTCATATCCGGGAAGACCCGGCGGCCCTCCGGACTCATGGCGATGCCGGTGGAGATGATCTTGTCGATGGACTTGCCCAGCAGCTCCTGCCCGTCCCACTGGACGGAGCCGCCGGAGGCCTTTACCAGTCCGGTGATGGTCCGCAGGGTGGTAGATTTGCCTGCGCCATTGGCACCGATCAGCGTCACGATCTTGCCGTCCGGTACTTCCAGAGAAATGCCCCGGAGGGCCTGAATGCCGCCGTAGTGGACCTGGAGGTTTTCAATTTTAAGCATCGTCCGCCACCCCCAGATACGCGTCGATGACGCGCTGATTTTTTTGGATCTCCGCCGGTGTGCCGTGGGCGATCAGCTTGCCGAAATCCAGCACATAGATTCGGTCGGAAATGCCCATGACCAGATTCATGTGGTGCTCGATGAGGAGGATCGTGATCTTGAATTTCTCCCGGATCTCCCCGATGAAGGCCGTCAGCTCCTCTGTTTCCTGAGGGTTCATGCCGGCGGCCGGCTCATCCAGAAGCAGCAGCTTCGGCTCCGCCGCCAGTGCCCGGGCGATCTCCAGCCGCCGCTGCTTGCCGTAGGGCAGGCTGGTGGCCAGCTCGTTTTTCACATCGGACAACCCTACGATCTCCAGCAGCTCCTCCACCTGTGCCCGCTGGGCCGCCTCCTCCTTCCGGTTCAGCCGGAACGCGGCGGAAAACACGCTGCTGGTGGAGCGGCAATGCTTGGCGATGAGCACATTGTCGAACACCGTCTGGGTCTTCCACAAACGGATGTTCTGGAAGGTCCGGGCCATGCCCGACCGGGTGATCTTGTCCGGGGTAGGGGAGAGGGTCTCCGTGTAAAGTCCGTCACACTGGCCCTTGTACTGCTTTTTCATTTTGCCCTGGGGGTGGTTTTCGATGATCTTCGCCCCATCGAACCACACCGCGCCGTTGGTGGGCTGGTACACGCCGGTGATGACATTGAAGGCGGTGGTCTTTCCCGCGCCGTTGGGTCCGATGAGGGCCACGATCTCGCCCTCGTTGACCTCCAGCTCCAGATCGTCCACAGCCACAACGCCGCCGAACTGCATGGTGATGTGATCCAGTCTCAAAAGCTGCTCACTCATGGCTGTACCGCCTCCTTCTTCGCTTTTTTCTGCCGCTTTTTCAGGAGATCCGGCAGCTCTTTATCTCCCATGATGCCCTTCCGGAAGAACAGCACCACCACCATGATGATGACGGAGAACACCACCATCCGGAAGCCGGTGCGCAGGAAGGGGACCTTGAAGCTGCCGATGTAGGTCTCGGCGTCCAGAAACCGCAGCCACCATTCGCTGGCCGCCACATACAGAAATGCCGCGATGCAGCTGCCGGAGATGGAGCCGATGCCGCCGATGACCACGATCAGCAGGATCTCGTAGGTCATGGCTGTGGTGAACACCTTGGCCTGCGCCTGATTGGCGAACATGGCGAACAGGCCGCCGCCCACCCCGGCGAAAAACGAGCTGATGCAGAAGGCCAGCCGCTTGTGGCGGGCCAGATTGATGCCCATGGCCTCTGCCGCCACCTCATCGTCCCGAATAGCCTTGAAAGCCCGGCCGTAGGTGGAGTTGATCAGCAGCACGATCACCGCCACGCACACCCCCGCCAGCAGAAACGGTACGAAGGTGGATAGCCGCAGGATCACCTTGCCGTCGGCATTCTGGATATTGAAGCTGGAGAAGGTGGGAAAGTTCTTCAAGGCGTTGGCGCCGTTGGTCACAGGGCCGAGGGGGTCCCACTGGAAAATGGCCCGGATGATCTCCGCGAAGCCCAGAGTGGCAATGGCCAGATAGTCGGACTTCAGACGCAGCACCGGCAGGCCGATGAGCCACGCCACCGCTGCCGCCACGCAGCCGCCCAGAAACAGGGCCAGCAGAACGCCCAGCACCAGCCCCACAGCCCCGCCGCCGAACAGCTCCGGCAGGGAGAAATTCACGGCGGAGCCGTTATAGAGATAGTACACCGCTTCCCGGTCCGCCGTGGGAATGGTGAGAATGGCGTAGGTGTAAGCGCCCAGCAGCATGAAGCCCGCCTGTCCCAGAGAAAACAGGCCGGTGAAGCCGTTGAGCAGGTTCATGGACACCGCCACCAGCGCATATACCGCGCCCTTTTTCAAAACGGTGAACAGCATCCCCGTGGGCTTCATGGTGTTTTCCAGCAGGATGACCAGCGCCAACAGTGCCAGCGCGCAGAGCAGGGCGATCACCGTGCCCTGCTTGCTTTTTTTTTCGTTCAGCACAGTCGATCCCCCCTTACACTTTGTCCGTGACCTTTTCGCCGAACAGACCCGTGGGCTTCACGCAAAGCACCACGATCAGGATGGCGAAGGTAAAGGCATCGGAAAAGACGCTCCAGTCGGAGCCCTTGATGACGCTCTCGCAGATACCGATGAGAAACGCCCCTACCACAGCGCCGGGAATGGAGCCGATACCGCCGAATACCGCCGCTACGAAGGCCCGCAGTCCCGGCAGGGAGCCGGACAGGGGGACGATGGACTGGTAGTTGGTGAAGTACAGCAGGGAGCCGATGGCCGCCAGCAGAGAGCCGATGATGAAGGTCACGGAGATCACGCTGTTGATCCGGATGCCCATGAGCTGCGCGGTTTCAAAATCCCGGGACACGGCCCGCATGGCCATTCCGATCCGGGTGTGGTTGATGAGTTGGGTCAGGGCCGCCACCAGAAGCACCACCAGCACCGGCGTGACCACCGTCACATACTTGGTGGATACCCCCGCGATGGTCAGCTGGTTGGACAGACCGGGCAGGGCGGGGTACATCTGGGGCAGGCCGCCGGTGACGTAGGTCGCCAGATTTTGCAGCAGATAGCTGACGCCGATGGCGGAGATCATCACCGACATCCGGGGGGCTGTCCGCAGAGGCTTGTAGGCCGCCCGCTCGATGATGAAGCCCAGCAGCACAGTCAGAATGATCATCAGGGGAATGGCCGCGGCCAGCGGCAGGCTGGCGCTGAGGTAGACCATCATCAGACCGGCTACCATGAATACATCGCCGTGGGCGAAGTTGATCAGCCGCAGGATGCCGTAGACCATGGTGTAGCCGATGGCGATGAGGGCGTACTGCCCGCCCAGCGATATGCCGGAGAGCAGAATGGAGATGCCGTATTGCACGGGGATCCCTCCCTTTTCTTTCAAGTTTTACGCGGAAAGCACGCGGCGGAGCCGTCTTGAAAAAAGCCGCGGAGCGGCTGCTTTCGGGGCGGTCCCGGACTTGGGGCACTTTCACGCGAACCGTCTGCAAACGGTAAGACCGCCTGGCGGGGGAGTCCCCGCCAGGCAGGTCGGCAGGATCGGATCAACCGGCTTTCTGCATCGTTTCCAGAGCCCAGGCGTTGTTGGCGGTGTCAGCCACCTTGATGTAGGCAGTGTCGCGGATAGCGTCGCCGATGTCGTCAAAGGCGATATCGCCGGTGACGCCGGTGTAGGTCACGCCGGGCAGAGCCGCCTTCACGGCGCCGGCATCGGTGGAGCCTGCGGCCTTCAGGGCCTCCAGCGCCACATAGTAGGCATCGTAGCCCATGGCGGTGACAGCGGCGATGGTATCGTTGCCGCCGTTGTTGGTCATGGCGGTGGAATCCTCGTTCAGCCATGCCTTGATACCGTCATCAAACTCCGGAGAGCCGCCCTCCTGATAGAACGTAGAAACATACAGCTGCACATCGGAACCGGCAGCCGCCTCCAGCACCTTGTTGCTGTCCAGCGTATCGGAGCCGAGGATGGGGATCTCCAGACCCATGGAAGCGGCCAGCTTCACGATCTGAGTGGAGTAGGAGATGGACACGGGGCAGAAGATGACTTCCGCGCCGGAGGAGACGGCCTTCGACAGGTAGGTGCTGAAGTCGGAGGTGTTGGTGGGGAAGGAGTCGGTGATGACCTCGCCGTCAAAGGCGTCGGTGAAGTACTTGATCAGGCCCTGATCGTACTCGTTGCCCAGCTCGCCCAGACAATAGGCCTTCTTGGCGGAGAACTTCTCCTGCGCGAAGTTGGCCAGAACGGTGCCCTGGAAGGGGTCCAGGAAGCAGATGCGGAAATAGTAGTCATTGCCCGCAGTGACGCCGGGGTTGGTGCAGGTCACGCCGATGGCGGCCAGACCCGCTTCACCGAAGATGGGGCCGCCGGCCATGGCGCAGCTGGAGCCGTAAGTACCCAGCACCAGAGAAACGTCCTTGCTTACCAGCTCAGAAGCGGCGGTAGGAGCCTTGGCGGAATCGGAGCCGTTATCGGCATAGACCAGCTCCACCTTGTAGGTCTCGCCGCCGATGTCCACGGTGGGGGTCATGTGGTTGGCGTACTGCATACCCAGCATCTCCTGCTTGCCGCCGGCGCCGGAGTCGCCGGTAGCAGGCTCAAATACGCCGATCTTTACGACTTTTTCGCCGGAAGCGGCGTCAGAACTGCTCTGGCTGTCGCTGCTGGCATCGCTGGAGCTGTCAGCGCCGCAGGCCGCCAGACTCATGGACATAGCCAGCGCCAGCATGATGGAAACAAGCTTCTTCATTCAATTCATCCTCCTTGCGAGATCCGGACTGCTCAAAGCATCCGCCTCTTGTAGATGGATGTTTTTTATGCAGATACAATACCGCCCGCAAGAGAAAATCCGCACAAAATTTTTCCTGCGGTTTTCGCAGGCTTTTTACCAAATGACCATACAATATAATCAAATGTGTTCGATGCACGGACAAATTGGCTGATTTCAGAAAACACAGCTTTTTTCGCTGTCCGTCAGAAACGGACATTGCCTCCGGTGATTTTGACCAAAAAATTTTGAGTTTCTTGGACGAAACGTAAAAGCAAGGGGCGGCCAGCACTTTGAGGACGGTGTTTCTGGCCATGAAAAAGGGGCGGCAGATGCCGTCCCCTTGCGTTTGAACTCTTTTGCATGTCTGAAACCCCGCGATATGGAAAGGTTAAGTGCTCTCATAACTGCCGCCTGCGAAGCAGAGCCCTTAATCACGGCTGCGGCTGATGGACGATGCCCACAAACAGGGGCAGGCCGTCAGTCCCGGTGATGGCGAACAGGAAGGGACGGTTCAGAACGAAGTCCACTTCCTCCTCCGGTGGGGCGGCTTCGCCGCACACCATCATGACGGTATAGGCCGCGGCGGTGACGCCTTCCTCGTCAACGGTCACCCGGGCGGCGTGTTTGGCCTGGGAGAGATAGGCCGCCGTATCGTCGGTCATGGGGGAAAAGTCCGAGACCGCCGGATCAAAGACATCTGTGATGCCCAGAGATTTCAGGCTGTCGGCCAGATCCAGATCCGACGCGATATCGAACTTCGGCAAAGCGAGGTTGACGATGAGGTATTTGCTCTCCGCGCTCTCGCCGCCGCTGAGGAGGAAGTCCATCGTCGGCTTATCCGCCAGCAGCTCCTCCGGCGCAACGCCTTCGTCCGGCAGCAGGAGCCACATGGCGCCGCTGCCCTCCAACCGCTTGGAGACCGCGGAGAAGCGGTCGCTCCAGTAATAGGTGTTCGTCCCCCGCTGGCGCATGAAGTCACAGGTCACATCTCCGCTGTCGGCGTGGAAGGTATCCGGCACGGTGTTGGCTTCGGAGAACTCGCCGTCCCACTTGGCCCGGAAATAGATGGTGGACGCAAGCGCGAGGATCGTTTCCTGATCCATCGTCAGGCCGGAGGCTTGCTCCTTCAAAAGCCCGCCGGTCTGCTGGTCGATCCAGTCCTGAAGCGCCTTGTCAAAGGCGGCGGAGCCCATTTCACCCCGGAAGGACGAGGCGTAATCATACTTTGCCAGCGCGTCCATGGTTTCCTGCTTGAAGCTGATTTTGTCGCTGAGCCACAGGGAGTTGGCCAGAATACTGGTCACTGCGCCGTCATCGCAGTAGTTGGCGTTCCAGACAGCGGCGGCCTCGGCCCGGAGAGCGTTCACATCGCCGCTGCCCAGCAGGGCGAGGATCTGCTCCCGGCTCTCGCCGTCCGTGACCTCCGCCAGCATGGCGAGGGCCATGTAGAGATTGATGGGGGAGCAGACCTTGTTCTCTCCGCTGTTGCCGGTGAGCAGCTGGGGGATGACGGCGCGGAGGTAGCCGTCCAGCACGTCCGTATAGCCCTCCGGCTGATCCGTCTGCTTTCTGCGGTCTGCCTGCCATGCGTCATAAACCTGATTGAAGCCGTCACTGTCGAAGTCTCCGTTGGGTCTGCTGAACTTGGTTTCGTCCGGGTACGGCGCCATCTGGGGATACTGCGGGGCGGCCAGCTGGTATTTGCTGACGGTTTTGGCCTCGGGCTGCGCGCAGGCGGTCAGGGAAATCAGACTGACCGCGGTAAGGAGAAGAGCGATGATCCGTTTCATAAGAAGCACCTCCATCTGAAAAAATGAAAACCACCGTCTATATTGATATAGACGGTGGTTTTTCAAAAAAGTTTCACGAAATGTCAATTTTCATACCGGGTCCAGTCGGGATCCTTGTTCATGCCGGTCCATGTCTCGTAGTTGCCGGCCTTGTGCTTGAAGTCGTGGGAGTTGGTGGCCTCCTGAACCGCCAGGTAGAACCAGTCACCGGGGTTGCAGTCCGGCCAGACGTTCATGCCGGGCAGCAGATCGCTTTCATCCTCGGGGATGCGGTTCAGCACACGATTGATCATGGTCATGGCCTGGGCGCGGGTGATGTAGGTGTCGGGACGGAAGGTGCCGTCCTCGAAGCCCTTGATCCAGCCCAGCTCCGCAGCCCGCTGGATGTACTTCTCCGCCCAGTGACCCTGAATATCGGAGAAGGTCTGCTCACCGCTGCTCTTGCCGGTGTCGAACCGGGCGCAGATGGCGGCGAACTGTGCGCGGGTGATGGGCGCCTTGGGGTCGAAGGTCGTGGTGCTGCGGCCCTGCACGATGCCAAGACCGGTCATGGTGGAGATGGCGGTGTTGGCCCAGTAATCGTCCGCCACGTCGGTGTAGGTGTTGCTGGTGAGCAGATTGCCGTCACGGACGGAATCCTTCAGCAGGCGGAAGAAAATGGTGGTGGTCTCCGCACGGGAGATCAGGCCGTAGGGCCGGACGTTGCCGTCCATGTAGCCGATGACGTAGGCGAAGTGGTCGCTGTCATTCAGCAGATCGGGGGTGGTGCCGCGGTAGTTTCGCACCGTTTTGGCTTTGGCCACCGCCTTGCTCTGGTCATCGTGATAGAAATCCCCTGCGGAAATTTCATATTCCTTTGTGTCCAGAACATAGCCCTCCGGGGCGGTGATTTCCCGGTAATACCAGGTGCTGCCGCCGTCGCTTGTCTTGGTGGCGGACACGCTGAACAGGGCGATGCCGCTCTCCGGGCCCCAATGGGCCGTGGTCTTCCGGGACGCTGGCAGCTTGTTGTCCCGGCTGTCCCGCTGGTACAGCTCGAACTTCGCATCGTTCAGGGCGTGGCCGTCCTGCGCGTCCACCTTCTGAATGGCGAAGAAGTACTTGTCGTCATCGTCGCCGTGACTGCTGTTGCGCGTCCACTGCGCATAGAGGATCACATTATTGTTCATTGTGATCTGTTCGCCAGCCTTGTAGGGAGTACCGCTGCCGTCCGCCTTCATGTTCCAGCCGGTGAAAGTATATCTGCTGCGGGTAAAGCCATTTTCCTTTACTGTGGCCGTTGTGCCGGGAGCGTAGGCGGTGTTGTCGGTGGTCTCACCGGAGTCAGCGCCGTTTCCACGGTAGGTCACGGTGTAGGTGGGCACGGCAAGCTTCAGCTTGGCGGTATTTTTGGCAGTCTTACTTTCAAGCTTGAGCGCCTGCCCAGAAATCATGATCGTACCGTCGATATAGCCCTCGGAAGTGATGTCCAGTGCCGTGTTACTGTTCAGCTTGCCCTGCGCTTTATCGGTCAGGGACAGGGTGATCCCGGAAAGGGTGACGATGGAATCGTTGGTATCAATATCAGGTGCGTCAGTCGCATCCTTGATCACGCAGGGGATCGTCCAATACTTGGTGGTTTCATCGTAGGTCGGATTGCTTGCCGGATCACGCTTAAACCAGCCGCTTTCAAGGGTGATGCCGTTCAGCGTAGCCGGGTTTACCAACTCCTCGCTGAACTTGACGTGCAGGTTCACCTCGCTGCCGGCGAACGTGGTGATGTTCTCGGCCTCCATGAACTCCCAGAGAGAAGCTTTTCCAATCTTAGTCTTAATCAAAGAAACGGTGTCTGCATGCTCGGGGTTAGCACCAAATTTCAGGCTCTGCATATCCAGCGTTGCCTGATAGGAGATCGTGGCGTCCTTATTGACAATGTGCGCGGCGGTATCGTCACCGTCCGCAGGAGTGGCATCGACGCCGTGCGTAATGGTAATGTCATCGTCGATCAGATCCGCAGTGATGGGCTTCCACTTGGCATAGAGGACCGTATCTTCAGTTACAGTAACCGTTTTTTCAACCTTGTGTTCGCACGTCTCCTCCGTATACCAGCCTCCGAAGTCATAGCCCTGCAGCTTGGGATCAGCTGTGCTCACCGGGGCGTTCCCGCCCGGCAGGTAATACGCAGAATCGGGCATCCCCGTAACAGCTCCCTCAGCTACACCGTCGGGCAGATTGGCGTCATAGGACAGCTTATAGACATTGACCTTGCCGTTCAGGTGCCATGCCCATTCAGGAGCGTCGCCATAACCGGCCGCGCCGTTGTCTTTTTTCAGTTCCACCCATTCGATCAACTTGAGGTCAAAGTCCTTATTACTGTCGTGCTTCTCGAAATTACCGCTTGTCTTGACCTCGTTGCCGAGTGCGTCTTTATTTGAAGCATTAACTTCCAGTTTTGTGGTCAGCTTGCCCAGCGTTGCCCATTTTTCGCCGGTATTATTGTTACCGGTATTATTGTTATAGGTAACGCCATCATTTACCCTTACATTTCCATCCTTGGAATGCACCGTCTTAAAATAGACATATACAGGAGTGGTCTTCGGCGCGGATTCATCGTAATAATAACCGCAATCTTTACAGGTATGCCTTGTTCCTGTCTCGATGGGCGTGTCAACAAAATTGCAGCCTTCTGGAGTACTTGTTGCATTGCAGCCCTCACGCTGGCAGACCCGCTGATGCTGGCTGGCCTCCTTATCCGTACCCTCAACGTGCACATAGGTGCCCCAGTCATGATCGAGCGGCTTCTTAAAGTCATCCTGCTTTGTCATGCCGCAGTATTTGCACTTGTACACGGTATAGCCCTGCTCCGTGCAGGTGGGGTCAACGGTCGTAGCCACAAAGTCGTGGTATTCGCTTTCTTTATTGTGCTCCTTGTTGTAGCAGAAGTTGACACCGCCCACATTAACAAGGGGAATCTGGTCAAACAACCCAAGTGGATCATCGTACGAATAATACCATTCTCCCGCATCACGGTCATACCAGACGTCTTTAATCTTCACGCTGGTGCTTTCCGACGTTTTGGGAATCACGACCGCATAGGAAAAATCATAGACAGTTGTGGAATTATCCGCGTTCGTAACCGTCAGGAAGCGGTATTTCTCCATTGCCGGTGCCAACTTGTGGTTCTCAATAACATACTTTCTCGATAAAGCATTGTTCTCTACGAATTCATAGCCATTGAGCTTGATGTTTTCTCCGTCCCATTTGGAAAAAATACCGCCGTTGCCAAAATACTTATCGATATAAATATAGTTATCCTTCGGCGTATAGGTCACGGTAAAAACAGAATTCTTCGCACCGCCAGTTACTCTAAGCTTTCTTGTCGAATCAGTGGAACCGGTAACTTCGTGTGTGGCATCACCGGATTTCTTACTGATCGTACAATTATAATTAGGCTGGGCAAGTTCAAAATCTTCGTGATCCTGATACTTGACCTGTTTTTCAATTGGACCTTTGGTATTTCCGCTTTTATCAGCGAATACATAATTGACTGTGACCGTGTGGCCCGCCTTGCTGCGGAGATAAAGGTTAAGCGTCCCCTCTGTAGAACCGCCCACTACATGCGATAGGAACGTGAATAACTTGCTCACATCAGAGTATCCACAACCGTATCCTGTCACTTCGTATTTCTGTACTTCCATTGTTGAAGGAACAGTTACTTTAGCAGAAAGATGTTTGTCTCCTGAAGAATCTGTCCCGACGTACTTACCTTCGTAATAGACATTCACGGTAAGAGTATACTTATCAATCGTTCCACTTCCTATATCCGTCCACTCAATCGTTGGCTTGTACTCCTCCGGTATCTCAGCCGCAAGCGCCGTCGTTGGAAGCAAGGATATGATCATAACAAGAGACAGGAGCCATGCGCATAGTCGTTTGCATTTCATAAATCTATACCTTCTTTCCACGCGATTTCTTTTGAGTCCCATCCGGGACCCGGGTTCAGGGGGATGCGATGGGGTTCAGGGATGTTTGCTGATTTGCTTGATAGGCGTTCACCGCTTTCCACCGGATATGGATCATATTTGCAACTGCGGTAAAACCCCGCAGAAGCTACGGGGAAATTATAGCATAAAGCCGGTTTGCCTGCAAAGGTCAGCTTAGTCAAAATGACAATTTTTTTCGCGATTGCAACAGGTCTGAAACGGGCGGCGCCGTCATGGTCAGGTCGTTCATGACATAGACCGTCGCGCCGTCATCCGCTGCGTCGACCGCCCTGGCCAGCGTGGCGTAGGGCTTGTCCGCCGAGCCGTCACCGGTTCCATCATTGCCGCTGCTGCTGACATAGACCGCCGTGCCCCCGGCGGCATAGGCCGCTGCCGGAAGGAGTGTGAGACACAGCACAAGTGCCATCAGGGTTGACAAAATCCTTCGTTTCATAAGTTTCTTTCCTCCCTTAAATGTAGGAATATAGAAGAAGTTCAGCCATGGGTTTGTCCCGGCTGAATTTATACCGCGGCGGTGCTGCCGCCCTTGAAGCGGAAGTGAATTGTTTGGCAGTGATGGCCAAAATCCGTCAAAATGTAAAATAAATGCGAGGGGGGCGACTGGCTATTTGTGTATTTTACCATGCGCGAACATGAAACACAAGGCGTTTGCAGAGTTGACAGACAGAGTTTGCGCTAAGTGAGCGTTAAGAAATTGATGATCCGCTGCGGAACCGGGGGGGTGCCTCCTTACCTATATAGGATACGGGCTGAAAGAGGAAAAAAACAAGCGAACGCGCTCGAATGACCATGCCAGATTTTTAGCACAAACCGTGCCAAAATTGTTGGCTCGTGCGGATAGCTGTCATATAATGGAGAAAAAAGCAGAGAGATCACCATGTTTGTCGAACGATTTGACGCACTGATGAATATTGCGGAACTTTCCAACAGCCAGCTGGGACGGGAGATCAGCATGAATCCCTCCCGCATCGGACGGCTGCGCTCCGGTGCACGGCCTCTGCCGAAGCACCACGAGTTTCTGCCCGGGATGTGCGCTTATCTGGCAGCGCACCTACCTTGCGGGAATGATCCGGTGAGAAACCGCACAGCGGGGCAGAACTGTCCGATTCCGTAATAGATAAAACCCCCGGATACCTTGCTCCCCTGTCAGGGAGGATAAGGTATCCGGGGGTTTTATTCCTGAGCTTGCGGGCTCTGCATGGCGGTCAACTCTCTTTTCTGCCTGCGGATGTCCTTGCGAAAGAGGGCGTCTGCCATACCAAGCCTGCGCCGGTAGGCAGATAGGCGGGCACTGTTTGGGCAAAGACTTCCAGACCCATGGGGCCGGTGCAGTGACAGACACCGGCACAGGTGATGGAGCTGTGCCGGAAATAGTCTGCCGTCCGGGCAATGCGTTCCGGGTCCGGGGGTACCAGGTGGGTACCGCCGAAAACGGTCTGGATGGGCCGCTCCGGGAAGTGCCGTTCCACCGTGGAGAGAATGTTGCGGATGCCGTTGTGGGCGCATCCGGTGAGTACCACCAGCCCTGCTGGGGTATCTACCACACAGACCTGCTCCTCCGGGAAGGTATCCAGGACAAGGCGGCCATCCGGCCCCTCCATCACGGAGGAGGGATGGACCGCTTCCTCTGGTCCGGGGACGGGGAAATTCCCCAGGAGATACACATGCGGAGCGATCTGTATACAGTCATCTGCCAGACAGCGGAAGCCGGTCAGCCCCCGCTGGAAGAACCAGGATGCCTCCATGGGCGGGCCTACCAACTCCAGCGTCTGGGAATAGGTTTCCTGCTGAGGCGGGTCGCACCGGTGATCCCACCACTTCCGGATGAAAAAGCCGCTATGGGCATAAATGGGTACGTCCGGCGGAAGGAGCTCCGCCAGGCGCAGAAAACCACCGCAGTGATCCCGGTGGTTGTGGCTGAACGCCACGGCAGTGACCCGCCGGAGGTCGATACCCAGCTTCTCCGCGTTCCGCAGGCAGGCGTCCCGTTCCCCGGCGTCGAACAGCAGGCGGGTATCTCCTTCCTCCAGGTAGACGGACAGGCCGAATTCCCCCTCAAGGCCGGGGTACAGAACGGCGTTTTCCGATAAGACAGTCAGCTTCATGGCAGGCTCTTCTCCTTGTCAGTTGTTTAAAAAACGGAGGAAACGCCGGGGCGTCTCCTCCGTTTTTGTATGGTCGGGGAAATTACTGAACGGCAACAGTGCGCTGGAAGGTATCGATCCAGGCTTCCTTGTTGGCGGTGATGTAGGCCTCGTCAAATTCCTTCAGGGCGTTCATGGATTCGTCGCCGAAGGCCAGATAGGTCTTCAGAGAATCGTCCATGGTGGCGTTCTTGTTCACGGGGGCCTCGTTCATGACCTCAGCGATCTTGTCCTGGGTGTCCTTGCTGATGAGGTATTCCACAAACAGCTGGGCCAGCTCAGGGTTCTTGCAGTTCTTCACCACGTTGGCGGTGGCGGGAGCGGAGAAGGAGCCCTCGGCGGCGTCCACCCAGACCATGTTCAGGCCGCTGTCGGTCAGGCTGGGCATATTGATGTCCATGAACACGGCGATGTTGGCCTCACCGGTGGTGAAGGCGTTGACAACGTCGGAAGAGGTGGAATACCACAGATCGATGTTGTCCTTCTTCTCCTGCATCAGCTCCATGGCGGGGGTCACATCCCCCTGGCTGCCGCCCATGGCCTCGGCCATAGCCACCAGCATGTAGGGGCCGGCGGTGGAGGTCATGTCGGGCAGAGCCACCATGTGCGCATACTGGTCATCAAACAGACCCTCGTAGGAGGTGGGGGCGGGCAGACCGGCCTTCTCCAGAGCGTCGGCATTGTACATGATGCCGTAGCGGCACAGGGAGTAGCAGGGGCCGTAGCCGTCGGCGTTGACAGCGATGTCATACAGATCGCCGATGCTGGTGACGATGTTGGTGTCGATCTTTTCAAACAGGCCTGCCTCATTGCCGGTCTGGGCAAAGCTCTTGGTCAGCAGGGCCACATCGGCGGTGGGATCGTTCTGCTCAGCCATCAGCTTGTTGAGACGGTCGCCGTTGCCGCTGGTGGGGTCCACCACGATGGTGCAGTTGTACTTGGACTCAAAGTCGGCGGCCAGGGCCTTGAGACCGGCCTCGGCCCAGCCCCAGGTAGCAACAACCAGCTCAGCGCCGCCGAAATCCTGAGTATCGCCAGCTGCTTCGCCGTTTCCGGCGTTATCGGCAGGAGCCTCCTCCTGCTTGCTGCCGCCGCAGGCAGCCAGGCTCAGGGTCATGACCAGAGCCAGCATCAGTGTAAAAATGCGCTTGCTTTTCATTTTGTTTACATCCTCCAGATTTTATTTGATGTCTTTATATACACAGAAATGCTGGGCGGGGAAGTGGAGCAGAACTTCACTGCCCTCCTGCACGTCCGCATATTCGTGGATAGCGGGGTATACCATTTCCTCAAAGCAGCCGGAGACCTCCAGCCGGGTGGTATGGCCCTTGTAGGTGGCACTTTTGACGGTGCCCCGGACGGTATTGACACCTTCCTGCTCCGCAGTCCGGATGTTTTCGGAGCGGATGGCCAGAATGCATGCGTCGCCCTCAGTCAGCTCCTGGGCGGCCTCTGCCGGGACCTGGAGCGTGTGAGCACCGCAGCGGATCAGGCGCATATCTCCCTCTGCTCCGGCGGCGATGCCGTGAAGAAAGGTGGAAAAGCCCATAAAGTCTGCAATAAAGGGAGAGGCGGGCCTGTCAAAGACCTCCTGGGGCTTGCCGATCTGCAAAATGTGGCCGGCATTCATGACGATGACCCGGTCTGCCAAGGAGACGGCCTCCTCATGATCGTGGGTCACGATGATGGTGGTGATGCCCAGCTCCTTCTGGATGCGCTTGATCTCCACCTGCATCTCTACCCGGAGCTTGGCGTCCAGGTTGGAGAGGGGCTCATCCAGCAGCAGAATGGAGGGACGGGTCACCAGAGCCCGGGCCAGGGCCACCCGCTGCTGCTGACCGCCGGAGAGCTGCCGGGGATAACGCTTGTCCATGCCGGTAAGCTTTACCAGAGCGAGCATGTGCTCCACCCGCTCACGGATCTCGTTTTTGGGCAGCTTCTGGAGCTTCAGACCAAAGGCCACGTTTTCAAAAACCGTCATGTGGGGGAACAGCGCGTAATTCTGGAAGAAAATGCCGATATTGCGGCGGTAGGGGGGGATAGTGGAAACGTTTTTGCCGTCCACCAGGATCTGTCCGGCGGTGGGTTCAGTAAAGCCGGCGATCATGCGCAGTGTGGTGGTCTTGCCGCAGCCGCTGCCGCCCAGCAGGGCGATCATCTCGCCTTCGGCAGCCTTCAGGTTCATGGAATCCACCGCAGTGAACTCGCCGAATCGCTTGGTCAGTCCCTGTAATTCCAAAGTAGCCATAGTTTACACCTTTCCGTTCTCACTTAACAAACATGTCCAACCCTACAAACTTCTCCATCAGTACGATCAGAACCAGAGATGCCAGGATCAGCAGTGTGGAGATGGCGGCCAGAGTGGGGTCGAAGGTCAGCTCCATATAGTTCATGATGCGGATGGGCAGGGTGATGAACCTCGGGGTGGAGAGCAGGCTGCTCAGGGCCACCTCGTCAAAGGAATACAAAAAAGCCAGCAGCGCACCGGCCATGATGCCGGGCCGGGCCAAGGGAATGGTGATCTTGAAGAACACCTGAATAGGGGTGGCTCCCATGGAGGTAGCCGCATCCTCCAGCGTCCAGTTGAACACATGGAGTACAGACACCGTGTTCCGTACGATGTAGGGCAGAATGATAATGAGATGGCCGATGAAAATGCGCAGCATACCGGGGACACCGCCGATCTGGCTGTAGACCTGCAGCAAAACAAAGGCGAAGGCCACACTGGGCACATACATGGGAGAGGTGTAGTAGTTCAGCAGGGCGTCCTTGCCCTTAAAGCTGTACCGGCAGACGGACAGGGCTGCCGTGACGCCCAGCAGAATATCCGCCGCCGTAGCCAGAATACCAATTTTCAGGCTGTTCACCAGACCATCCATAAAGTGGGTGGAGGAACCGAAAATATTGGCGTACCATTTCAGGGAGAAGCCCTGGGGCGGGAAGGTGATGAGGGCTGTGGGCGTAAAGGAGGCGATGACAATCACCACCAGAGGCGCCAGCAGGAACAGCATCACCAGAATGGCAAAGATCCGGCAGGGCAGATTCACATCTTTTTCGCGCATATCACTTTCCTCCTCCCATACGTTTCATATATCCGGAGGTGCACAGCACCACCGCGATCTGCACCAGCAGGATCACTGCCAGCAGAATATAGCTGATGGCGGAGGCCGCACCCCAGTCGAAATTCACATTGATCTCCTGGACCACCATGGTGGCCATCATCCGGAACTTGGAGCCGCCCAGCAGTTTGGGCGTCACGTAAGAGGTCATGCTCATAGTGAACACCAGAACGCAGCCGGAGATAATGCCCGGCAGGCTCAGGGGGAACACCACCTTGGAAAAGGTCTGCAGAGGAGAGGCACCCAAGCTGTAGGCCGCGTACTCCACGTTAGGGTCAATGCTCTGGAGCACGCCCACCAGGGAGAGGACCATGTAGGGCACCAGCAGGTGGATCATACCGATGATGACCGCCGTCTCCGTGTTCAGGATTTTCAGAGGGGCGGAGATAAGCCCCAAGGACTGGAGCAGCTGGTTCAAAAGGCCGTTGGTTCCCAGAATGACCATCCAGCCGTAGGAACGGACCACGGCGCTGACCAAAAAGGGAAACAGGATCACGATCATCATGACCTGCTTCATACGGGACTTGGTCCGGGCCATGTAAAAAGCCGTGGGATAGCCCAGCACCAGGGAGATGGCGGTGGACACCAGGGACACCCGGAGGGTGACCCAGAGGATGTTGCGGTAAAAGGGATCTCCGAAGAAATCCACAAAATCGGAAAAGCCGTTTTCATGCAGGGTGTGGACCAGAATGTAGACCATCGGTGCCACGAAGAAAAACAGCAGGGTCAATACGGTGGGCAGTGCCAGCAGCAGTGCACGGTGTTTACGTTCCATCCGAACTTATCTCCTTTATCTCGTCAATCAAAGGCAGAAGCCGCTTGTGCAGCGCATCCACCAGACCCCGGTCCGTGCATTTCAGCTCCGGCGAAACCGCCAGCGGCATAAGGGTGAAGAACGTCAGCAAATTTTTGTGGGTGAAGCCCATGCGGCGGCAGTCCGCCAGGAACTGCTCCATCTGCGCCAGCAGCGCTTCCGGAGACTGGTCGCACATCAGTCCCGCCAGCGGCAGGGGGATGAGGGTCAGCACCTTGCCGTTTTCCGCGGTGCAGAGCCCGCCCTGCGCGTCCCGGAGAGTGTTGGCCGCCAGGGCCATATCGGCGTCATTGCCGCCGTAGACCGTCAGGTTGTGGCAGTCGTGGCCGTAGGTCAGGGCGGCGGCACCGGTGACGCCGTCCATGCCCGTCAGCAGGCCGATGCCGTGCTGGTCCCGGCCGTAGCGGTTGAACACCGCCATTTTTAAATAGGGCGCCGTTTCCAGCCGTGCAAAGCCCTGCTCTTCGGCAGACAGGGGCAGGGCCTTCCGGACCCAGTGGGTGCGGATGGAGGTGCCGTCCTGGCCGATCAGGTTCACAACGGCGGTGCCGCCGTGGAAACCGGGGCGTACCGGCACCGTGACGGCAAAGTCCGCTTCCGTCACGGGACGGAGATGAACGGAGCCCCGCAGATGGTCCGGGATCTGGTAAGGGGCGGTATGGGGCAGATAGCTGCCGTGGTCCCAGACGATTTCTCCGGCCCGGAGCACCAGCTCCGGTCTGGGATGGCGCAGATCCTGCACCAGCTGCATATCAGCCTCCATACCGGGGGCGATGCCGCCTGTGTGATACAGCCGCAGCCGGACGGCAGGGTTGATGGTGGCATACCGGATGGCCCGGATGGGGTCAAGACCCAGCTCAATGGCCCGCTCCACCACAAAGTTCAAATGCCCCTGACGCATCAGCCGGGGGAGGGGAACATCGTCCGTTACCAGGCAGATGCGGTCCTGCACCGGTGCATCATTCATGGCCTGGACGATTTCCCGGTTCAGCATGCATTCCTGTACCTGCACCGTGAAGCCCAGAGCCAGCTCCTCCCGGAGCTTTTCAGCAGAGGGAACGGTGTGGTCGCTGTCGATACCCATGGCCCGGAAAGTCTGCAAGCGGCGGCCGGTGAGGGCGGAGACATGGCCATCCAGAAAAACGCCGTGGTTGGCGGCAGCTTCGATGACGGAGAGCATCCGCTCATCCCCGGCGGCGACGGCGTTGAAATCCATGACCTCGCCTAATCCAGCCACGCCGGGAATATCCAGCAGGGCCTCCATCTCAGCGGGGCCAACATCAAAACCGGAATCCTCCAGACCGGGAGCGGAGGGAATGGTGGAGGGGGCGGTCAGCAGCACCCGCAGGGGCAGGGACCGGCAGGCATCTGCCAGACCCCGGACGCCCTCAATGCCAAGGACATTGGCAATTTCATGGGGGTCGGCGCATACCGTGGTTGTGCCGCAGGATAGGGCCACCTGAGCAAAATGCTCCGGCGTCAGCATGCTGCTCTCCAGATGCATGTGAGAATCCACGAAGCCAGGCAGGGCATAAGCGTTGCCGCCATCAATGCTCCGGCGGCTGTCCAGCGCTTCTTCCGGGCCAAAAACCCCGGCGATATGACCGTTGACAATGCCGATAGATCCGCTTACAATAGAGGCGCTGAACACATTGACGATCTGCACATTGCGGATTACCAGGTCAAAGGGGCGTCTGCCCAGCATAGCTTCGGCGATATCTTTCAGCATAGCGGTGCTCCCCTCCGTTTCGTATGTCAAAAATAAGACATTTTAATGATATCTTTCTGGGGAAAAAAGTCAAGGTCATACCATACCATAATTTTAAACGGGAATTGCGGTTGTTTCATACAAGTTGAACGATTGAAACACCCCTTGAGAATAGGAGTAATAAATATGATTTCAGAAGAGGTCCTGGCGCTTGAGCCTGATATAATCGCCTGGCGGCGCCACATGCATCAGAATCCGGAGCTCTCCTTTCAGGAGGTCCATACAACGGCTTACCTGACGGAGGAACTGAAAAAGATCCCGGGTCTGACATTGGAATTTCCCACCAAAACAGGCGTGGTAGCGGTGCTGAAAGGGGTCCAGCCTGGTCCGGTACTGGCCCTGCGAGCGGATATTGATGCGCTTCCCATTCAGGAGGAGACTGGGCTGCCCTATGCCTCCACAGTGCCCGGTGTCATGCATGCCTGCGGCCACGATGGCCATGCGGCCATGCAGCTTGCGGCAGCTAAGCTGCTTGCGGCGGAGCGGACCAGCCTCAGGGGCGAGGTGCGGTTCCTGTTCCAGCATGCGGAGGAGCTGCCTCCCGGCGGCGCGGTGGAAATGCTGAAGGCCGGCGTGATGGAGGGCGTGGACGAACTGTACGGCATGCACCTGAGCTCAAACTTCCCTACGGGCACCTTCGGTGTCCGGCCCGGGGCCCTCACCAGCGCCACGGACCGTTTCGATATCCGGGTCATCGGCAAGGGCGGTCACTCCGCGTTCCCGGAGACCTGCGTGGACCCCATCGTCATCGCCGGTGAGATCGTGGGAGCCTTGCAGACCCTGGTTTCCCGGCGTATCCAGGCGGTGGAGCCTGCCGTGGTGTCCGTGTGCATGATCCATGCCGGAGAGGCGTATAATATCATCCCCGGTGAGGTGGCCATCACCGGTTCCACCCGAACCTTCAGCAAGGAGACCCGGGAGCGGCTCCCCAAGCTGATGGAGGAACTGGCCCGCGGCATCTGCGCGGCCCACGGCGCGGACTGCGATTTCAAGTTCACCCTGGGCTATGCCTCCGTGATGAATGACAAGGCCCTGACGGCTTCCAGCCGCAAGGTCATTGAGGAGCATTTCGGCGAAAGTGCTGTGCTGGAGATCGATCCCCTGATGCCCGGTGAGGATTTCTCTGCTCTGCAGGAAAACTGCCCTGGCTTTTTTGTGGAGCTGGGAGCCCGCAGTGAGGAAAAGGGTATTACCTTCCCACATCACAACTGCCGCTACCTGATGGATGAGGATGCGCTGAAATACGGCGTGGAGTATCTCTATCAGTTGGTCCGCAGCCGTTTGTCGATCAGCTGAATCAAAGCGTGAGGCCTTGACAGGCACAGCGAAAAACGAAATATAGACCGAACCAAAAGCGGCGTTCCTAACTTCCGAACTGGAAGAATAGGAACGCCGTTTTTTGCTATGCAAAATCAGAAATGTGCCATTTTCTCGCCCCTGTGGGGCAACCGGAAATGGTGCACACCAACTTCGTGCACCGGCATTTGCGCATTTTCGCGGTACGGTACTCATGCATGAAGCTTGATACCTCAGTATTTACAGGCTGATGGCGCCATCGGCGGTCTGAGCGTCCGTCAGCAGGGGGGCATACTCTGCCAGCAGGCGTTCCACCTGCTCCTTGCAGCGGCCGATGTACAGGGACGGCTCCATCACGGCGTCCAGCTCCGCACGGGTCATGCTGAAGGCCGGGTCTGCGGCCAGACGGTCCAGCAGATCGCAGGGTTTGCCCTCCTTCATCCGTGCGGTGGCGGCCATGGAGTGCTGGCGGATCTTCTCATGCAGTTCCTGGCGGTCGCCGCCCCGCTTCACCGCCTCCATCATAATGTTTTCCGTGGCCAGGAAGGGCAGATATTCCCGGATGGCCCGGTCCACGATCTTCTCGTTGACGTGCAGCCCATTGGTCACGTTCTGGCACAGCCGCAGCACCGCATCGGCGCAGAGGAAGCCCTCCGGCAGGGAAATGCGGCGGTTGGCGGAGTCGTCCAGCGTCCGTTCCAGCCACTGAACGGAGGCGGTCATGGGGGCGTTGGCGGCGTCGGCCATCAGATAGCGGCTGAGGGAGCAGATCCGCTCGGAACGCATGGGGTTCCGCTTGTAGGCCATGGCGCTGGAGCCGATCTGATTCTTCTCGAAAGGCTCCTCCACCTGACGGTCATGCTGCAGGAGCCGGAGGTCATTGGCCATGCGGTAGGCGCTCTGGGCGATGGAGGACAGTACATTCAGAATCCGGCTGTCGGTTTTCCGGGGATAGGTCTGGCCGCAGACGGAGAAGCAGCGCTCAAAGCCGAAAGCGGCGGCGATCCGGCGGTTCATCTCGTCGATTTTCGCCCCGTCGCCCTCAAAGAGATCCATGAAGCTGGCCTCGGTGCCGGTGGTGCCCCGGCAGCCTAAGAAGCGCAGGGTGGCCAGCACGTGATCCAGCTCCTCCAGATCGGAGCGGAAATCCTGCATCCACAATGCCGCCCGCTTGCCCACCGTCACCGGCTGGGCGGGCTGGTAGTGGGTGTAGCCCAGAGTGGGCGTGGCAGCGTACTGCCGGGCAAAGGCCGCCAGATTCACCAGAACGGACAAGATCTGTCCCCGCAGATACCGCAGACCGTCCCGGTAGAGGATCAGGTCGGCGTTGTCCGTCACATAGCAGCTGGTAGCGCCCAGATGGATGATCCCCGCCGCGGAGGGGGCCGCCAGACCGTAGGCGTAGACATGGGCCATCACGTCATGGCGGACTTCCTTTTCCCGCTGCTCTGCGGCAGCGTAGTCGATGTCGGTGACGTGGGCTTCCAGCTCCGCCACCTGCTCTGCGGTGATGGGCAGACCCAGTTCGTGCTCCGCCCGGGCCAGCTCCACCCACAGCCGCCGCCAGGTCTGGAACCGCATATCCGGAGAGAACAGGTGCAGCATATAGGGGGAGGCGTAGCGGGAGGACAGGGGGGATTCGTAAATATCCTTGCTCATAAAGGCTCCTTCCAGCGTTTTTCCAATAGTTTACAGGAAGCGGGACGTTCTGTCCAGATTTGATGGGTCAGCGGATGATGAGGCTGTCCCGCTCCGCGCCCACGGACACATAGCCGATGTGACAGCCGATGGCCTGCTCCACATACTCTACATAGTTCCGGGCGTTTTCCGGCAGCTCGTCCCAGCTGCGGACCTTGGAGATGTCGCACTTCCAGCCGTCCACGTACTCGATGACGGGCTTGGCGTCCTGAAGGCAGACGGGGAAGGGGAATTCGTCGGTCTGCCGGCCGTCCAGCTCATAGTGGGCGCAGACGGGGATCTTGTCCATATAGCTGAGAATATCCAGCTTGGTGAGGGCGATATTGGTGGCGCCCTGGACCTCCACGCCGTAACGGGTGGCCACCAGATCAATGGGGCCTACCCGGCGGGGCCGCCCGGTCTTGGCGCCGTACTCCGCGCCAGCGTCCCGGAGCTTCTGGGCGTCCTCCCCGAACCATTCGCACACAAAGGGGCCTTCGCCCACGCAGGAGGAATAGGCCTTTACCACGCCGACCACATCGTCTAGCTTGGCGGTGGGCAGACCGGAGCCGACCGGCGCATAGGCCGCCACAGAGTTGGAGGAGGTGGTATAGGGATAAATGCCGTAGTCCAGATCCCGGAGCGCGCCCAGCTGGGCCTCAAAGAGGATGGATTTACCCGCTTTCTGGGCATCCCGCAGGAATGCGGTGGTGTTTGTGATGTAAGGCTTAACTGCTTCACAGTACTTGTCCACCCAAGCTAACAGCTCGTCCAGCGTGTAGCCCTTGGCGCCGTAGACCTTCTGGAGGGTCAGATTCTTCCATTCCAGCAGATCCGCCAGATGCTCCTTCAAATGCTGGGGGTGGAGCAGCTCTCCGGCCATCACCGTCTTTTTCTGGTACTTGTCGGAATAGAAGGGGGCGATGCCCTGCTTGGTGGAGCCGTACTTCTTGTCGGCCAGCCGAGCTTCCTCCAGACCGTCCAGCTCCCGGTGCCAGGGCAGCAGGAGGGAGGCCCGGTCGCTGATCTTCAGATTCTCCGGGGTAATGGACACCCCGGCGGCCCGGAGGGTGTTCATCTCCGCCAGCAGGTTTTCACAGTCCAGCGCCACGCCGTTGCCCAGAATGTTCACCACACCTTCCCGGAAAATGCCGGAGGGCAGCAGGTGGAGGGCGAAGGTGCCCCTGTCATTCACCACGGTATGTCCGGCGTTGCCGCCGCCCTGATACCGCACCACCACGTCAAAGTGGTTGGTGAGATAATCCACCATGCGGCCCTTGCCTTCGTCGCCCCAGTTGATCCCTACGATTGCGCAGTTTGCCATTTGAATTGCCTCCCAAATTACGTGCGGAAGCTCCGCACGGCACGCGATTGCTTTTTTTGACCGGGTTATTATAGAATGGTTTTTTTTACAAGAAAAGAATGAAAATCAAATATTTACTATAAGAAGCGCTGATGCACCCGGATAAAAAACAGTTGCGGGGCAGAGCGTTTTTCTATGAAAAACAAACCGGCCCTCCGCATTTCGGAGCGCCGGAAAAAAACGTCCCGGACCTTTTTAAAAGGCCCGGGACGGTGGGGAAAGATTAAAATTTGTACTCCACGAACAGCTCCCGGACGGCGTTGGGGTCGGCGGGAGGGGCCTTGGGTGCTTCGGCAGGCTGGGCCGGGGCCTCGTGAGGGCCGTCCCGCCAGGCTAAGAACTTGGGGGCCACCTGAGGGAACAGGGCCAGAGACAGCACATCCTCCTCGGACTTGGCAATGTCCTTGAACTGCTCCTTGTAGGTCTCCAGCTCCGGGGCGATGTTGTCCGCCGGACGGCAGGTGATGACCTCCTCCGGGTCGATGCCAGCCAGCGCCCGGACCTCCGGGTTCACCTCGCCGGGCAGCGCGCCGTACTCGCCCCGCAGCAGTCCCTTGGACTCCTTGGGGAAGGTCTTGTACTTGCCCACGATGACGTTCATCACCGCTTGCGTGCCCACGATCTGACTGGTGGGGGTCACCAGCGGGGGATAGCCGAAGTCCTTGCGGACGCGGGGGATCTCCGCCAGCACGTCATAGTACTTGTCCTCCTTCCCGGCCTGCTTGAGCTGGGAGATCAGGTTGGACAGCATGCCGCCGGGAACCTGATAGAGCAGGGTGTTGGTGTCCACCCGCAGGACCTTGGGATCCAGGATCCCCTCGTTTTGCAGACGGGCCGCTACCTTGCGGAAGTGGGCCGCCGCCTCGCTGAGCTTGGACTGATCCAGCCCGGTGTCCCGGATGGTGCCCCGCAGCGTGGCCACCAGAGACTCCGTGGCGGGCTGGGAGGTGCCGTTGGCAAGGGGGGAGAGGGCGGTGTCCACGATGTCCACGCCGGCCATGGCGGCCATGAGGTTCACCATGTCGCCGGTGCCGGTGGTGTTGTGGGTGTGGAGGTGGATGGGGATGGAGACCGTCTCCTTCAGCCGCTTGATGAGGGAGTAGGCGTCCATGGGCAGCAGGAGGTTGGCCATGTCCTTGACGCAGATGGCGCTGGCACCCATTTCCTCCAGCGTCTTGGCCAGCTTCACGAAGTAGTCCTCGTTGTGGATGGGGGAGACGGTGTAGCTCATGGTGGCCTCCACCTCGCCGCCGTACTTCCGGGTGGACTTGATGGCCTGCTCCAGATTTCGCACGTCATTCAGCGCGTCGAAAATGCGGATGATGTCGATGCCGTTTTCAATGGACTTGCGGCAGAAAGCGTCCACCACGTCGTCGGCATAGTGCTTGTAGCCCAGAATGTTCTGGCCACGGAACAGCATTTGCAGCTTCGTGTGCTTCACATGCTGGCGGATGGTCCGCAGCCGCTCCCACGGATCCTCATTCAGGAAACGCATACAGGCGTCGAAGGTGGCGCCGCCCCAGCACTCCAGAGAGTAGTAGCCGATGGAATCCAGCATTTCCAGCGCGGGGAGCATATCCTCCGTGGTCATGCGGGTAGCCGCCTGAGACTGGTGAGCGTCCCGGAGGATGGTATCCGTAATGAGCAGGGGCTTGTTCGATAAAAATTCCATATCTGCCTCCTATCAGCCGTACAGGGAGATCAGCACGCCCGCGGCGATGGCGGAGCCGATGACGCCTGCCACATTGGGGCCCATGGCGTGCATCAGCAGGAAGTTGCCGGGGTTGTACTTCTGGCCCACCATCTGGGATACGCGGGCCGCCATAGGCACGGCGGACACGCCGGCGGAGCCGATGAGGGGATTGATCTTCTCCTTGAGGAACAGGTTCATGAACTTGGCAAGCAGGACGCCGCCGGCGGTGCCGAAGCTGAAGGCCACCACGCCCATGAGCATGATCTTGATGGTCTGGAGGGACAGGAAGGTGGTGCCGGTGGCCGTTGCGCCGACGCTGACGCCAAGGAAGATGGTCACGATGTTGATGAGCTCATTCTGAACGGTTTTGCTGAGCCGCTCCGTAACGCCGCACTCCTTAAAGAGGTTGCCCAGCATGAGGCAGGCAATGAGGGGGGCGGCGGAGGGCACCAGCAGCGCCACGAAAATGGTCACCACGATGGGGAAGATGATCTTCTCCTTCTTGCTGACCTCCCGGAGGGGCTTCATAACGATCTGGCGCTCTTTTTCCGTGGTCAGCAGCTTCATGATGGGGGGCTGGATCACGGGGACCAGCGCCATATAGGAGTAAGCCGCCACGGCGATGGGGCCTAAGAGGGCCGGTGCCAGCAAAACGGTGACGAAAATGGCCGTGGGGCCGTCTGCGCCGCCGATGATGCCGATGGCGCTGGATTCCGGGCCGGTGAAGCCCATGAAACGGCAGCCCACGAAGGTGATGAAGATGCCCAGCTGGGCGGCCGCGCCCAGCAGCAGGGACTTGGGGTTGGCAATGAGGGGACCGAAGTCCGTCATAGCGCCCACGCCCATGAAGATCAGGCAGGGATAGATACCCAGCTTGACGCCTAAGTAAAGGATGTCCACCAGACCCGGGGTGATGGTGATGTCAGAGAGGGTCATGCCGTAGTAGGCAGCGGCCTGCTCCGCCTGCACCAACGCCTGAAGCTGTGCTTCCAGAGCGGTAATGGCGGCTCCGGCCTCCTCCGTGACGGCGGCGATGGCCTGCTCCACCATCTCCGGGGAGAAGGTGGTCTGGGCGGCGGTCATCAACTGCTGGATGTAGGGGGCCAGCACGTTTTCTGCCACGCCCTGACTGTGGAGATCCGCCAGCAGCGACGCCGTGACGGGCTGTCCGCCGATGAGATCCCAGTGGATGTGGCCCCCGGCGAAGAAGATCTCGTGGAACATATTCGCGCCGGGGAGGTTGGTGATGAGCATACCGAAGGCGATAGGCACCAGCAGCAGCGGCTCAAACTTCTTTACGATGCCCAGATACAGCAGCACGCAGGCGATGCCCAGCATGATGAGGCAGCGCCAGTTGCCGTCCTGGGAAAAGAGGTAGAAGCCGGTGTCCTGTAAAAAGCGAATGATCGCGTCCATATCGGCCCTGCCTTACTGGAGGACGCACAGCAGCGTGCCGGACTCCACGGAAGCGCCCTTGGAGGTGTTGACGGAGGCCACCACGCCGTCCCGGGGGCACATGATCTCGTTTTCCATCTTCATGGCCTCCAGAACCATCAGCACGTCGCCCTTTTTCACGGCCTGACCGGCGGTGACGTTGACGGCCAGAATGTTGCCGGGCATGGGGGCGCAGATCTGCTCACCGGCAGCCGGTGCGGCAGGCGCGGCAGGTGCGGGGGCAGCGGCGGGAGCCGCCGGGGCGGAAACGGGGGCGGAGCCGGTAAGCTCTTCCAGTTCGACTTCATAAACCGTCCCGTTGACGGTGACTCTGTACTTTTTCATGTGTGTTTCTCCCTCTCCTTACACTTTTTTCATGGAAACGATGCGGATGCCGGTGATGTCGGTGCCCAGCTCCTCCGCCAGCGCGGCGGATACGGCGGCTACCAGCTCCGGTGTGACCTCACCGGCGGTCTGGGGCGCAGCCGGGACCGGTGCCGGGGCGGCCTTTTTCCCGCGGCCCACCACGGCGCTCATGAGATAGGTCAACGCGATCAGGCAGATCAGCCCGAAGAACACCGTGCCCATGCCCATGAGACAGACAAAAATGCTGCTGTACTCCATACGATACTCCCTTTCGTGATTCCCCCGCCGGGAAACAGTGCTCCGCCGCTGACGGAGCGTAGCCCGGCTTGTGTCGGGGGCAAGGTACTGTGGCTATCATACCATGCCGGCGCGGAAAAGCAAAGAGTCTTGTGAAAAAGGACGCCGATTTTTAGCGGATGCTTTCTGAAAAATCTGTCAGAATCCACACTCAGACAGCAGAGAGAGGGGCTGCTTGCCGTCTTAGCTGAATCGTAAAACGATTACGGAAAATTGAGGCAGAGATCCGCTGCGGATTGCAAGAATGGCGTTGCGGAGAGGGGCTGCTTGTGATACACTTAACAAAAGGTTCATTTAAATGCAAGAGGTAGGGCTTTAGCCTTATGTTACCCCGTATCGAATGCGGTGTTTAGGAATCCAACGAGGTGAACACCCAGCTTTTCAAGGGAAAATGAACCAAAGACAACGGTAAAGAACCCCGTAAATTTGAAATTCTAAAATCAGAAAGGACTCTTTGACAATGAAACCTAAATTTGACGGTTATGCGGCACAGTACGATGCCTGGTTTATGGAGAATGAGAACCTGTTCCAGAGTGAACTCCGCCTGTTCCAGAAGGTGCTCGGTGATATTCAGGGGAAGCGCGTGCTTTCCGTGGGCTGCGGCAG
>ENA-UEYI01000740-UEYI01000740.1-human-gut-metagenome-genome-assembly--contig:-NODE-740-length-31217-cov-3.825305_pt1 | contig 31217 bp, 25 predicted proteins | sample MGYA00242900_ERZ507916 | MGnify/ENA primary metagenome ERZ507916 (study PRJEB26167, sample SAMN06115521) | human gut metagenome | host: Homo sapiens | place: China:Chongqing | collected 2015-09-02...
CTTCCCCCGTGACGGAGACGCTGCTCAGATTTACTCTGCGGACGCATGGGGTCACTCCGCGAAAAACTATATGAACGGCTGGGCAACAGGCTCCAGCAACTACACCACCCTGCACTGTATGGATTCCTTTGACGGGAAGGTGTGCTACTGCATCGAGCCCGGCCTTTCCCGAAATGTCGGCGATACCTATCACGGCTTCGGTGAGGATTTTTGGGATAACTATCCCAGCCAGTACAACAACACCATCGAGCCGGACGATATTAAGCTGCTGTTGGGGCGTATCATGCAGTATGGCTATCAGGGCAATCTCTCCACCTCGTGGAGATCGCAGAACGATTCCGATGCGGATAAGCTGGCCCACGCCTTCGCGACTCAGCTACTTGTTTGGGAAACGGTTGTGGGCGAGCGCGATGCGGACTTTGACCATGTGAGCACCGGCGGCTATGACGAGATCCTGTCGCTGGTTTCCCCCAATCATCCGCTGTATAGCCGAATCATGGGTTATTATGACAGCATCGAGTCCAGCGTGCAGAGCCATGCCGTTTGCCCGAGCTTTATGAGCAGAAGCAGCGGCAGCGCAAAGACCATTGAGCTTGCGTGGGACGGCAGTCAGTATGTTGCAGAGCTCACGGATACCAACCGCGTGCTGTCGCAGTTTACCTTCTCCGCCAGTGAGACGGGCTTTCATTTCAGCGTGTCGGGCAATACGCTCACTATCACCACCGATACGGCTCCCAGCGGCAATGTGACGATCTCCGCAACTCGAAGCGCTTCCCGCTGCGGCGTTCTTGTTTGGACGGACTATAAGTACGGCCCCAACGGCGGCGTTCAGGATACCATCACCTATACGGCCTCCGTCAGCGACCCCGTAAAAGCGTTTGTCAAGCTGAAGGTCAGCTACGGCAGCGCCAAAATCATCAAGACCAGCGAGGACGGCAGGGTGGACGGCATTACCTTCACCATCACCGGCGAGGGTGTCAATCAGACCGTTACCACCGACCGGAACGGTGAAATTCGCATCGACAATCTGATGCCCGGCACCTATACCGTCACCGAGCAGAGCTATGACAAATACGAGCCCCAGGAAAGCCACCGTGTTACCGTGCTTGCCGGACAGACGGCGACGGTTTCCTTCAACAATGTACTCCGCCGCGGCGAGCTTACCGTGACCAAAACCTCCGATGACGGACTGAATCAGGGCGTGAAGTTCCACCTTTTTGGAACCTCCCTTAGCGGCCTTCCTGTAGATGAATACGCCGTCACCGATGAAAACGGTGTGGCGACTTTCCGGGATGTGCTCATCGGCACCGGCTACACACTGGAGGAGATGGACACCGCCATTCGCTATGTGATTCCCGACAGTCAGAGCGCCGCAGTGGAATGGAACAGTGTAACCAATAAGAGCTTTTCCAACATCCTCAAAAAGTTCAATGTCACCGTCACCAAGAGTGACTGCGAGACCGGAACGGCGCAGGGCGACGCTTCGCTTGCCGGTGCCGCCTACGGCATTTGTAAGGGCGATCAGCTTGTGGATACTTACTACACCGACGAGAACGGCCAGTTCACCACCGGCTATTATGTCTGCGGCGACGACTGGACGATTCGTGAGATCAGCCCCTCCGAGGGCTATCTTCTGGACAGCACCGTTTATCCTGTCGGTGCAGAGGCGGCCAATTACACCGTTGAGCTGAACGCTGCACCTGCCGTGGCTGTGACTGAGCAGGTGCAGAAGGGCAATATCGCCATCATCAAGCACACCGACAACGGCGACACACAAATTGAAACGCCCGAAGAAGGCGCGATTTTTGCCGTCTATCTGAAATCTGCCGGCAGCTATGAGGCGGCAAAGGATACGGAGCGGGACTATCTGACCTGCGATGAAAACGGCTTTGCCCAGAGCAAGGACCTGCCCTACGGCGTGTACACCGCGCATCAGGTTTCCGGCTGGGAGGGTCGTGAGCTGATGAGCGACTTTGATGTGTTCATTGCCAAGGACGGCGAGACCTATCGCTACCTCATCAACAACGCTAACTTCGAGTCCTTCATTAAGGTCATCAAGGTGGATGCGGAGACCGGCAATACCATTCCCTATGCGGGTGCGGGCTTCCAGATCTTCCGTCCGGATGGCTCCAAGGTGGAAATGACCTTTACCTATCCGGAGGTTACCACCATCGACACCTTCTACACCAATGACGCCGGCATGCTCATCACGCCGGAAAAGCTGGAGTTCGGCAAGGGCTACTCCCTCAAGGAGGTCTCTGCCCCTTACGGCTATGTGCTCAGTCATGAGGCGGTCAAGTTCGATGTGACCGAAGAGAATTCCACCGAGGAAAGCGGCGTGACGGTCGTTGCAGTGAAGCTTGGCAATTACGCACAGAAGGGCATCATCAAGATTTCCAAAACCGGCGAGGTGTTTGCCACCGTCACGGCGGCGGACGGAGTCTACCAGCCGGTCTATACGGTGCAGGGTCTTGCAGGAGCAACCTATGAGATCAAGGCTGCGGCGGACATCTACACCCCGGATGGTACGCTGCGCTGCAGCGCCGGCGAGGTGGTGGATACGGTGACCACCGGCGCAGATGGCATGGCGGAGAGCAAGCCGCTGTATCTGGGAAAATACGAAATCACTGAGATGAAAGCTCCCGACGGCATGGTCATTAACAAGGACGCCCATACCGCAGAGCTTGTCTATGCCGGGCAGGAGATTGAGATCACCGAAACGGCTGCCAGCTTCTGCAATGACAGACAGAAGGCGCGGATTTCTCTTTCCAAGGTGCTGGAGCAGAATAAGCAGTTCGGTATCGGTATGAATAACGAGCTTTCCGCCGTGACCTTCGGCTTCTATGCCGCCGAGGAGCTTACCGCAGCAGACGGCTCTGTCATTCCGGCAGACGGACTGATTGAGATTCTGTCCCTTGACGAAAACGGGAAAGCCGTGCTCAAGAGCGATGTTCCCTTCGGCAGCTACTATGTCAAGGAAATCAGCACCGACAGCCACTATATGCTCTCTGATGAGAAGTATCCTGTGATCTTTGCCTATGCCGGTCAGGAAATCCCCGTTGTGGAGCTTGCCGTCAATGACGGAAAGAGCATTACCAACGAGATGATCTACGGGGAGATCCACGGCATGAAGAAGGATGAAGACGGCAAGGCGCTGGCCGGAGCTACCATCGGTCTGTTCCTTACTGACGGCACAGAGCCTATCCTGACCACCGTTTCCGCAGAGGACGGCAGCTTCCGGCTGGAGCTTTCCTACCCGACAGAGAGAACGAGGTGAGGCACGATGAACCACTGCGGGAAGGAGGAAAAGTATTTGAGCGTTGATACGAGCAAAGAGATAGATGTGTTTTATCCAGACCTGAACGACGGCAAGATTCAATGGGTGCACTACGATACTACGCAGTCGCTGGTTGAAATCTGTGTTTTTAATAAAGAAACGATACGGGCGGTGAATGCCGCTTGCTGGGATGCTACTGAGGCCTTTCAAATGATTCGCGAGGTCAGCAATCGTTTCCTGCTGAGGCCTGGTATGGACGGCTATGAAGATACCATAATCCGCATGAGAAGCGACAAGCCCGCAGCTATTGGCTGCAGCTATCTTACTCTGGATCGATTGGAACAGTTCTTGGAGGCTGGAGAGCTTCTAAACAGTTACTGTATGCGGGAATTTGGGTGCAAAGCAAATTTCTCTGACTTGCGCAAGGTTGATTTGGGTCACAAAACGCTGGAAAGAGGACATACATTGCGGGTTTACGCGAATCTGGAGGATTGCCATATTGGGGTTTATTTGGACGGAAAGATTCTGGGTATGCGGCAGTTCGATTCGCTGCGGGAGATGAATTATACAGTGCTTTCGGAGCTTTCCTTCAATGACCTTACACAGCTGCCGGAATGGGCTGTTGCGCAACACACTGATATGAAAAAGCAGGCTAATCCCGTAGCGCGAATCGATTATTTGGACTTTCGTGGCAAGGTGGTCGAACACACCGAATATATGGATGAGACAGCTTTTCTGACCGATCTAAAAAATCAGCTGGACTGCGGTGTGCCGCTGTGCGTCGTTCTCTACCGAGACCAGAACGGCAAGACCATTTCCCGTGCGTTTCTGAACGACCTGGATACACTGCCAAAAGGACTTTTCGTAGAGGACAGTTCCCGCAGAAAGCCTCAGACAGTGTCCCCAAAGAGAAAAGAACACGAACCTGCGAGATAAGGAGAAGCTATGGATAAGAAGAAAGCCATCTGCGAGTATCTCCGTAAAAATCATATTGGCAAAGAAAATGCCATCCACAGCAAGGAGCTTGAAAAGCTGTTTCTGCTTGACGGACGAAATATTCGCCGCAAGATCAGTGCCTTGCGGCAGGATGGCTTTCCTATTTGCAGCGATGAAACGGGCTACTATTACGCAGATAACCAGAAAGAGATCAATACCACCGTCTACCGGTTGAATGAGCTTGTGACGAAGGTGTCCAACGCCAGAACCGGGCTTTTATTTGCATCGATCCTCGGAGAGAATGCGCAGACCGTTGAGGTCACGATCAAAGTAAGATAAGGAGGGAGTTCCCATGCCGAGCAAATACAGAATCATTTTGGAGATGGCGTCCCAGACTGCCAGGGATATCGCCTCCAATGCCGACCGATATACCGATTTTCTGATTACGGCGGCAAACAACTACAAGTACAGCTTTAAGGAGCAACTGCTCATCCATGCGCAGAAGCCGGAAGCAACGGCGTGTGCGGAAATCGACACATGGAATAAACTCGGCAGATGGGTAAACAAGGGCACGAAAGGCATCGCGCTGCTGATCGACAGAGATGTTCCCTACAAGCTGAGACATGTCTTTGATATCTCCGACACCAACAGCCGTGCCGGAAGGAATATCACCCTTTGGCAGATGAAGCCGGAGTACGAATATGCGGTATCGGAAAGCCTTCAGGCCAGCTTCGGCGATGTGGAGGAGCCGCGAGATTTCCCGCACCTTCTCATGGATATTTCCGGTTATGCCGTGGAGGATAATCTTTCAGATTATCTCATGGAGTTGAACGCTGTCAAAGCCGGCAGCTTTCTGGAGGAGCTGGACGACACAAGCCTTGAAGCGTGGCTGAAAACCTCACTGAAAAGCAGCGTCGCTTTTATGGCGCTCTCCCGTGCAGATTATGAGCCGAGGCAGTATTTTGATCGGGAAGATTTCAGCCACCTCTTTGACTTCAACACCGTGGAGGTTATCTCCGTGCTCGGTGCCGCAGTCAGCGATATTTCTGAGATGGTCATCCGTGAAATGGGAGAAACTGTCAAGGAAATGGAGAAGGAAGAAAAACGGAAGATTCGCACATTTGCACAGGAGGGTACTTCTGCGTATCATAAGAACCAAACAGAAAACAAGGAAAGGAGCAACGAACATGGAACTGACCTATACGATGCAGGGGGACTATCTGATTCCCGATCTGACCGTGCCGGAGAGCCCGAAGCTTGGGAAGTATGGAATGCTGCGGCGGACATTCCTCCGCAAACACCGGGATGGGATCTACACCGGGATGCTGCTGAACGGAACACTGAACAGTCATCTGGAGGAAGTGGACCGGCAAGCCAACGAGATGATGGAACGCCTGACCCGACAGATGGCAGAGAAGCAGGGCGTGACGGAGCGCCTAAAAGCGGAAGATCAGATGAAATGGGTGCAGATGATGAATTCCATTCGTCACTCTGCGGAGGAAGTGATTCTGAACGACCTGATCTACGCGTAACGCTCCCAACAGTTGAACAGCAGCAGGAAATTATCGCAGAAGCGGAGGAAGAAAAATCCTCCGCTTTTTCTATTTCTCAGGAGGACATCGACGCCATTCTGACACGGGGCAGCGGCATCCATCAGGGCAAATTCCGCATCTATGAGCAGTTTCTCAAACAGGATTCTTCCGAGAACAATATCACCTTTTTGAAAAACGAATATGGCATCGGCGGCGCGTATCCTGCAATTTCCGGCAGAAATCTCGATGAAAGCCACGACGCTAAAGGAATCAAAATCAGCAGAGGCAGAATCTCTCAGCCCGATGCAGAATTGCTTTTGCGGTGGAATAAGGTCGAGAAGCGGATCAGGGAGCTGATCCGAGCCGACCGCTATCTGAGCCAAGCAGAAAAGGACAACTATCCTGCCTACCGGGAGCAGGCAGAAGCTCGGAGGAAACGAGGCGAAATCTCTGAGGAGTTCCGGTCGATTGTCTATGATTACAATGACTTTGTGGCGCAGCTTGGCGAGGAAAGCAAAGCGCTGAACCTGTATGATTTGTCAAGCTGCTGGGGCGCGTTCAGCGTGGGCGAAAAGAAAATGCACGCCCGTACTGCGGAGGGTGACTTCATCCTCCCCATGATGCGCGAGGCGATGAATGCGATCATTGCGGACAACACCCACCTGACCGCACGATGCGAAGCCATGCTGGAAGCGTTGAACAGCGATGTGGCAAGGATCCTTGAGCCGACCTACGATGAGCTGAACCCTCCCCCGGAGCCCCGGAAGGAATACCGCTTTCATCTCGGTGATACGGTCTATATCGGTACGCAGGAATACGAGCTTCTGTCTTTTGACGAGAAGAAGGTCGTCCTCTTTGATACGCAGTTCCCGCTGTTTAACAAAGAGCTGTCTCGTGAGGAGTTCGATAACCGGCTCAAAGAAAATCCGCTGAATGACAAGCTGCTGCAAGTCGTGGAAGAAGCCCCTGCCGCAGATAATACGAAGGCGAAGATATTCCTTGATACCGGCAGCAACAAGGTTCACTGGATTTATTTCAATCCCGATGCAGATGCAGGCGGACAGTATGTTTCCGGCGATCTTGATTTCTCTGTTTTTGAAGAGCTTGTTGAGCAGTATGACATTGCCAGCCATCCGGAAAACGCCGCCGACTTCCGAAATGACCTTGAAGAAATGTCGGATCAGTTCCTTGCGGACATCAATACTCCGTTCTTCATGGAAGCTGAAAATGACTATGAGATGGACTGCGATTATATCGAGTTCACGCCGGAAAACCTCCTGAAGATTCACGAGGATATTCTATCTTTAGAGGCAGACCGGGAAACAGCGCGAGAGACTGACCGATATGAGGCGGAGTTTGGTGCGGACGGCACACGGGTATTCAGAGAAACGGAAGATTTGGCAGAAGACGATTCCAAAATTGAGAGCCTAACGGACGAAGAATTGGATGCTCTGCCCATCAGCACCGTCAAAGACGGCGAGGTCGTGACCTACCCCAATGCGGAGGTCTTGCTGGATGACCGGAAAGAATCGCTCGCCCCGCCTCTACAAGTGAAAAGGCCTTCCAAGATCGCGCCTCATGTGCTGCACCCGGAGATCAACACCGAGTACCGAACCAACTTCCAAATCGAGAGCGATGATATCGGCGTGGGCACGCCGCTGGAACGGTTCTATCACAATATCCGTGCCATTCAGCTCCTGAACAAGCTGGATGCGGAAAACCGATTGGCGACACCCACCGAGCAGCGTGTGCTTGCCGACTATGTGGGCTGGGGCGGTCTATCCGAGTTCTTCAAGGAGGACAATCCCCATTATGCCGAGCTGAAGGATGTGCTTTCCGATGAGGAATATGCGTCGGCGAGAGAATCCACGCTGACGGCCTTCTATACACCGCCCGTAGTGATCAAGGCGGTGTACAGCGCCTTGGAGAATATGCACTTTCAGACCGGCAATGTGCTGGAGCCCTCCTGCGGCATCGGCAACTTTATGGGGCTTGTTCCCGAAAGCATGAATGGTGCGAAATTCTACGGCGTGGAGCTGGACAGTATTTCCGGGCGGATCGCCCAGCAGCTGTATCAGAAAAATAGCATCGCGGTGCAGGGCTTTGAGAATACAAACCTTCCCGACAGCTTCTTTGATGCCGCAATCGGCAATGTCCCCTTCGGGCAGTTCAAGGTACCCGACAAGCGCTATGACAAGCACAACTTCCTAATTCACGACTATTTCTTCGCCCGCACTTTGGATAAGGTGAGACCCGGCGGCGTGATCGCCTTCATTACCTCAAAGGGTACGCTGGATAAGGAAAATCCCAATGTTCGAAAGTATATCGCGCAGAGAGCGGACCTCCTCGGTGCAATCCGGCTGCCCAACGACACTTTCAGAGCCGCTGCCGGCACAGAGGTTACATCGGACATTATCTTCCTCCAAAAGCGTGACCGATTGGTGGACATTGAGCCCGATTGGGTGCATCTGGCCACCGACGCCAATGGCATCCGGATGAACGCCTATTTTGTGGACAACCCTGAAATGGTGTTGGGCGACATGCAGATGGTCAGCGGGCCTCACGGCATGGAGTCCGCCTGTATTGCTTATGAAAATGCAGAGCTTGGGGACCTCTTGCGGGATGCCATCCAGAACATTCATGCCGAGATTACCGAATTTGAAATCGACGATCTTGAAGCGGAGGATGAGGACCTTTCTATCCCTGCTGACCCTGATGTGCGCAATTTCAGCTTCACGGTGGTGGACGGTAAAATCTATTACCGTGAAAACAGCCGCATGAATCCCGTGGATGTTTCCACGACTGCCGAAAGCCGCATCAAGGGTATATTACTGTTATGAGCTTCACATCATCGTGCATCAGCCGGCATCTGTAAAAAAGGTGTCGGCTTTTTTGCGTGAGGATGTGACAAAGCTCGACAGATACATTGCTCAGGCGGATTTCCTTGCCAAAACAGGACTTGAAACTGTGGAGGCCCTTTCTGGCTATAAGGCCGAAAAGGAAAAGCAGGTGGAAGCTTTGACGCAGCAGCGCACGGGACTGAAAAATGAACTGAAGCGGCACATAAGAAAAGAAGATTTCCAAAGTGCTGAAGCAACAAGAGCCCGGATCGCGGAACTGACCACAGAGCTGAAAACCTGCCGAAAGGAAATTACGCTGTGCAGCGACATCGCTGACAGGTCGGAACAGGTTCGTAAGAGTCTTGAGCAAATCGATCGGCAGAAAATCGAACGAAAGGAGAGAACGGAAAATGAGTTGCTCGTCAGGAGAAGCAGCCGAGCAGGTCGTGAGGATGACGCTCAACGGCGTTGAGGTGGCTGCAAAAATCAGCGGGAAAGCCGCTGAGCGTTTGGCAGTGCTGCTTTATGCGGTGCTGAAGGACCAGAAAAAGACGCGCGGGAAAACACGGCTCAACAGTATGCTTCGCAGCGGAAAGGAACTCAAGGTCTTTGCCATTGGCGACAGAGACCTGGAGAAGTTCTGCCGTGAGGCAAAGAAGTACGGCATCCTGTATTGCGTTTTGAAGGACAAAACGGCGAACGACGGCCACACCGATGTGTTTGTCCGCGCAGAGGACGCCAGCAAGATCAACCGCATTTTTGACCGCTTCGGCATTGCCACCGCAGACATCGGCTCGGCGCGCACCGAAATCGTCAAGGCAAAGGAGGAACAGAAGAACGCGGACATTCCTGTTCCCGACCGCAGCACCACGGAAAAGGACAAGGAGGAAGCCTTCCTGGATGCGCTGCTTACCCCTGCGCCCAATAAGGAGGAGGCGCAAACGCAAAACCCCACGCAAGGCCCGGCTGCGAAATCCCGTCCGTCCGAGCCTACATCAAATCAGCGCGAGAAAACCGTCAGGGGTATCTCTGATCCAACGGAACACTCCCGCCCATCTGTCCGGCAGGAAATGAAGGATATCCGGGAGGAGCAGAGACAGAGGACGAGCTCCGCGCAGAAAACCAAGGACGAACCCAACAGAACCTCTGAGCACAGGCCTGTGCCAAAAATGAAAAAAGACAAGGAGAGATGACCATGGCAAACTATGATGATATTTTCAATGCCTCCGCGCAGAAGGGTACGGAGGATAAGAGCTTCGTTTCCTTCAACAAGGAGGAGTGGGCTGCACAGAAGAAGCAGGAGCGCGAGAGCGCTTTTGCCATGATTGATGAGACTGCACAGCGCATGGCAAATGACGGCGGCCTCTTCCAGTCCTATTTGGATGTGCAGGCACGATTCGACCGCTACTCTGTGGGCAATGCGGTTCTGATTACCGCCCAGAAAGCCGACGCCACCCAGCTTTCGGATTTTAAGGGCTGGAAGAATAACGGCGTGTTCATCAAAAAGGGCGAAAGCGGAATCGTATTGCTGGAGCCCGGCGAGGAATACACCAAGGAGGACGGCACCGTGGGTGTCAGCTACAACTCCAAGAAGGTGTTCGACATTTCCCAGACGACCGCAAAGGCCAAGGACCGCCCCGCAATGAAGCGGGACGAACGGCTGCTTCTGAAAGCCATCATCCACAATGCACCTTGCCCCATCGAGATCAGCCAAAAGCTGCCGGAGAACATCAACGCGGTATATCGTGCCGACGACAAGAAAATCTATGTTAGACCTGGGCTGGAGGCCGGTGACATTTTCCGCGGCATTTCTCAGGAGCTTGCTCACGCGCATCTGGACGACGGCGCATATAAGCGCAGTGATCATGCCTTTACCGCCTACTGCGTGTCATATGTGCTCTGCAGCCGGTACAATGTGCCAAAGGACATGTTCCGCTTTGACAGACTTCCCGAAGGATTCTCTACCATGGATGCCCGCAGTGTGAGAAACGAGCTGTCCAAGATCAGAGATGTGGCCAATGAGATCTCGTCCGACATGGCGAAGGTGCTGGACAAGAGCATGAAGCCCAAGGAACGCAGGGATGAAGCGAGATAAGGAGGTGCCCCCAATATGGCTGAGGAAAAGAAAGTCGTCACGCTGGACGATTTTGAGCAGCGTCTGATGGTCAGCGGCCTGTTGGATTTCCGGAACGATCTTCTCCGGGACGAAAAGCCCACAGAAGACATTAACGATTTGATCCTGAAGGTCATTGATGCCCCAACAAAGAAAGAGAAACGGAGAGCCGACCGTGAGGCAAGATAAGCTCTCCAAGCAGAATGTGATCCTTTATCTTTGCGGCATAATTCCGGTTGTGTGGCTCGGCCTGCTGATTGCTCCTTGCTTAAAGGATGGATTGCCCGGACTGGTTCAGCAGTTCGGATCGGTGATGCAAAACCCATTCCAGATACAGCTTTGTGAGGACAGTGTAAAAACTGTCCTCACTTTGCCGTGGCGCTGTCGCAGGTGGGCAATGTGGGCGGAGAGCCCTATTGGTCATGGTACGGCTTCGGCAGCCGCGTGGAGTGGTGCGCCTGCTTCGTCAGCTGGTGCGCGAACGAATGCGGCTATATCGACACCGGTGTCATTCCCAAGTTCGCCGGATGTGTCAACGGTGTACAGTGGTTCCGGGAGCGTGGACAGTGGGCGGATAACGCCATGGAGCCCTCGCCCGGCATGATTATCTTTTTCGATTGGGATAACAGGGGCAGCTCCGGTCCGCAGGACGGCCAAGCCGATCATGTCGGTATCGTCCAGAAGGTCGAAAACGGTGTTGTCTACACCATCGAGGGCAACTCCGGCGACAGCTGCCGCGTCAATCAGTACCCGCTTGGCTATTATGAAATTCTCGGATATGGCGTAGTCGCCTACTAAGCAGAACACGGTGTCACCCTTCGTCGTGTTTTTTTTTCATTTTCGCAGGCCCTTCGCCAGTGCGATCAAATTATCCAGTTGCTCATTGCTCAACCCTTTTGCGATAGAGTAAAGCTCGCTTGCTTTCGAAGGGCTGGCTGCATCTATGTCAAAGAAGTCTTTGGGCGATATCCCGAGATATTCACAAATGTAAAATATCCCGGAAAGTGACGGCATGGATTTTCCGCTTTCAATGTTGTTGATATAACCGGGATTTTGTCCCATGGATAGGCTCATATCACGGGCAGAAACGCCCTTTTCCTCCCGGAGCTTTGCCAAACGCAAGGAGAAATCTTTCTCAGTCATTAACCACTCACCGCCCTTTATTATATTGTAGCCTATAAGTGCAGAAATAATATTTGCTCACAGGCTGCAATTGCGTTGCGGTAATGGTTTATAGATGTTATTATATTGACAGGCGGTGGTTATCAGATGATAGACATGGAATCCAGAACGGCTTGTTTCACCGGACATCGGGAATTGCCGACAGATGATCTGCCCGAAATTTCCAAGCGCTTGGAGGACACTTTGGTCAAGCTGATTGAGCAAGGCTATCGCTATTTCGGCGCAGGTGGTGCCTTGGGATTTGATACTCTGGCAGCGCAGGTTGTCCTCCGCTTGAGGGAGCGTTATCCGCAGATCCGGCTGATCCTTGTACTGCCGTGCCTTAACCAAACTCGGGGCTGGCCACAAGCGGATATCGACGCCTACGAAGAAATCAAGCGCTGCGCAGATAAGGTGACTTACACCTCGGAGCACTATTTTCGGGGCTGTATGCAGAAACGCAATCGGCATCTTGCGGATAACAGCAGCGTCTGCATTTGCTATCTGACGAAACCCACCGGCGGCACGGCCTATACCGTGAACTATGCCCGCCGTAGCGGCCTGCGGATCATCAATATCGCAGGCCCAGATAGCTTGTAAGAGTGCCTTGTACGCAAATAAGCCTCCCGAATTGCCTTTCCATAGGTAAACGGTTCGGGAGGCCTTTTCAGGTGATGGTAAAAATCGACACCATAGCTGCTGTTTTTGCGGAATTTGCTCGTATCCTGTTGTAATTTCGGAGGCGTTATGGTAGAATATATTCTGTAAAGTTATAAGCACTTTGGGAGATTTTATTTTCAACAGGAGGAACCCATGACGGTCCGTTATGACAAACTTTGGATTTTGCTGATCAAGAACAAAATGAAAAAAGGCGAGCTGGCCAAGGCTGCGCACCTGTCGTCCCATACCATGACCCAGTTGAACAATAACCGCCTCGTCTCCATGTCTGTCATGCTCCGATTGTGTAAGGTGTTCCATTGTGACATTGGAGACTTGATGGAAGTAGTAGAGGATGAAACAAACTAAGCAGTAATTCTACCATGTATGCGTGAGGTATAACCAATGGACAACAATGCAAAGCTCCGCCCGCTATATCTGGCGAAGATTCTATATGAGCGCACCGATGAAGACCACTATCTGACCACGATGCAGCTGGCGCAGATTCTTGAAGAGGAATACGGTATCCCGGCGCACCGGCAGACCATCAAGACGGACATTGAGCTTCTGCAGCAGTTCGGAATGGACATCCAAGAAGTAAAGTCCACTCAGAACCGTTATAACCTCATTAGCCGTCAATTTGAAATCGCTGAGCTGAAGCTGCTGATCGATGCTGTGCAGTCCTCCAAGTTCATCTCAAAAGAACGCAGCGAGCAGATGGTCTCCAAGATTGTCACGCTGGCCGGACAGCATAAGGCCGAGGAACTGAAGCGCAACGCTTCCGTGGAGGGAAGGGTGAAGTCGGAAAATCGACAGGATTTGCTGATCGTGGATGCAATCAATGAGGCCATCAATGCCAGAAAGAAGATTGCCTTCCAATACTTTGCCTACAACATCCGAAAGCAGAAGAAGCTGCGCCACGACGGCGAACGGTACATCTTCAGCCCCTATCGTCTGATCTGGAACGGCGATTATTACTATGTACTGGGCTATTCGGACAAGCATCAAGCCATCGGAAGCTTCCGTGTGGACCGTATCAGTGCCCGTCCTGACATTCTTTCGGAGGAAGCCGTACCGGTCCCGGCGGACTTCGGTGTCGATGATTTTCTTGCGACCACCTTCCGGATGTACGGCAGCGAGTGTCAGGAGGTAGAACTGATCTGTGACAACTCCGTGATCGATGCAATCATCGACCGCTTCGGGACAGATGTGACCATCTACGCCTGCGATATGAGCACCTTCCGCGTGATCGTCCGGGTGGCCATCAGCCATATCTTCTTCAGCTGGATTTTCGGCTTCGGCGGGAAGGTCAGAATCAAAGGACCTGAAGAAACTAAAAGACAATATGCAGCAATGATTCGTGATGCAGTTGCGGAATTAGAGTAGAACGAGAGGTTTGCGATATGGGACGCCTGATGGGATCTTCCAATTCGAACAACTATGGCGAACAGATTTTTATTATGCAAATCGTCTATTACCTGTACGATCAGTGCTACAACCGATATAATTCTCACGGCAGCGTTATCAACACCCTGCAGAGCGGGAAAGCCCGAGACATCCTCCTATATCGTCCGCAATGAAACGAACGGCAGCTATGCCATTGAACAGTTTCTTGCCAGGATTATTCTTGGCAACAGCTATGGCGTATGGGATAAGCTGAATGTAGCAAAGGGCGAAACTGTGGCGACAGACAGTTCCCTGTACGCGGCGGTTCTGAAATACCTGGGCGCCAGCAATCTGGCAATTCAGAACCATCTTGATGCCTACTACGGCAAGCTGAGTATTACGCAGAACGGCTCCACGCTGATCCCCAACATCATTTGGTCTTGGGTAGGGGCGGAAACCCTTGGCGGAACCAACCGGATCTACACCATTGGAGATGTGGCGGCAAACGGTTCTTCCAACACATCCTGGCTGAAAACAGCCTATACCTCTTCCGCAAACTGCAATACTGGGTTCGGAACCCGTTCCTGGATGAGAAATTCCACGGACACCATGATCTGTAAGCTCATGCTCGGGGGTAATCTAAGCCACGGACAGGATGTCTGGTTGGATTGTACTGAGCTGTACCCCCCCATCTGGGCGCATAATCTCCGTGTATTTTCCTCTTCAAACCGGGAATGAAACTGGGTATTTACGAAATAGGGTGGGATATCCGCGCCGCATTTCAATGCCTCATAGAGAAGGTAAGCAGATTCCGCGCTCCGGGAAAAAGCCAGCGCTGCCTTGGGATGTTCATCAAAGAAATTCTTCAAGTTTATTATGGTAGGGCAAAAGGCTCGGGAGCTTATTGATCAGACGCAATTTTTTCGATAAAATGCGTAAATTCTGCTTTCGGAGCCTGCTTCATGCAGGACGCGGTGGCTCTGCTGGATTGAAAGCCTCCATACATCATTTCTGTCATTTCCAGAACCTCTTCTTTGGGAATGCCGCAGCCGGCCAGTGAGCGCAGGCCGGTTCCACGGACAAAGACGCGAATCTTTTCAGCCATCTCTGCGCCGAAGTTTTCCGCCGCGGGATCAATGCCGATAATCCGGGCAATCTGTGCCATTTCCGCGGACATATACTTTGTGCAGAACTCTGCAAGATAGGGGAGTACAACACCGCACAGTTCACCGTGGGGGGTGTGATATCTGGCACCCAGGGCATGAATGATGAAATGGCCGAAATTCACCTGGGCATCAGTGTAGGCGATACCGGCCATAAGTCCAGCAGCGGACATTTCCGCGCGCACTTCAAGGCAGTTTTCGTCGCTCAGCGCTTTGGGCAGATTGTTCCAGACCAGCTCAAAGCTCTTCAGGGACAGTGCGGTGCTCATATGATTGCGCTGTGCGGATACAATGGATTCCACCGCATGGCACATGGTATCCAGCCCGGACTGGGCGGTCAGACTGTCGGGCATGGTCATGCAGTAAGTGGGGTCTACAATGGCCAGAGTGGCAATGTTGTTTTCCGTAACATTGCCGGTTTTTACATTGTTTATGGTGTCAATCAGGGAAAGGGCAGAAGAAGTCTCGCTGCCGGTGCCAGGGGTGGTGGGAATCAGCACCAGAGGTACGCCGGGGGTTGGGGTCGCAAAGTCCGGGGCCAGATACCGGTTGATGGGAAACTCGCTGTGGATCAGCTGGTTTACGCATTTGGCAATATCCATGGTAGCCCCGCCGCCGATACCGATAATGCCGTCGATCTTCGCTTCAACGGCAATGGATGCCACATGGTTTACCATGACGTCCGTAGGGTCACGGTCAAATTCATCGCAGATAACATAGTCCAGTCCTTCTGAGTCCAGTGCGTCGTACAGCGGCTGAAATGCACCCATCTTTTTCAAAACAGGATCGCTCAAAACGAAGATGTTTTTGCAGCCTGCTTTCTTCAATTCTTTCGGTGCCTCAGTTGTAAGACCAACGCCGAACAGTACCCGGGGCTTTTTTGCAATGCTGAAGCTTTTAACCATTTTGTTTTCCCTCCATTAATAACAATTTTTGTCGAAATTTTCACTTCTTTCTACAAAATAGCATATTTTTCATCCCCTTTGAAATGCCAAAGCTGTATACCTGATCCCAGACAGCTATTCGTTTTCGGTATTCCAGCTGTGTACAGACGGGAAAAAGCACCCCATTTGCTCGCCAATGAAGCAAATGGGGTGCTTTTGCTGTTGCCGGGGGGATCAGTCAATGATCAGGGTTTCCATTTCACTGTATTCTTCATCAAAGTGCATGTTCTGCAAATAGGAGGCAAAGCGGCTGGCCAGCGTGTTTTCCGGCTGGTAGGCAATACATAAATCTGCGTAGTTGATATTGGAGTCGGGAACAATGACGGAACGGAAAAAATCTTTTGGGCTTTGCTCGTCCATCCAGTATGAGGAACCGATAGCGAGATAGCCGTTTAAGACGGCGGTAGAGAGCCGTGCGGTTGACGAATTGCAGGCAAATGCATCCTTGAAGCTTACTCCGTGTTTTTCAAACATGTTCAGCGTGTACTTTTGCATACCGGAGCCTCTTTTCATGATGACAAACTGTTCTCCCACAATATCAGACAACTTTAAAGGATGTATATCATAAAGCCTGTGGCTTTTGGGGATGAGGATAGTAGGGGAAATTTTCAAAACGGTCTCAACAACGCCGGGATAATGTCCGGGAAAATAATCTCTCAGGTTGAACGCAATGTCAATTTGGCCTGCTATATACCGTTCGGCCAAGTCATTAGTGCTGTACGCAAAGATACGGATGTCCAGATTGGGGTGGACGGACTTGACATACATTGCGGTTCTCAGAATCAGATCATAAGAGAGATCCTCCCGGATGCCGATATTCAAGGTGCCGGCATAATCCTGCCGGAAGGATTTCATTTTTTCGAGCAGACGAAACTGGGAATTCATGAGCTTGGTCTGCTCCTCATAGAAGACCTTTCCGGCCGGGGTAAGGGAGATGCCGGTACTCTTACGGGAAAACAGCTCAGTGCCCAGCTCGTCTTCCAGCGCCGTGATGCGCCGGCTCAGGGTGGGCTGAGAGATATACAATCTTTTTGCCGCTTCGGAAAAACTGCCGGAGGTACAAATGCTGAGAAAATAATTTATGCTGTCAAAATCCATAGTCCGCATACCCCTTTCTAGCTTTTTATCCATAATAACGAAAGCCCTGTGCTTTGTCAAACAAATAATGAATAGCGGCAGGCCTTGGGCAATGCATTTTTGGTATTTTTCACGAAAAAGAAAGGGTGATACAATGAAAACAACGCATAAATCTACAAAAAATACAAATTTTTTCGAAATGAGGTAAAACCATGAGCGAAAATCAAGTCATCACTCCCGAACAGCTGGAAGAGTATATGCAGGGCCTGTATGCCAAGAGCAAGGTAGCACAGAAAAAGTTTGAACGCGAGTTTACCACCAACCGCCGTGTGGACGAAGTGCTTCGCGCCATCGGTATGAAGACTTGCGAATATGCAGAGGAACTCTGCACTGATGCTCTCAACGAGACCAAGATGGGCAACGTAAACGATAAGATGTCCAAACTGAAGGGCATTGTCTTCGGCCAGTGGGCTATTTGCAAGGGCCAGAACACTGTGGACTATGAAGACAGCCCTCTGGAGCCCGGCATCAAGATTCTCTACAAGCCCATGGGCGTAATCGGCTGCGTTATGCCCAGCACCAACCCTGTGGCCACCATCATCGGCAACGCCATGATGGCACTGAAGGGCCGCAACTCCGTGATTATCGCGCCTCACCCCATGTCCGTGCGGCTGTCTGTGAAGATGGTTAAGCTGCTGAGAGAGGCGCTTGAATCCGTAGGTGCTCCTGCTGACCTGATTCAGTGCATCAGCGAAGAGTACGCCAGCAGAGAGGCAACCAACCTGATGATGAGCACCTGTGACGCCTGTATTTCCACCGGCGGTGCCGGCCGTGTCAAGGCTGCATACTCCTCCGGTAAGCCTGCATTCGGTGTGGGTCAGGGAAACGTTCAGGAAATCGTTGATCTGGGCATCAGCGACGCTGAGCTGGAGAGACAGGCGACCCTGTGTGTAGCACACCGCGCCAAGGACAACGGTGTTCCCTGCGCAGGTGCCCAGACCGTACATATCCATGCCCAGCAGCTGGAGCAGTGGAAGGGATACATGCAGGAGCATGGCGCTTTCCTCATTGATAAGGATGAAGATATTGCGGCCCTTCGTGCTCTGGTGTTCCCTGACGGTGGCACCAAGCTCAACAGAGCAGTTGTGGGCAAGTTCCCCTATCAGGTGGGCGAAATGTGCGGCCTGAACATTCCCGAGACCGCCAAGATCATGCTGGTCAAGAATCAGGCCTGGGGCGAGGCCGAGGTTCTCTGCCGCGAGATTCTCTTCCCTATCGTTCGCTACACCGTTTATGAAAAGTTCGAGGATGCGGTTGACCGGGCTGTTGCAAACCTTGAGGTAGAGGGCGCTGGACACACCAGTACCCTGTGGACCACCAATGATGACCATGTAGAGTATGCGGCGAAGCGTATTCCTGTGGGCAGATTTCACATCAACCAGCCCACCATGGGCGGCAGAATCCCTATCATCACCTCTATTACCATCGGCTGCGGCACCTGGGGCGGCAACTCTGTCTCCGAAAACCTGACCTTCCGCCACCTGCTGAACAAAACCAGAGTTACCCGGGAAATCTCTGGCACCCAGCCCTGGTACTGCACAGATTGGGATAATTTTGAAAAATTCAATCCTCTTGCAGAATAAAGGAGCATAGAAGTGAGATTATACGAAGGACTTCGCGTCGTTGAGTTTACTACCAATATAGCCGGCCCCACAATCGGCCGTTGGCTTGCCGAGTACGGCGCAGACGTCATTCATGTGGAGCGTCCGGTTTACGGCGATGACAGCCGTGGATACCCTCCCATGTTTGACGGTGTCAGCGCCCAATATCACACCCTAAACCACGGCAAAAAATCTCTGGTTCTTGACCTGAAAGACCCGGAAGGTCTGAAAATCGCCAAAGAGCTGTGCAAAACCGCCGACATCGTACTGGAAAGCAACCGGCCCGGCGCAATGGACAGACTGGGGCTGGGCTATGAAGCCCTGCGGGAGATTAACCCCCGGCTGATCTACGGCTCCATCTCCGCATGGGGTCACAAAGGCCCTTATGCGGACAGACCCGGCTATGACGTAATTGCGCAGGGCGCATCGGGCATGATGTACTACAACGGCGACGACAACACCGGTCCGGTAAAGGTCTTTTGTGAAATCGGCGACTACGGCGCCGCAACCTCCGGATTCGGCGCAATCAATGCCGCGCTGTACTACCGTGAAAGAACCGGTCTGGGCCAGTATGTGGACATCTCTCTGGTGAAAACCCTTGCGTCCATGGCGGTAAAGCTGGATGACCAGCGCATCTACCACCGGGAGACGAAAAAGACCGGCAGTCAGGGTTCCAACCTGCTCTGCCCCTACGGCACCTTCAGATGTCCCGATGGCAAGTACATCATCATTGCCTGCGCCAACAACAGCCTGACCTTCCGCTTCTTCCGCCTCATCGGCCGTCCTGAACTTTGCGAGGACCCCCGCTTTGCTTCCAATATGAAGCGACTGGAAAATACCGAAATTCTGATGCCGGTGCTGTATGAGTGGCTGGAGAAAATGGGTACTGCGGCAAACGCGGAAAAAGCGCTGCTGTCTGCCGGGCTGCCCTGCTCCAGAGTATACACCTATGAAGATGTGGACCAGGACCCCCATTACAATGAGGCCGGCTGGTTTGCCGACATCCCCATGCCCGAAGGAATGGCCCTGAGAACCCGTCGTCTAGTGGGCAGCCCCTTTGAATTCTCAGCCGACAAACCGGAGTACAAACCTCTTGAAGGCTTCGGCTGCGGCAACTATGAGATCCTTGGCCAGCTTGGCTACTCCAAAGAGCAGGTCGATCAGCTTGAGACAAGATGGGCTGAGGCTGTTAAGAAATCCTAAGATACCACTGCGTTCTTCTTTTGCACGAGGGCTCTGCCAAAAACAGGGCTCTTGTGCGGCACGCCCTCCAGATTTTTCATTACGAGGTGACACGATGAGCGATAAATACAATATTCTTTTCACTCCTTTTAATATCGGAAAACAGCAGATTAAGAACCGTTTCATTATGGGCCCCATGGGATGCAACCAGATGTATGACTCCTATGGCGCACTGAATAACGACGGCATTGCCTATTACACCGAGCGGGCAAAAGGCGGCTTCGGTGCGGTCTTCCTTGGCGTGGCCATGGTCGACAATCTGGTAGACAACTATCCGCCTACATTAGTAGAAAACCCGCTGTATGCACCGGGCAGATACAAGAAAATGGCCAGTATGCTGGTGGAGCGCTGCGGCGCATACGGCACGAAAGTGTTCGGCGAAGTGGGTATGGGCGGTGGCCGTAACTCCCGCGGGGCCCTTGCTCCTTCTGCAGTAGAGACCTTCAACTTTCCCAATGAGCGCAACCGAGAGATTACGGTGGATCAGATCCACAAGAAGCAGGAGTGCATGATCAAGGCTGCTGCTCTGATGAAGGACAGCGGTTTCGCCGGTGTGGACCTGCACGCAGCCCACTGGGGCTACCTGTTGGACAATTTTCTTATGCCTATCGCGAACCACAGAGAAGATGAGTACGGCGGATGCCTGGAAAACCGGGTTCGCGTAATCACCGAAATGGTTGAAGGAATTCATCAGGTCTGTGGCAGCGATTTTGCTGTTACCATTGGTCTCGGCGTCAAGAGCTTCATCACTGCTTTGAACAAGGGTTCTCTCACCGGCGAAAACGAGGCCGGCCGTACCGTGGAAGAGGCCATTGAGATTGCGAAACTGCTGGAGAAGGCCGGTGTTAACGCCATTCTGGCTGACGTTGGCATTTACGACTCCTTCTATCACGCATGTCCTCCCGGCTATATGCCCAAGGGGCACGCACTGGATCTGTACGCGCAGGTGAAGGAGCAGGTGGGTATTCCTGTTCTGGCCCGTTCCAGAATGGGCGATCCTGACCTTTGCCTCCACGCAGTGGAATCCGGCAAGGTGGACGGCGTTGTTCTGGCCCGTCCTGCGCTGGCTGACCCCTATTTCCCCAGGAAAATCGAGATGGGCATTCCTGAGAAGATCAGACCCTGCATTGGGTGCAATGTAGGTTGCTACGGCAATATGGTGGAAAGAGGAATTGCCGGCGGCTGTGCTGTAAATCCCAGAGCCACCAGAGAACTGAACACTCGTCCCCGCAAGGCGGTCAATCCCAGAAAGATTGCCGTTATCGGCGGCGGCCCTGCGGGTATGCAGGCTGCTATCATTGCAGCAGAGTGCGGCCACACCGTAGAGCTTTTTGAGAAAAATTGCGCTCTGGGCGGCGAAGTTCTGGCTGCAGGTGCCGATTCCATGAAGGTCGACGTCCGCAGATACAAGGACTGGCTGATCGGCGAGCTGCGTGACAACAAGGTTCCTGTACATCTTAACACCCTTATTACCGCAGATGAGGTCCAGATCCGCGGCTTTGACACCGTCATTCTGGCTACCGGCGCAGAAAGTGTCGCTCCTGCCTCCATCAAGGGCATCAACAAGGCAGTCTCCGCTTTGGATGTGCTGGAAGGCAAGGTGAGCACCGGTAAGAAGGTGCTTGTGGCCGGCGGTGGTCAGATTGGCTGCGAGACGGCTGTTGCTCTGGCCCGTGACGGCTATGAGGTCTCTCTGCTTGAGGCTATGCCCTCGGTGATGGACGTGATGTTCGTACCCAAGCAGCCCAAGATGATGCTCAAGGCCATGCTGGAGCAGTACAAGGTCAACATGCTCACCGGTATGAAGCTGCTGGAAGTCAACGAAAAGGGCGCGCTGATCCAGAAAACTGACGGATCCACTGAACCCGAACAGATGGAATGCGACACCACCGTACTGGCCATCGGTCTCCGTCCCGTCAACGCTCTTGCCGAGAGTTTCAGAGGCAGAAACATTACCATTTACCAGATCGGCTCTGCCCGCAGAGTAGGAGACATCTTCGGTGCGGTGCATGACGCGTTTGAAGTTGTTTACAACATGGATTGATAAAGTTATGGCTGACATCAGAGAACTGATTTTTCAAAAAAACGGTTCCGACAAAGTAACCGCCGGAATCTATACAGACAGTGACGGTATCGTATCCGGCATACCTGCTGCCCTGAAAAAGGCGGAGGAGATTGGGCTTTCTGTCACCTACGCAGTGCATGAAGGTGAAGATGTCTTTGCCGGGGATATGCTCATGGAGTTTTCCGGAATACCCACCCAGATCTGTACAGCGGAGGACAGCCTCATCAGTGAGATCTCCAAATATTCCGGCGTGGCCACGGCGGCGAGAGCATTCAGCCGTAAGGTCAGCGGCCGGGCGAAGATCGTTTGCGGCTCCTGGAAAAAAATGCCCGGAGAAATCAAAAACAAACTTCGCCAGGCCATGCTGACAGGCGGCGTCTCTGTTCGCATGTGCGATGAGCCCATGATCTATCTGGACAAGAATTATGTGGCCATCTTCGGTGGCGTGCAGAAAGCGCTGATCGCAGTCGCTGGTATCAATGACCGTAAAAAAGTCATTCAGGTCAAAGGCCGCTATGAAAACGGCAACATCGTCCGGGAAGCTCTTACTGCCCTTTACTCCGGCGCAGACACTATTTATGTGGACAGTGGAAAAATTGAAGACCTGAAAGCAGTCTCCGAAGCCCTGCGCAGTGCCCTCAGTGAGCTGCAGACCGGGGATGAAGAGCGAAAGCTCAGCCTGGCATACGGCGGAGGAGTGGTTCTGGATCAGATTGAGGAGATTATTGCCGCCGGTGCCGACATTATCGGCGTGGGCCGGGCCATAATCGATGCTCCGCTGATGGATCTGCGGCTGGAAATGAAAGAGGTTCAGGCTGCCAAATATCAGCACTCCCAGTATCAGCTGTTCAATAAGCACGAGCTTACTATACAGGGCATACATCTCAATGGGACAAATCTGAATGAGCTTTCAGACGTAGTGGCCGATGTGATCGGCGTTTCCCGGGAGGATGTACTTGTTATTGACGTCCGGGACAGCTTCGTTTGCCTGGATGTACTGTGCAGCCACCTGGACCCGGAGAAGTTTGTCTCCAAAGAGGAAACCCTGCTCAAACAGCTTGGCCGAATCAAGGGCGTGGGACTGGAAGCCAACGCTTCTGTTGTCTCCAACGGTATGCTTGGCTGGATTGCCGGCGACGACGAGAGTATTTTCGAGGCACAGCTGGAAATGAGCCGCTCAAAAGCCCTGGCAGAACAGATCAGGTTGAACATTGCAAAGAGGGCTATCGTTTTCCCCACAGGCGCTGAGGTGGAAGCAGGGGAGATTGAAGACACCAACACCCCCTTCATCATGCAGAAGCTGACCGAGGCCGGCTTTACTGTGGATAAAGGCGAGGTAATGAAGGATGACCTGAGACTTTTCACTGCCGGACTTTCCCGGGCCGCGGAAATGGGCTACGGCCTGTGCATTACCACGGGCGGCGTAGGCGCAGAAAATAAAGATTTCAGCGTGGAAGCCATTCAGCTTCTGGACAGCAGTGCTGCGGCTCCTTACATCGCAAAGTTCCATGCAGGCCACGGCAGACACAGCAAAGACGGTATTCGCATCTGCGTGGGTCAGGAGGGTGTTACAACCTTTGTTGCTCTGCCCGGACCTCACGACGAGGTTGAGCTCTGCATTGATGCTGTCATTAAAGGCATCAGCGACGGCTGGAGCAAAGAAACTGTCGCGGCTACCGTTGCCGGCCTTCTCCGGACTCGCCTCAAGGAGAAACTCGCAGAAAAACACCATTGAGAACACTATAGTTAAATATAGAGGTTCAAAAATTGAAAGGAGAAAAACAGTGAAGATCGTAGAAAGAGTAGCACGTGTGGATCAGAGCAAATGCGTTGGCTGCAAAAACTGTGAACGCCATTGCCCCACCGATGCAATCAAAGTTACTCCCGGAGTAATGCCGGGGTATGTACCTCCCTGCGGCACTGCATGTCCTGCCGGAACGGATGTTCAGGGCTATATCGCTCTGGCAGGTGCCGGCAGATATGAGGATGCATACCGCCTTATTCGTCAGTCCAACCCCTTCCCCTCTGTATGCGGCAGAATCTGCAACCATCCCTGCCAGGCAGCATGCAACAGAAACGACCTGGATGAATCCGTGGGTATCCGCGACATCAAGCGTTTTGTCGCAGACAAGGCTTTCGAAAACGGCATGCCTGTTGTGGAAAAGAAGCGCAAATCCAACGGAAAGAAAATTGCCGTTATCGGCGCCGGCCCCAGCGGCCTGAGCTGTGCATATTACCTGCAGCTGAGTGGCTATTCCGTTGAGGTTTTCGAGTCTGAGAGTGTTGCCGGCGGCGTCCTGGCCTACGGTATTCCTGAGTACCGTCTGCCCAAGGCTGTGCTCAACCGGGACATTCAGGCAATCGAAGCCACCGGTGTGCAGATCCATCTGAACACCACCGTGGGCGAAGATGTGAGCTTTGACGAGCTGTACAAGAAGTTCCACGCTGTCTATGTTTCCACCGGCACTCAGCTCAGCCGCAAGGCCAACATTCCCGGCGAGGACATGCCCGGCGTGTATCATGGTCTTGATTTTCTCAAGGCAGTCAATCTGGGCAAGCCTGTTGAGATCGGCAAGAAGGTCGCTGTCATCGGCGGCGGCAACACGGCCATCGACGCTGCCCGTACTGCACGCAGACTGGGCGCAGAAGTCACCATTGTTTACCGCAGACAGAGAAACGACATGCCCTGCGAGGAGCGGGAGCTGCTGGAGGCCTTCGAAGAGGGCGTCCGTGTTCTGGATCTGGCCGCACCGGTTGAAGTGGTGGGCGAGGGCAAGGTTCAGGGCCTCAAGTGCGTGCGCATGGTTCCCGGTGTAAAGGACGAGAAGCTGCGCAGAAGTACCACCAAGACCGAGGAAGAGTTTGTTGTCGAGGTCGACAACATTATCGTGGCTGTCAGCCAGTATTCCGACTTCCCCTTCATCAACAAGGATGAGGTCGTTGTCTCCAAGGCCGGCCGTATTGTCCTGGACGAGAAGGGCATGAGCTCCAAGCCCTATGTTTTTGCCGGCGGCGATGTGGTCCGCGGCGCAGCTACTGCCATCCAGGCCATCGCAGACGGCAAGAAGGCGGCAGTCAACATCAATAATTATCTTGGCTCCCAGTCCGGCATCACCGTGGGCGAAGAGATCGTCCTGCCCGAGCTGGAGGTTGGCAAGACCAGCGTGCTCAGCGCCGCAAAGATGAACAATTTGCCCATTGCTGAGCGTGTCACCAACCAGAAGGAAGTTGCCATCGGTCTCACCGAACAGCAGGTCAAGGATGAGTGCGGACGCTGCCTCAAGTGCCACGGCACGGCCAAGGTTGATCCCAGCCTTTGCCTGAACTGCTCACTGTGCTGGGAGCTGTGCACCCACGGTGCAATCAGCATGGAGCCTCTGGACACTCCCCATGTTGTCACCTGCGATTACGACGGCTCCGACAGAGTGGAAGAGATCATCGAAATCTGCAACAAGGCATTTCTCCGTCCTCTGGACAGCACCTGCCAGTGCACCAACACGACCGCCGAGGAGATCGTCCGTGCGATCATGGCCGGTGCCCGTACCATCAAGGACTTGCACCGCATGACCGGTACCGGCGGCGGCTGCGGCGGCTACTATTGCTCCAACACCATGTACAGACTTCTTGAGGCTGCCGGCTACCCCCAGACCGATCACGAGACCACCGACACCTCCGATTACGAGACCTATCACTACATCAAGCCCCTGCTCTTTACTCTGCCCGAGGGGGTCATGGATCACGATAAGCGGATCAGCCATGACATTAAGGAACAGAAGTTCGTTCAGTGGAACCTCGCAGAGGTTGAAAAGGGCAATGAGATGTACCGCAAGATGATGAAGGAAAGGAGCGAGAAAAAATGAGCGACGTAAAAATTTATCCGGCAAGAGAGATTAACAATTTCAGCGTTTCCGTTTACAGCAACAAGCCTGAGATGCACGCATATGAGCATCCCGACATGGTTTCGGTCAAGGTCAGCGACCTGTTCCCCGGAATGCCTGAGGCAATCTACTCTCACAGCGGCGACGATCTGAAGCCCACGGCGGACTCTACCAGAGAAGCCCTGAAGAACATTGACATGTCCAGGATCAAGCCCGGTGACAGCGTCAACATCATGACCTGTGAGCACGGCTTCCTCATGTTCGGCGGCCTGCCCTACATTGAGATGGTCAAAACCATCAAGGAAGAAATCGAGAGACGCACCGGTGCTTACGATATCCGTACCAAGGTCGTTATGTACCGTACTCCCCGTGAGGGCGACGAGGTCATTGACTTCTACGAACTGAAGGAGCATCTGGGCGAGGTTGAGGCCGTCAGCTCCTACGAAAAGGGCGTTCCCATTGAGACCAGAATCGGCACACTCTGGGGCCTGGAGAAGGTTTTTGATGCAGATCACCTGGTCTTCGCTTACTACGATGATCCCCGTGAGATCTACGTGAACAACTACTACCGCAAGGCATTCAAGGCCTTCACCATGGACCTGATGCGTCTGGAGACCCGCACCCTGTTCCACTTCGGCTTCGGTTCTCCCACCGGCCATGGAACTGCGGGTATGGTGGTGCCCACCTCCGTCTATGACTCCGACTTCATTCAGAGCAAGTGGGCCTTCTGCTGCTTTATGCGCACTACCCCCAACGGCCTGATGAAGGTCGAAGCCTGCAAGAGCCTTTATGACATGGACATCAAGTGCTCCGAGACCGCATTAAAGTACTATCCCTACATGAACCGCCTGCTTACTTCCCTCAAGGATTATACCATCATTCTTGACGGCAGCCGCTGGCTGTCTTACATGCACTGCGCAGGCATCATTGCAGGTGCAAACTGGAACTCTTACATGGACCACTATGATTTGGAAAACGCGTCCCTGTCTCTGGACCAGTTTGTTGCAGCAGTAATGGATAAATCCAGGAATCCCCTGGGCTGCATCATCATGAACCAGGGCTGGTATGGTCTGAATGTAGGCTTTGTAAAGCGCTTCCCTTCCATCTCCGTGGGCGACGAATTCCGCGCTCTTATGGCACAGGATACTTTCAACTACCGCTTCAATGATTATCCCCTTATCCGTAAGGCTGATGATCTTGTGGGCGCAGTTGAGATGGCTAAGGAGATCACCGGCAACGACATGATTATTGCTTATGATGGTAGCTATGGCTACATCAACTGCACCAGAAGCGCTGCAGAGCAGCTCTTTGCCAACGCTCCCGGCATTCAGAAGCTGGTTGATGAAGAGATGTACCCCAAGTACATGGCACAGCGTGGCTACACCATTCCCGATTACATGAAGTAATCAATATCAGGCCTTGACGGGAAAATTTCCCGTTAAGGCTCCTGCTTAGGACGATATTGTCAAAAAATTCTTTAAGAGAGGAGGAACAAAATGAGTGACAAGCAAAAAAAAGGCATTTTCTATGATGCAGCACAGACTGTAGAGGACATGAGAAAGCTTATCAGCTGGTTTCGCATTGAAGACTGCAGAACGGATATGGTTCGGTTCGGTAATGAGTTCGCCCATCCTCTGGGGGCGGATGCGCTGAGTATGGACACTTCAGCAGGTATAGCTGCCAGAACCAATATTACCGCTCCGGAGACTTTCCCGCAGCTGCGTGAGGAGGTGCAGAACGGCAGCAAACGTGCTTTCGATCAGGCCAATCTGGACCATCCCGAGTGGGAAGAGTTCGGCTGGTGGGAGGAGTATGACGATATTCCCGGCTGCCCGGAAGAACCCGATGCACCCAAGCTTCATGCGCTGGTACGCAGACTGAGAGAGAATGAGGCAAAGGGACCGTTTCCCACCATCCTGGTCATTCCCACAGGAGCTCTGTTCTTCAACGATATCTGGCTGTTCTCTAACGCAACTATAACCAAGTATCTTGGTGCGCAGACGGTTATCCCGAAATTCAGAAGTCTTGTGGATGCGCCTTACCCCGCAGCCGTGAACGACCTGCACGCTACTTATCAGTGGATGATCGACAATGCGCAAGCGCTGAACATTGATACCGACCGCATTGTGATTTACGGCATGAGCAGCGGCGGTCATCTGGCATCTGCACTGCCTTTCAGACTGAAAAGATACGGTTGGTGCGGCGGTCATATGCCGCGGGGTGTGATTGCGCAGGTGCCCTTCCTGGACGACAGGGAGACTACCCGCCCGATGCGCTCCATCGGAAAGAGCTGGTCCGGTCTGTTTAATCGCGCAGCCAACATGTGCTACATGGGAAATAACTTTGCATCAGGATTTATCGGCCCTGAGGCTTACGCAAACCATGCAACCGTTGAGGAGTGCAGAGGCCTTTGCCCCTACATTTTCCAGATTCAGCAGGACGACTGCGGCAGTGATCATACCCTGGAATTTGTCTCCAAATTAGGTCAGGCAGATGTTTACTGCAGCCTGATCATGCAGGGCGGCACCACCCACGCAGGAATTAACCGGCTGAGTGAGGTCAAGGTGGATGTTTCTGAAACCTATCCCGGCGGAGTGGCCGTTCTGCCCGAAGTGCATATGCCCTTCATGAACATCAACCAGGGCAGCGAGTTTGTGCCCATGACAGGGGACGATCCCCCCGCACTGATCGAACAGTTTGTTCTGGGACATATCAAGGATCTGCTCATTCACGACCTGCGCCGTCTGAACAGAAAATAAACGCCGGTAAGAACGACAACTTACCTGAAGGAATGACGATGTTGCTGCAAAACCCGAATTCAAACCGGCTTTCAGCGAAGTATTTAGATGCGAATTTTGATTGAATACTGTTTTCTGTTGAAAAGCAGTAATCGTGACGAACTTTGAATGAAAATTGGATACGAATGAATTTATAACGAAAGAAGAGAGTATATGGAAAAGAAAAACAAACTGAGAGCCGGTAGAATTTGCGTTGGCGCTACAATCAACAGCCTTGCTGCAACTTCAGCATTTGTCGTAATTGCCCTGATGCTCTATGAGCTGACAGGCAAGCTGAACGTACCGTATTCAACGCTGTCCGTGGCGTATACTTTCGCCTATGCAGGAATGATGCTGGCATCGTTCTTCGGCGGAAAGATCATCACCAGACATGGACGGCTGGGTCCTGTAATTTCCACAAGCGCAGCACTGTTCGGTCTGCTGTCTCTGACCTATACGAACAGCGTATGGCTGGTGTACGTTGCCGCGCTTGTTTACGGTTTTGGCCAGGTACTTACGTTCTTCTACATGAATATCGCGATCGTATCATGGTATGGCGTAGGCCAGTCGACGGTGCTCGGTGTGGCCCAGGCCGCAACGACCGTTGGCGCGGCAGTAGTAACGCCTGTTGTTGCTTCGTTGCTTGAGTCCTCCGGTTATACGAAGGCCGGCATTGTGCTGACGGCCATTATTGTTGTAACCATGTGCGTGTCCACATTGCTCCTCTGCGGCGATATGCCTTCCAAATACGGCATGTCTCCGGTTGACTTGGAGAGCAAAAAGGATAAAAAAGCAGCTGCTCCCAAATATGAGGTTTATCAGGCGGCCATGCCGTCCGGGAGAGCCTTGCGGACTCCGGTGTTTTTCGGCGTGGCATTGCTGGGCTTTTGTATCTCGGTAGGCACCAATGTATATAATTCCAACCAGTACCCCATGCTCACCTCCTTTGGAATTGATATGATGACTGCGGCAAAGCTTGTCTCTCTTGGCCTTATATGCAATGCAGCAGGTTCCATTATCATTGGCTGGCTCACAGCCAGACTTGGCCTGCGCACGGGTTTCCTCATTCCTGCAATCAGTCTGGTTGTAGTGTTCTTCCTCGGCTTTACGATCGGCGGTATTCCCGGAGCAATTCTTATTGCCTGCTCTGATCTGTTCTTTACTTATTCCAAGCTCAGACAGGGAATCATTTTCAATTCCCTTTTCGGCAATAAGGTTAGCCCGGATTTGATTGCGTGGGACGGCATTGCGGTGTGTATCGCATCCATGTTTGCAGGTCCTCTTGCTGCCCTTATCTCCGAAAAATCCGGTTCCTATCAGTTAGTAGGCTACATTGCAACGGCAATATTTGCTGTTTGCGTCCTCCTTCTGCTCTATCTCACCTCCGATAAGACAAGAGAGCACATCAAGGAGATCGATGCGCCTTATAAGGAAAAGGAGCAGGCATAAACAAACCCTTGGCCTCAGCGGTAAAGTACAAAAAATATAGGAGGTTATTTCAATGGGTCAAATTACGACGGTTCTCGGCGATATTTCCCCTGAAGAACTGGGTTATACAACGATTCATGAGCATCCATTTATGCGGGCAGACAGTGACGGGGTTCTTCCGCTTCCCGAAGATGCCACCCCCGAAAAAACTGCTTTTGCCGTTGAAAACCTGACTTATCTCAAAACATCTACTTGCAGTTGGACACTCAAAGAGTATTTGGGAAATGATGATCTGGAACTGGAAATCAAGGAGCTGCTGGAATTCAAAAAAACCGGCGGTCAGGCTCTTTTGGATGCGACATACATCGGTTGCCGAGTAAATGATTACCCAAATAAAATCCGGGAGCTTTCCAGACGCAGCGGGATAAAGATCATTTGCGGTACGGGCTATTACGGAGACTATACCTATCCTGCAGACTTTGACCCCAATGATTTAAAGGCAATCAGGCAGCGCTTGATTGCGGAGCTTACGGAAGGTATGGAAGGGTCCGATTTGAAGGCAGGATATATCAAAAAAGGCTTCGGCCTTTCCGATGAAATATCCGCTGCAGATATGAGCGTATTTCGCAGTATCTGCGAAGTGGCCGCAGAAACAGATAATCCCTTTGTCATTCACGGACCGAACACCCGGGAAAGTGCTCTTGAGGCGGTGCGAATCGCTGTGAAAGAATACGGGATAAAACCTGAACGCATTGACATGTGTCACATGGATTTCCTGTATTCAACCTACTGCAAGTATTATCCTGATGCCAAGGCTTATTTTTCCGATCCCACGAAAGCCGCTGCATCTGTAGCCGATTTTGCTTCGGAGCTGCTTGATATGGGCGTGTATGTTAACTTTGACGGCTGGGGAGATATCCACGGCTCCCGCCATAAGCTCAATCAGGGCTTTGACTATTGTTGGGGCTTTGATGACTTCTTCCGCCTTGCCGTTGTGGCAAAGCTTCTGGAAAAAGGCTATGCCGAAAAAATAATGTTTGGCCATGATAAGTACAACAAGCTGGGCGGCTTTTACGGAGG
>ENA-UEYI01000746-UEYI01000746.1-human-gut-metagenome-genome-assembly--contig:-NODE-746-length-31084-cov-7.605476_pt1 | contig 31084 bp, 25 predicted proteins | sample MGYA00242900_ERZ507916 | MGnify/ENA primary metagenome ERZ507916 (study PRJEB26167, sample SAMN06115521) | human gut metagenome | host: Homo sapiens | place: China:Chongqing | collected 2015-09-02...
TTTATCTGCTAATTCAGTGATGAGAGGACGTTTAGACGCAAGAAGGACGCTGAAGAGCTTAGTTGCGGATTTGAGGTCTATATAGAGTTACTCTTAAATGTAAATAAACGTAATATATGACATATTTATTAATCGACTTAGGGAATGAAATAGTTAAGTGTGAAGCTAATTTATCATACAGAGTTAATCATATAGTTCTTGCTTTTCAAGCTAAAGATCACATGTTAGAGATATCAGCTTTTATTACAGATCGTTTTAATAATGGAGATTTGCTTGAGAAATTAACTCTGCAATTTGATAAAGAAAACATTAAGGTGGATTTGAAAAACTCTTCAATTGGTAAGCACTCAATTGCTTCCGAGGCATTTTGCATGAACCAAGTTACCTTTGCACTGCAAAACATAAAAATACGATTATGGCAAGCAGTGAAGATTTTAAAAGGATACTGGAACTTTATAACCAGGAGTCCAAGACAAGTGGTGTTTCGATAGTCGCCTTCTGCCAGAAGAACGGTATCGTTTATTCCCAGTTTGAACGTTGGTACAAGAACCGACATAAGGTCAAGGTTCATGCGGTTGATATTGTTGATAGAGATGGTACAATCCCAGTGCAGGATACAAAATTGCAAGACACTTGTGACAATGCTGTTGAAGTTTCCGAGCCTCAAGATGCCCGATTGTCCAATCCGACATTGTTTACAATACAGTTAAAGTCAACCAATGGTATGTATTTCCAGCAGCGAAACATAGACTACAATGGGTTGAAAGACCTGGTAGAGAAATTGGAGGTGCTATGCTCGCGATAAACGGAGGTGTCAAGCTGTGGTACATAGAAGGTATTACAAACATGAGATTTGGCAAGTACCGTCTGTTTTCAGAAGTCCAGGCACTTGACATGGATCCATACAATGGTGATGCCTATATTTTCATGTCGAAAGACCGCAGGATACTGAAGGTCATTAGATACAAGAATCACAAGCGAGTGCTTTATGACATAACCTATGAGAAGGGCTATAAGTTCATGAAACCCGTTATAAAGAACCATGAAGTCGTGTATGAATTGGACTTTAAATACTTGGTTGCCTTACTTGAATGTCCGACGGTAAACGAGTTGGAAGTGTAGTATTAAATAATTGATAATCAATAAACTGCTTGTGTTATTATGCTGTTTTTCGATATTTTTTTAGTACCTTTGTACTATGAAGAAGCAAGATCAGACAGTGGAAAATATGATAATGCAAGCTCATTATCTGGAGGCCTTGGAGATAGAGTCCAAGACCCAAAAGCCCTTGGCTGAAATGGAAAGGCAAGACTTTATAAATACAATAACGGAGCTTAAGGCTATGATAGGTAGTCTTAAGCTTACGATAGACACGCTTCGTCAGACGATAAACTCGCAGAACGCTACGATAGCGTCGTTGCAGAAGTCAATGGATAGGCTTCAGAGTGCATACGACAAGGCTGTCAAGGAGCGTGATGACTTGAACGGTCGTATGAATAGAAGCAATCAGGAGACATTCGGCTCCAAGAGTCTGAAGCAGAGTAGCAGGGGCAAAGTTGTCAAGAACGACCGTCAGAAAGAACGTGACGATTGGTCTTCAAAAGATGACAATGACAATAATGCCTCTTCCGCTTCTTCGTCTGCTGACGGTGAAGTAGACCAGACTAAGGTAAAATCAGAGAATCTGAGTCGTTCAGGAAGAAATGGCATGAAATACAACCGTATGAACGCTGCCAAGACCGTAATCCTTGAGAGTTCCTTGGAAGGTGCGCCAGAAGACATGAAGTTTATCGGTTATAAGGAGATAGAGGAATACACCAAAAAGAGTTATGTGGAATGTACGGTTTTCAAGGTGGCGGTCTATGAGGACAAGTTCGGTATGCGGCATGACTTTTATCAGCCCAAGGATGAAAAGGATACACGCCGCCCGAACTTGAACGTGGTTCCTTCGACGCACTGTACCCCTGAGTTCTTGGCGGATTTGGTTGTTGACCACTATATGCTGATGACTCCCATATACAGACAGTCGATACGCAATATTCTTGACAAGCTGCAGATAAGCAGCAACACAAATAGAAATTGGCTGACACAAGGTGCGGAACTGCTCACTCCGATAATCCGTCTTCTCAAGAAGAAGCTGCTAAAGGTTAAGTCCATTCTTAACATAGACGAGACATGGACAAAGGTCAGAATCAAGTTTAAGGGTGACAAGACCAAACTAGGCAGATACTTCAAGAAGTACGTGTGGGTTCTTGTGAACAAGGCGAAGCAGATAACCTACTTCTTCTATGACAATGACGAGAATGACAGCCGTGGCAAGAGACCGATACAGACATTCTTGGGGGATTTCTTGGGTACCATACAGTCTGATGGCTATGTGGTGTACAAGGAACTTACCAAGGACAATCCCGCTAACGAGCACTTGATGTGCTGGGCTCATGTCCGTAATAAGTTTGAAGCTGTATTCAAGGCTTGCAAGGATGTCGATGCTGACACTTTCGTCAAATTGATAGCCACGCTGTACCGCGTAGAAGCAGAATGCTTGCTGAACCATTATACACCACAGCAAATCAAAAAGCGAAGACAGCAAAAGGATGTGACCAAGATACTGAGCCTTATCTATAAGAAGGCAAACGGGATGCTCACAAATTCCAATCGCTATCATTATAGTGACATGATGCGCAAGGCATTGGTTTATGTGACCTCCAATTGGGAAGATCTTATCAAGTATCGAAACGATGGCCGTTTTACAATAGACAATATGCTCGCAGAACGTGCTGTACGTCCATTTACGGTGAAAAGGAAAAACTCATTGTTTTTCAGTAGTGAGGATGGCATAGAGTCAGCCTTGAAATACCATACGCTCATTGAGACATGCAAGAATGTAGGTCTCAATGTGAAGGAGTATTTCATTTATGTATTCAGCAGACTTATAGAGGGTGAGAAGGACTACGAAAAGCTTCTTCCCAGTGCAGTCGCACGGTAAATTCAAATAAACAAAAGTTAAAACAAAAATAATCAATGGCTCTCCAGCCCCTGTTTATAAGGGGTTGGAAGCAATTGAGTGCTTACCTTCAATTGATAAAATTAGTTGCAGAGGTCATATTTTTGAATTAAGGTTGAATAGGATGGAATTAATACATAAGAATAAATCAACAATTGATTGTATTGTTATCAATCTGCCGCCTAAACAGATAGATGGATTGACTGAGGATTCAAAACAGAGAACAATCAAGGCTTTAGGATGTGAGATTACATTCTGCTATAAGGATGAGTATTCAATATATTTGTTTTGTCCTAAAAACATTCAAATTTATGTGGTTAGTTTGATATCTCTATATTGCTGTTGCCCGATAGAAATACTTCAAGAGTTTTGTAATGATGAAGTAAATAACCAAGCGAGAATAAAGCTGAAGAGTCAGAAACGTACTTTTGAGAAGAAATACTCTCCTATTAATTTGCGTACAAAAGGAGATAATGTTACGGAATTTTTGCAATATACAAATCTTAATCATTCTAATATTAATGATATGCCAAGGTTTGTTAGACAGTTCGTAGATTCATATTTTGTGAGTGAACCACAAAGATACAATATGCTTTTTGCTATGGCATCTTCTTACGCAGAATACATACTTGGAGCAGGAAACAAGAGCGGTGGTGATTTAGTTAAATGTACAATTACCCACTTTCAGATAGAGGGATTAGAAGAAATAAAAGGTGTAATCAAAGATGCTGGTCTAAAAAGAAATGGGAAAAATATATCCTGTCTCACAGATTTAAGAAATGAATCAGAACACAATTTGTATTCAAATGATAGTTATGTTTTTTTTGATAAATATCCGTCTGTGAATATTTTCATGGAAGAGATAGCTTGTAGAATTGTGATGGAATTGGCTGGATTTGAGACTTTTAAAGGCACTTGGTAACAACTCTCAAAATCTGTTATCAAATTTCAGTAGAAGACTATCAATCGGGTAGGAGGTAAATAGGAACATTCAGTAAATAGTATAAAATTAGCCAACTAATTCATACACAAAATATTGCGAATTAGTTGGCTTTTTGTATCTTTAGGTAGGAATATTCAGTAAATGTCCCTAAATGAATCATCGCAATGTTTTTACTGGCTTGTAGCAGACTTTCAGGCGAATAGAAAGATGGAAAAAGAAGGTGTGCATTTTGACACACCTTCCCCAAATTATAAAGACAGAAAAATCTTATTTCATCAACTCTTCCAACTTAGTAAGCAACTCTTCACCACGCAGATTGCGAGCTACGATTTTACCTTCCTGATTAATCAAGACAGTAGCAGGGATAGAGCGAACGCCATAAAGTGCAGCTCCAGCGTTTTGCCAACCCTTCAAGTCTGACATCTGAGGCCATGTGATGTTCAGGTCGGTGATAGCCTTCTTCCATGCTGCCATATCGTTATCGAGAGATACTCCGACTACTTCCAAGCCTTTTGCTTTATATGTCTTATATGCCTCAACTACCGACGGCATTTCACGACGACAAGGACCGCACCAGCTTGCCCAGAAGTCAACCAATGTATATTTGTTGGCAGAAACGATATCAGAAAGTTTCAACTCCTTACCGTCAGGAGTGTTCTGTACTATATCCACGAAAGGCTTGCCTACCATTGTGCTAGCAACAGCTGCCATTTCTTCTTTCATTCCCTTTACTTCGGGCAAAGAAGCGTATGCAGCAGGAATCTGATCGAGCAATGGCATTACTTTTTCAGGAGCGAAAGTCGGTGCGAAACTAGTAAGCAAATGTACGCCTACCAAGTTACTGATGTTCTGTTCTATAGTATTGAATACCATAGCTGTACCCAGACTATCTTTACGGTTCAACTCAGCTTCCATCTCAGCACGCTTGTCGGCTGTAAGCGTAGCGTCAGATTTCATCTTGTTATAAAGCTCACGCATACTCATGTTTATGTCGATATACTGAGTCATGAAGTTCTGATAAGCATCGTTACACTTAGTACCGCTTACTACATTGGCTTCTTGATTCATCTTCAAAGTGATGTTACCGTTTTCAATGAACACCATCGCCATCATAAGCGGCTGATTCTCATCCTGAGCGTAAGTTACGTAACGCATAGTAGTAACCGAGTCGGGAGTTCCCTTAAACTCGAACGCACCGTTCTTAACTATTGTTGAGTCTTTCTTTATCAACTCATTGCCTGCAAAGTCTTGCAAGTAAACTGTCTCACCGTCTTTTGCACCGTCTATTGTACCTTTAATGGTGTATCCAGACTGCTGCTGACAAGATGCCAATGCCATAAGGCCGGCTCCCGCCAAATACAAAATCTTTTTCATACTGATTTTATTTAATGATTTATTTAGGTCGCTAAGATACGTAATTTATTCTAAAAGAAGACCAAAGAATGGAGGCAATCTATTTTCAGCCATGCGTCAAGCCCCGTATAATGGAGTATGGAAAGAAGCAAAGCTATGAAGAACAGTGCTACCCAAAGGCTGGAGAAACGCAAGAAGCAATAGGAAATTCCTTTTACGACATCGCGGTCGGTACGATAGAAATCGACGGAAAGACCGTATATCATCGCTGTCAGTCCGAGGCCCAACGAGCACAAAAAAGAGAGTCCGCTCATGAAGGGCGAGCCTTGCAGACCTCCGGTTATGCTACGCACGATAGCCGACGAGCCGAAGGCAAGCCATGCGCAGAAAGCGAACCACATCACCCCTACCACCATGCTAAGCACCCAGGCGCGACGCTCTTTTCGCGACCATCCACCCTTACGGGTAATAAGTCGCACACACAGTGCCCACCATCCCGAATGTACGCACAGACCCACACCAAACGACAGCATGAACAGATGCCGTATGAGAGAGGCCGACCACGGAAGGCTTACTACATTACGCAGCAGCCACCGCATACCTTCGGCACTGAGCAGACTCTGTACGCCTTGCCAACTGTAAATACTCCCCACCCACGACATCAGCGCAGCCGCCAGCGTGAGTAGGAATAGCAGGGTTATGGGATGTATGAAACGTTTATTCATCGTCGGGTTCCAGGTTATCTATATCTAATATGCGCAACTCAAACGCACGTGTCACCAATCGGCAGGCGTTGACGCCCGTACGCTCATCAGCACGGAACAATCGGTTTACCAAATCATTCTGACGCTTTTCTATCGATTTTACACCGAAAGGCATCGCCTTAAGGTTGGTTATCATTTCTTTGGTGTAGCCTAAAGCCAAGTGACGAAGCAATCGTTCATCATACTCATCAATGTCGTAATTGATAATAGCCTCCTGGCGGCGCTGTTCTGCCATTACCGACTGTTTGAAGCGTTCCACTATCTTTTCAAGTATCGGATAGTTGAACACCAACTTCTTGCCAGCCATAACAGCCTCTACATCGGTAGCTGTGAGTAATTCGCCAGTCTTCAGTATAATGCCGTCGGCACCAGCCGCAAGAGCGTCCACCCAAAGTTTCTCGTTCAGCACCTCGCCAGTGAATATCAGTACTTTGATTTCAGGGTGTTCTTTATGCAGACGGGCACATATTTCTACGCCAATAGTGGTAGAGCCGCCTAATCCTAAATCAAGCAACACCAAGTCGGGTATTTGCTGCTGAAGTAATGTCCAGAACTCGGCTTCGGTCATGGCAGTGCCAATTACCTCGGCATTAGGTATCTCATGACGAAATATCTCTTCCGTTCCTTTAAGCTCCAGTTTTACGTCTTCTACTATTATTACTTTAAACTTATCCATTATTATATAGTGTTTTTATATTCTTATTTATATTACTTGCGCAGCGGCACCGTGAACCACACCGTATATCCTCCGCCCGGTGCCGGGTCAGCATTGATACGACATCCGCGACGACCTGCATACTCGTCATGGTCGCGGATTATTTGCTTGCAGACCAAGAACTCGGTGCCTACCAACTCGCTTCCGCCTGCCATACCCGACAGATGGTGAAGCGACGGATAAAACAGCTCGTTCAGTTCGATACGTGTATACTCACGCCTACAGTCGGTAAAGCTGAAACGAACGAAGTCGGCATCTCGCCTTGCCTCTATCTCGATGCGCCCTGCATCAGGGCAACGCACGGCTTCGGCTATCAAGTTCTCGAAGAGGAAGAGCAGAAGAGTCTCGTCGCCTTTCGCTTTCATTTCGCTTTCGGGCGGAAGTACCGTGCACTCTACCGTCGAAGTGTGCTTGCGGAACTGCTTGCGCATCATCTTATCGACTTTATCGAGCAATGCACAGACGCTAATATCCGTACGACGGAACGTTACTTCGTCTAGCTGACGAGAGGCACACGAGCTGAGTAGCGTGAAGATGTCTTTATAGTAGCTTACCAACTCATCGATAGTCTGCATGTCGGTACGCTCTTTCTCTGCCGATACCGATGCATCGCCGTTAAGCGAATCTACTATCTTCTTGATGCGGTTGGGATAGTAAATTGTTTCGTGCTTAATGGTAGACAAGCAGTTATCGAGCACCATGTTCTGCACATGAAGCATATTATCCTCGTACAGCGTACGCCGAGCCTCATCTTGCATCAACTCTATATCGGCATACTTCTGGCGCACACGCACCACCGTATTATATAGCACTACCGACAGATAGCTTATAGCCAACTCTACCAGCAGTTTATTCTCTTCATTATTATATGGCTGAGCTACCTTAAGCGCCAATACGCCCGAGCAGTATTGCTCGCCACCAAGTTCTACAGTCAGCGGAAAGAGACTCCACTTACCTACTCCATCCCAATGCTTTTCTTTACGTTCGAAGCAACGCTGCATCCGTTCGGTGAGCACATCGTCGGTAGGTTTCTGCTGATAGGTATAGTATTTAAGCGGACCTTCATCGCTTATAGCTAACGACAAGTCGTCTACCGGAAGCAGTTCGTTAAGCTCCGTATAAAGACAATTCAGTAAGCTGGTGGCAAAGTCGTCTCGCCCTTCTGCACGAGACACAGCCAGCAAAGCTTTATTGACAACAAACACTTGCTCCATGTTATATCGATAATGCAAACGGTGACGCAGATACAAGAAATAATATCCTATGATGCAAGCCACTACAAGAAGTACAAACAAGGCAAGGGCTATCATTTTATCCTTAGCCGACTGCTGCATCTGTTCGCAATAAACATCTATAGAGCGGTCCTTACTTATCTGCTTATACAGCACAGAGTAGGCCATATTGTTATAATAATACAAGTGGAAATCCTTCACCGCTAAAGCGGCAACAGCAGTTTCGTTTCGTACATCGAGAAGAATATAATAGTCTGTATCGAAACCTTGAGCCAGCCATGTCTGTTCGGCAGCGTTCTCACCGTCGGCACAGAGTTGAAGCAATGGCTCTGCCTTACCGGAATGGCGCAGGTAATATGCGTTCATATAATGAAGTGCGCTGTCGGCATACTGAATAGCCTTATTATACTCTCCGTGCACATTGCTATTATAAACCAAGTTGGCGTATTCATTTGCGTTAGAAAGCAGACTATCGTAAGCAAAATTCTCTACAGTACCCTCGCCCGACTGTTGCTGATGGCTACATGCACTGCCCACCAATAAGAACAAGAACGCCACGCACATGGTAAAAGCTTTTTTCACCCCCTTAGGCAAGCGGAAATAAAAGCGGCTTCCTTTTCCCGGAGTGCTATCTATGGCGAACATACAAACACTGAACAGAGCGTTGGTTTTACGGTATTTTTCTATAATGCCCTTACAGTTCATCAATCCGAAGCCATGCCCCTTGCTCTTACGCAATTGCTCTACATCCTTAGCGGTATCTAGTCCGATTACTCCCGAATCGTACACCTTCTCATCGAGTATGCGACTTATGTCTTCTTTCGACAAGCCCGGTCCATCATCGGTTACCGATATCTCTACATAATCACCGTGTTCTGTAGCATAAACCGATACGCTGCCTCCTGCCTGAGTATACTTACGGGCATTATCGGCCAACGTATTTACCATAAAAAGCGTAAGAGCCTTATCCGCCTTTACTACAGCCTCTGTGGGTGATACAGTGAGATTAATATGCTTGGTATCGAAAGTATGCTTTCCCTTAGCCACCATAGCGAACAAATCATTAAGACCGAAGTTCTCTATTTTGAAGCTCAGCGCACCTTGTCTCATCTTAATCCATAGTGCAAGGATATCGTTATACTCGTTTATGCGGTCTATCAGCTCGCCTATATAAGTGAACTTGCCCTTCTTTATATCCTCCTGACGAGCGTAAGGTAAATTACGCAACTTATGTACTTCATTCGCCACCCTGTCTATGTAAGGCAAGATGCCGGTTACGATAGAAAGACAAGCTTTCTTCACTATGTTTTGACGCTTATTCTCTGCCAAATGCTGCTGATGCACAAAGCGTTCTTTCTCTATGCGGCGACACTCATCATCGAGCGACACCAAGTTCATTCCGTTTTCTATGGTCCACGTTAGATAAGGTAGAATCAGATTCAGCAACGCACGCTTCTCCTTCGGCAACGGAGCGCTAAGGCTTAAATACAACACGCCTATCTTCTCTCCCTTATCCGACGTAATCAAATCGAAACCGCTCATACGGCTGATGGCCTCACGTCGTTCTTCATCTATTTCATCTTCTTCATCTTCGGTCTCGGACGAAGAGCAAGTCTCTATCAGCATATCATCGGCACCAAACAAATCTGAGAAATCGTTCTTCACGGTCTGAATCACCGCCTGCACCATCTCCTCTTCGGTAGAAGAATGAGCCGGAACCGATGCGGTAATCTTTCGACACAAGTCGAGTACCTTATTCAGCGTAGCCAGATAAGCTTGGTTTCGCTCTCTCCATCTACGACTCAGCAATACGAAGAGGAATATAAGCACACAGAAGCCGATGCCTACCAACAGCAGCAGCAAATTGAGTTGCTTAGACTCGCGTTGCAAAGCGGCATACCTACTCTCTACCGATTTATCCTGACGGGTATAATCAAGCAAGTCGAGGTAAATATTTCGGTTGTAATCCGACTGCGGTTTCATGTCCATCGCAGCATATGTACGGCTCATCTGCTCGCGTAGGCGCAGTATCCACTCTGGCACCGTCTTGATGCCTTCGTTCACTATCCATTTCAGTTCTGTGGCACTGTCTTCCTGAGGAGCGTAAGTATGTAGACGGTCGGTAGTATCTTTACAATGATAGAATTTCTCATGATGCCAGTTAACGTACTGCAACGCCGACTTCAGTTCGGTCAAAGCCTTATCGGGCTGACCTTCATAATTATAATATGTAGCAATGGTACGGTATGTTCCCGAAATCTGATACCAATCTCCATATCTCTTAAATAGAGAAAGAGCCTGATTAGCGTAATATAGCGGTAAGCTATCTACCGGAAGTCCCTTATCGTTGACCAAACGCAATAGTCCCAAATGATCAGACTCCAGAATACGCCTGTTGTCAGGGAAATTAAGAATCTCGGCCATGCCCTGCAGAGCATTAGCCTCGAAATAAATATATCCTTTACTGCGGCTAAGCAAAAGACAGTCGGCCAAGCAACCAAACTCGCCTACTACCCGTTCCTCTTCGGACACCGCCGCATACATGCCGCCCGATCCACGCATATATTCATAATACAAACTCTGAGCCGTATCGGCAGCCAACGCCCTTTCATCTATGGCATCGATAGATTCCATAGACTCTTTAGTCTGCTGCAAATAATAAAAATAAATGCCCGATACGATATAAAACTCTGACACGGCATAAACGAAACGCTCCTTAATATGACTGTCGGTTATAAGAGCCTCATCTTCGCGGATACGCTTCATCCTGCTGATGGCACTGTTGCGGTAATCGTAAAACCGCTTGTTCATAGAAGTGCGCTGACAAATCTTCATCATGCCAACATCGGCAATAAGATGCTCCACCTCATTGCCTCCTTCATCGGCAGCCCGCTCAAACAGACGTGCCGCATGTTCGAAATCCATGCGCATAAATGCACAGAAACCCATATTGTTAAGAGCCTCCGAAATGATTTCGCCATTACCCTTTCCCAACTCGCACGCCCGTACCGCCGCACGGGTAGAAGCGGCCAAATCCTTATAATGCAGAGCATACGCCACCCGGTTGAGCGAATCGGCCTGCATGAACCGGGCCTTATCTTTTCTGCCGGAACACGAAACCATCATTACACCCACACCAATCCACACTAGAATGATATATAAAATATGCCGCATCATTTTCATCGAGAGTCCTATCAGGGAAAACCAACCATCATTATAAAAACGCAAAAAGGTGTATCAAAAGAATTGAGTGCATCATTAGCACGTCAAGACTTTTAACACACCTCTTTTCTCTTTGCGAAAAAAGATTATTTCTTAGATTCTTCCAAAGAAACTTTTCTAAATTCTTTCAATACTTTTTCCAATGTCAAAGATGCTTTGCGAGCGCGTGTTCCAGCAGCTTTATTGCCCTTTTCAGCCTGCAATTCTGCATCAGCAACCAATTCGGCTGCGAGTTCTTTTACTTTTGCGATTAATTCGTTCATGGTTTTATGGTTTTTATTTTTATCAATCTCAAAGTAAATACAAATAACTCAATATCAATAGTAAGCGCACTTATTTTTTATCTTTTTTAATATTTCATTAACGTTTAGACTTCAAAACTGTAAAAAAACGGCTTCAGATAGCGTTAATCGGCTGATTCGATGGCAAATTGCACTACTTTCACCGAAGTGTAATAACGTATTTCATCTTCATCGGCATACATATTCCCAACATTGCGGAAACGCACGCGCACACCCATTCCTGCATTGACCGTAATGACCGCCTCATTGCCCGTAGCTCCATAGTTTACCGTATACCACATGCCGTTCTGGGTGTATTGTACTTCTATATAGTTATGCTCCACTTCGAACTGCCACGTCAACTTATATTGCGCTGTCTGCTCGTTATGGAACGTAAAGACACCTGTCGACTCGTCATAGCTCACCCCCTGCAACTGAGTAACCTCCTCAGGATAAAAGTTAAACACCACATACTCTACCGTATCGCCTTTTACCACATTATGTACACTATACGATGTGATTTCATCACCTAAATGCATCTTCTGCGACGGGATATAAGCAAACTCCTCTTCACCACATGCGCCAAGCAGTACACTTAGCACTACTATACCTAATACTATTCTTATTATTCTATTCATAGATTCTAATGATTTCATTATTAAAGATAAGGACGAAACACTATCGCAGCGTCTCGCCCTCAATGAACAAAATTCTGAAAACTGTTTTTATACAACCTTAAAAATCTGTTCTGGATTATGAGTTTCTTTCTTTTTATCCACCTTAACTCATTAATAATTGCGATTAATACTCCTTTTTTATGCTGAATATGATTATTTATCTTCACCATCAGGTTTATTCTGACAAGCAGGGCAACATTTCTGATCTCTTCTAGGGCGAGGCTGCTCAGAATGCCACTTGGCATATTGCTCCTCGGTGAGAATTTTCTTCATCTGCTTATCCTTCTTCGCCATCAAGCTACGCATATCATTCTTGCCGCTAGAGGAAGGAGGAGGCATACCCGGTCCACCGTTGCCGCCCATTGGAGGGAAGCCGCCACCGCCAGGACCGCCGCCCATTGGAGGAAAACCTCCACCGGGAGCACCACCCATCATAGGCGGACGATTACCATCTGCACCTCTCGCTTTCATCTGCTCCACACGAGCCTTCTCTTCTTTCAAGTTAAGTTTATAGACTTTCTTATACTGCTTATCGGTCAGTCCGAGCGACTTCTGCATCTCGTCCGTCATTCGTTTAGCCGCTTTCTCCGGATTCGGCAATTCTTTCTTTTCAGAGTTCTCTATCTGAACAGACTGATACGGCAACGCATTCGCTTGTGCCGACCATGCTGTCCCAACCAAAGCCGCACAAAACAGAGCGTGTTTAATAAATGTTCTCATGTCTTTTAGCTTTTAAAATTTTACGGAAGCAAAAGTATATTCTGTCATCCTAAAGCAAAAATAGAATCTACAAACGCCCCAATTCCATCAGTAAAACGCCAATTTCCCCATAATAAACCCATAAAAGCAACAACCATAGCAATAACAACAACACTCCAAACTTAAAAAACCTAAAAAACAACCTACTCGTCTTTCAAAAAAGCCAGTTCACCGATTTATATTGCAATTAATAAAGCCCCATCCTATTTTTGTAACTTAGAAAAATGACCGCGACAGCAAACAAACAAAGACGCATGAAACAAATTTCAAAGCAAACGCTTTTAGAACAAATAGTATATCTGATTATATGGATATTCATCGGAGTCGCTCCGATAGTCTCCACTTACTCAGCCCAAAACACATTACCCGACCATACAACAGTATGGAAAGACATCATACAATCATGGATTATCATCGCTCCATTCTTCGTTTTATTCCTACTGAATAACTTCATTCTCATACCAAAACTATTCCTACGTAAAAACTACCTATGGTACACCATAAGCATCATGCTAACCCTCTTCATACTGTTTAAAGTAGTACCCGAAAGCATACTCTTCTACCAGTTATCAGAAAACCGACAAGAACAATTTATGCCAAGCGGAGATATGCGTCCGCACGGCGAAAGACTCCCACATCCGGAAGACGGAGAACACAGCTTCGAAATGCGTCCGCCGTTACCCGACGGACATCACAACCATAGACAGCCTATGCCTCCACGCATGCAACCCAACACTATTACCTTCATCAACCTCACCATCGCCATACTGCTGATAGGATTCAACCTCACTATCAAACTATTCATCAAATCACTGCGCGACGAAGAGGTTATGAAAGATTTAGAGCACCAGAAATTAGAGTCTGAACTGCAATACCTGAAATATCAGCTCAACCCGCATTTTTTTATGAATACACTTAACAACATACACGCCTTGATAGATATAGATAGCCGAAAAGCAAAGACATCCATCATAGAACTATCAAAACTGATGCGCTATGTGCTGTATGAATCGAACAAAGACTATATAGAGCTAACCAAGGAGATAATTTTTCTTCAGAATTACATCGAACTTATGCGACTGCGCTTTACCGAAAGCCTAAACATACAAACCGACTTTCCGCTGATAGTGCCCGAAGTAAAGATACCTCCACTGTTACTTATCTCTCTATTAGAGAATGCCTTCAAACACGGAGTGAGCTATCGCGAAGCATCGTTCATACATATCTGCCTGAAGATAGACGATGGAAGCCTTATCTTTAAATGTAGCAATAGTAAGCACCGCACCAAGAAAGACGAACACCACGGCGTGGGACTGGAAAACGTAAAGAAACGACTGCAACTGCTGTTCGGCAACAACTATACATATACAGTAAACGAAAACGAGAACGAATACAATGTATCACTAAACATACCGCTTAACACATGATGAACTGCATTATTATAGACGATGAGCCTCTGGCACTGACCCAACTGACAGGATACGTAAAACGCATTCCTTTCTTAAATCTTATAAAGTCATGCCATGACGCATATGAAGCAATGAAAGTTATGGCACAAGAGAAAGTTGACTTGCTGTTTATCGACATCAATATGCCCGACTTAAACGGAGTAGATTTCGTACGTTCACTGGCAACTAAGCCCTTAGTGATATTCACCACCGCCTATTCAGAATATGCGGTAGAAGGCTTCAAACTTGATGCCACCGACTATCTGCTCAAGCCTTTCGAGTTTCAAGACTGCCTGAAAGCAGCCGAAAAGGCACGTAAGATGTACGAATATACTCACACCGCTACCCCAACTCCCAAGGAAGAAGCCAGCGACAGCCTATTCATAAAAAGCGAATATAAGATGGTGCGCATCAACCTACAGGAAATAAAGTACATAGAGGGTATGAGCGAATATATACGCATATACACCGAAGGGAGAGACAGACCGATAGTGACTCTTAGCAGTCTGCAGAAAATAGAAAGCCGACTGCCCGACTACTTTATGCGTGTGCACCGCTCGTATATAGTCAACATGCGAAAGGTGACAGAAATATCGCGCCTGCGTATCATTTTCGATAAAGACACCTACATACCGGTAGGCGAAAACTATAAAGACAAGTTTCTTGAAGCAATAAATAAGCAATCAATATTATAACATTTCTCTGTTCGGAAAATTATTCGTAATTTTGAAGTCCGAATCATGCCAAGGCATAAGATTCTGGCACAGAAACAAGAGAAAGATGTACATATTCCGTTCTATCCACGAAATAATAAGCACCGTCAGTACAGCAAGAGGGCTGCTGACGGAAATGTTTGAAAAGAGAAAGATTCTTAACTTCAGATATACCGATGCACTGGCTCTGCTGAAAGACGACGAAAACAAGCTAAAGCTTTTGATTGAGAAAGAGGTTATCCGCCAAAACGGAAACTTTCTGGAGCTTGACGCACGCTTCATGGACTTCTTCGAATTACTGCTCGAAGCCAACGAAGAAATCAATACCGCTATCGTCGACGAAAACATAGAGTATCTGCATGAGCTGATGGATTATTATCAGAAGGAGCGCATTGCCAACAGAAGGGCTCGCTATGTGCGCGACATCAAGATAACATTCCAGAAAATAGCGCGTACCACCATACGTAATATCATGAATCTGCAAACCAGCATAGAAAATGCTTTCAAGCATGAGCCTACGTATCAAATCAAGATAGCTAAGCTGGAGAATCTCGATAAAAAAAGAATCAACATACAGCAACTTATAGACACTACAGAGCATCTCATTCTGCATGAGGAACGCCAGTTCTTTCAGCAGGCTACCGACGAGGAGCTCGACCGCATTCTGCTGGACTTGCGCCGCGAACTTCAGCTTTCGGCTCATAGCTTAATACGCGCACAGCAAGACATTATCAACTATCTGAATCAGATAAAGAGTCAGGTAATATTGGTGGCGAAGATTCGCCGTCTGAAATATCTGCAAGATCAATTCGAACTACGTGCCAAGACCAACCTCTCCGAAGTGATAGACAATGAACGCTCGGTGTTAATAGAAGGTGCTATGCCCGCATCGTTCAAGCTATCCGTAAACTACCTTAATAGCGATGAGGCTCGCCCAGTTATATTAAAAGTGCTGAAGAACTTGCAATATCGCGAAAGCGTACGAAGCAACGAAGCTGGAGCGTTCAGTCAGGAGGACCTTGAATCGCAAGCCATGTATCAAGAAAGCATCAGCTTGGAAGAGACGGCAGGCGATTATATTCAGGCACAAGCCGAGAAGAAATGGAAAGACCCGGAGGCACAACCCGAAGACCTCTTCTCGTATCTGATGAATTATACATTCAAGCGAGAAGTGAGTGAGAAAGAACGCACCACGCTGTTCTGTCAGATGGTATCGCTATACGAATCGCAATTCCAAATAACCAACGAGTTCAGCACCTATCACAATTATGAATACGTACGGGTGTATCCGAGTATTTAATCAAGAAAAGAAAGAAGCATCATGGAATTAAATATACATATCCCCGACCATACGGCCGAGATTTTCGACTGTCTGCAGAAAGGACAGTTTATCAGTTCAAACAGTACCAACGAAGAAATAAGAGACTATTACGATATGATAGACGATGACTTCGAGGCGCTGTCTGTATTTTTCGCTCAGATAGGATACAACCTTGAAAGAGGCAATGAGTATTTTTACTTTTCGCGAACTGAACCGCGTAACACATTAGAGCAAAAGATATTGAGGGCTTATTATTGGATTGACATTCTCGATTTGTTCAAGACATACGACGAGACATTCGGTCCCGGTTATCGTTTTCAGCCCGAGCAGATATTGGTAGAAGCCAACATCAACGTTACGCTACAGAATAAGCTGGACAGCATCCGAAAGCATTTCTCTGATAAGGACGTAAGAAAAGATGTGCTCGATAATATGATAAAGCAACTTACACGAGAGTCGTTCTTGGAGTTGGAGAATGAAAAGACCAACACCTATAAGGTGATGAGTTCTTGGCACTATCTGGAGCGATTGGTAGAGAGCATCAACATATATGATGAAGAAACCGAAGAGAACGACAGCGAACAATAAAACAGCAAAGCCGAACATTAGACTACGACAATGAGAAATCTTAATAGAATTATCTTCATAAACAGCGCGAACATACCGTATGCCGACGATATTTATCTGGATGGAAACGTTCACTTTATCGGAACTCAGGGCGTGGGAAAGAGTACCGTTCTGCGCGCCATTCTTTTCTTTTATAACGCTGATACCCAGAAGTTGGGTATTCCGGTAGAGAAGCAAAGCTATACCGAGTATTATTTCCCCTACTCTAATTCTTATATTATATATGAGGTAACTACGGAGAACGGGGCGTTTTGCATATTGAGCTTCAAGTCGATGAATCGTGTAAACTATCGTTTCATCAATTCGCCTTATCGTAAGGAGTTGTTTATCGACCCTGAGACTCTTACGGCTTATACCGGAACAGACCGCATTCGCATGCAGCTTGATCAGGCTGGCATCGACTACTCGCGCATCATTTCTACCTTCGATGAATACAGAAACATATTATACGGAAACGGTGTATCTGCCGATATGCAGAAGTATTCACTGATGGAGAGCAAGCAATATCAGAACATTCCACGTACCATTCAGAACGTGCTGCTCAACTCTAAACTGGATGCTGAGTTCATCAAGAAAACTATTATTTCTTCTATCAACGAAGACGAGACTGGTGTAGACCTGAACAGTTATAAAGAGCATCTTAAGAATTTCGAGACTCGCCTTCACGATATAGAAGAGTATCAAAAACGGGAGACTCAGAAGCAAGTAAAAGAAATCACTTCGCTTTCTGTACAGGTATCGCGCCAACAGACTTCCATCGTACAAGGTTGTCGTGAACTTGCGGTAGCTCATCGCGAAGCTGCGGAGGCTCTACCTGCATGGCAGAAGAAAGAGAAAGAGGCAGAAGCGGATAGAGGTAAACAACTGGCTGAGAAGCAGCATATGCAAGACCAGTCGCAGCAGCAGTGTAATCAGTTGCAGGAGAAGTTGGCTGTACTCAACAATGAGTTGCAAAAGGCTCAGAAGAAGGAGAAAGAGTATAATAATCTTAACATAGAAGAGATTATAGAACGCTCTGCAAAGAAGGAAGAATGGACCAACAAGCGCAACGGACTGCAAGAGGAGCAACGTATTCTTACTTCGCAATACACTGAGATTTCTACTAAATATAAATCGCTCATACAGGCTCTCAACGAACAGTGGAACGCTATTCACGAGGCAAAGCTGAAGCAAGCCGAAGAGCTGAGCAACGCATACAACGAGCGGTTGGAAGATGCACGACGAATGCACGAATCGGCTACCGATGCTCTCTACGCTGAATATGAGCAGTTATCGCAACAGCTTCATCCGGAACTTAACGAAAAGCAGACTGCCATTACGGCTATCGACTACCAAATGCAGTTGTGCCGCAAAGAGAGTTTCTATGAGAAGGAGCAGGACGAACTGAAACATCGCATTCAGTCGTACACGGGTATTCACGAAAGTAAGAAGAACCGTATAAAGAACTCACAACTTTCTATTCAAGAGCTTACGCTTAACTGGCAGAGCGAAGAGAGAAACGGATTGACAGAAAAAGAAGAAGAGTTGATTCGTCTGAAAGCGGAGCAAGAGCAACTGAAACCGCGTGTAGAAGAGCTTGACGCTTTCTTGCAGAACAGCCGAGATACACTGCAGGGTTGGCTAAAAGACAACAAGCCGGGATGGGAAGATAATATAGGTAAGTTGTGCGATGAGACTATCCTATGGCAAACGGGACTCAACCCTACTGTTGCCAACAGTTTCGATAACGCTTCGTTTTATGGTATAAACATTGACTTAAGCAGCATAGACCGACATATAAAGTCGATAAACGATTATCAGAAAGAGAAAGAAGATGGCGAAAAGCGTCTTGAAGAGACAGCGGTGCGCATCACCCAACTGCAAGCTGAAAAGGAAACTCTAACCCAGCAGCTAAAGCAGAAATATCAGCCGCGCATCAAGGAGCAGAAAGACATCATCGCTCTGCAGGAGTATGAGTTAGAGAAGCTTGAGAAACAATACCAGACGGATATGCTCGACCTTGAAGAGTGGAAGAAGAAGGCGAATGCCGAACGTCAGCAGAAATTGCACGGACTGGAAGCGCAACAGCACACTCTGCGTAGCGAGCTGAAAAAGATAGAAGAGAAGCTGAAGAACCTTAACGGTGAAAAGACTGAAAAGCTTAACAAACTGAAGGGCGAATGGAAAAACCGTCAGCAACAAATGGCTGCGGAGAAAGAGCTGCAGGCTGAGACTATCCGTAAAGAAGAGCAAGAAGAACAGAAGCGTATAGCTGCCGACAAGGACAACTACGAAAGAGAGATGCAGAAAGAGTTGCACTCACAGGGTGCCGACACCGAACGTCTGCAAGAGATAGCGGGACAACTGATGCAAATTAATGAGGAGCTGAAGTTCATCGACAAGAACGCTACGCTTATCATTGAATATCAGAAAGACAAACGCGACTTGATTGACCAGCTGCCCGAGTGGAAGCGCGAGCATGATGCGCTGAAGAAACAGCTCGACGCAGAGAAGGAAAGACTGAGAAAGGAAGTTTCTGCTCTGCAAGAAAAGATTAACGAAACGAACAAAACGCTGAGTGAAGCAGAAAACAAACTTCGCTCGCTAACAGCTAACATGGAGGCGTTCGACAAGATTCCGGCATACGATTGGTACAAACCGCACCAAGACATATTCGGTCCCGAAGCTCATATCACTACCGATGTGGCTATAGAGAAAGACTGCATAGAACTGATTGACGAGTTAGGACGTATGCAGAATCAGTATCTGCAGTTGCAGGGAAGATTGCGTAAGGAAGTCAACTTGTTTACGGGTCACTTTGGCGAAGATAATACATTTAAGTTCAGAACCAAGTTTAATGAAGACTGGGAGTATGTGCGCTTTGCCGAAGAGCTGAACGACTTTGTAGAAGAGAAGAGAATTAAAGAATTCGTGAGCCGAATCAACAACGAGCACTCTGATATATTCAAGCGAATAAGCATGGATACGTCTATGCTTACCGCATCCGAAAGCGACATACACGACTTGATAAGTCGCGTAAACAAAGGGTTCCAGACTTGCAACTTCGTGGGTGTAATACAGTGCATCGAGATGAAGGTAGAAGAAAGCAGCAACCGAGTAATGAATAGTCTGCGAGCTATCCAGAAATATTATACAGAGCACGCTTACGACTTGACTCCCGGCACCAACCTATTCTCGTCAGAAAACGAGCAGTTGGTTAAACAGGAAGCCATCAGTCTGCTTCGCGATTTCATCAAGGAAATACACGCATACCGATACGACACCATCCGTCTGTACGACTCATTCGAACTGCGATTCCGTGTTATTGAAAACAACAACGACACCGGATTTGTGGAGAAGCTGTCGAACGTAGGCTCAGAGGGTACCGATATCCTGGTAAAAGCCATGATAAACATCATGCTGCTTAATGTATTTAAGGAAAGCGCATCGCAAAAGTTCCAAGACTTTAAGTTGCACTGTATGATGGACGAAATAGGAAAGCTGCACCCCAACAACGTGAACGGAATATTGAAGTTTGCCAACGACCGCAATATCATATTGATTAACGGATCGCCCACAGAGTTGAACCGCGATGCCTATAAGCACGTGTATCTGCTCACCAAGGGAGCGCAAAGCAAGACACGCATAGCACGCCTCATCTCCGATAAAGCCCTGTAAACAAGAGGTGATTTTACAGAAACAATATTGATTATTTATGTACTTTGGCGTACATTTGCATTATTCTATTACCGAAACAAACAACTATAAATACTTATGGCATTTCAAGCAACAAAAAGAGAATGGAGCGAACTGTATGCGTTTTTCCGCCTGCTGTCTGACGGACAGGTATATGCCGGAACTCCGCAGGTGAAAAAAGACGAAACAAACCGTCTGCCGGTAGCGATGATTCAGCGCGAAGAGCACGACGGAACGCGCCAATATATAATAGAGGGAGACCAGATTCGCGTAAAAAGCGAAAATGGCGAGAAGCTATTCCCTAGAGAGGACTTCCAGACGGTGGCCGAATTGATTCTGCAGGCCATCAAGAACAGTCGCGAAGACGAGGTTACCTCGCCCGACGGAGTGGAAGAGTTCCTGGACGAGGTAGCTATATTCGACCTCGAAGCTAAGACCGACGACCGCACCGACTTCAGCGTAGCTTTCTACTCTGCCGATGCTCCACTTACCGGACTCGTGGTGCGTTCTCGCCTCAGCCCCATGTTTCCCCTACTCGACGGAGGTCGTTCTGCCAACTTCAAGTTTGAGCAGACAGGCATCAAGTTCGCTAATCCTACGGTCAACAAGATTAACGCCGAAGGAGAAGAAGACGATGTACTGGGCCGAATGCTGATGATAGAACGTCTGGGCGGTGTCTTGAAATATAACGATGTAGCCGATAAGGTATTCCGTAGCAACCTCTCTATGATAGACCTTCACGCCGGACGCTTGTTTGGCGAAATGGTACGCCTTATGTGGTTAGACGGTATTACTAAGGTATCAGAACTTACAGAAGAAATCAAGAAGCTGAATCCGCTTAAGATTAAAGACGAGCTGATAACAAAGCACTGCTTCTATGAATATAAGGTAAAAGAACTCTTGCTGGCACTGATAAACGGTATGCGTCCAGCCAAGCTGTATAACGGTACCGACTCTGCCATTGCAGGTATGCTGTATGTAAACACCGACGGCGAAGTACTATGCTACCAACGCGCATATCGCCAAACACTGGCCGATTTCTTGTATTTCAATACACGCCTCACCAAAGGCTCTACAGAAAAAGACAAATACGGCTATCTGGAACGCGAAAACGGAGTATATTACTTTAAACTCAATTTAAAGATTGAATTGCTAAAGCGATAATTGAAAAAACATCGTTATCTTTGTGAAAGTAATGCTATAAAAAACAGACGACCGAGAAAAATCGATCACAAACAATTTAAATTATGACTAAGAAAATATTATTGTTAGGTTCAGGCGAGTTGGGTAAGGAATTTGTAATAGCTGCCCAGCGTTTAGGACAGTATGTCATTGCGTGCGATTCGTATGCCGGTGCTCCGGCTATGCAGGTAGCAGATGCTTGTGAGGTATTCAGTATGCTCGACGGCGATGCGCTCGACCGCGTGGTAGAGAAATATCATCCGGACATCATCGTTCCTGAAATTGAAGCCATCCGTACAGAACGCTTGTATCATTTGGAAAAAGAAGGCATCCAAGTAGTGCCAAGCGCACGTGCCGTGAACTTTACAATGAACCGTAAGGCTATACGCGACCTCGCAGCTAAAGAACTCGGACTAAAAACAGCGAAGTATTTCTACGCTAAATCATTCGAAGAACTGAAAGAGGCAGCCGAAAAGATTGGCTATCCATGTGTTATCAAACCGTTGATGTCATCATCGGGTAAGGGACAGTCGGTAGCTAAAGGTCCGGAAGATTTGGAATACTCTTGGGCATACGGTTGCGAAGGCAGCCGTGGCGATATAAAAGAACTTATCGTTGAAGAATTCATCAAGTTCGATAGCGAAATAACACTGCTTACCGTTACTCAGAAGAACGGTCCTACATTGTTCTGCCCTCCTATCGGTCACGTACAGAAAGGCGGCGACTACCGTGAAAGCTTCCAGCCTGCACACATCGCTCCAGAACATCTGGCAGAAGCAGAGATGATGGCGGCAAAGGTAACCGAAGCGTTGACTGGTTATGGTATTTGGGGCGTAGAATTCTTCTTGAGCCACGAAAACGGCGTTTACTTCTCAGAACTTTCTCCGCGTCCGCATGATACTGGTATGGTTACATTGGCAAATACTCAGAACCTGAATGAGTTTGAGTTGCATCTGTATGCTATCCTTGGCTTGCCTATTCCGGGCATCACTCAAGAGCATATCGGAGCCAGCGCAGTTATCTTGTCGCCTATCGCAAGCAAAGAAACTCCGCGCTACAGAGGCGAAGAATTGGTTTGCTCTCAGCCTAATACTTATCTGCGTATCTTCGGTAAGCCTTATACTAAGCTCAACCGTCGTATGGGTGTTGTGGTATGCTACGATAAGGTTGACGGTGATTTGGACGCTCTGCGCGAAAAATGTAAATCACTTGCAGCTAAGGTAGAGGTGTACTAAAGACATATCTTTATTACTAATATATTAAAGGCGTAAAGAGGATTCGTTTATCCGGATTCTCTTTACGCCTTTTAATTTTGCACATCACGCATAGCTATGCATACCCTTAAGGAAGTAATTTACACCTACATAAGTCATCAAGACCGAGAGGAAAGCTAACACCATATATATATGGTAATGTATAGGCTTACGCATCCACGGCAACGAAGTTCCGTGAAAAGCAACACCGTATATCATAAAGGTGATGAGTGCCCACACCTCTTTTGAATCCCACGACCAGTAGTTGCCCCATGAAACATTTGCCCATACTGAACCTATAAAGATGCCTACACCAAGGAACAGCGTGGCGGGATACGACATCAGCTTACTGAACAGCATGAGTCGCTCTACCTGTTCTGGTCTATGCCGCAAGCACAACGCAAGTATGCCGTTTAGAAAGATATAAGCATATAGAGCATAAGCTATCATAATAAGCGACACATGGATACTGAGCCAAGGCGATAACAGCACGGGCATCAATGGAGTTATCTGCGGATTGATTTCTCCCAGATAAGCTACCAGCAGCGTAAAGCCCGACAGCAGAAATCCGAAAGGAAGTACAAACAGGAAACGTCGTTGAAGCCAGCACGACAATGCCAACACGCATCCGGCGAGAAAGAGCATCGTTTCATAGCCGTTACCCAATGGCATTCGCCCACCGATATACCAACGCAAGGCGTATCCCATCCAATGAAACAGGCAGGAAGCGAGAAGCAGCCATACGAAACTACATTTTATCACTCTCACCGCATTGCTTACGGGAGCGTCTTCACGCCTCAACCCGAGGTAAAGCAGTCCACCGAACGACAAGATTCCCAATGTAAGGTTTATCATGAAGAGCAACTTAGAGAAAGGAATCTTATTGTATAAAAGTTCAGCCTTTACCGCAGTTTCTGAAAGTGGAGTAACACTGCCATCTTCAGGCAAAGGTTTGATAAGCGTACCCTCACGAAGCATCAGAATAAGCCCAACCTTTTCATCGAGTTCCATAATGGCGTTCTTCAACTTAGAGTCGTTCTTACACACTTCTCCACTCAGCATCGACTGCAACTTATACTTGTCGCCATCGAACAACTCATTCAACGCTATAAACTTGCCACGTGGGTGATTAAGCATCTTACGAAGGTTACCGTTCTTAACATAAATCATAGGCTCGCGTGCCCAGTCTTCTGTATACACCAGCCAAGAAGCAAGTACCTGCTCTGGCGATAGTCCACGATAAGCGTCTTTGCCGGTAAGCTTCAAAACGAAATCACGAGCCAGCGTGTTGAGCGGCACTATGCGGTCTTGGTAAATCACCTGCTTGGTGCATAGAGTGTTCGCCTCTTCAAGCGATATCGCCCTTAGCTCGGCATGGGCAGATACTCCAAATACTAACAGCAGCATAAGCAGAAGTCCTCCTTTGCGTAGCAACGGGTTCTGTAGCAGTCGGCGAAACGACTCACGCTTACTGACAAGCAGTCCGATAGACGCCAAAGCCAACAGTACGTATCCGGTGTAAGCCACACCGATACCCATAGGGTCATAGTTTACACTAAGCCAGCTGCCCGAACCATCATCATCGTACGATGACTGATACAAGCGATAGCCATCTACAGAAAGTACACGGTTCATGGAGATATTGGCAGATACCGAATGTCCGTGCTGCACATACGTCACCGCACTAACATAATCAGACGGAGCTTCCGTGCCAGAATAATACTTGATATTGAAACTATCCAGACGAAGAGCGAAAGGAAGCGAAACCTCATGCTTGTCCGACTCACGGACGAATGTTGTCACTTCAACCCCCTTCTTTAAATGGATATACCCCTTTTCGCCAAACAGAAACGTGAGCATAGCTCCCCCTAAAATAATCAGGAAGGAGCTATGAAGCAACACTACGGGGAGGCGTTTAAGCCAATTGAATCTTGCCATTGCTACCACTACAAAGCAAGCCAATATTCCCCATAAACAACAAAACCACACAGAGTGGTAGATGTATCTTTCAACGAAAGCAGTGCCTCGGGAGTGCTCGATGAATGTGGCAGCCATCAACACCCCCGTCAGTACTACATATATAAGAATTAGAAATTTCTTCATTATCGTAATAAGCTCGCGAATAAAACTTCACTGTTTCTTGTAGAAATCTCTATACTTAACCTAAGTATATAAAAACTAAGCCTAAGAATATATATACTTAACCTAGGTTTATATATTCTTAAGCTAAGTATAGAGTTTTTATGCCAACTGGCATACTTTTTATTCGCAGCTAATCAAACTTATCCATACTATATCATCAAGTGTGTGCTGACATACCCTCATGACAAAGTCTGGATGTTTAGAAATTATTGAATTCAGGATTTATAATCTCTTTAGTTCCCATGCACTCCATTTCTATGAGCCATCCCGGACGGCAAACCGGAGCCGAAACTATTACCTTTGGAGTATCGGGGAAACGGGCGTCGAACATTTCCTTCACCACGGCATAGTCGGCAGTATCACGCAGATATACTATCATCTGACCGATGTCGTCGAAATCCATTTCCGCTTCGCTCAGCAATGCCTCAACATTCTCCCACATGCGCTGAGTCTGCTTACGTATATCGCCCGGATAGAGCACATTACCCTTATTGTCGATGCTGGCAGTACCCGAGATGAATACCTGACGACGGTCGCCATAGTCTACGTAAGTGCCGCGCTCAAAACTTACACCATATTCGTATGTAGGGTTAAGATGAGTAGGTGCATAAAGAAAGTGCATCTGCTCAGGCTTAATTCCTACCACGGCATAAGTATCAAGTTGCACCAATACCGATGGGTCGGCGTTGCGTCCACCTATTCCGGTACTAGATATATAATGCGTCTTTTCGGTAAGGTTCTGAGTCATGAATACCTCATTGCGAGCCTTCACCACTCCGGCATAATTTACATCTACGTTCTGCACGAAGAACCAAGTACGGATGCAGTTGGTAGCAAGATGTCCGCCGCTTTCTATCAGCTGCATGATGTAATCCTTCAGCAGAAGTCGGGTTTGGTATTCGGATGTCTGCGCATGATTATATGCGCTGCCTCCCCACAGATGACGATAGCCGTTATGACTCGCCTCGAATAGTCCGCTACTCAGCGTGGCAGGATCCATCTCTGTCTGCAGATACACCCACAAGGCAATCTTGGTTCCGTTAAGCGGAGCCTGCTGTATAACCGAGCATCCGCAGGTAGAGCTTTCGGGCACTGCGGCAAGCAGTGTGTCTACCTGATTAGCGGCATCGCTCAGAAAATAGCGTTTGAATACAGCTATGCCGCCTTTCAACTCCTCCTCAAGCAGGTTATAATAAGTATTCAGCACAGCGTCTTGCTGCTCTTGGTAAGTCTGTTCCGGACGGGTAGCATGAACCATGACGTGGTATTCGGTCACTCCACCCTCTACTTCAAATTTAGAAATCTCAACGAAAGAGTTTTCCAATTGTTTCGTTATTCTTTGTTGTTTGTTGCTCATAAAATCTTATAGTTTTAGTATCTATTCCTTCGCTCCGTTGCTTATCCAACTTCTTATCAAAGCTACCAGCGAGGAACTTTTTCGTGCATCAAGAATGTCTACATGATCGTGCCCCAAGTGTCCGTTCTCGCTAAGTATAAGCGGAAGAAAACTACTTGTGGCATTGTTCGGCTTAACCAGCAGATAATCGGGGTTCGACTTAGAGGCTACATTAACCAAACAGCCGTAGCTCTTACCCGAGGTAAGGAACAATCCGCGCGGAGCACTGCCCTGCGAGCCGTGACACGAAATGCATTTATCATTGAAGATGTAGGTTTGTATGGTGTTGTACATAGCTACATTCACCTGTCCGGCATCCATCTTTATGACATTGTTCTCGGTCTGAAAATCGTTTTTGTCGATTTCCTTATACGCCACTACGCTCTTTCTTGAAGCCTTATCCATAATGCACAACTGCACTTTCTCTATATCATCTGTAATGCCCGACATATCGAGCGATAAATCGCCGTCGGCATTTATAACCTTATAAATGCTAACCGCATCGTCTGATGTAAGTCCCGCCAAAGCCAACTCATAGCCACTTGGCCATGTGCTTATACCTTCTACAGAAGCCGTCAGGTTTACTGTGAGACCATCTTGAGGGATAACGAGCTCTTTCTCGTATATGCGTCCTTCATCGCACGAAGCGAGAAGCGCCCCAAGAAATAAGCAGACTGAAAGACTTGTTTTCATTTTCTTCATAACAAGACTGTTTGAAAAATACATGAATTAGAATGCGTATTGCAACTGAACGGTAGCAGAGTGGGTAGCCAATCCGAGATTGTCGTTGTCACGATCTAGCTGGTTAGCGTGTCCGGTACGTCCGGTGTACTGATACATAGCCTGCAACTTGAGGTTACATCCCTTGAAGAAATAGTTCACACCTACAGCCGGCATGTTAAGCAATCCGTCTTTAGTGGTGCTGTTACGATTCATGATGTCATAACGTGCAGCCAACTGTACGCGAGGTGCTACAAAATAACCACCCTGAATGTATCCGCCTACATAGTTATAGTGTTCGTTTATCTTCTGACGCTTGGTGAAACCTACGTTCATCCAGTAAGCCTCGGCAGCGAAATACCATTTATGATACAAGAGTGCCCATTCAAAACCTACACGGGTATCGTTGGTACTTTCGTTCTCGCTCTCTACATTGATAGAACCAGATACACCAATCAACATCTTCTTTTCATCAAGACGATTAGGATTTCCTTGAGTAGAAGGCATCACACCGTAAGGCATGTATGTAAAGCGTCCGGCATAAAGCAGTGAGGGGATGTGCCAATCGTCGCTCATGGTTTTAGACGCTGTGTTTACAGCAGCTCCGGTTCCGTTGAACAAACCTATTTCGTAACCGAATTTATCTTTCACCAATCCGTGAAGTTCTACACCCAAATCGAAACCTGTACCGATGTTAGGCGTAACGGCGTTAAGCGTATAAGGCATAATGACTGCCGTGGTAAGCGATGTAGGCAACTGCGGAAACAATGTCTCGCCAAGTGTAGTGAGGTAAGCATGAGAGAAAGGAGTTTTAAACTTACCCACACGCAGCTGAGCTGCTTCTTTAAACTTAACGTCGAACCACGCCTGCTGCAACAGCTGACCTCCACTCTTTGCTGCATTGATTGAAAGGTTGAAAGAAACCTTATCGAAAGCTTTTCCGGTGAATCCGAGTACGGCATACGGAATTCCGAAGCCAGAGTTGGCGATATTGTCTTGATTATAAGCTTTATCGAGGCCCTCGTCATCATACCAGTTAAAGTTGCCGCTGGTCTGCACCAACATATACGGTTTGAATACGAAATCGCCCTTCTTGCTCTGGATAGTAAAACCTTCGCGTCCGGCTAATGACACTACCCCATTTTCACTGTCTTCTTCGTGCTGGGCCATCATGCCAAGAGGTAAAGTGGCAAGTGCGGCCAATGCTATAATTTTTTTCATGCTGTTCTGTAGTTATAACGATTGTAAAAACTTGATTAATGCGTCACGGCCTTTCTTGCTCATATTCTTGAAGATGTTCTTCGACGCTTCGCCTTCGCCTCCGTGCCACATAATGGCCTCAACAAAGTTGCGGGCACGTCCGTCGTGCAAGAAGTATGTATGTCCGTTGACTTTCTCCTGCAGTCCTACACCCCAAAGCGGAGTGGTACGCCACTCGTTTCCACGGGCCAAGCCGCTTACGTAGTCGTCGTTCAGACCTCTTCCCATAATCTCTGAACCCATGTCGTGAAGCAAGAAATCAGAATAAGGATGGATAGTCTGTCCGCCAAGCCAAGGAATATGAGTACCGTTAAGCAATGTAGATCCGCGCTGCTTAGTGTGAAGCGTGGTGACGTGGCAAAGATGACATTTGGCTTTATAGAAATTCTGCTCGCCTATAGAAACCAACTCTCTTTCTTTAATAGTCTTGTTTCCATATTTCACATCCTTTCCGGTGCTGCCAAGTCTACGGGCAGGCACACCCAAGCATTGCAGATAAAGGTCTACATTCTCCATGTCTTCGGTCGATACATCAAGCTTATCGTACGAAAGCCCCATCATGCTTCCTCCCTGCATCTGGCTCTGACCTTCGCATATTTCTTCTGGGTAACGACTATTCGTAGCTCCCATATCGCTTGAGAATCCAAGTTCTACCGTCAAGTCCTGGTGCTGAGCTTTATTTCCTGAGATACCTAATCCCAGTACTCCTCTTTCAGTAATGTAATTGCATCGTCCGCTGATGCCATACTCAGGATAGTTGCTCTTGGCTGCTAATGCCTCAATCTCTGTAGGATCGAGCGACATGAGTTGCCCCATACCTACATGACGCAATGGTATGCGCACTGAGATGTTAAGGTCTTCGGGCTTCACCGCCTCTGCTGTCGGTTCGCCGTAATTCTTAGTACCATCGGTATACCACTCGGTAACCTGATAATGCGGTAATGCAAGTTCGTACTTCTCTGGGGTGGTCACGCCGTCTTCGCGGTCTTCGGCAGTCAACGGAAACTCGCCCGATTCATAGCTCCATGTTACTTTAAGCTTACCTTCGGGCTTTACGCCTTCAATACTTTGGTCGTGTAGCACACGTCCGTAATCGGGAAAGAACGAACCGTTCTTACGGGTGATATAAACCAACATAGACGAAAATCCTGTAGTACCCGATCCGCCTTCCCATGTGCTAGGCTTGGTACGTCCAGAGTTACGATGACAACTACCGCACGAATAGCCGGCATAAACCGGACCTAATCCTGTGTCGCTTGTCAGGTTGACATCGCTGTATATCTTATCGCCTTTATCGAAACGTTTGGCGTAAGTTCCGCTCAGCCAGTCGGAACCAGTATCATAAGCGAAGGTAGATTTGGTGAAGACAGTAGCAGTACCAGCCGACAGTGCGTATCCGCCGGGGATGCTTATGTCTTGCACGTCAATCCCGTCATCGCTTTCGCACGAAGCGAGTATGGCTGCAGCGCATATTAAAGATATATATTTCATGTTTGAACAAATCATCATTCTCTTTTCTTAAGGATTGTTTTATTTACGGCACGAATATTACGTCTATACATGCCTAAAAGTAAGCCGGAGTTCTTCCAGCTTACTTTTATATATTTACCTTAAAAGCTCTCGTTCGATTTAGAAATCGAATGATTTGAAGCGTGCGGCAAAACTGTCACCACCTTTGTAAGATACAGTCCAATAGTCGTAAAGACTAGAAGCATCTTTCTTCAGCAAATAAGCAACTTGTTTCATGTAGTTACCCCAGCTCTTAGCGTTAGTGCTGTTGTAAACCAAGTATTCGTCGCCTTCGCCCTGAGCCTTATCGTTGAGAGTACGAGCCTTACCGTTGTAGAATGTAAGGAACTCAAGTGTATGGAAACCACGCACACCCTGTTTTGCTTCAATTTCTTTGTCGGTGTTATCGTCTGTCCAGTCAAGGTTGTCAAAGTTGCCAGAGTTCAAAATGTTAGCGATAGCTCCTGCATCAAGAGGCCAAGAGTCCATGTTAGGATCCAAGCCCTGATCGTCTACAGGACCGAAAAGGAATGCTTCGCTAGTTTCCCATGGTGCACGTGCTATCAACCACTGATCAGATACGGCCTTCAAGTTTTCATTTGTAGGATTTGCCTGGAATGTAGAAACCAAATCATAGAGCTTAGAGTTCTGTTCTTTCAGACTTCTGTAAGTAGGCAATATCACATTATCAACGTAATTGTTTACGATAGGAGCAAGCACTTCGTCCTGGTTAACGGCTGCTGTACCTTCCATGTATGTTTTAAGTTCGCCCAAAATATCTTCCAGATCAGCGCAACGAGTCTGAGCTGTTTTAGCTTCTGTGCAGTTAATATGATCGCGGAATGGGTTAGGAATATTCAAGATAGCTTTTGCAGCGGCGTCGATAGC
>ENA-UEYI01000776-UEYI01000776.1-human-gut-metagenome-genome-assembly--contig:-NODE-776-length-30479-cov-37.091047_pt1 | contig 30479 bp, 44 predicted proteins | sample MGYA00242900_ERZ507916 | MGnify/ENA primary metagenome ERZ507916 (study PRJEB26167, sample SAMN06115521) | human gut metagenome | host: Homo sapiens | place: China:Chongqing | collected 2015-09-02...
CGTTGCTGTTCTGTCCAAGTATCTCTTCAAGTACAACATAACGAATGGCGTCTATTGCGTGGTTGTACGCATCAATGGGTTCATTTAGCCATTTACCTTCTTTGTTTTGTCTGTAGGTATAATTCCTGAACTCTTTTAAAACGTTTACACTTCGTTTCGTTACCTTCATTTTAAGTTCTTGCATCTTGTTAATACCAGCCATGATTGAGCCAGAAAATTTGCGTACAGGATGTATATCAATACCAGCGTTGGATATTTCATCAATTAGACGTGGATCTGCAGACTCGGATATAACCTTTACATCTTCGTGGCACGTTCGATTTGCATTTTTGTGCGTGTTGATAATATCTTCCGCGAGCATTTTTGTTTGGTAACAGATTTCATCAATCCATAATGTATCTCCGTCTATATAGACATCAACAATCGCTGTCGGGTCGTTTGTATAACCGAAGTCCATACCTCTTCGGTGGTGCTTCTTATGCCACCTCGGAATATCCTCAACTTCTTCTACATTTTCGAAAATCAACCCTTCAACCATTGCTTGCAGACCAAGGCCGTAGATGCGCCATAAGGACGGATTTTTTTCTTTAAGACTTTCTATCTCGGCAATAACTTTAGGCTCTAAAAATGGATTGTCCTTATAAGTTGTAATGAAGTGATACGTATTAGGTTCTTTATTTAGCGTACAAAGCCAGTGGTCGTCCGTGAATGAAGGATTATAGTCAATAATAGAAAACTCCGTTGTACGCATTTGCAATTGCTGCCATTCGATGTATTTTAACTCGTTGCCTTCATTTACGTACAATATTTTACGTTTACGACCGCGTAATTTTTGCTCGTTATCGCAAGAGAAAAACTCAACAAAAGAACCATTTGGAAACGTGCAAACCAATTCTGACTTATTAAAAGTACAGAAGTCCCAAATTTTGAGCCGTTGCATCACTTCTTTAAAGTCACGAAGAACAGAACCTTTTAAGGCAGGTAATGTGGCACGAACAATAGATGTTGATGTATTCGGGTTATTCCAACAATATTGACAAAGCCAAACCACGGTGTTATATGTCTTAGAACTTCGGCTACTGCCTTGCTCGCTAACGGTTGTATAACCTCGTGCTTTAGCTTGCTCAATTTCTGCAAAGATGCGAGTTGTTTGTAACCTTTTACCTTTCTTCATCTTCATCATCTTTAATCACTTGTTCTCGGCTATCAATAACCTCAATAACAAGTGGTTCGTGCGTTACTTCTTTGCCATTTGTTGTTACATCAACTTTTTGTCCGTCAATGAAGCGATGTATCATTTCGATTGCGCGTAATTTTGTCTTTTCATCAACAGAACTGCTGAGTGCAAGGTTCATTAACTGCAAATTAATCAACGCGCCATTTGTAGCTTCTTCTGATGATATTCCAACCTTTTTAAGAGCGTTTACAATCGTTGCATTTGCCTTGTCTATTGGTTGGTCTATCATCATACGAAGTATTTCAGACATAGCACGCTTTTCTCTGCGTGATTTCCCTGAATTGCGGCCACCCTTTCTGCTGAGTTCCCTCTGCACTTCGGGCGGCTGCTTGTTCATCGGGATAAGATTTTGTTCGCCTTTATTTCGCATATCTATTTCTTTTTAGCCATAAATTACCTTATTTTCCAAAATGCCAATATTCGGAACGTCCTCGACCTTTAATGTTTTCAATACGTTCAATGTAATAACTATCTTTTTCGTACACACCAGCTTTTTTGTCGTTCTTTTCAGCTTCTTTTATAGCCGTTTTAACCGCGTCAAGATTTTTGTAACCATCAGACTGATTTCCCGTTATTTTGTCTGTAAATACGTATTGAATTTCAGTTGCTGATGAAGATGGTTGTGTAGGACCTTTTATTGGTTCTGTAAAACCTGGACCAGTACGATGCTCTGACGAGCGTCTTTTATTTCGTGTACCTCCGCTATTTTTTACCATGTCTACTTCTTTTTACGCTCTTTTAGTATTTTCTGATAAACTGGAATGTTGTCATGCATTACCTTTAAGTTTGCAACTCTGTTGATTTCAGATTTAAAACCTTCAGCCCATCCAGTGTTCCATCGTTTACCTTGTTTGTCAGCATCAATTGCTTGTTGAACAACTTCTTCCAATAATCCTTCTCGATAACGCGAACCAGTGCGTATCAATTGCTTCAATCTTTTATCCTCAAACTTGCGAATATCGTTTTCTGTTTGATTGGAATGCATCGCTTCTTTCGCATAATCCCTTATTATTTTTTCTGCGTGCATATTTGTAGGAGCATTTGATGATTGCGCCTTTACTGAATTATTCGTTGCCCTTGCACTCATTGTACTTCTTGTACTTCTTGTTCCTCCGCTATTCTTCATATTCAATTTGTTTTCTATTGTCAATAACTTGTTTGTCAAGCAAATCTTTCAGCGTTGGGATAGCCTTTCCCATATCCCATTTTTCCTTGAACAAGGCAGTATTCTGTGCCATTCGCTGAATAGACTTGTATTTGTTCTTTATAATGATGATAGGTGTAACGTATACCGCGCCATGCTCTTTGCACCATTGCTTGATAACTTCGCCACCGCCATACACAACGAATGTAAGATTATTACCATCAGCAATGCGCTTAGCTATTTCGTATTCAAAGTTTAGACCATTCAATCTATCCTCATAACCACGTGTACAGAATGCGCTCCAACCTTTCGGAACTCCAAGCAAATTGAATGCGCAGAACTTGTTAGCGACATTCAGGTCAACGAACACGCGAATACCTTGCTCCTGCATCTGCCTTGCAACGAGTCGTTTCTTATAGATTGCTTGCATTCCGAACGCAATCGGTGTTTCATTGAATAGCGAGAAGTTGGGTTCTACTATCTGCGCTGGATTGTGCTGCAATATTTTCTCTGGGTGTTCGTAAACCGCGTTAAAACGATAATCGTCTGTATAGAAATGCAGCGTTCCTGTGCCATTCATTTTGTACGTTCGCTTTTGTTCACCGAAACAGACAAACGGAATTTCGCACGTTGATGCAGCCATATCTAAGCGCAAAGAAGGCACTTCAAAATCGTTGTCTGTTGGGAATAGGCTATCGGGGATATATTGAATTTCATTTGTCATTGTTTGTGCGTTTCGTGGTTTGTTTGTACTTTTGAGATGTAAAACCAATGTGGGGGCAACGAGAATGCCTTCGTTCCCACAGATAAGGTTTTTCGGTGCGGATGGGCATTCAGACCGCATCTTTTTTATTGTTTATTTCCTATGTATTCAAAACTTGCTGTAATTCTGTTGCTTGAAGTTTTATTAAAGACGCTACTTTTACCTTGCTTGCTTTTCCTTTTCGGCATTTCTTTCAACACCCATTTTGCATCTTTACATCTTGCATGTATCAATGCAGGGTTAGAAGTTGTAGAAACATATCTTTTTCCATGCTTGATGAAATATTCAGCAACCCAATTTGAAAATTTGTGTCCTATACCAACACCTTGAAAATCGGGTAATACAACAGTTCGATGTTCTCTGTACACATTCTTAATTTTAGGGTGAGGAAAAGGTAATGCCGCGCAAAATCCGCATATGTTATCATTAGCAAAGCAAATAAATACTTTTGCAGCAATATTAAAGCTGTCGCTCAGATAATGATATTTGCTAAACATTTTCCAATATTTCCGCTTGTCTTGTGCTGTTTGTATTTCGTATATTGATAAAGTGATGTTTGGTCTTTTTTTTTTGAAGGCAAACTAAATGTCATATCATTCGTGTTGAATATCCAATCTGGTTGTAACCATTCAATCACATCAAAATGGCAAGTAACCGCAATAAATTGCTTTTTATTGTCTGATTGTCTGATAGCTTTCTGCATAGCTAATGAGCCTATCTTTGCGACATTTCGGTCAACGACAGACGTAAATTCATCGAAAACGAATAATTCTTTTTCCGACAAAATAGCTCTTGCTAAATCACATCTCATTTTTTCCCCATTACTCAAAACTGCATAAGGTTTAAGCCATGAAGGAGGTGAAGAAAAGCCAACACTATTCAATGTTTTACATACATCTTGCATTTTTGCTTCCCTTGGGAAATCATCAAGGAAACATTCTTTATCGTAGGCAAAATGCTCGATATAAGCATCTGGGAAAAGAGACTTTGCAATCGTTGTCTTTCCTGTTCCACTGTTACCAACAATCAATCCAATCTGCCAATTTTGCGGAAAATCAATACTACCCTTAAAATGTTCTTTGATTTTTTCGATACTTAAATCGTAAGTACCTCTTACGTACTCGCACCTAAAGCTTTTTGGTGGATTAACCTCTTTTATAATGTCAAAATTCGACATGATAGTCCTCTTTCTGTTAATTCATTGTATATCTTTTCTTGTTCTTCTTCATTATCGAACGATATTTCTATTTTGTATTGAGGAGTGAGTTCTGAACTAAAATCTTCAATTTCATCATTTTTCCCTTCATCTTCGTTATCTGTCATGTCTTCGTTATCTGTAAGAAAATCGCATTCCAATCCGAAATCCTCAAGTTCGGTTACGTCCCACTCATTGCCGAGCAAGTCCCAATCGTTTTGTCCGAATGCAATGTTATCTTTTTGAATATAGGCGCGAAGTTTCTTTGCGTCTGTTTCGGCTGGCAGCACCTTAACAGGCGCATCTTTGTAGCCAAGTTCTTTCATGGCTCGGTAACGCATATTGCCAAGGATAACGACAAGTTCTCCGTTGTTGTCATAAGCAACGAGTTCACGAAGATTTAGCATTTCAGGGTCATCTTCTATTGACTTTTTAAGTGCCGCAAAACGCTCATCTTTGATGAAGCGAGGGTTCTTTGGCACGTCTTTGATTTGTCCAGTATTGAGATGTAATTTTGATAATGGTATCTGCTTTGTTTCCATATTTAGTAGTTTTGGATTACTGCAATATTAGAAAATCTGCTGACAAGTTTTTATCTCGCCAGCGGATTATCCAAACATTACACCTCTTTTATTGCAATTTTGTATAAATAGAGCATTAATTTTCGTTTTATTATGTAGGCAGCATGTCTACTTGTTATCGCACTTTTTGTGTCTTCAACGACTTGTTTTCCGTCTTGTTCATACATAAAATCTGCAATATACGTACATGCACGTTCTTTAAGTTCTCCGTCCACGTATTGTGAAGGTAACAATCTAAACGTTACTTGCCTTTTCAGATTTTTGATTTTACCGCACTTTACAAGCGAAAGCAAGTAAATGTATCGTTTAAACTCTTTTACGCTGTCAAATCGCCCGAAAACGTTGTTTACAACCTTGTTTTTGTATTTTGTGCGGCCTTGCTTCGTCCTTGGTTCGCTGCTCATATAGCTCATTTTACACCCATACTACCTATCCTGTTAGCATTTCTCTCGCTGCCTGATAGCTTCTCTGCCTCCACATATCCACAAATAAAACACTCAAGGCAAGCCTTTGCCATCAGTGGCGTGCAAGTGCGCTGCTCGCCACACTCGTCACAGCGTGTTCGGCCTGCAGCCTCACGCGTCTTCTGTTGCGGTGTTCTTTGCATCAGCTAATTTCTTGTAATGTTCGATAATGTGTCCAAATTCTCTGTAAGCCTCGCTGCGGCCCTTGTAGAAACCATGTTCTTTGCCAGCAATGTAAGCCATGTACGCACCATAAACGAACCCCACAGCAGTAGAAATTATCGTTATCATGCCTTGTCCTCCTCTTCTTTGTCCTTACCAAAAAGCTTGTATGCGAGCTTCATCTCATCATCAAGGTAAGCTTTCTCCTCCTCCTTGCTCATGAGTCCATGCACATAATTCATGTCTCTTTTGAACATCTTTATTCGGTCAGGCACAGAGGCCACTCCCTTGTATTTATCTAAGCCGCACAGAGCGCGTTCGCACAATTCAGCAAGTGCCGAATAGCACTGCTCAAAATCCGTATGGTCAGAGTTTTGTATGGCATTGTCCAATATTTCATACCATTCTTTTAATCCCTCAACAAAAAGTTTCGTCATGATTTATTCGTTTGAACTGGTTATAACTAATTTTACATCTGTCATATCGTTTTGTTTTTAATCATTATCGGGCAGTCGCGCCCGTTCGGCCTTGTGAAATAGCAACCCTTGTGAATGTTGCTTTTATCATGTTCTGTATGCGACAGTGCAAAGCGCAAACAAGCCTTGCGCTCCTTGCAGCTTTGCCCGTCACATGATTTAATCTTGCCCATGTCCGTCAAGCTCTTTTATCAGTTCTTTGTAGCTCTTGGTGGTGCCTATCAAGCGTTCGGTAATTTTGGAGAGTGGTAGTTTGAAGTCCCACAGAATGTCTCCACTACAACAATTACTACTATCATAGAATGTTACTTGTTGCTTGTTAGCAGCACAAACTCTTACTTTCTAATGGTCATAAATTGATTCTCTCACCAAACAAGGTTGCCACTTTTGCGGCACAAAGTTGGAGTAGTCCTTGTAGTAGGTTGGCACTTCGAGGTGAAGGTCATAGTCTGTTTCTTCATTAAGAAGAATCATACCATCATCTCTAACCGCGAACACACCTTCACTTCCGTCTTTATTCGTCACAAGCGCAACTATGTTTTTGGGCGGGTCAAAAATATCTTCATTTTCCTTTCTGTCAAAGCAAATAATTCTTGCTTGGCGTCCGTCTCGCGTAACGATGTGCCCTTTAACCTCCACGTTCGTTATTTTCTTTGCAAGTTCAAGGTTGAAGGGTACTCTCTTAAATGTTGTTCGTGTCATTCTTCTGGTTTTTTTGTTGTTCCAAGTAAGTGTTCGTTACCCTCATAGGGAATACACTGCCTCCACCATGAGCTAATGCAAACAAAAACGCCCTCCTTATCACCTAAGTGACAAAAAAAGTCACACCCCCATTTTCTATCATCTCTATCTCGCACAAGCACTTTGTCGAATGGCTTGAACTGAGGTTTGGTTTCTTTGTCACTCACTCCAAACTTGCTCCAATCGCGTTGGTTTTTAGATGGGACCAAGACACATTCTCCATTAGGGAAGTTTGCAAAAACTAAACCATCTTTTGTATAATATTTAAGGCCTCCATCATCCGAAACTACTTCAATAGGATATTTTCCAATACTAATTATATTCTCTAAAGTAACTTCACCATGAACTAAAGAATACAGCTTAGTACCTTTAGGGCATTTCTTTAAAATTTCTGCTATGTTCATTGTTTCTTGTTTTTATTGTAAAACCTTAGCCATTTATGTTTTCTAATCCAATTCATAAGCCACCGCTTTTGCTTTTCGGTAGCAGGATAGCAACTTGTTATGAATCCGTAATGAAAAGTGTACGGATCATATTGTAGTAGTCCACGAGCATTGTCTGCATAGGCCTCATAATAAACTTCTCCTCTTGCGCCAATGTGATGAATTTTGACGAGCGTGTCATCTGACGCATGAACAATGTCTCCACGATTTACCATGTTGGCTTCAAGATTAAAACGGAACTGCCTACGAAGAAAAGCATCTTGCTTAATATATGCTTCCATTTCTTCTTTAGTGTGCTCGCCTTCCCAAAGGAAATCAGTGTGACAACCACCGCGTGTATCATCCACCGACCAAGTAACTGCATACACAGACCACTCTGAGCAGAATAATAAACCTTGGCTATAAGTGCCATATTTCTCTATCCAATTAAGCATAGCACCATCGAAACGCGCCCAATCGTCACTTTTTACATCAGGCAAATCTGAATTGATAGGAATAGCATAATGCCCAGCACAACCATTCGTTCCGAAATAGAACATTCGTTGTTTCTTTTCCATATTGTTTTGAGGTTAGTCTTTTACTTAAATCCGTAGTACTGGAAGAATAAATCTTCAAACTGATGGGCTGCATATTGAGCAGCTTTCTTACTCTTAAAGCATAAAAATAGACCACAATCCGTAGCCATATTCGCACCACGAAGATGTACACTCACACAGTGTACATTAGAAGTACCTGTATAATATGCAGAAACATCAGAGAAAAGATACTTAACACCAGTTCTACGTTTTTTATCAATCAACTGTTCCGTTCTTTTCTTTGAGTAGATCACCCAATAAGGATAATAGCTCCAACCTTCTTCATCACACAATTTGCCGTTGTTAATAGCCTTTTGGATAATCATTAACTTATAAAACGCATTTGCTTGCAAGAATGCTTCTGTATCGCCTAACGAATCTACAAGCAGAGATTCTGCACTAATTCCTAACCGCTTGCAAGCGTCTTCAAAGGTTTTGATTTCGTGAAAGTCAAATACTTTGTTATCCATTGTTGTTCGTTTTTTTAATTATTGTAAAACCTCTTTCTTCTAATTCTTCTATGAGGTAAGAATCATCAAGATTGCTGATAAATCTCTGTTGTTGCTCTTCAGTGCATTCTTCAAATATATTTTCAAGCACTTTTGATTGTTGGTATTCTGAAACAGACTGAATAATGTCGGTATCTTCAATATATGATGTGATTTCTACTTCCATTTTGTTAGTTTATTTGTTTAACTCGTCAGCAAGGATGCTCTCCACGTATTTAACCACGCGTTCGTATTCTCTTCCGCTTTCTTCGCTATCAGCATAAGCTTTCTTTATTAGCTCTTCACCATTGCCATAAAAGCAGCCTACCTTCCACATCTTATTACTACGTGTCCACGTGAAATATCGTCCACTGCTCCACCAATTTTTGAATACAATGTAATCGCTATTTTTATAGACCTTAGCATCTCCACGGACCTCAGCTTTGCCATAGACATCAGCATCTCCACAGACAAAAGCATTGTCATAAACCTCAGCATCACCACCGACCTTAGCGTTGCCACCGACCTTAGCGTTGCCATAGACCTTAGCATTGTCATAGACCTCAGCATCGCCATAGACCTCAGCATTGTCATAGACCACAGCATTGTCATAGACCTTAGCATCGCAAAAGACAGAAGCATTGCCACAGACTTTAGCATCGCCATAGACCTTAGCATAGCCACAGACAAAAGCATTGTCATAGACCTCAGCATCGCCATAGACCTCAGCATTGTCATAGACCACAGCATTACCATAGACCTTAGCATTGCCATAAACCCAAGCGTTACCAAGTTGTGAGAGATTATTCTCGGATTGCACGAACCCTCCTTTATCGCCAGTCTTCACATCAGAAAAATCCATTAAAGCTTCAATTCGATAAAGTGTAAATCCGAAGTGTACAATCGTTTCATTCGTTAATTTGTACTTTTTCATTTTGATAAATGATTTCTTTTGTAGTTATTAATTTGCTGAATGTCGCTCTCTGTGAGTATTGAGCTATCGTAAGCATCAATCTCGTAAAGGTGCGCTGCAACGGTACGCGAAACATTAGCTTACCGTCACATTTGCGCTTTGTCCATACACTAACTTTGCTTGATATTGTAGTCATGTTCTGCAATCATCTTTTCAAGTTGTTCTCTGTTATGCTCGGTAATGGCTTCGTATCTTCGGCCATCGTCATAGCCCTCTGCACGGCCCTTCGCGTAACCTTCACGATAGCCTTCCTTGTGGTCGCGCTCACGGCCTATTGTGTAGCCTTCTTTCCAACGCGATTGGCGAAGGCGCGCCACTTCATCGGCCATTGCCTCTTCGGCTCGGTAGCGGCCGAGCTTATACGTGAACCGTAGCACGACATATAGGGTCGTGGAGTAAAAAAGGGCGTAAAAAAGAATTATCAGTACGTCTTTTAACATGGGTATTATCGTTTATTGTTCTTTTTGCAGTTCGTCTAAGAGGTTCTCTGCGCAAGCCTTCGCCCACTATAATTCCTCATCGTTCGTATTACTTGCTGAGAACTTTTTAATTGTCATCCAGCCAAACCATGCTTTGCCTTGTACTGCATAGATATCCGTGAATAAACCTTCGTATTCTTTAATTCTAAATTCATCAAAGTCGTTCATTGTTGGTTTTATAGTAGTTATAACTTATTGTGTGAAAGTTTCTCATAAATGTGAATTTCTGATTTCATGCGCTTTAAGAAGTTGCGCACCATTTGTTGCCGTTCGTCCTTGTCTCCTACGCGGTCAACCATGAGCAGTAAAACATCTGCAAAGAAGTCGCTATCTTCGCAAGCGGTTTCCACATTTGGCACGTTATACATTTGTTGCGAGACTTCTTGCCATGCTCTACGCGCTAAACGTGTCTGCTCTACAGCTCGTTTCCACTTCTGCTTTTCTTCGCGTTTAAAGTCCATGCCTAAACTTCTGACACGGCTATAAGCGTCTAACAAAAATGTGTCTGTTACATCAGCCATGAGGAACGCAACATTGGTAAGAATGCGCAACTCATTAGGGATCTGATTAGTGGGTGCTAATTGCTCTTTCATAGTTTGTAAAGTCTTTTACTTATTACCTGTAGAACCCAATTCGCCTTTATCCCTTTCTGAAATATCGAAATCGTTAATTACTTCAAAGTATTCTACTTCGGGTATCGGCATAATAACGGCTTGTGCTATGCGTTCGCCAACGTGATATTCGCAATTCAAACCTTTCATTACAACGTGTACTTCTCCATGATAACCGCTATCAATCACGCCCACGCAATTTGCTTGTAATGCTCCATTTTTAAAGCATGATGAGCGCGGATAAATAAACATTGCAAAACCTCGTGGAATATCGAAGGCAAGGCCAGTGCCGTAAATGGTTGCACTGTGTGCGCGGTCAAGCGTTTTGCTTGTTGCATAAAGGTCGAAGCCAGCATCTTGTACGTGTTGTTGTTCTGGTAGCTTTGCTTCGGGAATAAGTTTTTTAGTTGGGATTATCATTTTATGAGAATAAATTAGGGTGAATAACTTTAGGAACTTTTTCTTTTGTTTCTAATTTTTAGAAAGTTTCTATTTTCGCACTCTTGTAGGAGTGGTAAATATTCTGTTAAGATTGCAGTTGGTGTTTCGCCACCTACATTAACGTACTCGGAATTGATGCCGAAACGATTGCAAATTTTGTAACGCGTGGCTCGGTTGCATCTCCAAAAGATTGTAACTTTCGTATATTTCATCTGAAGGGGTGAAAAGTGAAACCTACCTTGCGTGCCTTGTTTTCAACTTCAAGATTTCTTCTCGTGTCATCTGTGTAATAGAACACAAGAGAAATTTTTGCAGTTTCGGGTATATAATGCCTTCGCTTCATTGCTGTACGATACCATTTTCGTTTTGCGCTATAAGGCTCACGGAATCGAATCCTTGTTCTTTGGCTATCACCATTTAACAATCTTATGTATTCCATTCGTCTTGTTCTTCTAACCTTTTCTTGTATTGTCTGCATCATTTCCTGCCACTTTTTCGTCTTATGGAATTTTCTGCCGCCAGCGAGGAATTTTTCAAAATCACGTTGTGATACGCATTTTGCAGCGTGTCGGCAACATTGACTGATATATGTAGCATCTTTCTTTATTCCTAATGTCTGTGCAAATTTTACTACCGCTCTCTTTGAGCAACCTAAATTCTGAGCTATTGTATCGTTATCTGTTATTGGGAAATACTTCCTGAAATACGCTTCGCCCTGTTGGGTTAAGACAAATCTTTTGTATGGGTTGTCATCAGTTATGTAGAGTTTGTTGAATTTATTCATTTTTCTGCTTAAAAATGTACCCTAACTTCGTATAGGTTTTTTCTGTTTTTGTCGAACGTTTTGTTTCGTTGTTGTAGTAGATTATATTGCTATTACAATCAGTTTCGTACCCTTTAAGGCGCAAATAATAAAGCCTACGCGCTTTTTGCCTACATTCGCGAGGAGACATCAATGTGAGAATTTTTCTCGTTTTACGTGGCAAGTTATACTTGATTCTCAATTTCTCTAATCTCACCATATTGCGAATGCTTTGCTTCATGCGTTCCTTTGCCGTTTCTGTATGCAAGTGTTTCGCATTTCGCTTACCTTGTTGGCTCTTGATATGCATAAGTAAATCTTCGTTTTTTTTTAATTTTAGTTTTGCCGCTTTATTGCGTATCGCGTAAGCTGGCATTTCAAGCAAAATGACAAGTTCTTCCATTGTGCATTCTGGATAGCATCTTATCAATGCTTGTTCTTGTTCTTTTGTCCAATTCATTTTTTGCGTTTTAAGCGTTCTTTTATGTTTAACCTTATAACTTATGCGCACGCAACATAAAATTGCGTTAGGCTTGAAATAAAGTGGGTTCTACGCGTTATTTTGCATTTGCTTCCATTCTTGAATTGACAAGCCTTGTTCGAAATAAGGTTTATATCGTTTCCATTCTTCGATATTCATCGTTTCGGCACTTTCGCGTTCTTTTGCTTCTGCTTGTCTTTTTCGCTCTTGCTCTTCTGTTTCGTGTTGTTCGATTATTTTCGCTCTATCGCGCAGAAACATTCTGAGTGAAGATGTTATTACAAGTGGGTCAACCGCGCCATAAAAACGCTCGTACCGTCCTCCTTTGATGTAAGCAAAAAAGAGAAGGATCTCGGACATTTTTAAAAAGAAGAAATCCGAAAGAATAACTCTTGCAGTATCTTCAATTTGAAATGTAGTGAGTTTCTTTTTTACCCCCGTATATTCAGAAAAATCCTTGATTTGGATTGCAAGCCACAATTCAGCTTTGTTATCTCCAAATATGCGTTTAAAATCAACAAGCGTTGGACTATTACATGTAACACAACGTTCTTTTTGTTTTGCGCATGTTGCTTGCATACTGGGGTTATAAACCGTCATAAGTTGTTCAGACGTCTTGTACTGCGAAAGGAAATTCATCTGTTTGGTCGTCAGAGAGCATTTTTTTTCTTGCGTATTCGGCAAATTCTGCATCGCGCTTTTGCCGTTCAAGTTCATCTTGACTAAGTCGGTTGTAATTGCTTGCATGATTATTTTGTCTTAGGTTAATTCTCAACCAATTGCAAAAGTGAGTTTTAACATCGGCAGTGCCGTTATGGTTCTTTTGCCCATTCATTATGCAATTCGTTTCGAAATCGTTTGTTTTCTGGATTACGTCCATTTTCGTTAAATGGAATTGAATCGCAACTATTTCTAACCACGAGTTATCGTGCCGTAACTCTTCAACTTCATTTCTTAAAAACGAAAATTCATCTTCTTTCGATGTCGGTGATGACGATGACGATGCCATAGATGATGATTCATCGTCATCTTTTTTATTTTTATTCTTATTCTTGTTTTTATTCTTGTTTTTATTTTTATTATTGCATTGCTCTGCATTGCTTTGCATTACATCTGTATCCATTTGCATGCAAGTGCATTCATTTGCATTCTTATCTGTTTTATTGCATTGCTCTGCATTGCTTTGCATTATTTCGCATTGCTTTGTATGTATTTCATTTCCTTTTTGCCACCTTTTATTTGCTGCATTTCTTCGTTTTACTATAAATTCTTCCTGTTTTATCCTATCGTTATCAATCGCAATGCGAATATTGTCCATTAACGATTCAAGATAGTAAGCCATTTCGTCTGTTTCAAGTCCAAAAGCATACTTGCAAATCGCTTCATACATTTGCAATTTTTCTTCGGGTGGTAAACGCTGTAATTGCGTATGCCAGCGTTCGTAAAACACGAAACATTGTTCTTTATTCTTCATTGTTTTGTTTTTAAAAAGGCAGCAACACGGAACTTAAAGCGAAAGGAGTAAAGAATGATACATCGTCATGTATCGACAGAAATACCATGCTGCTACCTTTTGTTGTTAGTTATTAAGTAGACTGTTCACTACTGTTTCGATATATGCTTCTGCCGCAATTATATTGCGCTTTCTGCGCTTCTCGAACGCGTGTGTTATATTGTCTATATACATCATAGTTCACGCTGTTTTAACAAATTCTCAATCTGTGAGCGCATGACCAGTACATTGCGCCCAACCTGAGAACACTTAATGTTGAATTTCTTGCGGTAGCTTACCCATGTGTTCGGAGTTATGCCGAGCATTTTGCAAGCCTCCTTTGTCCCTATCCACTCGTCTTGTGGTTTAAGACGTTCTTCAACTCGTTCAAGTATTGATACAACACGCTGCCAGTCTTCCAGCGGTATTGATACGAATGTCTGTGTCATGGCTCATTGATTATTAGTTTGCATTCATTATTTTATCAACAAGGCTGCAAACGTATTTGTCCGCTTTTATTACCTTGTCATTCAGCTCTCGTATAACGTCCTCGTCACGCAAAATCTCGAGCGAATACAATGGCTTTCTCATAAATGGGTTGTACACTACGAAGTACGTTTTAGTTGCTCCTGTGACAGCCATGTGAGCGAAGCACTGCCAGTAGTAGTTCGCTTCTGCTTTCTTCAGTCCAGCAAGTTTTTCCTCGTAAGTGTCTTGTGTGAATACATTCTTGACGAACTTAATAAAGTTTTGCGCCAACGGGCATTTAATTTCTATCGCGTAGAAGGCTTTTGCTTCGTTGTCGTAGTACATTCTGTCAGGCGAGCTTGAAAAGTTCGGCAGACTATCGCTCTTGACTGATGGTGGCTCGTCTAACTCAATCGGTGTATTAGAACCATCGCCATACTTTATGTTGAAGGTCTTAGCGAATAAGTGTGCGGCTTCACCTTCCATTGTGTGTCCCCAATCAAGTATCTTGTTATGTACTTCTGTGATTGATAAATACTCACTGAAAAGGTCATCGTTTTGCACAACGATAGGATTTAATGTGCGCTCAAATGCAATTACATTCAGGTAAGACTGAGCAGTTGTTGTCCACTCTTCTGATTTACTTCGCGGTGTCCCCATAATGTTGCCAACCGCACTACCTGTTATATAGCCCAATCGCGAGCGATACCATTCTATGTTATTCTGATTGTTGTTGTCGTACATCGTTATTCGTTTTAAAGTCATGTATTGCAATTCTGTTACCACTTCGTATTATAAGTGGTAAAGCAGTCGGTAAATATGATTTTGGAATACTAACTGCTTTTGTAAAACCTTTATCACTTGCATGGGTTTCGATGTTGTCCAGCACTTGTGCAATGGTTTCGGCATCTTGTTCGTATGCCTCATAATAAGCGCCATAGTTAACAAGTAATATTACTTCGTTATGTTCCTTTTTTAGCATTTGCCATTCTTCTATTCCGAATGGCTTTTGCTCTTTTTGTTCTTGCTGTGCCTTTTGCGCTTGTTCAGCAACCGCTGTTAATGAAGGCCGTCCAATTTCGTCTGTCGGTACATCAACAACTTGCTTTGGATTTTCGCGTACCTCAACAACTTGTGCATATTGGTCGTTGATTTCTTCTGTTGTCATCAGTCCCATGCTGATTTCGGGACAATACACGCGTTGCCAAAATGCAGCGGCTCTGTATCGTAACATTTGACTTGGCATTGTTAGCCACTTGCTACCTGTCTTTGTGGTCCAGCCTTCTGCTTTTGCCATTTTCATGGTAATCCAATCACCGCAAAGTGGTTCTTTGTGTTTCGTGTCTGCTGCTTCATAAGCAATTGCACGACAACCATATTCATCTGTGCCTTCTTCGCCTTTAAATTCGTAACGCAATGGCGAAAAACGTTTGCTCGCGTTGATACACGCAATCAAAAACTTGCTACTGAATGAGGGTTGCCCATGTACGATATACAAGTTCTGCATCACCATGAGTGGATTAGCTTGCATACGTGTTGCCATCTCAAGTGCAATCGTGCAGTTAGCGATTACTGATTGTGCATCAAGTGGCTGCTTGTTCTTAAACTTGTAAGAGTCGGGGATAAAAGAAGAAACAGCATACATACGTGCAATTCGCATCGTTGCTTCGAACTGTTTTACTTGTTGGCCGATTGGTGTTAAATCAAAATCGGCTTCTCTCTTGATTTGCATGAGCTTTATTTCTTGCTCTTGCTGTGTTGTTTGTACTACAGGATTGTCCATTTTGTTTTTTCTTTTTGAGTGATTAATACTTCTGTGTCAACCGCTGGAATTGAACCAGCGAGCGCATGCAAAGCAACATTACTAACATCTAACTCAATCATGGAATTTGCGCTGAACCTTCGTTGACGTTCGCCCCATTTGGGGCAATAGATTACAACTTTATTTCAATTTCGATGCATTCTCCAATTTTGAGAAGATTGTTATCAAACATGCTTGTCAATTCGTAATTTGTGTAAGCCGTTTTAGGATAAAATTCACTCGTTTTTTTATCCCAAATGGGTTTACTATCAAACAAGAACATGCCGCCAATATCTTTTGCTAAGAATAGTTTCATATTTCCATTGTTTGTTGTTTGCTTTTAGTTTTGTAAATGCCATGTCTTGTTAAGATCTGTCGCACTCCTTGACCTGTTATGCCTTGTTTGTCGGCAACGTACACCATGCATCGCCATGCCGATACTTCTGGGTGTTCCTTCTTAACAGAAAGATATTCATTGATAACCTTTTTATGCATGGCTTCTGTCTTCAGTTGATTATCCGTTTTTAATCTTGCACTCATAATTAATCTTCTTTTAAAATGTTTTTAATAAAATCCTGAATTACATCGGGCAATAACTTCTCGTTATACATCGCAATACCAATCGCATAAGAAGCTATATAAACAGGTATTGAAAGTGTACATATAACTTTATGTATTGATTGATATTCGTTACATACGTTGCCTATGTAGAGCATTGTTGTTGCTGTTGCAAATAGCAACAAAACAACTGTCATGTTAACCCATTTCATAATTGGTTGTAAAAGATTTTTATCTGTACTTTGATTAATATTCAATTACGTAAAATTTAGTAGCGTCATCATCAAACAACCACTTAGCTATGTCATCGCAAGTGTCTTTAGTAAGATGTTCTTGTGGGATACCATAGCTGCAACGTTGGAGCTCGTCAAGTATAACACCTACGATTTCGTCTTGCCCAATGTTGCTAATGTTTTCTTCTTCTTCGGACGAAATAGCGAAGTTTTTAACTTCGTCATCGTTTCTTCGTAATGTTAAGTTTGCCATTTTCTTTGAGTTTTATTATTTGTGATTGCGAGCGGAATCGAACCGCTTAATGTCCTAATATTCAACTTGTCGGCTAACTACAAAGCTATATTTATGGCCTATCCATTTAACCACCTATCGCAATCTTTTGTGTAGCTATTCTCCCGAACCGCGTACACAACACAGTTAGTATGAAATATGAAATAGAGTTTATTTTAATCGTTACTTCTTGCTATATTGCAAAGAATTGCAACCCAACCCGTTTCGTCACCTTTTATCAAAAAAAGCGGCTTGAAGGCAAGTACTTTATCGTACTGTCCAAGGTTCATGTATTCCTTGATAGCTTTTTTAATATCTTCAAGTTGTGCTTGAAGTAGCTCGTCCTTTTCACGGATAACCTCATCCTTTGCAGCGATTTGCATTTTCAAATCGTGTATTTCATCCTGCCCTTCTTGATAGCCTTCGAAATTCGCTGTGCGCTTAACTGTTTCTATAACAGTAGGTACGACTGAAAGAAAATCTCCTTTCTTATAAGCCTCGCAAAATGACTTCTTGTCCATGTTACCAGCTTCAATATACATCTCGTTAATTCTTTCAAAATCTTCTTCTGAAACCTTGATACCTGTCAGTTGTTCAAATTCTTTCTGTAACATTGTTGTTGAGTTTTTAATTTGTTGTTAGTAATGTTTGCTTACATAAGTTTAATGCTTATATTTGCAATATGTTTTGTAACAAGTTTAGCAACTTGTTTTAAAACACATTGCAAAAATACTAACATAATTAGTACAATGCAAGCGGATTACTAACAAAATTAGTTTGAATACTAACTTTTAATATCTATTAATACGTAATGCAAACTATAAGATTGCAAAATATTATAATATGGATAAGCAAATACAACTCGGCTGCCCAACATTAGGAGGAAAAGAACATTGGATATATCTTTCTCACCTTATAAGCAAAAAGGAATATGAGAAAGCAGTTGATTTAGGTAATAGGTTATTTAAGAAAAATCCAAATGATATGCAGATTTGTATAAACATGATGGATTTGTATAAAAAATTACATAATAATGATAAAGTTATCTTCTTTGCAAGAAGAGCGTTATTATTAGGGCATAATACAGGGTATGCTGCTACGAGATTATGTATTACACTATACAATCAAAAACGTTACTATGCAATCATTAATGTTTGTGATGCTGTTCTTAATTATAAATATTACTTCAGCTCAAAAAATGATAAATCAGAATTTTATAAGCGAAAAGTAAAAGCTTTAAAAAAGATAAATGAAGCATTTGATGATAATACAGATGTCATTATTAATAATGAAGATTTTATATCTATGATAAATAATATAAATATTGAGAAAGAGAAACATTATCATAATTTAAAAAAATACTGTAATTCTGATTTTTTTAATATGGTAATAGAAAGAGATAAAGAATATTTTATTTATATGAAAGAACATTCAATAAACGAAACTTTTAATTACTAATATGGAAAGAAATTATAATCATCTAATTTATCTTGGTTCTTTTTTTAAGAAAACAAGAAGATATTGCAAAAGACCTTAGTGTAACTCAGCAATATGTAAGTTCTATTTTAAGTGGGAAAAAATCTGTTGGTAAAAAAGTTGCTGCAAAACTTTCCGAACTTTACGGACTTTACGGACTTTCTTACTCATGGCTACTTACAGGTGAGGGTGATATGCTACAATTAAGTTCAATTCAAAACAATACAAAAAATAAAATTATGGATAAATTAGAAAGAATAAATAAGGCTATAGATTTTCTTAGATTTAAGAAGGTGTTTAATACACAAAAAGAACTTGCAGTAATTTTGGAAAAACCAGCGCCTAATGTTAGTGATGCACTAAAAGGTGGAAAGTATTTTACAGATAAGTTTGTTATATGCTTTTCTGAAAAGTTTAAGGATTTTATTAGTAAAGATTGGCTTCTAACTGGCGAAGGTGAAATGCTCCGTGACCAATCTACAACCAACATAGCGAGCAACAATACCTATGGAGATAACGCAAGCGGAAACAACAATATAACTATTACGAGCGCGCGCGCACACACGCGAGAGGAAGATGAAGGCGATAAGCACAAAGAAATCGTATTCCGACCAGTCGTAACAAAACAGCTCGCCACTCAATCTGATACAGACGTGTATTCTGTGATTAAGAATGATAAAACGCTTAAACTGCAATACATTCCGACAATACCGCCTTATACATCTATTGACTTTTATTATACGATTCGGCAAGACGCGATGCTGCCCGAATATAAACTCGGAGAAGTCCTCGCACTTGAACACATGAAGAGTAATTCGGACATTGTGCAAGGTGCTGCAATGGTCGTTGATACAAGTGATTTTGGTTTCTTGTTCAGGAGGATATACGACCGAGGAGATTACTACGAGTGCAGGAGGATTAACGAGAACAGCGTTTTTGAAAATCAGAATGTGCCTAAATCTAAGGTCATAAGGCTGTACAGAGTGATTTATTCGATGAAGTTCGGAGATTGAGATTTGCAATAGATTTTTCATTTGTAGCCCTACCTATTTCAGTAGGGCTACAAGAACACGAGCATAAATAGTAATGTTATGAAATACGTATACACCTTTGCAGTTGATGCGCGCGGTTCTCTGCGCGTGTTTATCACATATAATAAGCGTAAGTTTTCCTATTCGCTCGGGTTTCATGTTGACAAAAGTAAATGGGACATGGCTATGCAGCGGTGCAAGCGTAACACCACTCACGGAAAGAGCTTTACGCCTGCAATCAAGATAAATGCAGAGATACAGAGATATGAGGAGACAATACAATCAGTTGCCAACTCATTCAAGGATTCTCCTGCAATAGAGGACTTCAAGGCTGCGCTTGACAAGGAGTTTAAGCGTGAAAATAAAACTGCACAAAAGGAAGGCTTCTTCGACCTCTACGAGAGGTATATACGCGAGCAGGACAGCATCTGTAATTGGAGCGACAGCGTATATCGGAAGCATCAACGGATATTGCAAGAATGGAAGATGTTCGATGCCGAGATGAGCATCGACAAAATAAATCCTGATACGCTTGACAAATTTGCGGTCTTCCAGTCTAACCTCGGCCACCAGAACGAAACAACCAAGAAGAAAATCTCAATGTCCAAGTGGTTCTTCCGCTGGCTCGTAGCTAAGGGATTACTTGCAGACATTTCCTTTACCGCTCACAAAACGCATCTAAAGCGTTCCAACCGCAATGTAGTATTCCTCACATGGGAAGAACTTATGAAAGTGTATAACCACAAGTTCGAGCAGCCACACCTGTCACGAACACGCGATATATTTTGTTTTTGCTGCTTCACTTCCCTGCGCTATTCCGATGCCGCTGCACTAAAAAAAACAGACATATACGATGATGCTATCCACATAACAACACAGAAAACGAATGATAAGATTACAATAGAACTTAACAACTACTCTCGCACAATCTTGCAGCGGTATGCTGATAGCGAAACTGACAAGGCTCTCCCTGTCATCTCCAACCAAAAAATGAACGTATATATCAAGGAGGTGTGCCGTCAATGCGGCATCAACGAGAAACTGACTGATATATATTATATAGGTGGAAAGAAAATAGAAGAAACGAAAGAAAAATGGCAAATGGTCGGCACGCACAGCGGAAGGCGTACATTTATCTGTAATGCGCTTATGCTTGGAATTGCGCCCAATGTTGTGATGAAGTGGACGGGACACTCCGATTATAAGAGCATGCAGCCTTATATAGACATAGCGGACGAAGCAAAAAAAACGGCTATGGACTTGTTTAATAAGTAGCCATAACCGTTTATTTCGCACGCATTTCAACACGTATGATTTGTAATTTGCTGATAATCAACGTGGTTTGTGCGCCTGATAGGACTCACGGATTGTTTTTAGTTGTGTTGGTATAACGCAATAGAGTATTGATTATCAAACATCTATAATTTTGTGTTGCGCAATATATCGCAACAAACCACAACAAATAGCACGCATTTTCGCACGCATTTCTTTTAGCTGCGTGCGATTTCTCTCACGCTTTTCGCAAGAACTACTGGACGCAAAGATAATGCTTATCAGGCGTTTTACTGCCCCAAAATATGTTTTGCAATATATAATGCAAAAATTATTTTGAAATTACTTGCAATTTCAAAATAAAAGCTATATCTTTGCAACGTAATTAAGAAAGAATTTAAGAATAAATTAATTAAAACGACCAGCCCTCGACATCACGGTTAAGTCAATTACAATGAGAAATGAATTTTACGAATGCGAAAAGCATACTTCATACTGGCGTAAAAAGGCAATAGATGCCATGCCTTGGGCATCAAAAGTAGTTGCCGTAGTTGGCGGTTACACTGGCTTCGAAAGCTTGGACGATTACGAACTCTGGCGCAACCAGAAATAACAAAAAGCCCCACCTTCATGTGGTGGGGCTAACCACGAGATTTAAATCTCGAACTTATCTACAATAGTAGAAATTATGCTCATAAGAGCGTTTCAATCCACAACCCTATCAGGGTTGACAGCGCAAAGATAAGCATAAATTACACAAGTTGTATGATATTCAAAAAATTATAACTTAAAAATTTGAATATGGCATGCTTAAATAAAAAACAATACGACTACCGCAGAGAATCAGCGGCCGCCCGCAATCTCAACAACGAAGAAATTGCTGTTGAACATGGCATGAGCGAAGAACAAGCAGAACTCATCTCTAAGTTATGTTCAATACGTCACAACTTTCACTGCAATATAGATAGTCTTGCGAAGAGTAGCGAAGACAATTCAATCTTTGAGAAATTGAGAACATAGAAGACGCAATCAACGAGAGCGGACTTCCGCAACTGAATGTTGCAAGCATGCTGCTTGATGCTGACGATATGAATGGACTTATCTACGAATATGGCGATGACGTACCCGAAGACCATGATAGCCAAGAGTTCCAAGATTGGTATGACGATAATTATACTCGCATTTACAGAGAACTTGAAGGAATAAACAAAAACATCGAAAAATACTTATCAAGCATTGATGCGAAGTACGGAACACATTGGTGTCCTGCTGGGTATTTAAGATTGATAATATAAAAAAACATGAATAATCTATGAATAAAAACAACTGGGGCGGCAAACGCACAAACGCAGGTCGCAAAAAAGTCGGTGATGCAGTCTTATACTGCCGAATGCCGCAAAAGGCAGTAAACAAAATAAAAACCTCTGCAAAAGAACAAAACCTTGCAGTAGGTGACTACCTAATCAAGCGACTCGGATTATAGCAAAAAGCGTGACGATGTGTCACGCTTTTTTTATTCAAAACTCTTCATATACCGCCATATCTTGTTGCAAGGCGCGTCTTCGTCCTCAAAGAAAAACGCATGACCTGTTTCTATAATCAAGTCTGTCGTCAACGTTTTGCACAAGTCGGCATAAGCAGCGTTAAACGCTACATACTTGTCGTAATCCGTCACACAAGGCTTGAACTGCAACCCCTTAGTTGCTTCAAGAACCTGCTCCATGCTCCAATGCGGCCCGTGATGCTCTGTACCGTCCTTAGTCGTGTAGTATATGCGGCTTACCGCCTTTTCTGCACTCTCCTTGTCGAAGTGCTTGCACTTGCCACCACCCTTGCAAAACACAATATACAATCTTCCCATAATCATCATTTTTTAAATTCGTTGATAAAATCACGAAGGACAGCGCCAAGGCTCTTCACCTCATTCTCAATTCCCTCAATCCGCTTATCTTGCGCTCGCTTCTCTGCAAATATTGGGTTAAGCTCCTCCAACAACTGGTTACAATTTGCCACCGTTTGCTTGTGTGTCTCAACCTGTGACAGTGCCTCCTCGCTTGCAGCTTTAAGTGCTTCCACCTCTCTTAGTATTCCGTCCTTGTCAGTTGACAACACAAGATACCCAGCATACGTTATTGATGCAGTTTCGGGAATTGTGTATGTCTTGGTTGCACCATCTGCCTCAATGGTTATATCCACAACAAGACCAGTAGGCTGCGCACCGAAAGCCTTGGCTTGGTTATTGTCGTAACGCGGAACTGCAACACTCACGGCTTTGCCTTGATAGTACCTTGTTTTCTCCTTGTCAAGGAAGTAAATCGGGTAGCCAGTCTTTATGTCTTTGAATAGCATGATTTTAACTTATTAGTAGCACGTGGGGCAATCACCTCCCCACGTGCTTGTTATTACTTCTATTTCGACCTTTTCCGCGACCTCGCGAAAAAGCTATTGTTGTCAACCTTTTCGTTGGCGTCAATAGAATGGTCATTAGTGATTATTTCCTTTCTGGAAACACCTCCTCATGTTGTTGCAGTCGTAGTCTTGCCCAAAGCAGCAATCAGTGCGGCAGTTTGGTTCTGCTGAGAGAGTTCCAATCTCGCATCTTGATATTTGCGGTCAATGTCGGCATACCAATGGTTGTTAAGGGCGTCAATTATGCGCTGAGTGTTGTCCTGTCCAGCGCGAATCACATCGCACTTGTCCTGCGACATCTGATAGCCTACAGAGCTAAATCCACGCTCCACCGATGAGTTTACGAAATTAAGGCTCTGCTGCAAGGCGTTGGTCTGTCCTTGTATTGCGAGCTGGTTCTCGTAGCCCATCTTGGTGATACCATTCTGTGTGTTGCAGCAACAATTCTGAATTGCTTGAATTACAGCTGCGTTTCCTTTGTCGGCTGCGTTAATAACTCGCTCAGCTGAGAAACCTACTTGACCCGCAACTTGTTCAATGGCTGAACGTACTGCGCACACGCCTTGCTGCAACTGGTTAAAGTCACAATTAAGGTTTGCACCAAGCGTAGTCAAGGCATCGTTATTACCCTTGATAGCCTGCATCAGCAAGTCGGAGTTGTGGTTGTCGGCCATCTGTGAGCGCAAAGATTGTATTTGGCCCTGTATCTCCGCATCTTGCAGACCATTGCGGTTGCCGAACCCGAAGCCATTGCCACCAAACATAGCAAGGAAGATAAGGTACAAGAATGGATTGTTAAGCCATTGGTTCGCGCCACCCAAGCCACCATTCATCATAGCTGCCATTGCAAGAGGGTCATTGTTTTTGTTCGCCATTGCTGCATAGGCAAGGGCATCGTTGTTCCCTCTGTCGCAACAGATTACTTTCTCTACATTGTCCATAATTATAAATGTATTAAGTCGGTCGGGGAATATCCCCCGATACCGCAAAGATTGTGACAAGTTGCTTGTGAGTTGCTTGTTAGTTTTGTTTGTTGTTTGTGAGTTATTTGTAAAAATCAGTCTGCCATATTCTCACCGATTATTTTCCGCTATTGCGTAACCAGACGCTTCTTCATTTCCTCCCTCATCACCCGTGCAGCAAGCCCCTTAAGCCTATACCTTGCACTATTCTTAAGTGAATTTACTCGCTGCTGACTCATTCCGCTAACGGCTGCAATATCCGTTTCTGTAAAGCCTATATCTATGAGTGTATCTATCATTACAACACGTGCCGTAACACATCTTTCTGTTCGTGATATTGCAAGCTGCTCAAACGTTAATTTACTCGCTTCTAAGGTGGCTTCAACCACTCTGTTATATATTTCTTCAAGTTGTTTCATTTTATGGGATTTTATTGGTTAAAAGACAAAGGCAAGCAGAGGATACCTCACACGGTTCCTCGCTTGCCAACTCAAACACAATAAAATCACTTACGTTTCTTGTATATGTAATAATAGATGATTGCAATTATTGCAACCGTCATGATAGTGTAAAAAGCAAACTTTTGTGCTTCATGCAATGCAGTTGTTTCAGCGACTTTCTTTTGTTCTGTACTTATCGTTGTTTGCTTTTCTTTGCTATTGCGTACACGCTGAACATTGTTCGCATGGCTATTCGTTCTCAGCGCATCTTTATTGTGATACACGCTCTTATCACGATACACTTGCTTTTCTTTCACGTTGCCAGCACTATCTACAACAATATAGGTCGTTAGACGCTCAATAACGCTATCTGTGCGCACAACTTCTAACACCTTACTAATTGTATCATTGATAACTATTGTGTCACTCTGATGCACGATTAGCGTGTCGTATTTAGTTATTTGGTGATATGTCTTACGCGAGCATGATGTATCCATGCATGCGAACACCGCGCACACGACTACAAATAACAAATAGCGCAACTTCTTAATAAGTGAGTTTTCCATATTCGATAGCGTTTACTCTTTTCGTCCAACCCTTTATAAACCTTGCTTGTGAAGGCTTATTCTTCACGATACTTTGCAAATATTTCATGCGCGCTGCTTTCAACAAATTAAATGTATCCGTTGCATATCTTGAATTAATCGCGCCTATAGTCTGCACCCCACAAATACCGTCAGATGTAACTCCTACAATATTCTGTAACTTCTTAACGGCTGTTGTTACACCACTATGCCATGCGAAGTCTACAAGCATATTCGCAATGCTCTGGTCTTTAATCGTATCAGCATTACACTTATCCCAATAAAGCGTTTTAAAGATGTGTCGCCATTGCTCATTGGTAAGTTTCTTTAAGTCTGCAACGCTCTTCGTTCTTCCGTACACAGAACGGAATGTGTTCAGCGTTATGCCTTTGTTCGTTGCTCCGCCTCTATCTTTCGGGTCGTTTACGAAACCGCCCTCATAGCGTAATACGAATGGAATTAATACGTTTGGATTTGCCATATTGGATTGTTTTTGTATTTTTGTAATGTCTTCATATTACTCATGCAATATTTTTTGCATGAGTTTTTTTATTTCTTCTCATTTAGCGTGTCTTCTATTGCATTACCAATATCTTCATCTTTTTTCTTAATGTATGCGATAAAAAGACGTTTGAATGAAAATCTATTATGTATGCCGTGTAAGTCGCATACATGGCCATAGATACTATCAAACTCAATTAGTAACGCGCAACACGCGCCTACCGCGCCACCTGTTACATCTGTCCCTATTCCGAATGGTTCAAGTATAGCTTTCGAGAGCAACAAACCGAATATTATAAAGTTAATGTACTCCAAAAACTTTACAATAGTTCTTCGCAAGGCTCTGCTTATGCGAAAGTTCTCTTTACGAACGCGTACCGATGCCGTTAACCCAGTCCAAAAGTCTGTAAAGACAAGTATAACGATAAAGGCTACCAACCACCGCAAATCGAATAATACTTGTTGCAGTTCTTCATAGAATGTTCCAGCTAAAAATGCGCCACTCGTTATTAATAGTGGACTTCCTTGACTTGTTGATATAGATTGTAGCATTATAATCCTAATTTGTCTTTTATTGTTTGTAATAATTGTTTGTCTTCTTTGCTCATGAGGCCATCATTGTTTGCAGTTGCGGTGGGTATAGGGTCTGTATGTTCCTTATTGAACGACAAATCGAATTGGCGTAATACATATTTATTTTCTCCGCTATCCCATTGTAATCTATCACCGAAAAGACAACTCCAATCTTCTGCATGACTTATTTCTTGGCGAGTACCGTCAATAAAATAAATAGCGCGTTGAAAAACCTTTGATTTATTGAAGATTACCTGTCTACAATAATCATTTTCAATGCTCTGCATCATTGTAATACTCATTGCTCCGTTATTATACGTGCAATGCGCGTGTACAATATTAGAGTTGCTTGATATTTCAATAGCTTTAAGCGCATTAAGAGCCGCTTCCTCCGATTCAAAGTTTCCGAGGTCACGCGCATAAGCAGTTAAATTATCAAGCTTTGTCTTATCCTCTGCTGTCATTACACCTGCCTTAGCACTTGTTGCTTTAGAAATTGGTGTATCATACGCTCCACCATTTGCAAAATTTAGATAGCGTAAATTAACATATTCTGCTGTACTTAGCTCCTCTCGAATGAATCTAAAGTTTACTCCACAGTCTTTCATTCGTTGTCCCCATTGCCACGGTAAAAGTCCGTCTTGATAACATGCGCCACCATCACTACCCATATATGGTATCATATATTGTGAAGTTTGATGTGCTTCATTATCATGGTCATAATGAGTATTATTATCAGCGCCCCATCTTTTCCAACGAACATATATTCTACCATTTTCTGAATAAATCCACCAGTTACATGACGCAACACAGTTTTTATCAGCATCAGTACCAGTAGAATAAATGTAGTTCTTATTTGTTCCTTGCGTACCACTCTGTGCAGTGGGTACATTCAATGCCGTGAGCAATTGTTGTAGCGTGATAGTTTGAGCATTGTCTGTGTCGGTCTGCCCAGCAACGACTAATCGCACGTCCAATCCGCTCACGCTCGCTGCTGCTTGCAATTCGGCTAATGCTTCTGAGAGTTTTTTTGTTTCCATGTTATTTGTTTTTTGTAGGTTTTTGCAATGGTTGTTAATTATTAGGTCTTATAATGGGAGGATAATCGATTTCTACCTTATATTGGAACCCAGTACCAGGCTTTAACGTTCCAGTAAATTTAGATTCGTCTACTTTTAATTCGGCTATTGCACCATCATATTGCCAATAAAATTGTCCGTCAGTCCCGACACACATGGTCAATGCGACCAGACCTTTTGCGAGCGTTAACTTTGCCTTAAAATCAGTTTCCCCAGCCTTAAAGAAACGGCCATAAAGGTCTATTTTGTAACTTCCGACATTATTGTAGATGACTAATTTGCAACCGATGAGAGCGAGTGCTTGCTGAATGTCATCGTCCTTACTGCCATAAGGTGGCAACTTCCAACATCGATAGTTTTTCGTTACTTTAATCTTCGTATCAGCGGTGCTTTCGTCGACCGTTACCGTTTCGGGTAATGAGTTAACATTGATAATGTTTGATAGATTAGGGATAATGGGGTATGCGTACTTTGTATAGGCTTTAGCTGTTGTCGTGCCTGTAACATCAAACGTTCTTAACTCAAGGTAGTTATCACAGTTAGTAGTATCTATAGTAGTTACCGATTTAAGCTGCATACCCGTTGTAATGCCGTTAAATACACCTTGGTCAGCATATATTGTGCCTTTAAAGACGCCTTCATCAGCATATACTTTGCCTTTGAAGTAGTATTGTTGGTGTACGGGGTCGATTGCGACTTTCAGTATGTTGTGGTCTAATGCGTACAGACCTACGACTGTATTGCCACCTATCTGCAATCCGTTGGACGACATAAAGCACCCTGTATAAGTGTTGTCAATCTCTTCTTTCTTGCCGAAGAACGCGTTACCACTTGCGATGTAATTGTCACCGCTCATGGTGTAACCGTTGAAGGCTTTCATCCAGTCGGGCAAAGAGACGGCTTTTTTGTCCATTTCGTTTAAGCACCAATCGGAAGCGGTTTTGCCCACTTCGAGCTTTACTTGATTGATAGCAATGAAGTCACCGCTTGTTCCTATTGTTGCTCTGAATAGCAATATAGGTGAGGAGTAAGTGCCGTCCGTGCGGACGCGGAATGTGTAGATGTGTCGCACCCATTCTGCGGTTAGCTCCCATGTATGGCTTCCGTCATTCTTAAATGCAGTTTCCTTCACTCCGTCAGCCATTGGCATATCTGCGCTTGCATCAGACAAGACGCGTCCTCCATAATCATATACGTATGTGTTGAGACTACCCGATCCACGTGCGTAGAAAGAGAGTGTGTACCATTGTCCCGACATGATTGTTGAGCCTAACGATTGCGAATAGAAGTCAAAATCGCGTTCACTGCTTCGCCATGCACACAAAGAGTTGATACCACAGAACGTTTCCATGTTGGAAGGTGTAGCCATGCGAATAAGCTGCGCATCATTCTGAATGTAGCCGTCAGCGGTTAATGCTGAGCCACCTCCGTATGGTCTACCCAATGTGACCATTGAGATGTCTGCTTGCGCGCCACTTGACAATCGTACAAGTACATACTTTGTACCGCTAAGGCTTGACTTCGTGCAGAATGCGATGTAATGACGTCTCCACGTTGAGGTCAACGCAAATGCGGCACTTGCGTCACTTGGAGAGCCTTTTGCGTCTCCGTCAACGTAAATCGTTTGTTCGTTAGTGTCGGGATAACAATATACGGTAGCAATACCAGAGCCACGCATTGTAATGCCTATAACGTACCACGTCTGAGGGCTGAGCAACTTTGTTACATCATATCGGAACATGTCTGTCTGTGTCGATACCGAAGCAGAGAGCATATCCGTATAGCCCACCGCTGCACCCTCATTCAGCGTGCCGCTAATCGTGGCGAGCGATGAGCGGAAATTGAGCCACGTGCCAGCATAGTTCTCCGCCTTTGGAGCAAAGTCGGTATGTACGAGTAAGTTGTTATGCAGGCTTGTCCCGTCAGCTCCGTCTTTGCCGTCTTTGCCGTTCGTACCATTCCAAACGACTGGAATGGTCTTTTGTGCTACTTCGACCTTGTCAAGGTAGAGTTTAAACTCTATTCGTGTTGCGCGAGTAGCCACAAGCGTTGCCGTATCTCCTGTGCCTTCTTGTGCTATCGTAGTGCCGCCAGAGCCGTCATCGCCATAAATGATCCACTTCATTTTACCTCCTGTAAACTTCGTAGATTTTAAGCCTTGCGTTCGGTAGGCTTCAACGGTAATCGTCTTTTGGCTATAAGAGGGTGTAGCACCGCCTTGTTGTGTTCGCGATATTGACCCAATGGGGGCGAGAATGTAATAGGCTGCACCGTCATCGCCTTGTGGGCCTCGTGGCCCTTGTATTCCGTCTAAACTTTTGTAATAGATAACTTCTGTTGCGATAATGTTTCCATTTTTATCAATCGTTTTTCTCCAAACGTACGAACCTTTTGGAATATTAGTTGGAAACGTATCACTCCATGTTCCATTTGGCTCAGTTGTATCTGAAGTGCTTGTCGCGTACTTGTATGTATAAGTAGGTATCTTTCCGTCCTCGCCAACATAACCAAGCAATTCTGTAGCTATAACTTCATTATTACTATCAATTGTTTGTCTCCATAAATATGTGCCTTGCGCTATATTTGTCGGGAATGTTTCACTCCAATCACCATTTGGGGCAGTCGTTGCCGATGTGCTTGTGGCATACTTATACGTAAAAGTTGGTATCTTTCCGTCTTTACCAACGAAGCCAAGCAACTCTGTAGTCTCAGTGCCATCGGGATAGGTTGTGCGTTTCCAAATGTACTTACCTTGCGCTATATTTGTCGGGAATGTTTCACTCCAATCATGATTCGGGGCGGTAACTCCATTGTCGCTAATTGCATATTCGTATTTAGATTGGCTCTGCGCTCCCCACTTGATAACGACATTGCTACCTATAGTCACTGTCCCTTTGCCGTCATAGGAAATCGCGCCTTTACCGAGTTCAAATGTTCCGTCTGGGTTAAGTGTATAGTGCACTTCTCCACTTTCTGACTGTGACATAACACGGCCATTCTTGCTATATAGGCCGAAACCGCCATTAGGTAAATCTCCACCAAGGCGACAAGCTAAACAACCGTCAAAAGACTTAGAATGAATGCCTGTAAGAATATCAAGAGCGGGTTGTCCTTTTCCGTTAGCGTGAATGTAGATTGCGCTTTGTCGCGTTTTATCTATTTCGTTACCATACTGCACGATTTCGTCTCCAGCCGAAGGTAACGACATAGAAGATGTGCTTTCGCTTACATTGTCTGCTTTCGTGCCGTTGTCTTGATTGATAACACCTTTAA
>ENA-UEYI01000815-UEYI01000815.1-human-gut-metagenome-genome-assembly--contig:-NODE-815-length-29345-cov-5.817753_pt1 | contig 29345 bp, 26 predicted proteins | sample MGYA00242900_ERZ507916 | MGnify/ENA primary metagenome ERZ507916 (study PRJEB26167, sample SAMN06115521) | human gut metagenome | host: Homo sapiens | place: China:Chongqing | collected 2015-09-02...
CTCCTTATACTTCGTTCGGGCTATACCCTCACTCCGTGGCGTTCGCTTCGGCTTCGCCTCGCTCGGCCAGGGCGCACCTCGTCTACTCACTATGATAATGCTTTTACCCGCACCACAGTCGTTCAGCGCTTCGCGCTTACTCATTATACTCCGCTTCCGTTAAGTCAAATAAGCGGTTCTATGAGTTGAATTCCACGTCGAGAAACAAAGCCCATTGATAATCCGGACTTTGTTTTGGTACTCTGAATGACACTGTATAAACGTTGGCTTTGCATGCGATTTAAAATTATAAATACCTTATAAATATATTTAAAATAGAACGACGGCGGATACCGAGGATTTCGATACCCGCCGCCGCGCGTTATTATATTTATAGGTTATAATAAGGGATAAGGAATACGAGGGAAATTACGATAAAGATCAAGCCCACGATAAGGAGATAGGCGAAACTGCGCTTTTTCTCTTTTTTCGCTTGCTTGTACTCGTAAAAGTCCTTGTATTTCCGCTTGGTCACGTCTTTTCTCAAGCCGTCGAAAATCAGCACTACGGCGTAGGCTAGCATATCGAACGCGCCGCCTTCGGTCGCGACAACCAGCAGTCCCACGCACGCGATAATCACGCCCGAAGCGAAGAACGCGTTGCAGAGTATTTTCATTACGGCGACCGTATCGGTCTGGCTGAAAATTCCCTGCACGAGCGTCGCGAAGAACGCCAGCAGCAAGCCGACCAAAGTCGTTATTCCGTAACGAAGCAGAATTTTTTTCACTGCTTATCTCCTTGTTCGATCTGACTGCGGTAGCGGTCGAATTCCGCTTCGTTGCAGTACACGAAGTGACCCGGTTCGACCTCGCGCATAACGGGCTTGTCAACGCTGTAATCGTGTTCGGCGAGCGGGTTATAGACGATACGTTTACGCATTTTTTCGTAAGCGGGATCGGGAAGCGGGATCGCGGACAGCAGCGACCGGGTGTACGGGTGCAGCGGATGCGCGAAAAGTTCGTCCGACGGCGCGAGTTCCACGAGTTTGCCGAAGTACATAACTCCGATACGGTCGGAGAAGTACTTGACGACGGACAGATCGTGCGCTATGAACAGAATCGTAAGCGACAGTCGCTTTCTGAGGTCGTTCAAAAGGTTTATGACCTGAGCCTGAATGGACACGTCGAGCGCGGAAATAGGTTCGTCGGCGATAATCAGTTCGGGACGAAGGATAATCGCGCGGGCGATACCGATACGCTGGCGCTGACCGCCCGAGAATTCGTGCGGGTAACGACCTGCGTGTTCGGGGCGAAGCCCTACGAGGTCCAGCACTCGATAGACTTGCTCGTCGATGTACTGTTTATCCTTGATGCCGCGGATAATCAAGCCCTCGGCAATGATTTCGCGCACGGTCATTCTGGGGTCGAGCGAAGCGATAGGATCCTGGAAAATCATCTGAATATCGTTCATGATACTCGATTTTTTCGCCAGCCTGATCTTCTCGCGCTTTTCCTTTTCGAGCGCGGCTTTCTTCTCTTCGTCGCCCTCTTCCGCGATCAAAGCGTCGTACTCTTTCGTAATCGCGTTTACGCGTTCTTTCCGATAGTCCTTATCGAAGTTCTTGTCGTCGTAAACCGCGGAACGGATATTCTCCGTCTGCTCTTTTACAACCGTGTGATACTTCTCTTCCGCTTCGGCGACTAACAGTTCGGCTTCTTCGATACGCTTTTCGGCGTCGTCGATTTGCTTTTCCGCGTCTTCGATCTCGGTTTCGGTATCGGCTATCTTCTTTTCGGCGGTTTTAAGCGCGTTCAACTCCTTGAGGCGGGCCCTGTACTCCGCTCTCGCCTTTTTGACCGCGTCGCGGTAAGAACCGATGCCGGCGGAAACGCGCACGCCCTTGAAGTACACGCTGCCGGAAGTAATGTCGTAAAGTCTGATAATCGAGCGTCCGGTAGTGGTTTTGCCGCAACCGCTCTCGCCGACAAGCCCGAAAACTTCGCCCTTGTAGACTTCGAAATTCACGTCGTCGACAGCTTTGAGCACGTTGGGACCGGATTTAAAGTACTGGCTCAGATGCTCAACCTTCAGTAACGGTTGTTGCGCTTTCATAAGACGCCCTCCTTGCTTTCATTCTTTCTATACGCTCGGTAACGGACTTCGGCGGGTCGACCTTGGGCGCGTCGGGGTGCAGCAGCCACGTAGCGGCGTAGTGCGTGTCCGAAACGCGGAACATAGGCGGTTGCTCCTCGAAATCGATTTTGAGCGCGTAGCGGTTACGCTCGGCAAAAGCGTCGCCTTTCGGCGGGTGGATCATATTCGGCGGAGTGCCGGGGATCGCCTCTAACGCTTCTTTGGTGTCGAGGTCGGGCATGGACGACAGCAGCGCCCAGGTGTACGGGTGCGCGGGCGAGTAGAAAATATCGTCCGCAGTGCCGATCTCCACGATCTTGCCCGCGTACATAACGGCAACTCTGTCCGCCATGTTCGCCACGACGCCGAGGTTATGCGTAATGAAAATGACCGACAAGTCGCGTTCCTTTTTGACCTTGTTGATAAGTTCGAGGATCTGCGACTGGATAGTTACGTCGAGTGCGGTAGTCGGCTCGTCGCAAATAAGGATATCCGGGTCGGCGGACAGCGCGATCGCGATAACGATACGCTGGCGCATGCCGCCCGAGAACTCGAACGGATACTGGCGGTATCTGCGCGCGGGATCGGGAATACCGACCTCTTTCAGCAGTTTGATCGCGCGGGTTTTCGCCATTCCGCGAGTGACCTTGTACGCGACGCCGGAAGCCTTAGCCTTGAGATAATCGATGACCGCAACGGTCTTATCCTCTTCGTTGCGTTCCTTTATAATCTCCGCCGCGAACGAACTCTCGATACGCTCCAGAACGTTGTAAATATCCGCCTTGGCAGCGGCGACGTCTGCGGTATTGTCCTCGCCGGCCTTACTGTCTTTGTTTCTTCCGACCGCGCCGAAGTACTCGTCGAGCGCCGCCTTAAGGCTGGACGCAAACGTATACGACAGCGGATCTTTGACGACCTCGAGCGGGTCGATACTCTTCTTTACCACCGCCGCCATAGCCTTAGCCGCGGCTTTGAATTCCTTTTTGACGGGCGTTTCGACTTCGAAAACCGCCTTTTGCTCGGCGATAACCTCGAGAGCGCGTTCTTTAGCCGCTACCGAAATCTTGTGCGAGTACTCTACCCCGCGCTTGGCTTCGTCGATAAACGCGAGCATAAAATTGTCGTCGAGGTACTTGCGCAAGAAAACGTTGAGCTCGTTCACCTCGAGATCGGGCAACGGCTCGGTCGCGAAAGTGAGGTAATAACCCATCGCGAAGAAGTTCGGCATCGGCTTTACTACCGCTTCCGACAGTATCTCACGAATAGTTTCGAGCGAAGTTTTCACGACTTCGTAATCGCAGTTGTCGACGTGCTTAGCCTTTTTCCCGGTCAAGTCAGCGAAAAAGTTCTTCGTCTTTTGCACGATCGAAAGTCTGATTTGCTCGGCAACGGCTGCGATAGCGGCTTTGAGTTCCTCTGCGCGATCGCTGACGACATAAGCGTTCTCGGCGCGCGCGGCGCTCTCCAAAACCTCTTCTATGTCGCCGCGAATACGCTCGGTCGAACTCTTCTCGATGCGGAACAGCACTTCCTCGATGTTCTCGAGCGCGTCGTCCGCACCTTGCTTGGCGCGGTTGTAGGCGTTTTCGAGTTCGAGGTGCTTATATTCGAACTTGTTGAAGTCCGCGCACATCTGCTTGTGACGGAGCGCGACGTCGGCGTTGAGTTCGTCGCCCATGGCTTCGTCCATGCGTTCGCGCACCTTTCTGAGCATATAGTTAAAGTCGTTTCTGGACTCTTTCTGATTGCGCTTGCCCTTTAAGAGCATCGCCTCGGTAAGTTGCTTGCCGACTCGCATGATCGGGTTAAGGCTGGACATCGGGTCCTGGAAAATAATAGCGATTTTGTCGCCGCGAAGCCGGTGGAATTCCTCTTCGCTGATTTTCATAAGGTCACGACCGTCGTAAAGGATCTCGCCGCCCTCTTTGATGGCGTTGCCCGCGAGTATGCCCATGACGGCGCGGTTGGTGACAGACTTGCCCGAGCCGCTCTCGCCGACGATAGCAAGCGTTTCGCCCTTATAGAGGTCGAACGAAATGTCGCGCACCGCCTGAACGTTGCCGTCCGCGGTACGGAACGAAATCTTAAGGTTGTTTACGGTAAGTTTTTTCTGCTTTTGCTCCATAACTGAACCTCCTTAATCGCTGCCGCGTAGCGACGGGTTGAAAGCGTCGCGCAAGCCGTTACCGAACAAGTTGAAACTCAGCATAAGCAGCGCTAAGAATATGGACGGGAACAGAATGATATGCGGGAAAGTGGATAAGTACGGCTGACCGGAAGCGAGCAGAGTGCCTACGCTCGTGAGGTTACCGGACGACAGATTGATAATGCCGAGGTAACTGAGGTTGGTTTCCGAATAAATCATGCCGGGGATAACGAGTACGCTGCCGGTAATGAGCGTGCCGAGCGCGTTGGGGAAAATATGCTTGAACATAAGTCTGCCGTCGCGAGCGCCCAGCGTACGCGCCGCAAGCACGTACTCCTGGTTCTTGTAGCGATAGAACTGCATACGCGTTCTCGAAGCTATCGAGAGCCAGCCGGTAAGGAAGAACGCTATAAACAGTATCAGCATCTGACTGCTCGAACCCATATAAAGTTGCAGCAGCGTAATGACGATCATGAACGGCACGGCTGCGAGAATATCGGAGATACGCTCCATGATAAGGTCGACTTTGCCGCCGTAATAGCCCTCTATCGCGCCGTAAATCGCGCCCACGAACAAGTTGACCGAAGCCACGATTATCGAGAATATGAACGAGAATCTTGCGCCCGAAGCAAGCGCGGTGAACACGTCCTGACCGGTCGACGTAGTACCGAAAAGGAACGACGGCTCTTTGATTCCGTCCTTAAGCACGTACGAATGATAGTAAATATAGTACTCGTAGTAGTTTACGCGCACTTCCCAACCGGTGTCGACGGGAATAGCGTATTCGTACTCTATGCCTTCCGGCTCGGGAATACGGATAGACTCGTACCGGTCGATTCGGGTCCCCCCTACCGCGTGCGACTTGTAAACCGGGATAATGTTTCCGTTTTCGTCGTAAACGGTCTGAGTCTTGCCCTTGTAACGCTTGGTCTTGTAGTAATAGTTCGCGTCGGTCTGGTCCTGAACCGCCTCGGGTCTGTCCTTTTTCCTTATCGTCGGGTAAAGCACCTGTTTGCCGGTTTCGCTCTGATAAGCCTGAAGGCTAAGGTACTCGTCGTTGTTAAGGCGCATGTAAACCATGCCGTTTTTGTGGTACGAGTCCATACGGAAGCGGTACATTTTGTTGCCGTCTGATTCGATAATTTCGTATTCCTGATTTTTAACGGCGTTATGACCGGTTTCCAGTCCCATGGCGTAAAGTCTGCGGAACGCTTCTTCGTTCATCGTTTCTTCCGAGCAGCCGTCCCAGAACGAAGTGCTCGCGAAAATCTTGCTTTTCGGGCGGGTGAACGTGTAGTACGCGTCGGAATAGTCGACCGTATACGCCGAGCATAACGGCGCGATTATCGCGAACAGAATAAGCGCGATAATAATGCAAGCCGCAATGACCGAGCCTTTGTTCTTGCAGAAACGACGGAAAGCGTCGCGGAAATAGCCCACGGGCTTGGTCGTGAGTTCACGCTCGTGAGTAAAGTCCTGCGCTTCGGCGAACTCGAATTTTTCTTTGGGTATGCTTTTTATTTCGTCCATGTTACTTCGCCCCCATTCTTATTCTAGGATCGATAAAGCCGTAACTGATATCGACGACGATACCCGCAAGCAAGCCTACGAGCGTATAGAAGCCCGACAGCAGCATAAAGAAATCGTAGTCGCTGACTTGTATCGAAGTAAGGTAAAGTCTGCCCACGCCCGGGATAGCGAAAATATTCTCTATGATCATCGAGCCGGACAGCACGCTGACGAACTCGCTGAGTATCATGGGGAAAATCGGCACCATTGCGTTGCGGAGCGCGTGGCGAACGGTCGCCTGACCGCGGGTAAGCCCCTTGGTGCGGGCAAGCAGCATATATTCGCCGGTCAGCACTTCCGTAAGTTCCGCGCGCGTAAAACGCGTGTAGCCCGCGATCGAGCCTAAGCACAGCGAAAGCGTCGCCGGCATCATCGAGCGGAACATGCTCCAGGTGAAGTATTCCGTACCCGTATTCATCATGAGCGGGAACCACTGGAGTTTGAAGCAAAGAACGTACTGAATAAGGAACGCGTACACGATCGACGGTACGGAAATCATAAGCATAACGCCGGTGGAAATCACCTGATCCTGCCACTTATTCTTCTTGAGCGCGGCGAAAATGCCGAGACCGATACCGATAGGCACGCCTATCAGCGTGGAATATACGTTGATAAGTACCGTGGGTGGGAGGCGCGATACGAACGCGTCCCATACGGGCTGATTTTTGTACTCGGGCATATTAACGCCCACGCCGAAATCGCCGTGCAGGAAAATTCTCTTAAGATAATTGAACAACTGTACGGGGATAGGGTCGTAATATCCTCTCGCTTTTATCGCGGCTTCCAGCATCGCTCTGTCCGCGCCGATTGCGTCCTGTATCGTGATAGGCAATAACTTAATAAGGACGAAACACATCAGCATAATTACGCAGAACGAAAGCAGAAGCAACCCGATACGCTTGAGTATGTATTTGAACATATACATTATAGGTAACTCCTCTTACCGAATAGATTTAATAACTTTCCCGGATAAGGAATTGTTTTAATCCGTCGCCGATAATTTTTGCGGCGAACCCGCAAAAACGCCAAGCGCCTTAAAGACTAGGATTTTTCGATGATTTTTGATGAAACCGAGCGACGTCGTATAGGAGTAAGCATACGCCTAGCGAGGTTTTGTGAAAAAGCGCGGAAAAGACAGCCTTTAAGGTTATTCGTGACAGTTAAAAGAATTCCGTACAATATACGCAAAGAGCGAAGACATAAACCTGCCTTCGCCCTTTACGTTATGACACACTTAAATTACTTCGTATAATCAAGCGTTTTGTTGGGCTGCGAAGCAACGTATTCGGTCCACTTTGCGTCGCTGTAGTTATAGGTCATATAACGAACGCCGCCGTAGGACATAAACGTGTTGTATTCGTAAGTCGCGTATTCGGTCTTGTAGGAGTGTAACTGAGCAGAGAACGAATAGAACGTCGGGATATCCCAGTAGGACTGGAGTGCAGCCTGTTCGAGCGCCGCTACGATTGCGAGTCTGCTATTGACCGGGTACTGGCTGAAGTTTTTCGTACCGCTTTCTTTACCGTTAAGGCTGTCATACCAGTCCTGAATGGTCAGCGTGTACTCTTCGTCGGCGCCTTCCGCATTCTTGATGGTCAACTTAAGCGATTCCTTGGTCGTATCCCAGTAGGAGTTATAACGTAAGTTGTTCATGTTCGTGTCGACTTCGGAACCGATAAAGTATGCCGGATTCCAGGCGCCGCCGCTGAAGCCGCTCGCCGGAGCAACTTCGAACTGACCGCTACGGAAATCATTCGCCCACTGTTTGCCGTGAGTTCCCTCGAATTCGGTCGAGAATCTACCCTCAAGCGCGGTGCCTTTCATGAGCTCAACCCATGCGCTGTTAAGGAAGTCGTAGTGTCTGCGAGTAGCTGTGGTATCTTCGCTGGTACCGAATTTAAGAACGACTTTGTCGGTGTCCTTAATGTCGCCGGCTGCTTTAGCCGCGGCATAAGCTTTGTTAACGAGCTCGCGAGCAAGCGTAATGTTGTAACCGGTAAGCGCTTCCTCTGCGTCGTCGATATTGTCGTAAGTGGTTTCGCCCACTTTCCATTTGCCGCCGCCGAGGTCCTCTGCGCCGTAAGTAATGAGCAGCGCGCGTTTCGCTACTTCGGTATCGCGATAACGACCGCCGTTAGCGACGTCGTAGTAATGCATCGAGTTGAAGTAGCCGAGACCTGCGAGCGAACTGGTGGTAGCCGCCTGAGCGTAAGCCGCACGGTCGATAGCGAGCGAAAGCGCTTTACGGAAATCGGGCTGCATCAGAATAGTCTTGTTTACGCCCTCCTTTTCGTTCTTTTCCAGCGCTTCGCGAGAGGACTGCAAGTGTACGGAAGCGACGAGGTCGCTAGGCGTAAAGACAGCCTGCGAAGAAGTACGATAGGTCGCCGCGACGGACGGATCGATACCGATCTCGTCGAGTTCGCCGAGCTGGAAAGCCTGCCATGCGGTGTTCCATTCGGGGATAGTACGGCAGACGATATTATCGGTCTGGTACTGTCCCTTGTATTCGTCCATATTGTAACCGTACCAGTTAGCGTTCTTGGAAAGCGTGTAGGTCGAGCCTGCCTGATATTCGGTCAGCATATACGGACCCCAGCTTGCGGTGGTCGCAAGCGACGAACCGTAGGTGCTGGTCCAGAGCGTTGCGCCCTCTGCCGGGGCTTTTTTGCTCGCTTCGTAAAGGTCGCGCTTTACGAGCGGGAGTTCCGACATATAGTATGCGGTTTCATAGGTAAGATTGCCGTTTTTGTCGATAAGATCGAACGTATTGTCGAATATCAAGGTGATCTCGTATTCGCCGGTAGCCATGATGCCGACGTCGCTCATAGACATAGCGGGATAAGTGTAGTACGTAACGAAGAAATCGAGTTCCTCGTTCGGCTCGGTCTGCCACCATTTGATAACAGCGTCCCAAGCGGCTTTCAATGCGGGATCCGCTTTAATCTCGGAGAATTTTTTACCCTCAAGAGAAAGAATTGCTTCTTTAGTCGCGGAAACGCCGTTATTTGCCAAATACTCGGCTACGGCTTCCGCAGTATAACTTTCCGGGAAGCCCATGCTCGCACGCATACTGCAAATCGCCGCACCGTATTTTTCGGTATTCTCCGCGGTATTTCCTAACGTGAAGACAATCTTATCATCAAGGTCGGTAACGTAATCGGTATAAGGACCGTCAGCCGGGAACCAGCCGGAAGTTCCCTGATATACGTAATCTCTTGCGTTATGTAAAATCGCGTTGCCGCCGTAATACTCGGAAGCAAGACGGTTCTTAAACTTCGGATCGAGGGTCTGTTCCATCGAGTAAACGAAGTCCTCCGCTTTGATTGCGGTGCCGTCGTTCCATTTAAGGTCGTTACGAAGCGTAAGTTTCCAGGCGCGGTTGCCGGTAGTGCCTTCGGGAATACCCCACTTCTCGTTGCCCGCGTAGGTTTTGGTTACGTCCTCGAGTTTGGTTGCCGCGGAATACTTAACATCGAAAGCGCCGTCGATAATTTCGCCTTTGTCGTCGCGCTTGAAATCGAACTCGAAGAATGCGCTGTTAAGATAGTTGCTGACCTGTCTGTCGTTGTTATCGGTCTGAGTAAGCAAGTTCCAGTTGGACGGGCTGGTCGCAGTGTACGTTCTGTAGGTATAGGTGCCGGTGGGATCGGGACCGTTATCGGGATCCTTATCGGGGCCGGGCTTATTTCCCCCCCCCGCACAAGCAGTCATACCCAGCGTCAGAGCCATTACCAAGGCAAGGACCAACGCAAAGAGTGATTTTCTGTGATTTTTCATTCTACTACTGTTTCTCCTATTATAGACTTCTAGAGTGGCTCGAAGAAAAACGTTTTTACGGTATTTACCGCGCGACCAAAGCGTTTTTCCTTTCCCCACTCTAGTTATGTGAAGTATTATACAGTTTCAAGCTCAATATGTCAACCATTTTAACAAAGATTTCACAAAAATTTCACAACGAATTTTAATTTTTCTCTATTTTTCTATAAATTTCCTCGCCGATTTGACCTTTTCACCCCTTTTTGCCCGTTCTCCCCGCACCTCTGTCATCAAAAATTCCATCTCGTCCCGCCCCATTCCCTCGTTTGTGATACCTTTGCGATAACCGCACGTGCGTGGGGTATTGAGTTATATCCGCTACGCGGGTGGTATTTTTGCTTCGCAAAAGTGATATTTCGCCTTACGGCGAAGTGATATCCTCGCTCTGCTCGGGTTAAGGATTATTATTCGCTCCATGCAGGGGATTCCACGCGCTACAGAGAGATACCAAACCTTATACGTCATCTTGAGCGGAGCGATAGCGAAGTCGAAAGATCTAGGCGTAGCCGCATATATTATATTTTTACGCTTCGCCGGATTCCCGGGGCTGCGCTCGGAATGACGTATTAGGTTGGCTATTATTTAAAAGCAATATTCAGTCCTACTCTTACCTCGTCATTCAGAGAGAAAAGGTAATTGCCCAAATTCGCGGGACAATTACCTTTTCTCGTGGAATCCCATACTTAAAACAAGTACGTATCCTTATTATTTATAAAAACATCTCACTGTTTTAAGAGCAGATACGATATCAGCGCGATTGCCGCAACGAACAGCGTCACGACCGCGACAAGGAATACCCACGCGACGATTCTTATCGGGCGGCTTTCGCTTTTCAGCCCGCCTACCATGCATAACAGCGATATAACGCCGGTAAACAGTTGCCCGCCGTAGACCATGAGCGCAACAGGGATAACGACTATCAGCGCAATTCCTTGACCCGCGTCGCCGCTTGCGTTCGCTTCCGCTATCGCAGAGAACAGAAATGCCGTCGCGAACACGAAGCACGCGATAGACAACGTTCCGAACACCGCTCCCGCTATGACTCTGCCTTTTTTCATATTTTCACCTCGTATTATAATTATTATAATAATGATAAGGGATAAGGACAAGCCGTTGCTTATCTTTTACCCGACCTTATAAATCCGCTCACCTATTGCCGCCGGGGTTTTTGTACTCGACGGAAACGCGCACCGGACCTTGCGCGGTGATTTTATAGAACTCAAGCCGATCGGAATACTCGTAAATCAGCATATTCGGGTCCATGCGGGTGCGGAAAATCGCGGGCTTTTCGGGTACTGCGGTCGGGAACGGCACAGCCGCGCTTTCCTCGCCTCTGCCGCCGCGCGTGAACTCGTCGGCGCGTCCGAAGTCACCGCGATTCGGTCTCAAAAAGTCGTTGTCGCGCGTAAAGTCGCGGTCGCGGCGGGCAAAGTCGTCCGTCGGTTCCTCGCCGGTATCGAACGCGGCGGTTCTGCGGACGTTTTCCGCGTCGCGCTCGGGGTAATAACTCAAAAATCCGGGGTCGCCGCCGGTGTACTCGGGCTTTTTCGGCTCGCGGTCGACGTTGTAACTGAAAAATCCGGGCTTGCCGTCGATCGTCGTTTCGTCGCCGCTTGCGTTGCCGCCGAAGCCCCGACCGTAATCGCGGTTGTAGTCGCGGTTATAGTCCGTTTGCGCGGGTTGTTGCGGTTGTTGGGGCTGTTGCGGTTGGTACGGCTGAGCGTACGGCGCGGCTTGCGGATAAGGCTGAGCGTAGCCGCCGTTTTGCGGGTTTTGATACGGCTGAGCGTAAGTTTGCCCGGGGTACGGCTGAGCTTGATACGGCTGTTGCGGCAGATTTTGATAGGGTTGTTGCGGCGCGGGTTGTCCGGGGTACGGCTGTTGCGGCGGCACTGCGGCGGGCGCGGAGGCTTGGTTTCCGTCGCCTTGAGCGCCCTCGACGAACTGCACGTTATTTTGGTTCTCGGTCATTTCCTTGACGTAGCCGGCGGATCTGCCCTCGCCCGCTTTCTTTTTGTCGGCGCGGTGGATAAACCCGAGGCACGCCAACGCCACGGCGAACACGCACGTCACGCACAGTCCGAAAACGTACACTCCCCACACGGACGAAAAGGCGGTGCGAGTGACGGCGGCGACTATCACGAACAGTAACGAATAAGCCGCCGGGACCCATAATCCCAGCCGAAACAACAGAAATTTCAGTACTTTGAGTAAGCCGTGACCCAGCCACCCGAAAAACGAGCCTGCGCCTTTCATTAGTTTGTACTCCTTTTACTTAACGCCCGGGGCGGTAGTCGCACTCGGGCGTTAGCGTAGTTCTTTGGTTTGTCGGGTCGGCTAAGTCTGCCGCCCTTATTGCGGTTTTACTTTATGATATCCGTGCCCATGTACGGAACGAGAACGTCCGGTACGCGCACCGTACCGTCGGGGTTCTGGAAGTTCTCGAGGATCGCGGCGGTGGTTCTGCCTACTGCCAGCCCGCTACCGTTGAGCGTATGCACGAAACCGGTTTTGCCGTCGCGGGTGCGGTACTTGATGTTCATTCTGCGCGCCTGATAGTCGACGAAGTTCGAGCAGGACGAGATCTCGACGTATCTGTTGTAGGACGGGAGCCAGACTTCGATGTCGTAGGTCTTTGCGGACGAGAAACCGAGGTCGCCGGTCGACAGACAAACTACGCGGTACGGAAGCCCGATCTTCTGCAAGATGAGTTCGGCTTCGTGAGTGAGCGATTCGAGTTCGTCCCAACTCTTGTCGGGCATAGTGAACTTGACGAGTTCGACCTTGTTGAACTGGTGCTGACGGATAAGCCCGCGCGTATCTCTGCCCGCGCTGCCCGCTTCGCCTCTGAAGCAAGCGGTGTACGCACAGTAGTAGTACGGAAGCGTTTCCGCGTCAAGCACTTCGCCGCGGTACATGTTCGTAACGGGTACTTCGGCGGTCGGGATAAGGAAGTAATCGGTGTTCTTGACGGCGTAAGCGTCCTCTTCGAACTTCGGAAGCTGCCCGGTGCCGGTCATGCTGTCGCGGTTGACCATGAACGGCGGGAAAATCTCGGTGTAGCCGTTCGCGGTGTGCGTGTCGAGCATAAAGTTGTAGATCGCGCGTTCCAGTCTTGCGCCCAAGCCGCGGTAGACGGTAAAGCGCGCGCCGGTGATTTTCGCGGCGGTCGCGGGATCGAGAATATTCAGCGCGTCGCCGATATCCCAGTGCGCTTTGGGCGTAAAGTCGAATTTAGTCGGTTCCATGAATTTGCGGATCTCGACGTTTTCGGTGTCGTCCTTGCCGATAGGCACGGTCTTGTCGGGGATATTCGGAATGGACAGCATCGCCATTCTCAGTCCGGACTCAACGGGTCCGAGTTCGTCGTCGAGGGCTTTGATTTTCTCGCCCACGGTTTTCATTCTCGCGATGATTTCGGACGCGTCTTTCTTCTCTTTCTTGAGCGCGGCAACCTGAGCGGACTCGCGGTTGCGCTCGGCTTTGAGCGCTTCTACTTCTTTAAGGATCTCGCGGCGCTGGCGGTCGAGTTCGAGAACGATGTCCACGTCGTACTCGCCGCTGCGAGTTTTCATAGCCGCTTTTACGAGGTCGGCGTTTTCCACAACGAATTTTACGTCTAACATAAATCTAACCCTTCTTGGTGAAATTATACCGCTATTATATACCAACGAACGGAAAAAATCAAGGGTTCGCCGCTTTTTGCCGCTAGTTTTTGCGAAAAAGTTGGTTTCATCGCGGGTAAAGCGCGCTCTCTGCGGGCTTACGGCGGTTTTTTCGGGATTATCGGCGCTTTATGAACGGCAGAACGCGGGCAAGTTCGTCGCGGGTAAACCACTTCAGCGCGAGCATTGCGGCGATATACGCGACTGTCGCTGCGGTCGCTTCGATAAATAGGGCGAGAAGCGGGTTAATGCCGCTAAGTCCGTACGCAACGCTCAGCCCCGCGGCGGCGAACGCGATCGTGCCGACTACGGGCGCGAGCAAAATTTTAGGGTCGGCAAGGAGCGGAACGCGCTTTACGAGAGCCGCGACGTCGAGTACCGCCGTGGTCGCGTAGCACAGCACCGTGCCGATCGCCGCGCCGTAAACTCCGATAAAGAACAGCGAAACCGCGGTGACCGCGACTTTCACGATCGCGCCGACGAGAAGGTTACGGGCGGGGATTTTGGCTTCGCCCAAGCCCTGAAGCGCGGCTGTCGATACCTGAATTATCCCGACGTACAACACCGAAACGGCAGATATGCGCGTAAGCCGTACAGTCGTTTCGATCTGCGATTCCTCTAATCCCCGCGAGTACAGAACGCGCACTATTCCGGACGAGAACGTGCCGAGGGCGAGCGCGCACAGCAATCCGCACGCGCAACAGAGTTTCAGCGAGAAGCCCGCTTCCCGCGCGACTTTTTCGGGGTCGCGGCAGCACTTCGCCACGCGCGGCAACAGCACCGCCGAGAACGCGAAAATCACCGCTACCGGCATGTTCACGAGCGTAGCGACGGTGCCGCTGGTCAGTCCGTACGCGGCGGTCGCTTCCGCTCTGCCGTAGCCGACGTACTGCAGAATATTGACGACAAGCATGCTGTCGACAAGCCCCGTAAGCGGCATCACGAGCGACCCGAACGCCACCGGCACGGCAACCGCCAACAGCGCGCCGAGGATCTCGCGGACGGTGACGGCGTCTGGCGCTTTGGCTTCCTTGCAACTGCTCTGCAGACCCGCTTCCGTAGCGCCCAGACACATTTCCGCTGTCATATCGCCGGTAAACTCAGAGTCCGCGGCTTTCGTAACGGCGGTAGCGGGTCGGGCGGCTAGCCGCTCGGCTTCCTCGGTTTCCGACTTCGTTTGCTCGTCCGCGATCCTGCGGCGCTCGCGCTCCTCCGCCGTTTCTTTCGTAAGGTCTAAAAACGCTTCGTCCGCGGCGGGTTCGGCGGCAAGCAGGCGGCGGGCGGCGTACGCGGCGTTTCTTTTTCGCGCTCTTGCCCCGAAAACGTAGGTAATCGCGAGTACGGCGGCGGCGAAAAGTTCGGACAGCGAAACTCCGACGAGCGCTCCGAACACGCCGTAAGCGTAACCCATCGGCATAAATTTATTCGCAAGGTACAGTCCGAAAACCAGTTTGCCCGCTTGCTCGGTAAGTTGCGAAACCGCGCCGGGAAGCATATTTTCTCTACCCTGAAAGTAACCGCGGAAGCACGAGATTATCGCGACGAACAGTACGGCGGGTGCAATTCCGTAGTACGCGATGCGCGCTTCGGCGTTGCCCTGAAACGCAGCCGCCGCTCCGCCGAATATAAGCAGTAACGCCGTGCCGATAAGCCCCGCGAGCGACAGCGCGACGAGCGAAACCCGCAATACCCGCGCGGCGCCCTTTTCGTCGCCGTCCGCGAGTTTGACCGCCACAAGCCGCGAAACCGCGATCGGCAGTCCGCCGCTCGACACCGTGAGAAGCAGCGTGTACAGCGGGAAAACGAGTTGGTAAAGTCCCATGCCCTCGCCGCCCAGCACGTTGGTGAGCGGCACGCGGTACATCGCGCCCAGAAGTTTCGCCACGACCGACGCGACCGCAAGCATACCCGCCCCCGTAAACAGATACCTAAGGTTCTTTTTCATTCCCTTAGTATGCGCGTTTTCCTCGCGGGAATATTATAATTAGTTATATCCTCGCTGTCGCGCGGGTGGTAACGAGTTATATCCTCGCTATCGCTCTGGTGATATTTTTGCTACGCAAAAGTGATATCCGCTACACGGGTGATATCCGCGCTCCGCGCGGGTTAAGGATAATTTGTTTCTCTGCTATCGGGGATCATCACGGTCGCTTACGCTCCCTCAGGATGACGGCGGTAAAACGAAAACTTCACATTATATTTTAAAATAGAACGCGCAGCCCAACTGTTACCTCGTCATTCAGAGCAAATGCACAAGCATTTGCGTGGAATCCCATACTATAAGAGAAGTACTTATCCTTATACGTCATCCCGAGCGCAGCCGAGGGATCTAGCGAAGCGTAAAATTATTTATTATGCGCCTACGGCTGGATCTTTCGACTTCGCTGTCGCTCCGCTCAAGATGACGTAAGGGTAATTAGTGGTTTCAAGTCGGGGATCCTCACGGTCGCTTACGCTCCCTCAAGATGACGTGTAAAAACAAAAAGTACGCGGTCTATTTTAAAATTTAACGCGCAGTTTTCGTTTTAACCGTCTTTAGGAAAGAAAAGGCAATTGTCCGATTTTACGGAGCAATTGCCTTTTCTCGTGGAATCCTACTATATCCTTATTATTACTTTATAACCGTGTAACCGGCTTTAACGACCGCTTTTTCCAAAACTTTGTCGGCGACGTCCTTACTTAGAGTGACGACGGCGAGTCCCGTTTCGTGACTGACGACGGCGGACTCGACGCCCTTAACCGCCTCGAGCGCGTCCTGAACGCGTTTCGAGCAGTGTCCGCAACTCATACCTTCGATTTTCAACGTTTTTTCCATGGTTTTTACCTCCGTAACCAAATTATGATTTTCGCCGCGATGACGACGATGATAACGAATTTCTTTCTTCGGGTCGAACAGATTGAGCCGCAGCGCATTGCACACCACGCAAACGCTGGACAGACTCATTGCCGCCGCGCCGAACATGGGGTCGAGTTCCCAACCTGTAATCGGTATCCACAACCCCGCGGCGAACGGTATGCACAGCGCGTTGTAGATAAACGCCCAGAACAAGTTCTCTTTTATATTCGTAAGCGTGCGTTTACCGAGCCGCAACGCTTCCGCTACGCCCGAAAGCCCCGCGCCCGACAGCACCACGTCCGCCGCGTCGATAGCAACGTCCGTACCCGCGCCGATAGCGATTCCTAGGTCTGCGGCGGTAAGCGCGGGCGCGTCGTTCACGCCGTCGCCCACCATCGCGACCTTGCCTTGCTTCTTGAGTTCGCTCACGACCCTTTCCTTGCCGTCCGGGAGTACGCCCGCGATAACCTCGTCCACGCCCGCGAGTTTTCCGACGGCGTTAGCGGTGCGCTCGTTGTCGCCCGTCAGCATTACGACCTTAACGCCCATACGCTTTAGCGCCGCGATCGACTGCTTGCCGTCCGCTTTGATCCGGTCGGCGACAGCGATAACGCCTAAAAGTATGCCGTCCGCCGCAAAGAACAGCGGTGTTTTGCCCTCGCCCGCCAGTTCGTCCGCGCGGCGCAAGGTTTCCTCGCCGACCGACGCGACCGAGCCTATGAACTTCACGTTGCCGCCGTAAAGCGTTTTGCCTCCGAGCGTCGCCGACAAGCCGTTGCCCGGTCTTGACTCGAAATTCCCGACTTCGGCGGCAGTAAAGCCCTTTTCCGCTGCGTAGTCCGCGACCGCTTTCGCAAGCGGGTGTTCGCTCTTTTTCTCAAGCGCGTAAGCGAGCGTAACGAGTTCGGTTTCGTCGCCGTCCGCCGCGATAACGTCGGTCACTACGGGGTGTCCGACGGTGATAGTGCCGGTCTTGTCGAGTACGATTATATCGATTTTAGCCGCGGTTTCCAGCGCTTCGGCGGTCTTGAACAAAAGCCCGTGCTTAGCGCCCTTTCCGCTGCCCACCATGATCGCGACGGGGGTAGCAAGTCCCAACGCGCACGGACACGAAATGACCAGAACGGATATCGCCCGCGCGAGAATAAAGCCGATATCCTTGCCGGCGATTGCCCACGCGATAGCGGTCACGATCGCTATGCCGATGACTGCCGGCACGAACACGCCCGAAACCTTGTCCGCGATCTTCGCAATGGGCGCTTTGGTCGCCGCCGAGTCCTCGACGAGTTTGATGATCTGAGCGAGCGCGGTGTCCTTGCCCACCTTCGTCGCGCGGCAACGTAAAAAGCCCGAAGTATTGATGGTAGCCGCGCTTACTTTGTCGCCTTCGGCTTTGTCGACGGGTACGCTTTCGCCCGTGAGCGTGGATTCGTTGACCGCCGAAAACCCGTCTGTTACCACGCCGTCAGCGGGAATACTCTCGCCGGGGCGCACGACGAACACGTCGCCCACCGCGACTTCTTCCGCGGGTACGGTGACTTCCTTGCCGTCGCGCTCGAGCGTAGCCGTCTTGGGCGTGAGTTTCACGAGGCTTTTTATCGCGTCGGTGGTCTTACCCTTGGCGCGGGCTTCCAGCGTTTTTCCGACGGTAATCAGCGTAAGAATCATAGCCGCGGACTCGAAGTACAGTCCGTGGAGGTACTCCATCGACTGCGCGTGATCGGCGGTCGTCATCATAAACATAACGACGATGCTGTAAAGATACGCCACGCCCGACCCCATCGCGACCAGCGCATCCATATTCGGCGAGCCGTGTATAGCGCTCTTGAACCCGCTGACGAAGTATCTACGGTTGATGACGAGTATCAGCGTAGTAAGAAGCAATTCGATAAGCGCGAGCGCCATGTGATTATGGTTGAGCGCGCTCGGCAGCCACCACCCCCACATAACGTGTCCCATCGAGATATACATAAGGAACGCGAGTACTACGACCGACGCGATAAGACGTCCAAGTAGATCCTTTTCCGCGGCGTTTTCGGACTTTTCGGGCGCGGAAACCGTGCCGTTATCGCCCGCCGCAGTCGCGCCGTAGCCCGCTTTTACGACCGCTGCAATCACCGCTTCGTCGCCGGCCGTTCCCTCTACGCCCATGTCGCCCGTCAAAAGATTGACCGAACACGAGGTCACGCCGCCCACTTTCTTCACGGCTTTTTCCACTCGCGCCGAGCAAGCAGCGCAACTCATTCCCGTTACTTTGTACTGTTTCATGGATATCTCACTTCATAAGCCTTTCGATAAGCCGCGCGAGTTCTTCGGCGGTTTCTGTCTTGCCCGCGCTAAGATCCGTCGCCACGCAAGTGCGGATATGCGCGGTCAGAAGTTCGCGGCTGACGGCGCCCAAGCCCGCCAATGCCGCGGAAATCTGCGTGATTATATCCGGGCAGTACACGTCGTTCCGCACCATTTTTTCGATGCCGCGAATCTGTCCTTCCACACGCCGCAATCTGTTGATAATCGCCGTGCGTTCTTGCTCCGTCCTCGCTTTTTTTCTGCCGCAGCAACCGCAAGCGGGCTGTTCGGTTATCGGCGCTCCCTCGCAGTCCTCGCAACCGCAATTTTCGCCCGGCATTTCTTCGCCGCAAGCGCGCGTCGTCTTTTCTTTTTCTTCGGTCATAACTTAACCTCGCTTTTTCTTTATACCCCTACTGGGTATAATAATTGTACTCCCCTCCCACTCCCGTTGTCAAGCGTTTTTAATAGTATTCCGAAAAAGATAAATAAATAAGGATTATCGGCTGTTCCATGTCGGGGATTCCACGCGCGGCGTACCGCCGCGCTCTGAATGACGGCGAAAGACGGAAACTGCGCGTTATAATTAAAAATCGAACGAAAAGCCTTACTGCTTTACCGCCAAACATCGGGTGCGTAGCGCGTGAGAATCCCCCTGCGTCAAACGACCACCCAAACCGATGTCATCCTGAGCGAAGTCGAAGGATCTAGCCGTAGGCGCATTTATTATTAAAATCGAACGAAAAGCCTTACTATTACCTCGTCATTCAGAGAAACAGCCGAGCGGCTTGCTCGGCTGTTTCGTGGAATCCCATACTATGAGAGTCGTATTATCCTTATAATATCGGTTACTTCGTCAGTTTTTTCGCTTTTTTGCGGATAGCCTTTATTGCGGGCTCGATCAGTATCACGAGCGCGACGACTATGAAAATCGTGAGCGCGATATACCGCCAGTCGACGGACTTTTCCTGCGTTTTGACCATGGGGTCGGCGCCGTAGAACAGACGGAAATCGTCGGTGTCGGCGTTGTATCTGACGGCGAGCACTATCGATCCGTTCCGATCGGTACGCAGTATATTTTCGTCCTTGAAACCCTCGTTTTTAAATTGTTCGAGTTTCTCGGTGTGCGGGTGCTTGTAACTGTTGTTCAGCCCGCAACTGATGACGATCAGCGTGTTCGGGCGCGATTCGGCGGTGGTAACCGCCTCGACGAACGCTTCTCCCGTACTTGTGCGGCTGCCGTGGTGACCGGCTTTTATCACGTCTACGGCGTAACTGTCGTTGAACACGGAGAACTTACCCTCGCCCGCCTTGGCTTTTGCGGCGAACTCGGCTTCACCCTCTTTCTCGCAGTCGCCCGTAAGCGCGATCTTGATACCCTCGTACTCGAGGATCATTATCGGCGAATAGTTGTTCCAGTCCTTGTAGCTGTTGCTGTTCGGACCGTAGAAACTGAGCGAGTAGTACCCGGCGTCGCCCTCGCGCGTAACGGCGGGATCGGGTACGATCGGGTCGAGATTTACCGAATTTATATAGACTTTGTAGTCCTCGCCGAACTTGTTTCTGCCCTTTTCGGAAGCGGAAATAACGTCCTTGTACGCCGCGGTAGCCTTGGACACGCAATCAGCAGTAAGAAGTGCCGCATCGGGGTCTACGTAATCTTTGTAGTTACACTTGACGTTCGGACGGTAGAAAGTTTTCGCGGGATAAGCGTTCAGCACGTCGTCGAGCGAACCGCAATGGTCGGAGTCGGTGTGCGTGAGTATCGCGTAGTCGAAATACGTTATTTTGTTGCCGTCTTTGTCGCGGATATTCTCGTCTATGTAGGTAAGCAGCGCTTCTTTCGCGTCCTTGTCGCCGCCGTCGATAATCATTTTCTTGTCGTCGGGGAATTCGACTATGCAAGCGTCGCCCTGCCCTACGTCCACGAAATGCACGTTAAGGTCGTCGCCAACGCTTTGCTTTCTTACCGTACTCGCGGTAGTGCCGTCGTATTTGGTTTCGTTGATTTTCTCAAGCCCGAGCGCGCGGTTGATCTGATTTTCGAACAGCATACTCACGCCGAGCAGTACGCCGACTACCAGCACCATCGCTATTCTTACGCCCCAGCGCGGCTTGTAAGACTTCTTGCCGCCGCCGTTTCTTCCGCTCGACGAGCGATTGCCGCCCGCGGAATTATAATTATCGTTGCCGCTCCCGCTTTTCTTAGCGCCGGCAGAAGTCGTTTTCGTCGATTTGGCGGCAGACTTGTTGCCCGCGGACTTGCCGCCGGTCTTTTTCGCGCCGGAAGCCGATTTCCCGGACGACTTCGCGCCGCTTTTTCCGTTCTTGTTTTCAGTCATGTTTTTCCTCCTCGGAATCGTGGTTTATATTCTATTTATATATAAGCGCGAGAATTTCGTCGCATTTTTCTTTCGCCGCTTCGTAGCCCAGCCGATACATTTCCTCGTAGCCCTCTTTATCGGTCGACTTGAACGCCGAGAGGTCGGGAGCGACGATTATGTCCGAATTGATAAGCCCGTGTACCGAAGCGTTCGCGCCCATAATGTCGAAAGTCGCCTTGAGTACGCTGATAAGCCCCAGTTCGCTCGTGCCGCCGCCGCGCGTGGGGTTCACGTCCACGGTGATAACGTTGTCCGCGCCCATCATGCGGCACACGTCCGCGGGGATATTGTTGAGTAGTCCGCCGTCCACGAGGTGTTTTTCGCCCATAACGAGCGGCTTGAAAAACAACGGAACGGTACTCGAAGCCGCCGCGGCGGTCGCGACCGAGCCGCTGTCCAAGATAACCTGCTTGCCCTCGACGAGATCGGTAGCCACGGCGTAAAACGGCTTTTTGAGGTCGGAAAACTGTGCGTCGCCGATAAGGTCGGACACGATACGCCCGATCTTCATCGAGTCGTCGGGCGACCAGATAAAGCCCTTTTTGATGTCTTTGAGTTGCAGTCGCGAGCCGTAGGCAAGCATATCTTTCGGCTCTACGCCCGCGGTGTAAAGCGCGCCCACGATACTGCCCGCCGAACACCCGACCACGAGGTCGAAATCGATATTTGCCTCTTTGAACGCCTGCAACGCACCGATATGCGCGAAGCCTCTCGCTCCGCCGCCCCCCAGACACAGCGCGGTAACGCCGCGTTTTTTCAGTTTGCCGCCGATGAGCGCGCGGTCGCGCTTCATCTTGCGTTTGTTCTCGGTTTGCTCGGCTTTGAGCCGCTTATTCTGCTTGCGATTTTCCCACCATTTCATAATATTCGTTCGTTATTCCTTATTCTCGTCGTTTTTATCGTTGGTTTCACGCGCGGAATCCGCCGTAGTTTCGATAACCTCGTCGGTCTTGTTAACCTCGTCGGCGCTTGCGTTTTCGGACTTTTTATCCTCGATTTCGGCATAGAGTTCCTCTTCGTCGTTCTCGGTGTGGTGTTTTACGCTCTCGAACAGCACCGGCACGCGCGGCATCACGATAAGCGCGACCACGAGCGAAGTCCCAGCCTGAATCGGACCCGAAACGAAGTTGAAAAGCGACGCTTCCCAGCCATACAGCATAAGGTCGGTGAGGAAGTAACCGATTACCATCCACGCGCCAGCAATCAGCATCGAGAACAGACGGCGCAGAATGGGGCGTTGCTTGCGGAAAACGTAGGAATACAGTATGCCGCAAAGGAAGCCTTCGCCGCCCTTTACGACGAAAGTAAACGGCGCGTACACCGCAAACCCCGAGAAAATATCGGCGAGCGACGAGCCTATCGCTCCCGCTATCATGCCGCCTACGGGGCCAAGTAAGGAAGCGGCAAGAAAAATCAGCGTATCGCCAAAGTTAATATAACCTTTGCCCCACGGAATCTTCACGAAAATCGTCAGCACGCACACGAGCGCGGAAAACAGCGCGATAAGTACGATATAAAACGTAGTCGCTTTGTTGATTTTCTTCTTCACCATCGTATCACTCCGAAAGTATTATTTCATCGTTTTCCCGCTTTTACGGCAAACGGGCAGATAATTTCCGCCCGTATCCTTTTTCTCGTGCGATTGCGCCCGCGCGCATAAACGTTCGCGGGCCAGCCGAAACTTAAAAATTAAAGCGCTTCGACTTTGACCTTGATCTTTGCCGAAATCTCGGCGTAAGGCTTGACGGTGACGTCGTACACTCCCACGGACTTGATTACGTCGGGCAGTACGATCTTCTTTTTGTCGATGTCGATGCCCTCTTTCGCGAGCGCTTCGGCAACGGCTTGGGTGTTGAGCGAGCCGAACAGTTTGCCCGTTTCGCCCACTTTGATCCTGACTACAACGGTCGTGCCGGAAATGCGCTTTGCAAGTTCCTGAGCCTCGGCGCGTTTGACGGCTTTGCGGTGTTCGTCGGCGGCTTTGGAGATGCCGATGCTGTTGATCATATTCGCGGTCGCTTCCACCGCCAGCCCGTTCTTTATAAGATAATTGCGAGCGTAACCGTCGCTGACGTTGACTATATCGTTTTTCTTGCCCTGACCTTTTACGTCTGCAGTAAGCACTACTTTCATAATCTACCCTCCGATTTTCTTATATTCTAGCCTAAAACTCCGCGTTTGTCAAGAAATAGTTTGCTCCGCGCGAATAACGAGCGCGAATTTTACTAATAATAGTTATATCAATAAGGAGGCAACGTTATGAAAGATCTTAAATGCGGGCTGACTACCTGCAAGCACAACAAGGGCTACTGCTGCTGCTCGAAGGAAATCGAGGTCGATAAGGGCACCGATTGCACGACTTACGAGCAAGCCGAAAACAAGCATGTTTCCATGTTCGAAGCGGCAGGCGATTTCGTCAAAGCCGATTATTCCGTCGATACCCGCGTTTCCTGCGAAGCCGACTGCGTGTTCAACAAGTCCGGCAAGTGCGTTTCCAACGGCATCACCGTCATGAACGAGGGCGAAAACGGCGCGGTCTGTCTGACCTATATAAAGCAGTAAGTATACTGGGCAATAATAAAAGCGGCGTTGCGGAGAAACAATCGCGACGTCGCTTTTTAATTCTATTTTTTCCAGTAACCGTAGACTTCGTTTGCGGACACGATATACGAGAACGTGTCGGGATACTTCTTTATTATGCGCTCGAGGTCGCCGATCTGACGGCGCTTGATTACGCAGATAAGAAGTTTGTGGTGTTTGCCGGTGTACTGCCCAACCGCGTCCACTATCGTCACTCCTCTGCCGATCACGTCGAAGATTTCCGCGCTGATTTCGTCGGGGCGGTTGGTTATGATTTCTGCTTTCAGCGCCGAACGCGAACCTTTGATGAATTTGTCCGACACCGCGCTCGAGGAGAACGACTCGATAATCGCGAGGAACACCGGTGTGAGCGTTTTGTCGTATACGAAGAACGACAGCAGAATTATCGACGAATCGATAATGAAAATCAGCCACGATATGCCGAGATCGGGGCGTTTTTTCTGTATAATCGCCGCGATCGTGTCCGTACCGCCCTGACTGCCGCCGGCGCGTACCATGATACAGAACGCCAGTCCGCACATTACGCCGCCGAACACCGCCGCAATCACGTTTTCGCCGGGTCCCGCGTGGTAAAGAAGCGTGCCGCCGGCGCGCTCGGCGATCTTATTGAGTTGCTCGATCGCGATCGTGACCAGGCTGTACATCACCGTATAGCCGGCGGTCGCTAAGAAATAACGCTTCGACAGAAAGAAGAACGCGAGTATCAATAACGGTATATTCATCGCGATGTTAAAGTAGCCGAGGTTGACGCCCGTGATATACTCGAGTATGACCGCCGCGCCCGCTATGCCGCCAACCGCGAAGCCGTTGGGCGAAATAAAGCAATAAGTGCCTACGCCGCGCACGAGCGAAGCGAGCAGCACCCACGCCGCCGCAGTCATTATCGAGCGGGCTTTGCCCTCTCGCGCCGTGGGAACAATCACTTCTTTGCCGTTCTTGAGTTTGATTACTCTGCCGCCGTTGGCACCCTCGCCGTAACCTACGACCGTATCGTCGTCGGCGGTTTCGGTATTGTCGGCGAATTCGTCTTGCCGATCGGGGCTTTCCGCATTAGTCGCGACGACAGTGTCGTCGTCGGCGGTTTTGCCCTCTGCCGCGCCGTCTTCGCGCCGGATTTCGTTTATCGTTTCCATAAAATTTTCCTCGTCGATCGGGCGGAAAAAATCGCCTTTGATTTCTCGCCCGCGCGCCGCAGTTTTTTCGGGCGCGAATTATATGATAACGCTTGTAAAAAAAATAGTCAAGCACTTTTTGAATAATGATTATACCGGTTTCTAAACTGTAAAGTTTTATAATGGTATAGAACAGTAAAGGAACTGCTCTATACCACTTTTTTTACTGCTCAAATATGAAAACGGCGGCGGCATTACGCAAAGGACGGTAACAAAAAAATGAAACAATTATCTTTAAGACAAACGGAAAGCGCTCTTTTTAATCTTGATAGCTTACGTACAAAGTTGCTTAACGAACGCTATGAGGCGTACGAAAAAGGCAACGAGGACGAAGTACAAAAACGTATTGACGAAGTAGAAAATTTGCTTGAAAAAATGCATTTCGGTAGAGTAACCGTAAAAGAATGGTTAAGAATTTGCGAACTTGTAAACGAGCGCAAAATGCAACGTTATCTTACTTGCTTAAATAGCGGTATGGACGAAAAAACGGCAAGCGGTGCATTTGACGATTAAAGCAAAACGGCTGTGCTAACGGCTTGACGGGCAAATAAAACTTACGAGGTAATGAAAATGAAAAACGGAACGGAAAAGTACATTGAAACGGTCAACTACCTTGCAAAACTGTATGACTACTGCAACACAAAGTTATTCGGCGGCGAACTTGTGCGCCCTGTCATAACGGTACAGCGCGACGAGCGCAACAAAACAAACGGTTGGTGGTCGGTTAAAAAGGTTTGGAAAGAGAACGACAAGGACGAGGGCGAACACGAACTGAATATGACGGCGCAACAACTTAACCGCCCTATCAATGAAATAGCGGCAACAATGATACACGAAATGTGCCATCAATATGCAAGCGTTCACAATATGCAAGATACTTCCTGCGCTGGCAACTACCATAACAAACTATTCAAGCGCATAGCGGAAAATCACGGTTTAACGGTCGAATGTGTACAAACTATCGGTTGGTCGCACACGGAACTAACAGACGAAACGGCGGCGCGTATAACGGAATTTGTCAAGGACTACCCCGACAGCCTTATATATCGTTTACCCGTTATGAAAGGTGAAAGTATAAAAACTTCCAGCACAAGAAAATATGTTTGCCCCGTGTGCGGTAATTCAGTACGAGCGACAAAAGAAGTCCGCATAATGTGTGTCGATTGTAACGAACTTATGCGAGAAGAATAAATTTATTCCGCGCCGTTCCTCTTGCGGCGCACAAACAGGCGGGTTATCTTCCCGCCATTATCGGAAAAAAAGTTTTAAGCGGTGCAATTCCGTTATTTCCGACCATACCCGAAAAGGTAAATTAAAAATACGGGTGCTATATCCGATAAGTAGCAAAGGAAAGTTAAAATGGCAAACGAAAAGAACGTAAAGGCAACGGAAAGCACGACCATGGCGGCAGAGGTAACGACGGCAACGCCCGAAAAGCGGCTGATTGTGGAACGCGAAAAATTTACGGCAAAAGACGGGCGCGAAATGTGGGGTTACGCCGTACACGGCAAAGGCGTAAACGGTCGTGAAACAAAGGTTGATTTCAACGCATACGACCAAGGCGGTTACGAAGTGTTGGATATGGTCTTTGACATTAAGTCCACCGCCGAACTTATTATGCACGACGAAACAATGGTTGACGGCGATACGGGCGAAGTACGCGCTTACACGGTTTACGAAGTTGCGAACGTGGACGAGGACGGCGACGAATTGAAATGTCGCATTAAACCCGCACGCGATAGCGATAAATCTATACTTGCATACTTGCTTAAAAAATTAAACAGAAAAGTAAATGCCGATAAAACGGCGTAAAAATTGTATTTTCAAGGGGTGGAAAAACCGCCCCCTTTCGGTCTATCCTTTTAGATTGCAGAGGCAAAAGGAAACAACGGCAACCGTAATGGCAAGTGCGCGGTTTTCGATTGTACAATACGCCGAAACGAAAGCAACCCGAAAAGGTCTATCCTTTTGAGTTGCTTTCGGCAAGGCGAAAGGACAAGCGAAAATGCGGTTTGTCAAGTACACCGTGGAATAAATAGCCGTAGGCGGTTTATGCCGCGAAAGGTGCTTTACAAGCCGCAAGCAAACGACGATAAAACGGTAACGAAACAATAATCGAGGTAACGAAAATGAAAAAATTTATCGAAGTAACGAACTATGACGGCGGTATGAAAGTTTTAGTGCCTATCGGAAAGATAACGGGAATAGTATGCGACGGCGACGGTAGCGTGTTTATCGAAATGGGAACGAACGAAAACGAAACATCGTCGGGTATTCTCGTAACCGAGAGTTACGACGAAATCAAGAAAAAAATTAAAGATAGCGAGGTATAAAACTTGGCGACACTCATTAAAACAAAAAACGGCAAAAAAGTTGTATTGCTTAACCCTGCCGAACGCGGCAAACGCTATTCCCGCGAATTGTCGAACGGCAGAAAAGTTGACGGTACACCACTGACGGATACCGAGGCGGCGTTCCGTATGGGCGTTCTGAACGAGCGCAAAATGCAAGCGAAAATCTATAACAAGAAAAAGGGCTTAAAAGGTAAATCGAAAAAGAGAGGTAAATAATATGAACGAATTAAATAGACACAAAAAAAGCGATAAAATCAAATGGGCATTTACGGGTATAGCGTTTTTGCTTATATTCGTAATGTTTACGGGATTGTGCTTGCAACTGTTCGGTACGGGCAAACAAAAACCGTCCGAGTGGTTCAAGAAACCCGACACCGAACAAACGCAACCCGAAAAAGATAGCGGCGTAAACGAGGCTGCAGGCGGCGCGTTTATCAGCGAAAGCAACGGCAAAGGTGTAAAACTTATGAGCGCGAGAATTGCTCCCGTTATGTATGCGGCAAAAGGCGTTTCAGCACAAGCGGAATCGGCATATACTCTCACCGCAACGATAACTCCTGCGACGGCAACGGATAAATCGATATCCTGGTCGATTGCGTGGGCGAACGCTTCTTCTTCGTTTGCGAACGGTAAAAACGTTACCGATTACGTAACCATAACGCCTACGGCAGACGGAAGTTCTACGGCAAACATATCTTGTCTGCAAGCGTTCGGCGAACAAGTATTGATTACGGCAACCGCACGTGCTAATTCCGACATATCCGCAACGGCAACCGTTGATTACGTAAAGCGAGTATCGAGTTTTGACGTCGCATTTAACGCAAGCGAGGTAAAATTCAATACAACCTATAATTTTACGATTTCGCCCGTCTACTCTGTCGGAACAATTCAGGGCGAACTTGTTACGTCAAATTATGATTTCGCATTGACCGACGGGTTCAAATCGGCAATCAGAGGTAAAATGAATACAAGTTATGCTTCAACTTTGACTTATTATTCGCCGTCGAATTTTACTATTGACGAAAGCGCGCATACCTTTGCTTTTAAATATGCAAATGCATTTTTGTGTTTTGCTAAATCTAATGCAGATAAAATGACTAAAATTAAAGTGCGCGACAATTTTAATAACGCTTTTGCTAATGCGGCGGGCGAGTATTCTCAAAATCACGCGGTTTTTAAATTGGATTATACTTACACGTATAACGGTACTACGTATTCCAGCGGTAAACCGGAAGTCGGGTTAAAATTTGACTCGGCATCACTTATAATTTATCCCGTGAAAATCGAGTTGAGCCAAACGAATTTCGTTTTTTAAGGCGGTGAATTATGTATGGTAAGAAAAAAACGGCGTTAAGTTCGTTGTTGACGTTTATAATAACGTCCCTTGTGATTATTCTTGCCGTCGGCGTGGTATTCAAGTACACGAAAGCGGGGGATAAAATCAAAGACTTGTTTAATCCTGCCTTTCGTATAGAATATGACGGCAAAAACTACGTCAGCGAAATAAACGTAATAGCCTTGCCGAATAAAGGACAAGCGCAATTTAAGGTTAAAGGTGCAGAAAGTTACAAAGTTATGCTGCAACCCAACGTAACGCCCGAAACGGACTTTACATACGAAATCGGGAATACTGTCTATTCCTACAGTCAAGTCGATTTAAGCAAAGTATTTGAAATCGGTACAAAAAATGGAAGTTTCTATATCAACTGTTTGAACGACTATTCGCTTGAAAGCGTTCTTTCTAAACTGCACGGCGGCGCAAAAATCAAGTTGAACGGTAACATTGAAATTCCGTATAAACTGACTTTTACAGCGGATAATACTGCAATTTCGTTTATATTCAACGGCAAATTGCGCGTGGACTTGTCCGAAATTGAGATTGTTTTTTAAGGCGGTATAATTATGACAAGACTAAATAAAAAAATACATAATTTTGTAGCGACGTTGTTTGTAATTTTGTTTTTTGTATTTATCTTTTTTGCGGGTGGCGGCGTAGCGACGGTCTATGCCGCCACCTCTTCAAATACGCTCTATACAAACGTTATAGACGATTTGAAAAAGGGCTTTATCCAGCCACGGCAGATGATAACCCTCACCGAGCAGAAAATGCAGGAAGATTACGGTTTGCAAGTGATACAACTTGCCGAAAGCGCGGATAAAGAGTTATTCATATACGTATATCAACCGAGCGGGCAGACGAAAAACTTTACGGCGTGTTCCGTCAATATATCCACTACCATAAACGACAATATAAGTTTTATAAATTACAAAAACTTAATTCAAACGGCGTTTTCTTTAAATATAAAGTGTCAGACTTTACGGTAAAAACCGAGCCTACCCGCTATTATGCGATAAGTTCCATATACCGACCGTTTGACGAAAGCATAGATAAACCCGC
>ENA-UEYI01000818-UEYI01000818.1-human-gut-metagenome-genome-assembly--contig:-NODE-818-length-29297-cov-133.476078_pt1 | contig 29297 bp, 19 predicted proteins | sample MGYA00242900_ERZ507916 | MGnify/ENA primary metagenome ERZ507916 (study PRJEB26167, sample SAMN06115521) | human gut metagenome | host: Homo sapiens | place: China:Chongqing | collected 2015-09-02...
GTTTCAGCATACACCTTGTCGCCCTTTGCGTTGGTGAGGCGAGCCTTCAATCCGCCCTTGTAGCTACCCTTTGCCCAGAAAGAGAGCTTGTAGGTTCTGCCCTGTACGGCGTTGATGCCCCAGAAGCCCTCGTTGATGAGAGAGGCTGTGGCTGCTGGCTTGGCAGCGATGGTAAGCTGGAGAGCCTTGCCCTGTGCCTTGTTGAGCAGACCCTTGTTGATGAGTTGTGTCTGGATCTTTGCACCTTCCTGGGCGGAAGTTTTCCAGGTAGGGATGTTCTTGTCATCATCTTCGAAGGAGCGGTTGCTGATGAGTTCGGCATAGAGTCCGCCGTCAGCAGCGTGGTTGATATCCTCGAAGAAGATACCATATAAATTAGGTGAAACCTTGACGCCTGGGTTAGAGGCATCTACCTGAATGGTTACTTGGGCGTTGGCTGCCAATGTTGTGGCGAGCACAGCCGAGAGTAAAAAATGTCTTTTCTTATTCATTGTTTATTCTTTAGGCTTGTTTTTATTTTGTTGCTTGTTATTTGCAGGTAGCATGAAGCCGCAGCTTTTGGAAGTTACTTCCTGCTGCGATTCATACACAGCCGCAAAAGTACACAAAATACACTGAAAAGAGGTGGACAAAACGGAGAATATAGTGTAAAAGGTGGATTTTCTGCTGAAAATCCACCTTTTTATTCTCTGTTGGACGGATTAGCACGCCAGTATCATAATACGCTTTCCCCGAATATTTTATTCTTCGGATTACGCTGGTTTTACTTTTTTATGTCCCACAGATTTCACTCTTTTATGTCCCACAGATTTCACAGATTTACACAGATATTCGACCTTCTTCAAAGGCCGAACAGGTCGAGCTTCCGTTTAAAATCCGTGCGTAATCAGTGGAGCAAGAATGCTCTGTTAACTCAGCGTAATCTGATGAATAAAATATCCAGGTGAAGAGTAAATAAGAGAGTGGGGATTTTTTCTCTCCCGACGTATCGTTTTGTGCCTGGCAATGGCACTATATTGCCCTGGTAGAGGGCAATATAATGCCGTAGTGAGGCAATAAGCGCTGGAAGCGTCTTTGCCACCCGTCAGTACTATCATGATAACCTCTCAGCGACGTCTTGACTCCTTGTCAGGAGTATCCTGACAAAACGAAGGGCTGGACTTTCTCACGAAAACCCAACCCTTCTTTTTAAAACAGCTGTTTTTATACTTTAATTATATATAAGTAAATGATGTTATTGTATTTATCACTTATCTTGTGTTTATTACAGAACATGTACCAGGCGGATTGGCATGGCTCTGTAGATACCTGTATTTCTTCCATTGCTGCCGCTGACGAAACGCAAGTTCGACAATGTCATAATCCTGCCATAGATATCAAAATAGCGATACCAGAATCCATACTCAGGACTGGTGGTGTCGAAACCCTGGTTACCAGAGAGCAATGTCTTTGTCCATAGGGAGACATGGGTAGGGTTCTTAAGGCTCTCACCTTCTGCATAACCGGTTGTAGGCAGATAGATAGTGGGCAGCACAGAGTTGACTGTCGTTATTTCTATACTGTTGTAGACCTCACCCGACTCGGTGTAGCGATTGACTACCTGAAGGTTTCCACCGTCTATAATATCTTGGATATCGTCATTTTCGGGAATTTTGAAACCATGGGGAATCAAGTCATTTAACAAGCTGCCTGCAAGATTTTGAGCTCCTTTTTCGTTAGCAATTTGGAAATATCCACCAATAGCGTTCCTGTTGGCTTGCAGTGCTTTTGTTTCTATTGAATAGTTACCATTGTTGGATGCCCCGAGGTTTCGGTCCAGCATGATATACGTTTTGTTTTGGCCTTGCACTTGAATGACACCATAATAGAATCTGCCGCTGACCGTTGGCAATTTGTCTTCACCATTACCATTAGGATCGACAGGTGGCTGTTGGTGGGCATCTGATATTTCATGGAAGATACCACTGTGATAGACTGGATATTTAATGTTAATCGTGTGCCCGTCACTGGTGGTGTAAGAGATGGTGAAATCTCCTTTCCAAAAGTTGAAGTTGTTATCTTCGTTATTTACCAAATCCACTTGCCAATAGGTCTTTTCGCCATCTGTAGTTTCTGTGATAGTATATCTGTCACTGTTCTCGGACCCTTTGGTACAAGTCTCATTTGATTCATTCTTAGGAATCCAATACCTGTATCGATTGCTTACTACGGTGAAGTGGAGACCATCGTTTCTTACGGTTCCATATTGCAGGTCTTCCGGTTTGATACCTTGTGTCTGGTCTATGAAATCATGGAAATAATCTTTTGAAATAGGATTATTATTATTCTTATCAAGAAGAATGACCGTGCGGGTGTCCGAACGTTTGAAATCGTTACCCTTTTGCGTGATGGTGATGGTGCGGGTCAAGTCACCAGACCTGACTACGACATGTCCTTCCCGTGTTTCTTCTGAGTAGCGGTTCTCTGTCAATGGGATGGAGAGACGATATTTCTTTCCTGATGTAGAGTTTGAACCATCAGCATCCGGTATGTCTATTGTTTCGGAAATAGTGATTTCGCCAATCCAATCATCCTTAGATTTCACTTCCCACGAACCGTCCTTAATGGTGGTGACAAGTGTGGCAGTAGTGGAGTCATTCCATGCCGCGCTCACCTGGTCGCTCACACCGAGGTGATAGTCCTTGCAGGCTATCATATCGGTAACCAAAGGATTGTCATCCTTCACTGTCACCCTCATACGATTCTCGGGATATGGGTCATCAACAGCTTCCTTTTCCGTTTTCCAACCATAGGTGTTAACGTAGGAGATTTTCACAGTATAGGCATGATTGCGCAGAAGATTGATGAAAGGCTTGCCATCCGTACTATCCGTACCGTAGAATGCCACTTTGTAGTAACCTGTTACGCCCTTATATTTACCCTTAATGATAAGGAATGCCTGGTCTGCCTTTGTTTCCGACTCATAGAAAGCTATATCGTCTGTCGCAAAGTCGCTACTGGTGTTGTCATAGCTGACACCTGAAGGCAACGTCGGAGCGGTGACTTCCCATGTTGAAGCGTTCCAGTTATCCTTTGCAGGAGCAATGGTTCCGCTACCAGCAGCCTTGTAAAGTTTATAGCCTTCCACGGTAAAAGTTTCTTTTTCGATAAACTCAGAACTGCTGTTAGTGGTTGGTCCTTGAACACTCACCTTACCGAACTGGCGCAGGAGGGTGACGGAAGGATTCGTTCCCATCAATGCAGACACACTAATCCTACCCCAGCAGAGAGGTTTCTCCGTACTGATGGTACCGCTGACCACAGCCTTGTCCAAACCGTTCTGACATTGCTCATCGGTTAAAGAAGCTGCATTAGCCACCAGATGAATCATACTGGCATTAGAGACAACAGGCACCTTCACCTTGTAGCCGTTTTCAACGTTAACCCAACCAGTAACACTTTCATTAGAAAGGAATTTTCCGTCTTTATCGTATGCCACAACATTCAGGCTTCTCAATCCTGTATCGCCGGCACGTGTCAGTTCTTCTTTTGAAAAGTCGGGGAGGCTGATGGTGAGCGTTATTCCACCACCTTCCAGTCCATCTATGTCAGATGAAGTTGAACTTCCATTTTCGTTCAACTGATCGCTGCAACTGGTCAACGCCAGCAACATCAGCAAAAATGATATTATCTTTTTCATTTCCTTCCTTACTTTACTTGTTTATACACCTGATGGTTTACCAGGATGCCAGCTATTATTGTCATAATATCCTGTATCCTTATACTTCTCATAACTTCTACCTCCGAAAAGGGTATATTTCTCTTTATAGTCATCCTTTTCAAACTGAAGGACTATACCCTTCTCATGATAGCCGTCAACCGCTTTTAACCTTATCGTTGTCTTCCACCAGCCTCCTGATACTGATTCGCTCCTGAAACTATTGGCTTTGTGATCATCCCAAGTGTTGTCCCAATGTTTATATTGGTCATTAGTTCCAGAGGATGTCGGATTGTCTGTCGCGACACCAAACCTAAACTCCCAGCCTAACACTTGCTTCTTGGTATAGACAACATAATTGATATCCTTAACTATCGGCTTCTCATCGAAAATACGATAATAGGGGTCTGTTGTCGGGTCGTAGAGTACCCATCCTTCTCGGTCTTCATAGTTGAAAAGGGTGATACCAGGTGCCATGTGATGAGGGCAGCGGTGAAGGTCAGCACCATTGTTGTTGAAGCTGTAGAATATCATCAATGTCTCACCAGGCTTGATTTTGACATTATCATTTTCATCAAAAGGCTGTTTATCCCATCTATATCCTTTTGCTTCAAACGCCATATCCTTATAATACCAGCCTGGATTATTTTCATCTCCAGTCATGCGGCTGGCGTTATCATGCTCATGTGGTTTATCATATCTATTATTAAAATACCACACATCTGATGTAGGAATTGCCGTTCCCGGTGTTTCGCCTTTTTGCGAATAGATATAGATATTATGCCTTTCTTTTTGTATCCAGTTGTCCCAACCTTCTCCTCTCCAAGAATCGTTCCAGTTGTTATTGTTATCACCTGTTCCATAGTATTCATCCAAAATACCTTGGAATTGGTTAGTATCAAACTTGCCATTATTTGACGACCTGTCATTAATGGCACGGAAATAGATACGGTAATCGACAACCGGAGGTCTTACTGTTACTTTAATATCTCTGTACTTATAGTTGCTATTATACGAGTCTTTCGAGTGTACTCGGAATGTATGCACTGTAGTTGTTACAGGGTCGGTTGTAGCCTCCACCTGGAATGTTCCCTTGGGAGCGTTTTCATCGGATGGCTTCAATATATTGATAGTTGATTTACCAATGGTGGAAGTCAGCTCGTTAGGAAGCACGATACCTCCCAAGTTTGTAACCCAAGTGAATACCTTTTTGTTGGTTTCTGCACCTGCCACATAATAGATGATTACCTCCAATGGATCAACCTCAAACAGAGGTTCTACATTGTAGTCTACATCCAGATATTTCTTCAGGTTGTTAGCCTTCAGCCATATCTTGGTCGTTCCTTTCGGAGGAAATTGACCTTTCCCTTTTCCATAAGCACTCATGGGAATCTCTGGATTAATCCTAAAGGTGATAATATGATTGACCTCATCTCTTTTAGCTTCAACGACGAGGGGCTTACCATCAACAATCTCATCGCAACCAAACTCCACATTCACCCAATTTGACTTGTAGGAAATAGAGTCTTCCTCTATGGAGGTTATTTGAGCGCTTGTCTTGTTTACCCACAGTGTGGTATGGCTGAAGTCTGCATCAAGCTCCGCAGGTTCCCAGTCCTTGACATGGACCTGGCAGTCGAGGGTGATATTGCCTATTGTCTTCAGGTTACCGATAATCTCGTAGTAGGTACCGCGGGGGAATGTGCGGCGTGGCTCTGCCTCTGGATTGTCGGTGTGGCCCAATGGGATGTTGTAGCTGTTGTCATTGGCGCCAATCATGCTGCTCAGTGTGAGGAACGACTGCTGGTCGTTGGTTTTGATATAGCGCTCAGGCAGATAGTATGTACCCTGGAAGAGCCATTTGTCCTTTATGTTTGAGGGAGCCGCTACGGCAGTACCCACAGCAGTGATTACATCCGCATTGCTCTTGTTCTTGTTGGTGTCGTCGCGTGTCCAATCAGAGAAGAATGATCCTGCGGCGCTGGCTTCAGAAGATTGCTTATACATTTTGGAACTGATAATTCCGCTTACGTCCTCTTTGTCAGAAGCGTAGAACTTTCCTCCCCATACCAATCTGGTGGATTGAGAGAGATTATTTGCTGTAATATCATTTATCTTCAGACCGTTGGTCTTCAGAGCCTCCTGCATCTCAGAGTCAGCAGGGTCGAAGAGCAGGTTGAGTTTTACCTTGACACAGGTGAACTTCAAGTTGGCAACAATGTCGGTGGTCTTATCGGATACTTCCGTATCCTCTAAGGGTTCATATATCATAGGGATATTGCCACAGGCAGGCATACCGGGCTTGCCTTCGGGAATGTAATTCAGTACCACATTTTTAAGGTTATCCTCTGTTTCGATGGTCTGATCCTTCAACACATCCTCCATATTGGCAACAACATAGATGCGGTAAGTGCCGGGGTCGATTCGCAGCGTATATGTGGCTACATCCACGTCCCCATTAAACTTGGCAGGTTCATAGAACGAGGTACCGGGACCGCCCAAGTACTCATTCAGCAACTTGCCCTTACCGTCTTGAGGAAAAGCGAAAAGTCGGAGGCTGTTGATGCGGCACTCTTCTTCTGTGGCATTGTAAGTTAAGTTTTCTGCAGGGGCTGATTCTCCTGCACGAGTGCCGTTGCTGTGCATCAATGGCACAAGGACTTGCAGGTTGCCCGACATACCTGAGCTGACAGTGTTGTCACCCAAGTCGTCGGTGCAAGCGGCTGTCATAGCCGCCAGCAACAGAATAACCATGTAACAAAAAAACTTTCGACTTCTCATCTTTTATATGTTTTATATATTGTTTATTGTTTCCGTTTATATGCTAATTCATGTTTGTCGTCCTGAAGAAACAATCTTATTTACCTTTTTAAAAGAACTAACCTAAACTTAATCAAACCTGATTTTCTATTTTGTGATCATTTCAACTCTTCTATCATTTATGCTGTATCGTGTATCCGCTGAGGGATTGGAGCGATATTTTAATACCTATATATAATAAGGTGTAACTGCCTGCTTAGAAATCTACACGCTGGATGCGCTTGCTCCAGCTGAGCACCGATATGCTGAGGTTGGCATACTGCCACTCGCCGCCTTTGAGGAAGAAGTCGAGATGGTAGTCATACTCACGGTCCAAGAACTCCTGTGGTGAGTAGTTGAGGTAGTCGAAGGCTCCCCTTCCCTGTGCCAGACAGTCGGCCAGGTTGATGCGGACCACCTCCTCGCCAGTCTTCTTATTAAAGATGGAGAGCATGGCATTTTGCTCGTTCTGCGCTACAGGATAGAGCACCAGTCGGGAGAACATCATGGCAGCATGGGCGGTACGTTCCTTTACGTTGCCCGCTTCGTCACGGAAGTCAGTATCCCAAGTAAAGTAAGGTTTATAGGTGAGCCTTTCGTCTTCCCAGAGACTGTTGTCATGGCCTATGGTTCCGTTGGCACATGTTATCTCGAAGCTGAAGTCTTCCACCGAGATGTCGGCAGGCGCATCTATCTGGTGCAGGCTTAAGGTGAGTTCCTTGGTATCACGGACAAGACTGATGGTGTCGTGTACCATCTCCAGGCTCTTTACCTCCACGATGCCCTTGGAGAGTCCCTGCCAAAGCGTGTCGAGTGGCATGGCCTGGTTCTCTACAATGCCCTGCTGACGGTCCAGCGTAGCATGCAGACGGCTGATGTCTTCTCCCTGTTGGGGCATCTCTACCCTGAACTTGGCACCGCGTGCAGCCAACGTCTCGCTGTAAGCCTTCTGCCAGGCGAAGGCAGCAAAGCGGTATTTGCCAGGCTGCAGTTGCAGTTGCATGGCGAAGTCATGACTCTTCAGCGGCTGGGCCAGGCTGCTGTTGGCAGCCTCTTGTCTGGTGACAAACTTGCCGTTTTCATCGTAAACAAAGACAACTAACCCACCCACATGGTCGTTGAACATGTCGGCGCGCTGGATGTTATAGTCGTAGACGAAGTGCAGGTAGGCACCTGTTTCGCAAGGAGGCAGGTCATCGTGCATCAGCCCGTCGCAACTACCCAAGAGGCAGCAGGCAAGCAAACTCAGCAGTCCAGCCTTCATGCTATCATACCAGCCGAAAATCATTTTCTTTGCCATAATCTGATTGTTTATTATTAATTTATTGTTTCGTTGTTACTACTTTACACCGTAGCGGGTAACTGCCTGGAGCTCCAGGCAGTCATAAGTCCCACTACCTGTGTAAGGTTCTTACGGAATTATATTTTTTATTAACTAAACTGATTCCTATTTTTTACAACTCTATGTTCTGCACACGCTTAGCCCAAGAGAGAATTTTCACTGTGCAGTTGACATAGTACTTGTCGCCCTCGTCATCTGGAGTGTCAGGGTTCACAGTAGGAACGTCTGGTGAACCTGGGTTAGTAACCTTATTAACAGTCAGCTCATACCAGTTGTTACGAACTACGCCGTAACGGCCGAGGTATCTCTTTTTGGCTTCTTCGCCTGTTCCATAAATTTCCTTATTGCCGTCTGTAGCTGGCCATGGAGTCAAGCCGTCACCGAAGTGCTTGATACGGGCAATGTAGTAAGAAACACCTTCTTTGTAGGTGGAAATTTTCTTTTCGCCTGACAAACCAAGCTGAGCGTTAACATTAGTCAAGAATGTAGCATCTACGTCCTGGGTACCACTTTCCTTAGTAATATCTCCTGCAGCTACAATATGCTTGCCCGCAGCCTTCAGAGCATTAAGTGACACTTTAAAATCAGCAGCTGTATATCCGGCGTTTGTGATGGCTGTTTTAATTTGAGTTTTAAGAGTGGCTTCTGTAAAGCAACCGCTCTTGCCGTCAATCATATAGAATGTCGTTCCTGCTGTCAAACCTCTTGGAACGTATGTTGCCTTCAGGATAACACGGGTGGTCTGATTTTGGCACATGCAGCCAAGAGAGAATGTGTTCTCCAGACAATATTTTGGCTTAGTGGCATCACCTGCACCGCTAAAATTGTAATCGCTTGCTTTGTAATCGAAATCGTCAGTGTGCTGGTCATGATTGTTAAGAGTGCTGTAGTTAGGATCTATACCCCAGTGAGCACGGTTGAATGCTGTATGCCCGCTGGTGAAACGTGGCTCACTCCAAACATTGCCCCAATAACCGGCAAAACCGGCAAAGTTGTTGACATTGTGTACAGGATAAGATTTTTTGTTGGTTACATCAAGATCCCATGCTTTGATGGTAACCTTATCGCCATCAATGCCTTCAACATTCTTTTGGCTGAAAGTTGTCATGGTAACCTTTGCCACGCCACGCTCCACGTGGATTGTAGCGGCTGGCTGCGCTGCGCTTTCCGTGGTTGTCACCTTGTCTTTATCAATTAATACAAGAGTCTCAGTTGCCCCAGTGCTGGCGTTCACCTTCACGGCATTCGCCATGTAGAAACCGTTTGTCTTGTCGGTGATTTTGTTTGAAACCTGTGCTTGCTGCCACTCTCCAAACGTTTGGTTTAACGTAGGAACGGTAACTTTCGTGCTGCTAGTTGTAATGTTGTTGTTCAACAGAACGACAGCATAATAATTTTTTTCATTACTCGGTTTGAAATTGTTAAGTTTGGCGGTTATGTTAGCCTCTGTCGTGATGGCATTGGGAACATCATCAACTTTGTTCCAAGGCTTCATGTCGCCCAACTCTTGTTTCTCAACCAAGGTAGCATCTTTTTCGGGGTCAGCTGCTGCTTTTTCGAAAACAAGGAGCGTAGCATTGCCTACTGCATACTCATCAGCTGTTCCGTCATCATAAGTCGGTTCTCCGTCTGCACGTGTACCATTGGTTGTAGGCAACTTGATGGTAAACGTAGCATAATGCGGACCATTCTCGTTAGCGCCTGTGCCACCGCTTTCCCCGAGTTCATTCTCACTGCAGCTTGCTGCTAAAGCGAGCATAGCTGCCATTCCAAATAAATACTTTAATCGCATAATCATTTATGTTAAAGTTGCTAATTTATTAATTTAATTATTTCAATTTACTATTATAGCTCCGCCTTCATTTCCCCGTAAATCTTTCTGATGCGCTCAGCTTCCTTCGAGTTTCCTGCCTTGGCAAGATGCTTCTCGGCAGTTACAAGGTCGCCCTTCTGCAAATCTGTGCAGGCGGCATTGAGATTGGCGGTCTCATCATCAGGGAAGAGACGGACGGCAATATCAAATACCTCGTTGAACTCTGGAGAACCAGGCTCATAGGTCTGTGCCACTAGATACATTTCCTGTAATGACAACTGCTGAGGCTTGGTCTTCAAGATTACCTTTGCCTCCTCAATGTCGAAAGGACGAACGGTATAGGTTACCGTATAGTCGCTGTGGCGCAAACGAGGATAAATCTCACTCATGATGTAGCGATAGCTAGCCGGATAAAGCTTCTTGATTTTCTGGTCCTTTGCATCGGGTGCCAATGATGAGTTGGCAACGGCAAGGATTGCAGTCTTATCGGCTAAGTTGCTTGCTTCCACCTTCTTCTTGAATCCCTCCCAGTCTTCTGGGGTGGCGTGATAGGTGAAGAGCTTATTATCGATGGTGTAGAGGTTGCATACATAATTGCGCAGGGCAGCCGCACGATTGTTGGCGAGTCGCACGTTGTTGTCGTAAGGACCGTCTGGCGACGCATAGCCATGAATATCGATATTGGTGATGCTCACATCCTTGTCGTTCTTCACGAGGTCGATGGTGGATGTAATCTTTCCCAACTCAGTTGCATTCTCACGGAAGTCGGCAAGGATATCGCTCTTGTTGAGCTTGAAGCTCAGGTAAGCTTCACCCTTTTCGGCTCTCACCTTGATGGCTTCAGCCTTTGGCTTCACGTAATGGTCGCGACTGATTCTCGGTGTCGGCTGGATGTTAGCCATCAGCGTGGTATCCTGATCCATCAGGTTGCCGCATCCGCAGAGGTCTTCCGTCATGGAGAGGTTGAAAGCCTTCATCCACTTCTTGTAGGGAAGGGTCTGGGAGAAGAGCACCTGTTGCTCGGTATCATTCTTGCGTCTCACAACCAATGCCTGGCTGTTTTTCAGACTGCTGCTTTTGCGCAGGTATCTGATGCTCTGGTTTTTGCCATTGATGATGATGGGATTCAGGGCGATGGTATCTTCTCCGGCGATAAGCGGAGTGAAAACCAGCTGTTGCTCTGATTTGAGCTGCAAACTATCGAGATGGAGGCGGAAAGCAACCTTGAGACTGTCGCTTTTCTTCTGCGTCAAGACACTGTCTATCAGTATCTTGCCACCAGCCAACCGTAGCTGCGAATTATCTATCTTCTGGGCTTGGACAGTCAGTGCGCTCTGTGCAAACAGAATGCAAAGGGGCGAAATGACCGTATAAAGCTTCATTTTCTTCATATTCTTCATCTTAAAAAAAGAGGGTTTGATTTTGTTTTTTGCTATCTCGGTGATATCGTTCCTAGAATGCGTATATCAGGGAGAGGGCAGCTTTAGTAGGACCTACATAGTTGCGGTGGTCCTTGTTAAGACATTTGTCACATCTTCCGTAAAGCTTGTATGGGCTGTAGATGTATCCTAATCCGATGGATCCTTCGAGATTGAGATGCTCAGACAGCAGCCATTGGTATCCGTAGGTGAGGCCACCACCGACATACCAGCCTTCGTAATGTCTTCCTTTCTCTGTCTTTGGCAAGATGCCGAAAGGCAGGTCCACATTTTTTACGTTGTATTCACCTCCAAGGGCATGGATGCCGAAAAAGTGGCCTCCAAATTTCTGGCAGGTGTACCAGCGGTACTCTGGCATGACGTTCCAGTAGCGCAATTTCTTGTCGCCTGAAAACTTCCAGGGATTCAGGGCGCCGAAAAGCTGAAAAGTGCTCTTCTTGCCCGTGCCTATTTCTAGACCAGCATTGAGCGAGGTGGTTGCCAGACCAAGCAGGTTGGTCTTCAGTGCTACCTCTTGCGCTCGGGTTATTACTGTTGAGAGAATCAGCAGCAATAACATTAGTGTTCGTTTGAACAAACTCTGCTTCTTTATCATACTTTTTACTCTGTTGATTTCTTTCTTAAGGATACTGTTAGTTGTCCTATTCTTGTTATTGTCATTTAATTATAACTACAGGCTTACCCTTGTAACATGATGGATGCCACCGGGTTTCCTTTTCGGTTGCAAATATATGAAAATTTTCTTTAGGGGGGGGTAAAAAAATGATGAAAATCTCGTAAAATTTAATGCAAACGTTTGCATAGCTATGCAAAATGTGTGGGAGCACAAAATTGCGAATATATTGTAAAGGGTTGATATATAGAAAATTAAAAGCGAAGGTGTAAGTTGCACACCTTCGCTTATGAAATGTTGTTTCTTGATGAAATTCTTTTTTGTGATTTGAGAATCTGAAGACGGGGAAATCCGGCTTTTGGGGGACTATTTCAGAACTTCCATCGCCTTTTTCAGACCTCTATCCACAGCCGAAGGATCGTTCTGGTAGAGCTTCTCCTTTTCCTCTTGGGTCATCTCGTCGGTCAGATAATCGGGGGTGATTCCCACACTTTCCAGCAGGTTGCCCTGTGCATCCTTGGTAAGCGAGAACGGCATGTAGAAGTAGAGGTAGCTCGTTACATTTCCTATCCATCCGCCATTGCTGGCTTCGTTGTCGGAAGTGAGCATCGCCTGCGCTCCGTAACTGTTTCTGCCTATTGTCTTTACGTGGTCACCCTGACTCTTCAGAATGAGGGTTGTCACCTCCGACATACTCGCACTGTAGTTGTCGAGCAGGATGGCGGTAGGAATGTTTCTGCCCAGACTCTTCGACGTTACCGTAATCTTCTGCGGAATCCAAGGAGTATAGCTGTATGGATTGTTGTCCTCTTTCTTGCGCACGTAGGCATAGACGGCTGTCTGGGTGATGAGATAGTCGGTAAGCAGACGGGTATCTATCACGCTGCCACCACCGTTGCCACGGAAGTCGAGAATCAGCTTCTTGATCTCGCCCTTAGCCAGCGGCTCCAGGAACAGGCGGCGGTAACCTTCTACGCAGAGATGATTGTAGGTAAATTTCAGGTCGCTCCAGTAAGCGTAGAGTTCACGCTCGTGCCAGAGGTAATCGGCAAGTGCCTGGCAATACCAGCAGGCAAAACCGGAGGCTGAAAGCATCTGCTGGTAGAGGGCATCGCCCTGCAGCTTCTGTCGGATCTGTTCGCCCATGCCGCTTGCATCAGAAGTAATAGGCAACAGCTTGAGGAGATTCGGCGACTTCTCGTAAGCCTCGCTGGCGAGAGCATAGAGACCGGAATAATCTCCTTGGTTGCTGTAAGCCACCATCTTCTCGCAGGCTTTGGCTGCATCATCCGAAGCCAGATAGCTATCCATATCGGTAAGCAGCTGCGCTGCCTGCTGCTCAGCCTTCTCTCGCTTTCCGGCATCAGTAATCAGTGCTTTCGCCTTGGCTGATATCGTGGAAGCATCCAGATGATAGGTGCTGGCGGCATTGACAGGGAGATAGGTCTTCTGATATTCGTGGAAACAGTTTTCGTAGAGCGCAAACTTGTTGAAGCCGAGGTAATAGGTGCCCGGCTGCTCCTTCAGGTAACCGCCCATGATGCAGAAACCATCCGAGGTAATCTCGCCGAAGGCTGTGCCATCCAGGTTGAGCTGGTCGCGGGTATGGTTCCAGTGAGCATTCAGCGGGAAATATTCGGTCTTGTTGCGGAGCGTGCTGTTGAATCTCACCGTTTCCGTAGAAGAGTGGGAGACGGGCAGGGTAATCTTGACATAGAAATGCTGGTCGATGATCTTGTCGATGATTTCCTGGAAATACTGCTTCGCCTTGGCATTATCCTCCTGAATCTCCTGCTGGGTGAAAGCGGAGGTATGCTGGAAGGTCTTCAGGGCGTCAAACTTGGGTTTGTATTCCTTGTACACCTGGTCCCAGGTCTGTGAAGATACGGCAGACTGCTCATTGAGGGTGCAGTAGCGCTGGTTCATCACGCTCCAGAAAACCTGGAACAGATCGTCATACGACTTGACATCGGTATCGGAATAATCGTAAATCGATTTCTCGTTGGCATCATTGTCTGACACACAACTGGTAAGCGACATTCCGGTAGTGGTTGTCGCCAGGAGGAAGGCGAAGAGGCATCGCATTCCACCTTTTATATATATAGGGGTTCTCATATTTTAAAATGATTTCTTAGAACTTATAGGCAGCCGAGGCTGTGATGAGGCTGGAGTTGCGGCGGGCAGTCTTGCTGGTGCTGGCTTTATCCTGGTAGATATGCGAGAAGCCGTACTGGAACTGATAGCCCACGCTGGTATCTATCTTGCCGAAGGAATACCCCACCTTGATGCCTGCTTCTCCGCCAAAGAGACTGCGGCGGAGATGGTTCTCATTCTTCTTGAAATCGTAGGTGGTGTTATAGCGGATGTAGGTGCCATCGCCCTTGTAACCCTCCATGATGTTCATCGGATACATACCCTTGGTATGCATGGAGGTGAAATATTCGTAATAGACACCCACCTGCGGCTTAATCCAAAATCCCTTCTCGTGATAAGGATTATGGAGGAGATAGTAGCCCACATGGAGTGGGATGCTGATGAAGTTGTTGTTGTATCGGGTATTCCAGGAGTCACCGCCGAGGTTCTGGTACAGGTAGTCGCGCTGAATGAAGCGGATGCCCGCTCCTACCGCCAGCTGATCTACGATATTGTATTCAGCACCGATGGCAGCCGTGAAACCCGGTCGCACCTTATAATAAGTCTCCGACAAGCCCGATACATCCGTATCGAGCACACTGCAACTGACACCAGCTTCTGCCTCCACCTTCCAGCGGTAGGAGGTCTGCTGTGCCAGAATGCCCTGGCAGCAGAAGCCAAGGGCTATGGCTAAATATACCTTTCTCATTTCTTTTCAAAAATCTTGCAAGCCTTGTTTCCTGCGATATAAGCTACGTATGCTTTTGCATACACTCTTGGTCGTCAAGTTTGGCAAGGCCATTTTGTAATTGTCCTTCAGGGTGGTCATACCCAAGTAGTAGAGGCTGATAGGGTAGAACTCTGGGGAGAAGAACTTTTGCTTGTTGAACTTACTGCGTAAATCGGCTTGTGAATAGTACAATTCTCCATCCATCAACAGACTGTCGAGCATTTCTTTGGCATTGTCAAGCGTGATGGTCAATCTTCTTATCCAACTAGTGTCAGTGCGTAGGTTCTCATCTACCATTTCCGTAGGGATGCCGCCTTTCAGTTCTGCAAAGTTCTTGAGGAAGTAAGTCAGGATGGTAGAGTTAAATAATGGTTCTGCATTTGGTAAAAAGTGGTAACCATCATAATTGTTGAGTATCAGAGTCCATAATTCCTCGAAAGAGGCTTGAGGACCATATTTGTTGATGACATACTTCAGATATTGGGCTGCTTCCTCATGGGTAAAGCCCAATAGGTTGGTAAATTCCGGCTTCAGAGTCAACATCTCTGCGATGTTATAGCCACTGGTTAAGTCATCCATGGTGACAGGCAGTACTCCTGTGCAGAAGCAGGTGCGGATGGTACCTTCGCCAATGCCTGCCTTGATAACCTTGAAGAATGTTCGTAGGAAACTTTCCCCTGTGGTCAGGTCCTGGTACAGCGAGTCCTTATAGACAACTAGTAGCTGGTTGATAAAGTTGTCATATTCATCTATTAATATATAAAGAGGTGGAAGATTATGGGAAGAGATAAACTCGCATACTTCAACCAACATGTTGGAGGCATTGCCATCCTCTCTGAACCTGAAATCTCCAAAAAGGTCTCTGTTGCGTTCCACCAATGTACGGAGTGGACTGCAATTCACGGCGTTGAAGTTCTTCTCGATGTCTTCCTTCTTGCTGGCAACGGAAGTTGTGGAAAAGTCATATCTTACCACGAGATATTGGTTGTGCTCGTTTGTTGGGTGCTCGCCAATCCAAGTTCCACCAAACAAATCTTTGAATTGTGTTGCCATGTTACGGTCGTAATAGTGAGCCAACATGGAAACGAGCAGACTCTTTCCGAATCTGCGAGGACGGAGAAAAACTGGTGCTTTGTAACGCTCAAGCAGTGGAATATAGTTGGTCTTGTCCACATAATAATATCCCTTGTGGCGAATCTCAGCAAAGTTCGCCACAGCGTATGGAACGGTAATATCTGCCTGTGAGTATGTCATGGTCTATCTCCTTTTTGTTGCAAATGTACGATTTTTATTTATTACTACCAAATAAAATCGAAAGATTTTGTTTAATATAGTAATACCAGTCCGGCAAAAGCCGAGTAGAGTATCATGCGGATAGGATTGATCTTCATCACCTTCACGCCGATAAAGGTGGCAAGGAAGAGGGCGATGGAGATATAGAATCTCCAAGGATCTTCGGGAGTAGAAAAGTTCTCGCCATTCATCAGAAGTAGGGCTGCGGCTCCTACCAGACCGACAATGGCTGGGCGAAGACCGATGAAGATGCTCTGGACGGCTAAGGTGTTCATATACTTGTACAGCATCTTGCTGATAAGAATCATCAAAACCAAGGATGGGAGAACCAGCGCAAAGGTCGCCATGGCACTTCCGAGTACAGCCATCATGCCACTCATGCCGGCATTATGGACAGCTGTATAGCCACAATAGGTAGCGGTGTTGATACCGATAGGTCCCGGTGTCATCTGAGAGATGGCAACCACATCGGTAAACTCTTGCATCGTCATCCAATGATACTGCGTAACAACCTGTCCCTGAATCAGGGATATCATGGAATAGCCACCTCCGAATCCGAAGATGCCTATCTGAATGAATACGATGAAAAGCTGAAAAAATATCATCATTATGTTTTAAGCTATTTACTTTTTTACCTTTTTACTTTTTTACCCTTTTACCTTTATTCCGTTGGCTGGATAAACTGTCCATAGATGTAGCCACCTACGGCAGCTGCGATAATCACCCAGATTGGGTTGACGCCCAAAAGCCAGATCAGAAGGGCGGATAGAATAGGAATCCAGCAGTTGACAAGCGAAATACCGGCACTCTTGGCAAGCGAGAATGTAGGTACGGCTATCAATGCCACGACGGCAGGACGGATGCCTGCAAACATGGCTGCAACAACCTTGTTGTCTTCAAACTGATGGAAAAACATGGCTATCGCTAAGATAATAAGGAACGATGGCAACGAAGCACCGAGGGTGCAGACGATGGCTCCCGGTGTCTTTGCCAACTTATATCCGAGCAGGGAACTCATGTTGATGGCCAAGGCGCCCGGACAAACCTGGGTAGTAGCAATGGCATCCAAAAATTCCTCCTTCGTCATCCAATGATGCTTGTCGACGACTTCGGATTCTATAATAGGAATCATGGCATAGCCACCACCAAAGGTGACTATGCCAATCTTCATAAATGCTTTGAATAATGTAAGATAACTTACGCTATTATTCATTTTTTACCTTTTTATTTTTTTACTTTTTCAAAGCTCTTTCTTCAATCCACTGACGTGCATTGACAAATGCCTCAATCCAAGGAGTTACCTCGTCGTTGCGGCGATCGGCTGGATACCAGGCGTTCTGCCATGGGAAGATGGCACGCTCCAAGTGTGGCATCATAGCCAAGTGGCGGCCATCTGCAGAGCAGATACCTGCTACATTGTAGTCACTGCCGTTAGGATTACCTGGATACTCTGCGTAGTTGTACTTCGCAATGATGTTGTAGTGATCCTCTGGCTCAGGCAGGTAGAAACGACCCTCGCCGTGAGCTACCCAGATACCGAGCTTATCACCGCTCAGGCTACCGAACATCACACTGTCGTTCTGAGGAATAGTCAGACCGAGGAATGTACTCTCGAACTTCTTAGATGTGTTGTGGCAGAGGTGTGAACGATGCTTGTGCTCAGGATTGATGAGGTTCAACTCAACCATCAGCTGGCAACCGTTGCAGATACCGAGTGAAAGGGTATCCTCACGGGCATAGAACTTATCGAGTGCCTCTTTAGCCTTAGGATTGTAGAGGAATGCACCAGCCCAACCCTTGGCAGAACCGAGAACATCGGAGTTAGAGAAACCACCGCAGAATACGATAAAGTTTACATCCTCCAGAGTCTCACGACCGGAAATCAAGTCGGTCATCATCACATCCTTTACATCGAAGCCGGCGAGATACATAGAGTATGCCATCTCACGCTCACCATTGGTACCCTTCTCACGGATGATGGCTGCCTTGATGCCAGATGGCTTGCGACGGTTGGCGTCGAGGCTGTAGCTAGCGAGAGTTCCCTTGAAGCCATAACCGAAGTTCATCTCGATAGGCTGCTTCTTATAGTTGGTGTAACGCTTCTTAGCCATACCGTTCATGCTCTGCTTGCGGTCGAGGAGGTAAGAGGTCTTATACCAGTCGTCGCGCAAAGCATCGATATCGAACTCGTGCTCGAAGCCTTCCTTCTTGATGATAATCTTGCGGAGCTCTGGAGCTGGATAACCAATCTTGGCATAACCGATACCGTGCTCATCAAAGAATGCCTTCAACTCGTCCTTGTGAGCATCGCTTACCTGGATGACAACACCTGGGTTCTCTGCGAAGAGAGTCTTGATGATGTCGGCATCTGCGATGTCGTGGAGGTTGATCTTCATACCGCCCTCTACGTTGGCGAATGTCATCTCGAGGAGAGTTGTAATCAAACCACCGGCGCTGATATCGTGACCAGCCATTACCCAACCACGGTTGATGAGTTCCTGTACGGCGTTGAAGCAGTCAACGAAGTACTCTGGGTTCTTGACGGTAGGAACATCGCTGCCCACCTTGCCCAGACTCTGAGCGAAAGCAGAACCACCGAGACGCTGCTCGTCGAAACTGAAGTCGATATGGTAGAGGCTAGAGTTCTTGTCGTTAACGAGAACTGGGCTAACCACCTTCTTGACATCTGAAACCTCACCACCAGCACTTACGATAACGGTACCCGGAGCGATGATCTTCTCGCCGTTAGGATACTGCTGGGTCAAAGAGAGTGAGTCCTTACCTGTTGGTACGTTTACGTGGATGGCGCAGCAGAAGTCTGACAAAGCCTTCACACCCTCGTACAGACGGGCATCCTCACCCTTCTGACTGCGGCAAGGCCACATCCAGTTGGCTGAGAGGCTGATGCTGTCCATGCCATCTGCCAATGGAGCCCATACGATATTAGTCAATGACTCTGCTACAGAGAGTACTGAACCTGCCTTAGGATCGGCAAGACCAGCCTGAGGAGCATGACCCATTGCTGTTACGATACCCTTCTCGCCACGGTAGTCGAGTGCTACGACACCACAGTCTGAGAGTGGCAACTGAATCTGACCCTGACCCTGCTGACGGGCAATCTTACCTGTTACGGAACGGTCTACCTTGTTGGTCAACCAATCCTTACAAGCCACAGCCTCCATCTGGAGAACACGCTGCAAGTACTCGTCGAGGTTATCTGCAGAATAAGTTACATCTTCATATTTGCGCTCTACGGTCTCATCTACCATCACAGTCTTAGGAGTATGACCGAACATCTGAGCTACATCGAGGTCGAATGGCTTCACACCATCAGCCTGCTTGAAGCTGAAGTGAGCATCGCCAGTAGTCTCACCAACCACGTACATTGGAGCACGCTCACGGTCGGCAATCTTCTGAACCTCGCTGATATACTTCTCGTCGATGAGCAAGCCCATGCGCTCCTGGCTCTCGTTGGCGATGATTTCCTTGGCGCTCAAAGTCTTGTCGCCGATAGGCAACTTAGACATGTCGATTTCGCCACCGCACTCTTCTACCAACTCAGAGAGACAGTTCAAGTGACCGGCTGAACCGTGGTCGTGGATGCTGACTACTGGGTTCTCATCGTTCTCAACGAGTGCACGAACCAGGTTGTAGGCACGCTTCTGCATCTCAGGGTTGGCACGCTGAACAGCGTTCAACTCGATACCATTGCTGTAACGGCCTGTATCTACAGAAGAAACAGAACCACCACCAAGACCGATGCGATAGTTGTCACCACCTACTACGACAACCTTATTGCCCTTCTGTGGCTCACCCTTCTTGTAGTCACGCTTCTTGCCGTAGCCTACACCACCAGCAAGCATGATTACCTTATCGTATGCATACTTCTCACCGTTCTCCTCGTGCTCGAATGTAAGCACAGAACCAGTGATGAGAGGCTGACCAAACTTGTTACCGAAGTCTGATGCACCGTTGGAAGCCTTGATCAGAATCTGCTCAGGAGTCTGATAGAGCCACTTACGTACTGGCATGATATCTTCCCAGTCGCGCTCTGCGTCGCTCTTGCCGTTGTCATCTTTCAGGCGAGGATAAGCAGTCATGTAGCAGGCTGTACCTGCGATAGGCCATGAACCTACACCACCACCCATACGGTCGCGGATTTCACCACCCGTACCGGTAGCAGCACCATTGAAAGGCTCTACGGTAGTAGGGAAGTTGTGAGTCTCAGCCTTCAGAGAGATAACACTCTCGATATCCTTCACCTGGAAGAAATCGCTGGTAGTCTGATCGGCTGGAGCAAACTGCTCGATAACAGGACCCTGAGAGAAAGCCACGTTGTCCTTGTAAGCAGAGAGAATCTTGTTAGGATTCTCGTTGGTGGTCTTCTTAATCATGTTGAAGAGAGAAGACTCCATCTCCTTACCGTCGATGATAAACTGGCCGCCGAAAATCTTGTGGCGGCAGTGCTCTGAGTTGATCTGTGCGAAACCGAAGATTTCGCTGTCGGTGAGAGGGCGTCCGTTCTCTTTCTCCAGCTTGTGGAGATAAGCCATTTCGTCCTCGCTGAGGGCAAGACCCTCTTCCTCGTTATACTTCTCGAGGTCATCGACGTACTTGATAGGTTCTGGCTGGTGGTTCACGGTGAACACATCCTGCCCGATACCGTTGTACATACGCTGGAGCATAGGGTCGTGCTCAGCGTCTTCGCTATCTACAGGGAAGTACTCCTCGATACGCGAAATGCCGTTAAGACTCATGTTCTGAGTAATCTCAACGGCATTCGTACTCCAAGGAGTAATCATTTCACGGCGTGGGCCGACATAGAAGCCCTGCAACTGCTGGGCGTCCTCTAAAGTCGCGTCACCATAAAGCCAACAAAGTTCATTGATTTCGTCCTGAGATGGTTTGTGGTCAATCTCGGTCGCAATCACACTCTTAGATGGAGTTCTAAAAAAAAGAATCATACTTGCTTTCTTTTATATTATTAATGTATTTATTTCTTTTCGAGTGCAAAGATAGTGCAATTTCAAGACACTACAAAATAAAACTCTGTTTTTTATGTTTTTTTTGTTGAGATTTGGGCTATTCTTACCTTAAGAGGCTACATTTGACGGTTTAGCTATAAGAAAAGTGCTTTCTGTTGCCTTTTTTGGTTAAAAAGGTGATAAATAAAGATTTAGAGGTTAAAAATGTCTAAATGCATTTGACAAATATTGTTTATTCGAGTCTTATCTGTAACTTTGCAAGTGAAAGAAGTGAATCAGTTTCTATAATGCCCTAAAATGTAGAAGCTTCCGGATAACAGATAAAAGCCGGGAGAACTCTAATATAATAGGAGGTAGAAAGCGACGTTAATATACTATAATCAATTAATAATAACAAGAAAATTTAAATTAGTAAGAATATGAAACAGACAAAGTTAATGGTAATGGCAATGATGGCTGTAGCTCTGATGGCTACAAGCTGTGCAAGTAAGAAGGATCTTCAGAATTGCCAGAATGAGAATAAGGAATTGTCAAGCAACTATCAGGCTACCAAGGAAAAGCTGGCAGCTACAGAGGCTAGTCTGGCAGCAGCCCAGGAGCAGCTCGCTACTGCAAAGAGCGATTATGCTAAGTTGCAGAACTCACTTGACAAGAGTTTGAACAATGCAAGCCAGAACAACGTGAGCATTGAGAAACTCGTTGACCAGATCAACGAGAGTAACCAGTATATCCGCCACCTGGTTGAGGTAAAGAGCAAGAGCGATTCGCTCAACATGGTTCTTACCAACAACCTGACCCGCTCTTTGAGCAAGGAAGAGATGAAGGAGGTTGATGTTCAGGTTCTGAAGGGTGTAGTTTACATTTCTCTGGCTGACAATATGCTCTATCAGAGTGGTAGCTATGAGGTGAACAGCCGTGCTCAGGAAACATTGAGCAAGATTGCTAAGATCATCACAGACTACAAGGATTACGACGTGCTCGTAGAGGGTAATACCGATAACGTACCAGTAAGCACTACAAGTGCCAAGATGAAGAATATCCGCAACAACTGGGACCTCTCTGCTCTCCGTGCAGCTTCTGTTGTTCAGTACTTGCAGGATCACTTCGGTGTAAATCCTAAGCGCCTTACTGCTGGTGGCCGTGGTGAGTACAACCCTGTAACAACTAACGATACAGAGGTAGGCAAGCAGCGCAACCGCCGCACTCAGATTATCATCACTCCTAAGCTCGACCAGTTCATGGACTTGATCGATAAGGCTCCAGAGGAGAAGTAAAAAGGCTATTTAAAGGTAAAAAGGTAAAAGGGTAAAAAAGTAAAAAGGTAAATAAGTAGAGGCATCAATGAGTTTTCGGGCTCATTGATGCCTTTTTAGGTATAAATATACAGATTTTATGTTTTGAGTACGTAAAAAAGTACTTTTTGTTATCATTTTGCTAGAATTATTCTTAATTTCCTTTCTTTTCTTGATTATTTTTATTAATTTTGCAGGCAAAATATCAAGGGGCCACTTGGCTGCCCTGATCATTGTACATTGTAAATTATTAATTATACATTATATTGTGTTATGGAAAAGATTAAGATGACAACTCCATTGGTAGAGATGGACGGTGATGAGATGACAAGAATTCTCTGGAAGATGATTAAGGATGAACTCATTCTTCCTTTCGTTGATTTGAAGTCTGAGTATTATGATCTCGGTCTGCCTTATCGCGACCAGACCAATGACCAGGTAACCATCGACTCTGCTGAGGCGGCTAAGAAATATGGCGTGGCTGTGAAGTGTGCTACTATCACTCCTAATGCACAGCGTATGGACGAGTATAAACTCCACAAAATGTGGAAGAGCCCTAATGGAACTATCCGTAGCATCATGGACGGTACCGTATTCCGTGCTCCTATCACCATCCCAAGCATCCACCCTTGTGTAAAGAACTGGGAGAAGCCTATTACCATCGCCCGTCATGCTTACGGCGATGTATACAAGAGCGTGGAACTTCGTGCTGATGAGCCAGGTACAGCCAAACTCGTGTTCGAGGGTAAGAGTGGCAAGAAGCAGGAGATTGAGATTCATTCTTTCGATGGCGCCGGCGTTATCCAGGGCATGCACAATACTGATAAGAGTATCCGCAGCTTTGCTCACAGCTGCTTCAAGTTTGCCATTGATACCAAGCAGGATCTCTGGTTTGCTACCAAGGATACCATCTCTAAGACTTATGATGCCCAGTTCCGTAAAATCTTTGAGGAAGTATATGAGAGCGACTATAAAGAGAAGTTTGCAGAACTCGGTATCGAGTATTTCTATACATTGATTGATGATGCAGTGGCTCGTGTTATCCGCAGCAAGGGCGGCTTTATCTGGGCTTGCAAGAACTATGATGGTGATGTGATGAGCGATATGCTCAGTACAGCCTTCGGTTCTCTGGCGATGATGACTTCTGTATTGGTTTCTCCTGACGGCAAGTATGAGTATGAGGCAGCTCACGGTACCGTGACCCGTCACTACTATCGCTACCTGAAGGGTGAAGATACATCTACTAACCCTATGGCTACCATCTTTGCATGGAGCGGTGCGTTGAGAAAGCGTGGCGAACTGGATGGCATCAAGGAACTTCAGAACTTTGGCGACCAGCTGGAGGCTGCATGTTTCGATACATTGAACGACGGTATCGCTACGAAGGATCTCGTAAACCTGATGGAAGGTGTTGAGGCTAAGGCTGTAAACTCTGCCGGCTTTATCGCTGCCATCCGCGAGCGTCTGGAAAAGCGATTGGCATAAAAACAATAAGACCTGGGGTGATTAACCTCAGGTCTTATTGTTTTAGTTATTTTTAGTTTAAATCTTGATTCTTTTTCTTGCGTTTACGCAAAGCGTCTGAATAAACCTTAAACAAATGAATGTTCAGCAACTGACAGATATGGTAAAGCATACCCGTATCTATAGTGGCTCTGCCGTATACCTTATATATATTAGTACGATGGCAGCCTAGTTTTTCAGCAAGCCATACTGTAGTCTTGCCTTGCTTGTTTAATTCCTCTTTGATGATTTTACCGATTAAGGGAATTGCATTTACTTTATCTTTCATACTCTTTCAGTTGTGTTATATGCTCACTTATAGTTATATCGGGTGCAAAAGTAGCATTTCTGTTTCTAACTAGCAAAGAAACATGTAGCGAATTTGGAACACTAAGTTAAAATGTGTAACAAAATCCCCGTTTTTTTATATTTTTTTTCTCTAAAGAACTAAATGTCATGAAATTGTAACTGAATGTAACGCTTATTACGAAAGAAAATTCGTAATTTTGCAGCGGTATTTTAAATAACATGAAATATGGAAGAGAATATGAAAAGAATACTTGTTGTTGATGATGAGCAAGACTTGTGTGAAATTCTGAAGTTCAATCTCGAAACAGAAGGATATGAGGTAGAGACTGCCAATTCGGCAGAAGAGGCTTTGGAGATGGACATTGCTTCGTTCGACCTGCTGCTGTTGGATGTCATGATGGGTGGAATGAGCGGCTTCCAGCTGGCTAAGCAGTTGAAGGGCAATCCGATGACAGCCAATGTTCCAATCATCTTCCTTACTGCCCGTGATACGGAAAACGATACGGTGACAGGATTCAATATCGGTGCCGATGATTATATCTCGAAACCTTTCTCTATCCGAGAGGTGATGGTCAGAGTGCGTGCCGTCTTGCGCCGTACGGCTGAACAGGCTGGCGATGCTGATGAATCGAAGATCATCAACTATCAGGGACTGCAACTGAATCTTGACAAGAAGACGGTGAGCATCGATGGTGAGGCTATCCCTTTCACCAAGACCGAGTTCGAACTCCTGCGTCTTTTCCTCGAAGAGCGCGGCAAGGTGTTCTCACGTCAGGAGCTTATCGACCGGGTATGGCCTAAGGATGTGATGGTACTCGACCGCACGGTGGATGTCAACATCACCCGTATGAGAAAGAAAATTGGTAAGTTTGCCAAGTGTATCGTTACCCGTCTGGGGTTCGGTTATTATTTTGATGCGTAATTAAAATGTTTAAGTTAAATAGTGTAGGTAGAAAGTTGTACTTCAGTGTACTGGCGGTGTTCCTTGTGTTCGCCGTCAGTTTTATCGTGTTCCAGCAGGCACGAGAGAAACAGTATAAAATAGGTACGCTTACTATCAAGCTGGAAAATTATAATGAACTGCTGGCAGAAGATCTGGCGCTCTCTCCTGGTGAAGGAATTATTCTGCAGGATAGCATCCACAATTGGGATGTGACTGTGGCTCATGAGAAGTTGCAGGCTTTTGTCCGAGAACATGAAAGCAAGGATCTTCGTGTTACGCTGGTGCGCCCTAACGGTAAGGTGATTTATGACAATATGAGTTCCGACTATGATCATTTTGCCAACCATGCCAAACGGGAGGAAATAGCAGAAGCCTTGAAAAACAGGGTAGGCTCAAGCGTGGAGCGACAGTCTAAAACCCTGAAGCATGATTATTTCTATGTGGCTTCTTATTTTCCGGAAAGCAAGCTCATCATCCGTACGGCACTACCTTACAATAATGATTTGGCAAAATCGCTGCAGGCCGACCAGCATTTCATCTGGTTTGCCATCGTAGCTGTCATTCTGCTTACCATCGTGCTTTACCGTTTTACGGACCGTCTGGCTAAGAATGTTTCCAAACTGAGCATCTTTGCTTATAAGGCAGACCACAACGAGAGTCTAGAGGTGGAAGATCTCGCCAAGTTCCCTAACGATGAGTTGGGCGAGATTGCTGAGCGCATCATCAAGATGTATAAGCGCATACAGACCACCCGACGTGAACAGGATGTACTGAAGCGGCAGCTTACCCAGAATATCGCTCACGAGCTGAAGACTCCTGTAGCAAGTATTCAGGGGTATCTGGAAACGATACTCGGCAATCCGCATATCAACGAAGAGATGAAGTCGCAGTTTCTGCAGCGCTGTTATGCCCAGAGCGAACGCCTTACCTCTCTGCTCCGCGACATCTCAACCCTGAACCGATTGGATGACGGTTCGGATATGATAGATTTCGAGACGGTAGACATTACGCAGATGGTGAGTGAAATAGCCCATGAGACGGCGCTGGAAAGAGAGTCGCACAAGATGACTTTCGAGAATCTTCTTCCCGACCAGCATATTATCGTGAAGGGTAACCGTAGTCTGCTCTATAGTGTGTTCCGCAATCTTACCGACAATGCCATAGCTTATGCCGGCGAAGGGCGTAAGATAACGTTGAGTGCCAAGGAGCAGGGCAATAAGTGGCATTTCATCTTCTGTGATAATGGTCAGGGTGTTCCTGCCGAGCATCTCTCCCGTCTTTTTGAGCGTTTCTATCGGGTAGATAAGGGACGCAGCCGCAAGATGGGTGGCACCGGTTTGGGTCTTGCTATCGTCAAGAATGCCGTTCTCATACATGGCGGAACCATCCGTGTAAGTAATCAACTGGAAGGCGGCTTGAAGTTTGAATTTACGCTTAAAAAGTAGGAATATGGCTATCTGTTAATCGGAAATAGTGTACAGGCGAATGAAGAACAGCTGACTAGCCGTACGCTCGCCAGTTGGCTGTTCTACTGAAACAGTCAGTGTAAATGCCTGTAAAAATGTTGTAAGTAAAGGATAAGGAAATACTCTTCACTCTTCACCTTTCCTTTGGAATCCCCAGTGTTTATGGGCGTTTCGAGGGGTGAAGAGTTTTTGGACACTCTTCACCCACTCTTCACCACTCTTCACCCTGGCTGGTTCGGCGGAGGGTGTGTCATAAGTTTATGATTCATCCTCTTCTTGTTGTTGGAAGAGTTAGAATATGTTGTTGGAAGAGTTAGGATATGTTGTTGAAACAGTCAGTATCTTCGGTCGCACAACAGCTGTTGTGCGCTTGCATAATAGCTGATATGCGCATGCACAACAGGTGATGTGCATGCGATGGTCAACTGTTATGCACCAAACTATTATCCAGACTTATGGCACACCCTCCTTAGAGAAGCCTGGCGGTCTTGCATCTCTCCTTAACACCTAGCGGTCTTGCGCTGCAATTTACACCTGTTGGTCTTTGGAATCGGTGAAGAGTGGTGAAGAGTGGGTGAAGAGTCGCTGCAAACTCTTCACCCCTCAGAATGCCGATAAACACAGGGGTTTCCGAAGGAAAGGTGAAGAGTGAAGAGTAAAAGCGTGTACGCTTGCAGATAAAAATGGGGCGCAAGCTGTTTCCAGAAAAGGAATCGCTTGCGCCCCTGATATTATTGCTTATGAGTAAATGAGCACCCTAAGATTAGAACTTGTAGATAGCACCAAATGAAATGTTGCTCGCATCTACGTTAAGTCCGAATGTTGATGAGTTGTCACCATGGTCAGGAGAATAACCTCTGTAACCGAGGAAACCTACCTTTGTGATGAAGTTTACGTGGTCTGAAAGCTTAACAGCCAAACCTGGCTTGATGCCTGCCTCGTAGGCATCGCCACCGCCCTTGCTGTAACTGCTAACCGATTGTACCCTCTACGAAGAGGTTAACCAACTTGGTTTCTACGGCTGTGTAACGTACGTAAGGAGCTACAGTGAATGTTGTAGATTCACCTACAGGAGAAAGCTTGCAAACTTCGCCCTTCTTGATACCAATTTCGAGACCAGCCTCCCACTTGTTGTTGAATTCGTAACCGATTTCAGGCATCAAGGTGTAAGCTGTCTTGCTGTCACCATCACCTATCTTGTTGCTGGAAATACCAGCTGTACCACCGATGTAAACCTGTGCGCTAGCGCAAACTGAAACGAGAGCCATAGCAAGGCTCAACATAATCTTCTTCATAATCAATCTTTTCTTTTAATTATTACTTTATTTTATCACTCTAATCAGGTAGCTTTTCAGCCCCTTTATTTATGATAGCAAAGCACATCCCAGACATGCTCTGCACTCTCTAATTCGGTGGCAAAGATATAGGAAATAACTTGAAACTCAAAACGATTTCTCAGTTTTTCTTGCAAAACAAGCCGTATTGTTGATGTAAATCAAGAAAATCGGGCATGCTGAATGTATCTAAAGCTATTTCTGCTGCAAAGCTGCGATTTTTTAGTGAAACCGCCAAATAATATAAGGGAATATTTGGGCAAACCAACTTTTTTCTCTATCTTTGCATGAACAAACAGTTTGAATCTTTTTTTATTAATATCATAAATGAATCAATTTACAAAGCTGATAGCAGCCCAGCTCAATCTGAAGGAGCAGGCTGTAGAAAATACTCTGGCGCTGCTCGAAGAGGGCTGCACCATTCCGTTTATCTCGCGATACCGTAAGGAGAAAACCGGTAATATGGACGAGGTAAACATTGAAGCCATCGCACAGGCTAACGAGAAACTCTCTGAGATGGCGAAGAGAAAAGAGACTATCCTCAAAACCATCGAGGAACAGGGAAAGCTCTCGGATGAACTGAAAAAACGCATCGAACAGTGCTGGGATGCCACCGAACTGGAAGATATCTATCTTCCTTATAAGCCTAAGCGCCGCACCCGTGCACAGATAGCACGTGAGGCAGGCTTGGAGCCTCTGGCACAGCTGCTCCTCTTCCAGCGTGAGCGCAATCCGGAACAGGCTGCCAGAAAGTTTGTGGGCGATAAGGTGAAGGATGTGGAGGCTGCACTTCAGGGAGCCAAGGACATCATCGCCGAAACCGTAAGCGAGAATGAGCAGAGCCGCAATCAGATTCGCGGTGAGTTCAGACGCGGTGCCATCATCACTTCTAAGGTGGCAGCCAAGAAGAAGGATGAGGAAGAGGCGCAGCGCTTCTCCGACTATTTCGATTTCTCAGAACCATTGAAGAAATGTTCTTCGCACCGACTGCTGGCTATGCGTAGAGGCGAGGCGACAGGATTCTTGCGTGTCAGTATCTCGGCTGATGATGAGCAGTGTCAGGATAAACTGAAGCGCCACTATGTACATGGTTTCGGTGAGTGCCAGACGCTGGTGGGTGAAGCGGTGGATGATGCCTTCAAGCGACTGCTGAAGCCTAGCATTGAAACCGAATTTGCTGCGCTCAGCAAGCAGAAGGCAGATGAGGAGGCTATTGTGGTCTTCGCCGAAAACCTGCGCCAGCTTCTGTTGGCGGCTCCTCTCGGACAGAAACGCGTGATGGCGGTTGACCCGGGTTTTGCCAATGGTTGCAAGACTTGCTGTCTCGATGCGCAGGGCAATCTGATTCATCATGAAATCGTTTATCCTCATCCTCCCCGCAACAGGAAGAGCGAGGCAACGGCTGCCATCCAGCGCATGGTTAAGATGTATCAGGTGGAGGCAATGGCTGTAGGTAACGGTACGGCAAGCCGCGAAACCAGCGACTGGCTGCATAGCATCGATTTCGTTCATCCGGTAGATATCTATGTGGTGAGCGAGGATGGCGCTTCTATCTATTCGGCTTCGAAGATTGCAAGAGATGAGTTCCCGGATGAGGATGTTACCG
>ENA-UEYI01000824-UEYI01000824.1-human-gut-metagenome-genome-assembly--contig:-NODE-824-length-29216-cov-144.084354_pt1 | contig 29216 bp, 18 predicted proteins | sample MGYA00242900_ERZ507916 | MGnify/ENA primary metagenome ERZ507916 (study PRJEB26167, sample SAMN06115521) | human gut metagenome | host: Homo sapiens | place: China:Chongqing | collected 2015-09-02...
GAACAGCCCCATTTGCTCACGAGACTGGTGATTCGGTCGGTTTGGTGAGCGGAACCGGCCTTCCTGCGCACCAGAGCCACCTTGTCTGCTCCTTGGTGAGCGGAACAGCCCCATTTGCTCACGAGACTGGTGATTCGGTCGGCTTGGTGAGCGGAACCGGCCTTCCTGCGCACCAGAGCCACCTGGCCTGCTCCTTGGTGAGCGGAACAGCCCCGTTTGCTCACGAGACTGGTGATTCGTTCGGTTTGGTGAGCGGAACCGGCCTTCCTGCGCACGGGGCGGGAGTCGGGGGAGGAGGGCTGTCAACTCTCCAGCCAGCCCAGAAAGTCCTCGGCCCTGGAGCGGCTGACGGTAAGGTCCGGAGCCGGGCCGAGATTTGACGAAAGCTGAACCTTAGGTGTCACCCGGAGCCGCCCGCCAAGCAGCTTGGTCACACACTCGATCGCATCCTTCGCGAATATGCAGCTTCTGGAAATCCTGAAGAACCGCTCGGGATCAAGATCGGTGATGAGCGATTCCATCGTTGAATCAACGATATATACCGCTCCGCCGTGCGTCACGACATGGTTGTTCTTGTCCTCTGAATAGAAAAACGCAATCTCGTCAGCCTTCACGGGCACGATCCTGTCGTTGAACTGCACCAGAAAACGCTCCTTGTACCCGTGTCCGGAATCCTTCCGCGAGATCGCGCCGAGAATCTTCTCGACATCCAACTCTCCGGAGGAAAACTGTCGACATCTTTCCACGGCTCTCTTCAAGGCCGACATGTCTATCGGCTTGAGAAGGTAGTCGATAGAGCCAGCCTCGAACGCCTTGACGGCATAGCTGTCGTAGGCCGTCGTCATCACCACGCGAGGCTTCACGGCCACCTGCCGGAAAATCTCAAAGCACTCTCCGTCAGAAAGTTCCACATCCATGAATATCAAGTCCGCCTCGTCGGGCCTTTCCTTGAGCCGGGCTACAGACTCGCTGACCGAAGCGCATTCCCCGACAACCTCGATGTCCGGGAAATTGGCCTCCAGCATCTTCTCAAGGCTCCTTCGGGCCATCATTTCATCTTCTATAATAAGGACTTTCATAAGAGCGGCAACTTTACTTTGTAGAAATCGTCAGTACGGATGATCTCGATCCCCTTGCCGGAACGATCCCTGTACTGTTGGCGTATGTAGTTGAGACCCAATCCGCTGGACTGCGCCTCGGTGATTTTCGGAATGAGGTTGTTCGTCACCGTCAGTGTCTCCCCGTCGGACATCACACTGACTTTCAGCGGCTTGGCGGGAGACACTGCGTTGTGTTTCGTGGCGTTCTCAATAAGGAGCTGAACAGAGCACGGAACCACGTGCCTTGACAAGTCTTCGGGCCGGATGCCGACCTCCACGTCGAACCCCTCCTGGAACCTGACCTTCAGCAGGTCGCGGTACATCTCCACATAGGTCATCTCGTCCCGGAGCGTCACCGTGCCCTCCTCCTCGTTGCGGAGCATGTAGCGGTAGATTCCCGCCAGCTTATGAATATACTCGCTCGCCTCCCTGTCCCTTCCGTCCAGCACGAGGGCGTCCAGAATGTTCAGCGAATTGAAGAGGAAATGCGGGTTGACCTGCTGCTTGAGGTTGAGGTACTGGAACTTGGCGAGGTCGGCGCGATTCTTTTCCTTCTCGGCGTTGCGGCGGGCCGTGATGGCATATTCAATCATGTAGATCACTGAATAGATCATCACTTCCGCTATGAACGCCACCAGGGCGAGTTCAAGGAAACTCTTAGCGGAGGAAGGGCGGCGGAATTCGAACGGCAGTCCGGAGCCGACAAGGGCCGCGGCGACAGCGGAAAGCGCTATCAGGAAGACCGCCGTGGTGAGGATGTGTCCGGCTGAGGATTTCCGGTCCGACATATTCTTGGTCTGCTCCACGAAAAGGATCGTCAGGCAGACCATCACCAGAAGGATGAAGGTGTTGTCGGCGAATGCGGCGACAGCGTTCACCACGGATCCCCCTTCAAAGAGGGTGGAACTGAATATGTAGATTATAATCCTGACAATCAAGATGATGGCCACGGCGACGGAGAGCCATGTGATCTCGAAGCTTCTTGCCTTGGACTCTTTTCCGTACCTGTCGGCGTAGCGTCTCATGAAGAAGACCAGTCCCCAGCCCATCGACTCGGTGGTCGTGAATGTGGCGATCGCGGGGGAAAGCAGGGGGTGGTTGATGAACGTCCCTGCGAGCGCGGCGATCCCGTTGCCGAGGAGGTAGCCGAGAATGTTGGCGATGATGATGACGATGGAGGAGAACTCCACGCTCTGTCGGTACCTCAGGCAGAGGATGACCGTGAGGACAATCGTGAGCGTGGTCAGGGCCAGTTCGTCCCCGAGGTTCAGTAACCTGCACAGCACCGCCGTGGCCACGTGGAGCAGCGCGAAAGCGTGGATTATGGATGAGGTCCTTAGTTTCATGCCGTTAATGATGGTTGGGTGACCGTTAACTATTCACAATCGCCAAAGTACTGCAACTCAACTTTCGCAAGTAGGCAATCACCTGCTGTCAAATACATTATCTCACGTTCGGAGGTGATTGCCCACCCACATCTTTTCACGTTACCCTCTCCCTAAATCCCTCCCCTCGGGGGAGGGACTTGCTTTCACTGCAAGCAGTGAAGAAGAGTGGTGTTTCGCAAATGCGAAACTTGAGTACTGCAATTTAAGAAAAATATCTTTCATTTCGTCATTAAAAGCCGGCAATTCATCCGCTTTTTCTTTCCATTCATCGTTTCAATAATTACAAATCGGTGCTAATCAACTATATTTACGCCGAAATTGACACTGAAATTAGTACCGTAAAATGCAATCCAAGAGCAAACTTACGTTTTGGGAGATGTGGAACCTCAGCTTCGGCTTTTTCGGGGTGCAGATCGCCTATGCCCTCCAGAGCGCGAACATCAGCAGGATCTTCGCCACTTTGGGAGCGGATCCGCACCAGCTGAGCTTCTTCTGGATCCTCCCGCCTCTGATGGGCATGATCGTCCAGCCGCTGATCGGCAAGTGGTCCGACAGAACCTGGTGCAGGATTGGACGCAGAAAGCCTTATCTGCTGATCGGAGCCTTGATTTCGGTTCTCGTGATGATCTTCCTTCCGAACGCCGGCAGCCTGAGTTTCTCCTCGAGGCTGATCCTCGGACTCAACGGCGCCATGTGGTTCGGACTGTTCTCGCTCATATTCCTTGACACTTCCATCAATGTCGCGATGCAGCCGTTCAAGATGATGGTCGGGGACATGGTCGGCGAGGAACAGAAGGCTCAGGCCTACTCGATCCAGTCGCTTCTTTGCAACGCCGGCAGCCTGGTGGGCTACCTTTTCCCGATTTTCTTCACCTGGATCGGCATCGCCAACATCGCCCCAAAGGGACAGGTGCCGCCGTCCGTGATCTGGAGCTTCTGGTGCGGCGCCGCGATCCTTATCCTCTGCGTGCTATACACTTTCCTGAAAGTCAAGGAGATGAATCCTCAGGAATATGCCGAGTTCCATTCCATCGATCCAAAGCGTCAGGCAGAGGGGGAGAAGGACAATCCTGGACTCATCAGACTGCTGCTCCATGCTCCCAAGACATTCTGGACCGTGGGACTCGTGCAGTTCTTCTGCTGGGCGGCGTTCATGTACATGTGGACCTATTCCAACGGAGCCATCGCCGCCAACTGCTGGAGCGCCACCGACACGGCCTCCGAAGGCTATCAGGCGGCGGGCAACTGGGTCGGGGTGGTCTTCGCCGTGCAGGCTGTCGGATCAATCCTGTGGGCGATTGTACTTCCTAAGTTCCGCTCCTTGAAACTGGCCTATGTGGTGAGCCTTCTGATCGGAGCCGTTGGCTTCATCTCCGTTGCGTTCATCCACAACCAGTACCTGCTCTGCGTGTCTTACCTGCTGATCGGAACCGCCTGGGCGGCCATGCTCGCGCTTCCGTTCACTCTTCTGACCAACGCTCTCGACGGGGAGCATCTGGGCAGCTATCTCGGCCTGTTCAACTGCACCATCTGCCTTCCGCAGATCGTCGCCGCGGCGCTCGGCGGAGTGGTGCTGAGACTTCTGGGCGGAGTCCAGGCGAACATGCTCGTCACTGCGGGTGTCCTGCTTGTGCTTGGCGCGCTGAGCGTCCGTCTCATAAAGGAAAGGAAACAATAATAACCTTAATAATCATATTAAATGAATATTCAAACAATTCAAACATTCCAGATGAAAAGGATTATAGCTGCCGTGGCGACCTTGCTTCTTTGCCTGGTCGGCACTACCGTATCCGCTCAGAGCGGGTATCAGGTGAAGGGAGTTGTAGTTGACGCCGCCGGTCCGGTCATCGGTGCCACTGTCATGGAACAGGGTACGCAGAACGGTATCGCGACCGGTCTCGACGGAGACTACATCCTTAACGTTTCCGGCCCGGATGCCACTGTCGAAATCAGCTGCATCGGCTACAAGACACAGTCTTTCAAGGCTTCCGAGGTTCCGGCCAAGATTATTCTTACCACCGACACCGAGTTTCTTGACGATGTGGTCGTGATCGGCTACGGTACCGTCAAGAAGAGCGACATGACTGGCTCGATCTCCTCCGTGAAGGCCGATCAGCTCAACAAGGGTATGGTGACATCACCATCGGATCTGCTCCAGGGCAAGTCCGCCGGCGTTGTCGTCACGATGGGCGACGGCGCTCCGGGTTCGGCGAGCACCATCAGAATCCGTGGCGGTTCCTCTCTGAAGGCCAACAACAACCCTCTCGTCGTGGTTGACGGTCTGCCTCTTTCCGAGACAGGCATCAGCGGAGTCTCCGACGCGCTTTCCTCCATCAACCCTAACGACATCGAGAGCTTCACTGTCCTGAAGGACGCCTCGGCGACCGCCATCTTCGGATCGAGAGCCTCCAACGGTGTCATCATGATCACCACCAAGAAGGGTTCCAAGGGTTCCGAAGGCATCCACGTGAGCGCGGACTTCACCGGAAGCGTCAGCCAGAACGCCAGGTACGTGGACGTGCTGACAGGCGATGAGATGCGTGACCTTATGAAATGGTATCTCGGTGACGGAGGTTCGGCCTACGCCGCCCTCGGCAAGGAGAACACCGACTGGCAGAAGGAGATCTTCCGTCTCGGAAGGACTCTGGACGGCAACGTGGCAGTGTCCGGCAGGGTAGGGAAGAGCGACATCTTCCGCATGCCTTACCGCGTGTCCATCGGCTACCACAACCAGGACGGTACCCTCAAGACCTCCAACCTTGAGCGTGAGACCATCTCTGTCAACCTCAACCCGAGCTTCTTTGACGACCATCTTCTTGTCAATCTCAACGGCAAGCTGATGAACATGGACAACAGGTTCGCCAATCAGGACGCCATCGGCGGCGCTGTCCGCATGGATCCTACCCAGCCTGTCTACGACGCGAACGGCCTGAACGGCTACTGGTGGTGGAACTTGGGCAAGGGCACGCAGACCATCGATAACTGCAACACGATGGCTCAGATGAACCCTGTCGCCCTTCTGAACGACAAGCTTGACAAGTCCAACGCCAAGCGTTTCATCGGCAACGCCCAGCTCAACTACAAGGTTCATGGATTCGAGGACCTGAGCCTCAACCTCAACCTTGGTCTGGACTGGTCCAAGTCAGACGGTACGGTTGATGTCGCTCCCGGCACGGAAATGTCATTCCACAACACCCAGGAGTCCGGTTCCGGTTATCACAACAACTATTCCCAGATAAGGCGTGACCAGACCCTTGAGTTCTATGCCCAGTACGACAAGACTCTCGGCAAGCACACCTTCAACGCGATGGCAGGTTACTCCTGGCAGCACTTCTACAATTCGACTTTCAACGAGAAGTACAAGGCTGACGGCACCCTTCCTACCGCTTCCGACTACTATCTGAGCAGTCCTAACACCTTCAGAACCGAGTACTTCCTCGTGTCTTTCTTCGGACGTGTGAACTATTCGTTCAACGACCGCCTTCTCGTGACCGCCACCCTGCGTGACGACGGCACCTCCCGTTTCGCCAACAACAAGTGGGGTCTCTTCCCTTCGGTGGCGGTAAGCTACAACTTCGGCAAGGAGAGGTTCATCGCGGACAGCGGTGTGGTCTCAGCCCTGAAGCTCAGGCTCAGCTGGGGACAGACTGGCCAGCAGGATCTCCAGTCCGGAGACTACCCGACACTGTCGTCCTACAAGTACAACACGAACCAGTCGATGTACTACTTCGGCAACAAGGTGATCACTCCGATCACGCCGCTTGGCTACAACGCCGACCTCAAGTGGGAGACCACCACGACCTACAACATCGGTCTTGACTACGGCTTCCTCGGCGACAGGATCTTCGGTAGCGTGGATCTCTACAAGCGTGACACCAAGGATCTCCTGAACCGCACTCCTGTGGCCGCCGGCGCCAACCTGTCCAACTACTTGAACGCCAACATCGGAGACCTTACCAACAAGGGATTCGAGTTCGAGTTCAACGCCATTCCTGTCCAGACAAGGGACTGGAGCTGGACCCTGGGCTTCAACGCGACCTTCAATGAGACCAAGATCTCCAGGCTTACCACCGACGACGAGCGCGCCGACTATTTCGGAATCACTACCGGCGGCATCGCCGGCGGTACAGGCAACACGGTCCAGATCCATCAGACCGGCCACGCCCCTAACTCGTTCTTCGTCTATAAGCAGGTCTATGACACGGACGGCAAGCCGATCGAAGGCCTCTATGCCGACCTGAACAAGGACGGCAAGATCGACGACAACGACAAGTACTGCTTCCACAAGGCCACTCCGGACTGGACGTTCGGCTTCAACACACAGGTGGCGTACAAGCAGTGGACCCTCGCCATGAGCGCCCACTCCAATGTCGGCAACTATGTCTACAACAACATCGCCTCCAACGGCGACCTCCTGACCGACCTCTGGGCCAACAACTTCGTGAACAACCGTTATTCCACGGCGAAGGAGCACAACTTCTCGTCATACGCCCAGTATTTGTCCGATCTTTACGTCGAGAACGCATCCTTCCTGAAGATCGACAACATCACCCTCAGCCGTTCGTTCAGCTTCGGCCAGAAGACACCGATGTCGTTCAACGTCTTCGCGACCGTTCAGAACGTGGCCTGCTTCACCAAGTACGGTGGAATCGACCCTGAGATCTTCTCCGGTATCGACAACAACATGTATCCGAGGCCTCGTACCTACATCCTTGGTGTCAAGTTCAACTTCTAATGCGACATAGACAATGAAAAATATTATCAGATTTACAGCGGTAGCCCTCGCCGCGACAATGCTCGCCTCCGCGGCCACGTCCTGTGTCGGTGACCTTGACGTGAAGCCTATCGATCCTAACATCGAGCTTCCGGAGGACGTGCTCAACAGCCAGGAGGCTTTCACAGCCCTTCTCGCCAAGTGCTATCAGGGACTTTCCTGCTCCGCATCCTCCGGCCCGAGCAGCGATCCGGACATCGAAGGTGTGGACGGCGGCTATGGCCAGTACATGAGAGCGCTTTTCAATATGCAGGAACTCTCCACGGATGTGGCGACCTGCTGCTGGAACGATGGCAGCCTCTTTGACATTCACAATCTCAATTGGAACGCATCCAATGAGTTTATCCTTTCGATGTACTACCGTATCTTCTTCCAGATCAGTCTCTGCAACGAGTTCATACGCCGCTCCAACGCCAGCGACATCAGCGGTTACACCCTGAAGAACACCTACATCGCCGAGGCGAGAGCCCTCAGGCTCTTCAGCTACTACCACGCCATCGACATGTTCGGCAACGTGCCTTTCGCGACAGAGCATCAGTCTGTGGGTTCAACCGGAGCCGAGCAGATCTCCCGCGCCGACCTCTTCGACTGGATGGAGAGCGAGTGCAACGACCTTCTTGGCGGCAGCGACCTCGCCGAGCCGGGTAAGAATGAATATGGCCGCTGCGACAAGGGTATGGTGCAGATGATTCTCGCCAAACTCTACCTCAACGCCGAGGTTTGGAAGGGTACAGCGATGTACGACAAGGCTGCCGCTGTCTGTGAGAAGATTATCAGTGAATATCCTCTCCACACCAAGAGCGCCGGCAAGTACAGCGCCTGGCAGGAGCTATTCATGGCAGACAACCACCTTTGGACAGCCAACACGACCTACAACGGTGACGAGATCATCTTCGCCGTGGAGCAGGACGGAATCCTTGTTCAGTCCTACGGAGCCACTAACTATCTCGTATTTGGCTGCACGGGTGGCAAGATGGACGCCGCTGCGATCGGTATCTCCTCAGGTTGGGGCGGTCTTTCCCTGACAGGGGCTTTCACCAGCAAGTTCGAGGACGCTGACCTTCGCGCCACATTCTACAGGGGTGAGGAGTTCGATCAGTACATCGATGCCTTGCGCCGTGAGTCCGACAGCTGGTCTAACGGTTGGAAGTCAATGAAATTCCTGAATGTGAACCACGATGGCGGCAAGGCTCAGGCCGATGGCTTCGTGGACACTGACTGGCCTGTCTTCCGCGGTGCCGACGCCTATCTGATGTACGCCGAGTGCGCCGCCAGGGGAGCCGCCGACAAGACCAAGGGACAGCAGTACCTTGACGCTGTACGCGCGAGAGCGGGTGTGGGCAGCATCGCCCTCACTCTTGACAACATCATCGACGAGCGTGGCCGCGAGCTTTACTACGAGGGCTTCCGCCGTCAGGATCTGATCCGGTTCGGACTCTTCACTTCCGACAAGTACCTTTGGGAATTCAAGGGAGGCGTGCAGGCCGGAAAGGCTGTTGACGATCACTTCAATCTGTATCCGATCATGTCCAGCGACCTCAACGCTAACGGTAATCTTAAGCAGAATCCTGGTTATTAACAGATTATGAAAAAGTTATTTTACACGATAATCGCATTTGCGGGAATCCTCGCGGCTTCCTGCTCAACGGATGAGGACAAGCTGGTCTTCAATCCTTCATCCTCCGTGGCCCCGACTCTGGGAACCCTGGCCGGAACCACGCTCTCGTCCGACGGCGCTGACCTGACCTTCGAGTTCACACAGCCGAAGTACAATGTCGATGCCGGCGTGCTATACGCTCTCTACGCCTCTGATTCTCAGGATTTCGGGAAGCAGGAGAAACTCGCCGCCACCATCGGCGGCACGACCGTGACCGTCAAGCAGTCCGCCCTCAACTCGGTGATCCTGAATCTGGGCGGCGAGCCTGGCGCGGAGTTCACGGTCTACCTCAGGCTTGACTCATGGCTAGCGAACAACAAGAACACGGCTGTGGAGTCCTCGCTGGCCCGTTCCGGCGTGTTGTCCGCCACATTCGTTCCTTACAGCCAGCTGATCCTTGACAAGGATATCTATGATCACGTTTGGGTGATGGGCGACTACAGCGGATGGAGCCACGACAAGGCGCAGCTCCTCTACAACTACAGCAAGGACGGCAACATATTCACAGGTGTTGTTGACTTTGATGACAAGGCTGCGAGCGGCATCAAGTTCACCGGTGCGGCTTCCTGGGACGAGGCCACCGGCAACTGGGGAACGGCTAATCCTGACGATGCGTCCGAGGCTGCCTCTGTGACACTTCTCAACGGATCCAACGACAACATCATGTGCTACGCCAAGCGTTTCTACAAGTTCACCCTTGACAAGAAAGCCCTCGTCCTGACCAAGGAGTGGGGCGCTGACAAGATCGGTATTGTGGGTACGATCAACAACTGGGCCGCTCCTGACGTGGAGATGACGTTCAACAAGGACTATCTCCGCTTCTGGGTTGACCTTGAGGTCACCGGCGACCAGGAGATCAAGTTCCGCGCCGACGAGGACTGGGTGTACAACTGGGGCGCCGACGCGAAGTTGGGCGGTGACAACATCAAGGTGGGTACCGGAAAGTACCGTGTCTATCTTGACCTTAACAAGGGTACCGTCGAGCTGAACGAGAAGATGTTCGGCAAGACCGAGCCGAGCGCAGGTGGTGACGAGCCTGAGCCAGGCAAGCCTGGCGCGTGGTCACTCATCGGTACCATCAACGGGGACAGCTGGTCGGTGGACGTTGACATGACCAACACCGAGGGTGACATCTGGATCGCCCGTAGCGTGAGACTCACCGCAAGCGACGAGTTCAAGATCCGCGCCGACCACGATTGGTCTGTGGTGGTCGGCGGACCGGAGGAGAACTCCACAAGCACCATCGATCCGGCCAATGCCTACGGCGTGTTCAAGCCTGAGCTTGGCAAGGCGTTCGCCGCCGGTGACAAGAACATCCAGGTGGGGGCAGAGGGAGTCTACGACATCACCTACGACTATGCCGCCCAGACCATACTCATCGAAGAGCACAAGACCGCTTTCTCCCTCATCGGCGAGATCGGCGGAAGCTCTTGGAGCAAGGACTTCGTGATGACTCAGGACGGTGATGTCTGGACCAGCCCGGTAGTGAACATCACCGGAGGGTTCAAGATCCGTTATGACTACTCCTGGGAGGAAACCAACACCTACGGTGTCGCCGGAGGCTTCACGCCGGAGGTCGGCGTCGAGTTCACGGCTGTGCAGCCGGGCGACAACATCACTGTTCCCGCCGCCGGTGACTACAAGGTCGTGTTCAACTCCAAGACCCTCGCCGTCACCATCAGCGCCGTGGCTTTCCCTGAGAGCCTCTACATGATCGGCGATGAGTTCGGAGGCTGGGACTGGAAGAGTGACGGCGTGGTCGAGATGACGCCTGTCAGCAAGCAGGAAGGCCAGTTCTGGACCGTCCGCTACTTCTCTGCCAAGAAGGGCTTCAAGTACTCTCCTATAAGGGATTGGGGCAAGGATTTCCACAGCCTCAAGACCAACGACGGCTATGCCGTGGATGGCAGCAACTGCACTGTAGAAGCGGATGGCTTCTACATGGTTCATGTTGACCTCAAGCGCGAGATGGTTCACGTCGAGCCTGCGAGGATCTACGGAATGGGCAACTGCTTCGGCGGCTGGGACGCCGGCATGGAGGCCGCCCTGTTCAAGGCTGACGGCAAGGTTCTCAAAGCCACTCTTGTAGGTGATGGTGAGATCCGTATGTATGCCGAGTCCTCTATCGCCAACTCGGATTGGTGGACCCGCGAGTTCATCGTCCTCGACGGCAAGATCGTCTATCGCGGCAACGGGGACGACCAGAAGCGCGTGAACTGCACGAAGGGACAGGAGGTGACTCTTGATCTCAACGCAGGGACGGGTTCAATCAAATAAATCCTGACTATCTCAGACGCACCCGATGGAGGAATATGCCAAGGGTGCGTCTGATTTTTTATTATATTCGTAGATTATGAGACGATCTTCTTTTCTCTTGAGGCTTATAGGCCTTGTTCTGGCCGCCGCGCTCCTTGCGGGGTGCGACAAGAAAGGCACGACTCCCGATCCGACTCCGACTCCTGGGCCGGAGACTCCGGAACGTACCGGCGAATCGGGAATATCCTACCAGATGCTGGTATATTCATTCGCCGACAGTGACGGCGACGGCTGCGGCGACTTCAAGGGAATCCAATCCAGACTTGACTATCTGAAGGAGATGGGAGTCCAGGCCATCTGGCTTTCCCCGATCCACCCGGCTTCATCCTATCACGGCTACGATGTCCTGGACTATTCCGGCGTCAATCCCGACTATGGCACCGAGGCCGACTTCAAATCCCTTCTGGACGCGGCACACGCCAAGGGAATCAAGATCTATCTTGACTATGTGCTGAACCACACATCCAAGGATCATCCGTGGTTCCTCGACGCGAAAAAAAGCGCGGACAGTCAGTACCGCGACTATTATATCTTCTCCGACAACCCGCAGGCCGACATCCGCGACGGCAAGATTCCGATGATCGCCACCGAGGGCGCGCGCGGCTACGACTCCGGCCAGTGGTTCTCCGCCGTGACTGGCGTTGACGGCAAGCTCAAGGTGAGGTTCACACTTGCCCTGGACAACGCCGGCAAGCCTTCGACACTGAGGATGGACAAGGTTGACGAGGTGTCCAACACCGGCAGTCAGAACTCGGGGATATGGCTGTACTACGGCGATGACAACATGGCGCAGTTCTACAAGACGGGGACTAAGGAATGCACTCTGTCACTGGAGTTTGAATCCTCTTGGGGCGTGCTTGTGAGAACCAGCCAGACCCAATGGGACTCCCACAAGTATGGCGCTCCGTCCGGAAAGAACCAGCTTTCCTATGGCGTTCCGCTCGCGCTTTCGAACACCAACGCTCAGGACATCATTCTGCCTGGAATGACCACGACGATGTACCACTCGCATTTCTGGACAGACTGGTTCGCCGACCTGAACTACGGCCCGGCGGCCACCTGCGAGCAGTCCGCAGCTTTCAAGTCCGTCTGCGAGTCCGCTGACAAGTGGATCAGGATGGGAGTGGACGGCTTCCGTCTGGACGCTGTCAAGCACATCTACCACAACGCCAATTCGGACGAGAACCCGACATTCCTGAAGAAGTTCTACGACCGCTGCAACTCCACCTACAAGTCCGCCGGCGGCAAGGGTGACTTCTACATGGTGGGCGAGCAGTTCAGCGACGCCTCCGAGGTCGCGCCGTACTACAAAGGCATTCCAGCCCTCTTTGAGTTCAGTTTCTGGTGGAGGCTGAAGGACTGCATCAACAACGGTGACGGAAGTTCCTTCGTCGGCACGATCCAGAACTATCAGAAACTCTACGCGGGCTACCGCTCCGACTACATCGAGGCCACTAAACTCTCCAACCACGACGAGGACAGGGCCGGGAACGATCTCGGAAAGAGTGTGGCCAAGATGAAACTTGCCGGCGTGGTTCTCCTTACGGCGGGCGGCCAGCCTTACATCTACCAAGGCGAGGAACTCGGCTACTGGGGGTCCAAGTCCAGCGGCGATGAATATGTCCGCACACCGATCATGTGGAACTCCGACGGTTCGTCGCTCGCCGACGGCAAGTTGAGCGGCAAGGTGGACAGGACGATGCTCTCCTCCGGAATCTCTGTCGAGAGCCAGGCGAAGGACGACGGTTCCATCCTCAATGTTTACCGCCGTTTCGGTGTGCTGAGGGATCAGTACAAGGCCTTGGCCAAGGGTTCGTTCGACTACTGTCCGGCTGCATCTTCTGTGGCTTCCGTCTCCGCATGGTACCGTGCCTATGATGGCCAGAAGGTCTTGGTTGTCCATAATTTCTCCGCTGGCAACGCCTCCGTCAACTTTACGTCCGACAAGCTGGACAACGCCGTCGCCACGAACGGAACCGTGAAGGTAAATGGCTCCAGGTTGACTCTGGGAGCATATTCATCAGTCGTTTTTATGCAATAGTTAATTTGACATTATATGAGACGCACACTATTCATTCTGCTTGCCTCACTTCTGGTGCTCTCCTGCGGGCGCGATCCCGGAGAGGCTGCCGTTGAGCGTGACTGGACCCGCGACGCCGTGGTCTATGAACTGAACACCCGTCAGGCGACCGCCGAAGGCACCTTCGCCGCAGCCCAGAGGAAACTTCCTGAACTTAAGGAACTTGGGGTGGACGTTGTCTGGCTGATGCCTGTCTATCCGATCGGCGAGAAAGGCCGCAAGGGAACTCTCGGCTCCTACTATGCCATCAAGGACTATTGCGACATCAACCCGGAGTTCGGCACCCTGGAGGATTTCGACGACTTTGTCGGCGCGGCCCACGACCTTGGCCTCAAGGTCATCATCGACTGGGTGGCCAACCACACCTCTCCGGATCATCCGTGGGTGACTGGGAAACCTGCCGACTGGTACGTCCGCGACGCGGAGGGCAACACGATTGTCGAATATGACTGGACGGACATCGCCAAGCTCAACTACGAGTCCAAGGAGATGCGGGCCGAGATGGAGAAGAGCATGCGTTTCTGGCTTGACAGGGGGATCGACGGCTTCCGCTGCGACGTGGCCTATCAGGTGCCGCAGGATTTCTGGGCCGATGTGTTCTCGAAGTTCAGGTCTGAATATTCCCGCAGACTCTACTTCCTCGCCGAGGGGGAGGAGCCTTGGCTGCACGAGGCCGGCTTCGACGCCACCTACGCCTGGAAACTGCACCATCTGTTGAACGACATCGCGCAGGGGAAGGCCGGAGCCGACAGCCTTGTCCGCTATGTGGAATGGAACGCCACTGCCTATCCATCCGGCAGCCATAGGCTTACGTTCGTCACTAACCATGACGAGAACTCTTGGTCCGGCACTGAATATGAAAGGATGGGCGACGCTTGGAAGGCGATGGCTGTCCTCTGCTGGACACTTCCGAACTCCCAGCCGCTGATCTACACCGGTCAGGAGGTCGGCTACAACCACCGTTTCGAGTTCTTCGAGAAGGATCCGATGCCGGACTGGCACCACAACGCCACCACGGATTTCTACACCTATCTCAATGAGGTGAAGCACGCTCATCCGGCTCTGGATTCTGACAATCCGTCCTTCGAGGTGCTTTCCTGCACCGATTCCGCTCTGGTCTTCAAGCGCGCTTTGGACCAGGACAGCGTGATCGTCAGCGTTCAGTTGCAGGCTCCGTGGAACTGGAGTATAACTGTCCCGGAGTCAAGGGTTTCGCACGTGGAGCCGCCGAGCTGGTGGGTGGGCATGAAGACCCCTCTCCAGCTGATGATCCACGGCGATGGCATCGCCGGCTATGATGTCAGGATCGAGGGTGAAGGTGTCGGCGTCAAGGAGATTCATAAGGCGGACAGCCCTGACTATCTTTTTGTTGACGTGGCCGTAAGCGCATCGGCTAAGCCCGGTGAGTACGGCATCATATTCACGAAGGATGGCAGTTCCTTCCGCTATCCGTACCGGATCGCCGCGAGGGAGGAAGGTTCCGCCGAGCGTGGCAGTTTCACAACTTCGGATCTTATCTATCTGATCTGCCCCGACCGTTTCGCCAACGCCGACAAGGGAAATGACAACACCGATGACACCGCCGAGAAGGCTGACCGCAACGAGCCGTTTGGCCGCCACGGTGGTGATCTTCAAGGTATTATCGATCACTTGGACTACATCGCCGACCTTGGTGCCACCGCCGTCTGGTGTACTCCGCTTCTGGTGGACGACCAGTCCGAGGGGTCTTACCACGGCTATGCCTGTGGCGACTACTACCGCATCGACCCACGTTTCGGCAGCAATTCCCAGTACAGGGAATATGTCGCCAAAGCCCACGAGAAGGGTCTGAAAGTGATAATGGACATCGTGACCAACCACTGTGGCACCGGCCACTGGTGGATGAATAATCTTCCGTTCAAGGACTGGATCCATCAGTTTCCTGAATATACCGGCTCGAACATTGCCTTTTCAACGGCGATGGATCCGAACGCGTCGCAGTACGATGCAAATTTACAGGTCAGCGGCTGGTTCGTGCCTTCGATGCCGGACATGAATCTCGACAATCCGTTCATGCTGAAATACTTTCAGCAATGGGCGATCTGGTGGACCGAGTTCTCCGGCCAGGACGGCCTGCGTGTGGACACCTACCCGTACAACGAGAAAGTCCCTATGAGCAAGTGGTGCGAGGCCGTGATGAATGAATATCCAAACTTCAACATCGTGGGTGAGTGCTGGGACTCCAACATCGACCAGCTTGCCTACTGGCAGGGCGGCAACGCCAACCGTGACGGTTTCGACTCCCACTTGCCTTCGATTATGGATTTCCCTCTCCAGGAGGCCATCGGAGCCGCCCTCTGTGAGGATGATCCGCAGTGGGGTCAGGGCATGGTCAGGGTGTATTCCGCCCTCTCCCATGACGCAACCTATCACGATGTGTCCAAGATGCTGATATTCCTGTCCAACCATGATCATTATCGTGTCGCCGACGCCTGGAGGCAGAATCCGAACAAGTTGAAGATCGCATACACCCTTCTGGCCACAGTCCGTGGAATCCCTCAGATTTTCTACGGTGACGAGATGGGATTCGCCACCGGCAAGACCTACAAGAGCGACGGCGAGTTGAGGATGGATTTCCCAGGCGGATGGGAAGGCGACAAGGTGGATCTCTTCACCGAAGAAGGCCGTGCCTCCGCCACCGTCACAGTCGGCGGAAAAACGATCCCGCAGGGACAACTCGCTGAGCTTCACGACTATGCCAAGACCCTCTTCCAGTGGAGAAAAAACAAGGATGTGATCCACACCGGCCGCACGATGCACTTCCTCGGCCGTGACAACACCTACGCCTTCTTCCGCTACAACGACACCGACAAGGTCTTCGTCTATGTGAACAATTCCCCGGAGCCGAAAACCATCCCGTGGTCCCACTACTCCGAGATCGCCTCCGACCTAACCACCGGCCGCAACGTCCTCACCGGCGCCCCCGTCCAGATCTCCGACTCCACCATAGTCCCACCTTCCACCGCCCTCGTTGTGGAATATTCATTGAAATAGAACCGTTTATATTTGATGGAATATTTGTGTAAAATACTTTTATGCGCCGATACTTTTATGCGCCGATACTTTTATGCGCCGATACTTTTATGCATAACAATCTCAGCATCCGCACATTCGGGAAGTAATACCGCCTTTGATGAGCGTTCGTGTCTGCTTTCAGCCGAACGCTCATATTCAGAGGCCTTGATGCTTGGTGACACCACAAAGACAATCACAGGAGTGGTTATGGAAGAAGGTGGCACTCCCGTACCATTTGCGTTTGTGTCATTATATTCAAAGAAAGATTCCACGCTTATCGCCGGTGAAATGAGCGATGAGCGTGGACGTTTTTCTCTGCGATTCCCGGGTGGCCCTACTGTGCTCAATATCAGTTGTATCGGTTATAAGACCATCGAGATGCCTGTGACGGCGTTGGATTTGGGCACAATCTATATGACGACCGATGCGAGCCTGCTGGAAGATGCGACTGTGGTGGCTCACCGAAAATACATTTCAAGGGAAAACGGTGGGCTGACACTGAATGTTCAGGGCTCCGGTTTGAGGAACATCGGTAAGGCCGCTGATGTGATCAAGTATATTCCCGGAATGCTTTATGCCAACGGCAAATATGAGGTGTTCGGGAAGGGTGAGCCTGTAATTTATATTGACGGAAGAAAGATGGCGAACGTTTCCGAGCTATCGCTTCTATCCTCCTCCAATGTGAAGTCTGTCAAACTTATAACCAATCCGGGGGCTGAATATGACGCTGGCACAAGGAGCGTCATTGCCATCGCCACCGTCAGGCACACGTTGGATGGCGTTTCCGGCATTGTCGGAGCGGAACTTTCCAGGCACAGGCAGTGGTCCGGCAACGAGGATGTTAACCTTAATGTTCATAAAGGGGCCGTGGATGTTTTTCTTGCATATCGGTATGACAACACGAAAAGCGACATTCGATACGACATCGACCAGACCAATTACGAGCAAGACACCTTCCACGAGGTTTCGGCTTCTGAATATTCAGACCGCTCCCGCTCGCACGATTACAGTGCCGGGGCGAATTACGCGATAAATAAGAATCATACCGTTGGTGGCAAATATATGGGAACCATTTCCGACTACAAATTGCTTGATTCTCCTTACGACTATATGCAGGTGTATCGCAACGGTGAGCTTTTGACTTCCACGGACAACAAGACCGATGAGTCGGAAAAGGAAAGGTTCCACAATGCCAATGTCTATTATATCGGCAAGTTTTCTGATAAATTACAGGTCAATGTGGATGCCGACTATGTATATTCCCGGTTGAATCATTGGCAGCAAGTGATTGAGACAAGCCGGATTGACGCGGTGTCGGAGAGCACCCATATTCAAAATGACCAACGCAACCGCGCGGTCGCTTTCAAGGACGTGTTCGCTTGGAATATTAGTGAGATCAGCGGACTTGATTTCGGGACTGATTTCAGCAGGATCAGCTCTTGGGGCACGTCAGTCAATGAAGAAGGCAAGATTGCCGATGACCGGTTCAAAAACAATGAAACCAAGTATGCGGGATTTGTCTCCTATCGCTTGTTTTCTGAAAAATGGAAGGGGATCGTCGGGCTTCGCTATGAATATGTCCACGCCATCAACACAGACCAGGGTGAGGTGAAGAACAGGAATGATTATTCTGACCTTCTGCCTTCACTGTCTCTTTCAACCTCTCTCGGGAAAGTGGATATGAGTCTTGATTTCAGCAGCAGGGTCAACCGCCCTTCGTTCCGTCAGCTGAACAACAGTGTAAGTTACAACAACCAATACCATTACGAACAAGGGAACATTTATCTGAAACCGCAATATGTCTATGACGCTGAGTTCAGTCTGGATTACGGCATTTTCGACTTCAAAGTGGATTACCAGTATATCAAGGACTATATTCATCCTACGGTTGTGGCGATCGAAGGCAAGCCCGGAACGGTAGCCTGGATGTCAACCAACGCAGACAGATTCCAGCAGTTAGGGGCTCAATGTGTTGTGGCTCCGGTCGTTGGCTGTTGGAGACCGACTTTGACGGCGGGAGTGTACAAGCCTTATTTTACTCTTGAATATAACGGCTCAAAGACGAACTATAATCATCCCTATGGTCTCTTGGCCTTCCAGAATGCTGTTGAGCTGAAAGGCGACTGGCTTTTCCGAGGCGATTTCTACTGGAACATCAAAGGGCATCACGGCATCTATGACCAGAACAGCCGCGCATCTTGCAACGTGATGGTTCAGAAACAATTGCTTAAGAAAAGGCTTACGATAACGTTGAAGGCTGAGGACTTGTTTGACTGGTCAAGGTTGAGTGATGTGAAGAGAGTCAACTTTGTGGTTCAGAACAGAAAAGTGAACAGCTTCAACCGCTGCGTCATCGCCTCCATCACCTATAATTTCAACAGTTTCAAGGATAAGTACCACGGCAGCGGTTCGGCCGACGACGAGATCAACCGCTTTTAGATGTGAGATATTCACGTGCGGCTGGCTGCGAGGTCGGTCATCAATGTAGTGTGCGACGACGGGAGCGGAAACATCAAATATTGCTCCTGTCGAGGGCAAAAACGCATACGACGGCAGCATTTTCTTCGGATAACGCTGCCGTCGTGATTAGGGAAGGTTCTTTGGCGTGGATTTTCCGCTTTTAGAAGAGTATGTTCTTGCTTTACCACTCACGTTATCGATTCCGTAAGTGATCATGTATTCTCTAAGGGTAGCACTTTTGACCTCTTTTGCTTCTCAAGAGTGTATTCTGCACTCTCGGGAAACGTTTAGTCCGCTTTTCGTTTCCCGAGGGTGTCGTCTGGCACTCATAAGCGACATTTTGAAGAGTTATTCGACATCTGCGTGGTGACCAGCGTCGCACTCTTGGGAAGCATATCTGCCACTTTCCGTTTTCGGAGAGTGATAGGTGACACTGTTGGGTAACGTTTGTCCTCATTTTTGTTACCGAAGAAATTGCGGATTAGAGACTTGAAAAACAGAGTTCATGATATTCTTTATATGACGTGCGAGCCTAAAGTGGACCGCTTTCGTGAAATTTGGTGTAAGTTATTGGAAATTAGATGCTATGAATTTTATTGCTATAGGCGTAAATAATCTTTTTTGAGCATCGCAGGGCAAAGAAACAGAAATTTCTGTTTCTTAATGAAAGTTTTTATGTTTTTGAATATGAGAGTGCGGGAAAGATGCTATATTGCGGTGAACCTGAATTTAGATTATATGGGCAGTCACAAACTCAATGAACTCCTGAAAGAGTACAGAAAACAACCTAAGTGGTATTACCACGTCATCTTCGACTCTATCGAAACAGGGCAGCTGTTCAACAGTGATGATGAATATGCCGACGGAATGAACAGCGTGGCCATCGGGCAATATGTCTGCGAGCTGTCCGTCATCGTGTTCGTGCTGATGGCCAATCATTGCCATATTCTCGTTCATGGATCCGGAGAGGACATCGTCAGGTTTTTCTTGTTCGTCAAGGAAAGGATCAATCGGAAACTCAAAGAGGATGGTTTTCCTCCGCTTCCGATAGACTATGGGTTTAAGATGGTGAAAGTGAACGATGAGCGGCAATTGGTGGACACGATAATCTATATCGCGAGGAATCCGTTGAAGGCCAGGCCGGATCTCATGGCAAGTGGCTATATCTGGGGATCCGCGAATTTGATTTTCAGCGATGTGGACAGACTATATGACAAGATAAAAGTAGCTGACATGTCATGCAGGGAAGCGATGAGGATATTCAGGACTAAAATCAGGCTTCCGGGGAATTACCTTTTTAATCGTCCTCGGGGATTCATTCTTCCGGAGTCCTATGTCCTTAATGGTAAGGCGGAGCGGATGCTTGTGAACTCGTGGAGGTTTAGTTCAGGGCTTGTGAGGAACTTTGACGCTTACCTTAAGATTGCCGAGGGTGTCGGTGAGATGATTATATTTTCGGAGAATGAGTTGAACGAGATTGTCAATCAGGTTCTTCGGGATCATTTCAAGGTGGACTCTGTCAAAGATTTGGGAGTTGATGATAAGTGCCGCTTGGCTTTGATCTTGAAAAGGAAGTACCGCGTTGACACAAAACGAATTGCCCGCAAGATCCATGTTGAGGTTGCGGTGCTCAATAAACTGTTTGAATAGTTCTCCTGACGCATTGCGCGGCACCCTTGGGCGGCGGAAAGGGACGGATGTGTCGCCGGAGAGTGTTGCGCGGCACCCTTGGGCAACGGAAAGGGTCGGAAGTGTCACCGGAGAGTGTCGCGTGGCACCCTTGGGCAACGGAAAGGGACGAAAGTGTCACCGGAGAGTGTCGCGTGGCACCCTTGGGCAACGGAAAGGGACGAAAGTGTCACCGGAGAGTGTCGCGCGGCACCCTTGGGCAACGGAAAGGGGCGGAAGTGCTGCTGGGGAGTGTCGCGCGGTCACTGAGCTTGCCGAAGTGGCCATATTTGCAGGGATGGTGGCCGTGATTCTTCGTCAGATGATGGCGAATCTGCCAAATTGTCATATTCAAGGGAATGGCATAACATTCGATAATACTCCTTGCGTCCGGCTTCGGGAACGATGAAGGCGAAAGAAAAACGCTGCACTTCGGATCTGGCTGGGCAAAAGAAAGAATGATGCCCAGATCCGGTGAACGGGGTCGGGCGAGAAACAAAAAGAATAACGAAAAACAAAAAAGAATAATAGGAGATTAAGAATATGGGAAAAATTATTGGTATCGACCTTGGAACCACGAATTCGTGCGTTGCGGTCATGGAAGGCAATCAGCCAACCGTCATAATCAACAACGAGGGTGAAAGAACCACCCCTTCAGTAGTCGCCTTTACCGATGGCGGTGAAAGAAAGATCGGTAACCCTGCAAAGCGTCAGGCCATCACGAACCCGCAGAACACAGTCTTCTCCATCAAGAGATTCATGGGCGAGACTTTCGACCAGGTTCAGAAGGAAGTCGCCAGAATGCCTTACAAGGTTGTCAGAGGCGAGAACAACACTCCGCGTGTTGAGATTAACGGCAAGCTCTATTCACCTCAGGAGATTTCAGCGATGATTCTCCAGAAGATGAAGAAGACCGCCGAGGACTACCTCCGTCAGGAAGTCACCGAGGCTGTCATCACAGTTCCGGCCTACTTCTCAGACTCACAGCGTCAGGCCACAAAGGAGGCCGGCAAGATCGCCGGACTCGATGTCAAGAGAATCATCAACGAGCCTACGGCAGCAGCCCTGGCTTACGGTCTTGACAAGAAGAACAAGGACATGAAGGTCGCTGTGTATGACCTTGGTGGTGGTACATTCGATATTTCCATCCTTGAGCTTGGTGGCGGAGTCTTCGAGGTTAAGTCAACCAACGGTGACACTCACCTTGGAGGTGACGACTTCGACCAGGAGATCATCAACTGGCTCGCCGATGAGTTCGCCAAGGACAATGGCGGCATCGACCTGAAGAAGGATCCTATGGCTCTCCAGAGATTGAAGGAGGCCGCCGAGAAGGCCAAGATCGAGCTGTCCAACCAGACCTCGACCGAGATCAACCTGCCTTACATCATGCCTGTTGACGGCGTGCCTAAGCACCTTGTCAAGACCCTTACCAGGGCTAAGTTCGAGATGCTTTGCGACAACCTCTTCCAGAGATCCATCGATCCGTGCCGTCAGGCACTCAAGGATGCCGGTCTGAACGCGTCTGACATTGACGAGGTTCTTCTTGTCGGTGGTTCGACACGTATTCCTAAGGTACAGGAACTCGTTAAGGAGTTCTTCGGCAAGGAGCCTAACAGAAGCGTCAACCCTGACGAGGTTGTGGCCATCGGCGCGTCAATCCAGGGCGGTGTGCTCGCAGGTGATGTGAAGGATGTCCTTCTGCTTGATGTTACCCCGCTTTCACTCGGTATCGAGACACTCGGCGGCGTGATGACAAAGCTCATCGAGTCCAACACGACCATCCCTACACACAAGTCACAGGTCTTCTCTACCGCGGCTGACAACCAGCCTTCTGTCGAGATCCATGTGCTTCAGGGTGAGCGTCCTATGGCTAAGGACAACAAGGAGATTGGTCTGTTCCATCTGGACGGAATAGCTCCGGCTCCAAGAGGAATACCTCAGATCGAGGTCACCTTCGACATCGACGCCAACGGTATCCTGAACGTGTCCGCCAAGGACAAGGCCACGGGCAAGGAACAGAACATCAGAATCGAGGCCTCATCAGGTCTGTCTGACGAGGAGATCCAGAGGATGCGTGACGAGGCTAAGGCCAACGAGGCCGCCGACAAGGAGGCCAAGGAGAAGGTTGAGAAGATCAACAACGCCGATGCCCTCTGTTTCCAGTCCGACAAGAACCTGAAGGACTACGGCGACAAGATTCCTGCTGACAAGAAGTCAGCCATCGAGTCAGCCCTCGGCTCCCTCAAGGAGGCTGTCAAGAATCAGAACATCTCTGACATCGACCGCTACAGCGAGGAACTCACGAAGGCTTGGAACGCCGCCTCAGAGGACATGAACCGCGCCGCCCAGGCCGGTGCCCAGCAGGGACCTCAGAACCCTTACGGCCCGCAGGCCGGTCCACAGGGTCCACAGAACGGCCCGGACGACCAAGGTCCTGACGAGCAGTAAAGACGATCGGATAATCAGATGATAATCAGATAATAAGAGAGAGGATGTGATTTCACACCCTCTTTTTTTTGTCCTCGTCCGTCAGGATGCTCACGAGTCACTTAGTGGCAGTCGGCTGGATTCCGTCGTACTGTTCGCAGACGGTGTGGTAGCTTTCAAGGTTGCCGATGTCGTAGCGGTGTCCGGGCATCTCCATTGCGTGGACAGGGGTCTGGGTGGAGAGCCATGCTATGTAGCTGCCGGGAGCGTCGGTGCCGCAGCCGGCGGTGATGCCGGCGGAGATCAGGCTTGCGTCCTTGCGGGTGTAGTAGTAGAACGGGGGACAGCACCAGTGGGAGCGAGGCTCTGACGGCTTCTCCTCCATGCCAAGCACGAGGTCTTCGGAGCTGACCTCCACGACACCGCATTTGCGAAGGCGCTGCTCCGAAGGCTCGAAGAAGCGCATGATGCAGGACGTACCCTTTGCGCGGGCATATTCAATGAACCTTACGAGGCTGAAATCCAGCACATTGTCTCCGGCTATGACCAGCATGTCGTCGATCAGCCAGTCAAGGATGGCTTTGTCCTTGATTTTCAGTAAGGGTTTTGGAAAATTTTTCGTCAGAGGGTAAAGCCGCGTCGCATAACCGGCGGCAAGGATCAGGCATTTCATGACTTGGCTTCTAAATTTTCACGCCGTCCGCGCTGTGGCAGATGCAGGCCGAGTAATGCCCCCGCAGATCCGGGAACTCGGCAAGATACTCAGTCTCGACTTTTTTGAATATTTCCTCCTTGAACGACGGGTCGATCAAGGCCATGCAGCAGCCCTTGAATCCGGCTCCGCTGAAGCGGCCTCCGTAGATGCCGTCGGTTCTGGTCATGATCTCGTAGATCTTTTTCAGCTCTGGAGAGCCGGTCTCCCATTTCTCGATGGATGAGCCTTCTCCATCTCGACAGCGCCGGCGATCATCTCGCGCACATCGAATCCCGCCAGCACGATCGGCAGAAGTCCGACCGGAGTGAGGACGGAGAACCGGCCTCCCACGTTGTCCGGAACGACAAATGTCTTGTAGCCTTCCTGTGTGGAGAGGGTCTTGAGGGCGCCCTTGTGAGCATCGGTGATGGCGACAATCCTTTCGGAAGCGTCTTTGTAGGTCTTCTCGATGTGTTCCTTGACGATCCTGAACGCGACCGCCGGCTCGGTTGTGGTGCCGGACTTGGAGATCACCACGGTGGCGACATTCCTCTCGGCCACAAGATCCATCAGCTCCGCGAGGTACTCTTCGGAAAGATTGTTACCTGCGAAGACAACCTCCGGAGCCTCTTTCGCCCCGCCAAGCTGCTTGGCGAAATTGTGGGAGAGTGCCTCGATGGCGCAGCGGGCTCCGAGATAGGATCCACCGATGCCGATAACGACCACCAGGTTGACACCTTTCGCCTTCCAGCAGTCACGTACCGCCTCGCAATCGGCGATCAGTGACTCCGGCGTCTGCGATGGCAGGTGCTTCCATCCGAGGAAGTCGTTGCCCGCACCGCTCTCGCTTTCAAGTACATCGAAGGCCTCAAGAGCCTTGCCGACGTATTTCTTGTAATCTTCATCCTTGACAAAGGAGGCGCATCCTCCCAAATTGACTTTAACCATTTTCTACCAAATTATTAAGGTTAACTAACTATGTATTCGTTAAACAAACCTGTTCAACCTGTTCAATCTGTTCAACCTGTTCATTCTGTTCAACCTGTTCATTCTGTTCAACCTGTTCAATCTGTTCAACCTCTCCAGCCTGTCCAAATCTTTTTGGTAGATAATCCTTAGCCGTCAATAATATGCCACCGGCACACTCTTTCTTACCCAAGGCATCTACCAACAAAAAAAACATTTTGCAAAAAATAACCATTTTCGCAATAACAACTCCCACTTATCACGGATAATTTTAACGAATATGTTCGCCAAGGAATATTCATTCATGGGTACCGCCGCCAGTAACCACGACAGCACGCCAGTAAAGTAGGTCAGAAGTCGAATATGTACTAAGTGCCAAGCCCTTCGTGAGCAAAATAGCCGCTTGGGCTCACGAGCGTGACTCGCAGGCGGCCTTCGTGAGCGAAACGGGCGTTCCTGCTCACAAGCGTGACCCGCAGGCGGCCTTCGTGCGCAAAACAGGCGTTCCTGCTCACAAGCGTGACCCGCGGGCGCCCTCTTCGTGAGCAAAACGGGCGTTCCTGCTCACGAGCGTGACCCGCGGACGGCCTTCGTGAGCGAAACAGACGTTCCTGCTCACGAGCGTGACTTGCGGGCGGCCTTCAGCCTCCTCATTGTGCGCATGGTTTTGAAAATAGCAGCGGCGGCCAAACTTTTGGCCGCCGCTGCCTATGGTATGGTCACCGGGTTGGGGGCTAAAATGCATGCTCCTTGTCCGGTGTCAAAGGAACACTATTTTTTGAAGTAATTGAAGTTGTTGTTGATGATGGCCTGAGGCAGGAGATCGCCATAGACCTCGTAGCGTCCGGACTTAAAGTTGCCTACCCAGTCCATCATGATCATTCCTGTTGCGGAACACTCTCCGTTGATCAAGCGGCGATAGACGGTTGGGTTGTTGTTGGCAGCGTTCTCGCGATAGGTGTTGTCTGTGGAGATTACACCTGTGTAGCCTGAAGTGTGGTTGATTGTCCAAGCATTTTTTACAGAGTTGTCGGATGCCCAGTCCATAAAATCGCTCACCGCTTTCACTTTGACCTCCGGCTTCTCAACGTGATAGTAGTCCTGAACTCCAAGCACACCCTCTGCAATGCGGCTGGTGATCCTGGCATTGGTCGTTCCTTCCTCGGCGAAACTCCATCCTGAGATGTAGCCTCCGGTGATTGGTTCATCGGCGTAGGCATCACGTGACAGAATTAGAATCTTGCCTCTAAGGTCACCCACGGTCAAGTCTGGACGATAATCAATCCTGAATCTTGACGGGAACAGTTCCTCGCTCCCAAGGAACTCACTCATCAGGGAGTTCCACACTGAGCGGTCTTTGTAGAAAGGACTTCCGTTCTCGAACTGCATGATGACCACGGCAAATTCTGACGGATTCTTGTCGATTTTGTTCATAAGTGTCTGAACCGCAGCCTTGAAAGAAGTCTTGGTAGGAATGAATCCATGGTAGACGTGAAGCTCATTCTTGTATTTGAACGCCCTGACACGCACGCTGCGGTAGCCCGGTCTGAAATCGAACGCCCGGATTCCAAGATCCCATTGTGCCGACAGCCCAAGGCTTTGTGTCCTTCCGATCGAAAATGCCGTTCCGTCTCCTGTGACAGCGTCGTGTGTACCAGGAATAGAGAGTCTGGCGAATGGAGTCGCGTCATCTAATCCGGACATCCAAACTCCGTTTGAGGTACAAGCCCTGGTTACAGGCTCATTCTCACTTTCTTCCTCAAACGTGGCCACCCGCTGTTCCGCAAGCAGTTCCTCGTCTGTCATCATTTTCTCACTGCAGGCCGCGAACAGCACAGATGCGCAGAGTGTAGCGGCAACTAAAAATGAACTTGTCTTCATGATATTAAATAGTGTTTAGAGTTGATAATCGGAATGTCTAACGGCATCTTCGCCCTTTCATCGCGAATAGAGAGTGTGTCACCTTATTACCCGATCAGACGATTCGGGGTTTATAAACCGCAGGGTAACATTCATTGGTCTCTATGACGGTTCTGTCCACATAGAATGTGGTACTGTTAAGGAACGAAGCCTTATTCTCTTTAAAATAGCCTCTAATCATTTTCATGTCAATCTCTTACATTTGCTTCTGTCGATAAATGTTTAAAATAAGTGCACGCCAAATTCCCAATCAAAATAAAGCCAAATATCCAAATATAAATACGCCATTTTTCCAAAAAAATATTCAAAATGAATTGAATTACAAAGGAATGTACTATCTTTGCACCAAAATATAATTCTATGGAATATAAGAATCGAATAGCAGATCAACTGCTACGTGATAAATTAGAGGCAATGGGTGCTGTCTTGATAGAAGGTCCCAAGGCTTGTGGCAAAACAACTACAGCAGAGCAACAGGCTAAAAGCATTATTTATATGGATGACCCTACCAAACAGCAGCAATACAAACAGATGGCGCAAACAAATATTAGCTTTTTGCTTGAGGGGGAAACTCCTCGTTTGATTGATGAATGGCAGGAAGTTCCCCAATTTTGGGATGCCATCCGATTTGAGGTAGACCATAGAGGCGAAGATGGACAATTTATGCTTACAGGTTCTGCGGTGCCTGCTGAAGCTAAAGATATTCATCATACAGGTACTGGAAGATACGGATGGCTTACCATGCGCCCTATGAGTTTGTGGGAATCCGGCGACTCTACTGGTGAGATAAGCCTATCGGATTTGTTTCTTACACCTGATAAAATAGGAGCTTTGAATAAACTTACATTGCCGATGCTTGCTTTTGTTGTTTGCCGTGGAGGGTGGCCTAAGGCTTTGCAAAAGAAAACAGAAAAGGCAGCACTATTGCAGGCGACAGAATATTATAAAGCGATAACAAATAGCGATATATCACGAGTTGACAACGTAAAACGAGATGCCGAACGGGCAAAGAGAATTATGCGTTCTTATGCCAGACATCAAGGCTCTCAAGCAAGTATCGCGACAATCCTTGCCGATATATCAGCAAATGAACCGGAGGATGTAAGTGATGAAACAATAGATTCATACCTTACTGCCTTGCGGAAAATATTCATAATAGAGGATATGCCGGCGTGGAGTCCCAACTTAAGAAGTAAAACCGCTGTTCGCACATCAGACACAAGGTACTATGTCGACCCGTCAGTTGGTGTGGCAGCTCTTGGACTAGGTCCTAATGATTTAATTAATGACCTGAATACATTTGGGTTGTTTTTTGAGGCAATGTGCATTCGAGATCTTAGGGTTTATGCCGATGCCTTGGATGGCTCTGTATATCATTATAGAGACAAGAATGGTTTGGAATGTGATGCTGTGGTACATTTGCGTAATGGCTCATATGGTCTTATTGAAATAAAGTTAGGTGGAGAAAAGTTGATTGAGGACGGTGCAAAAACCTTAATGGCACTTTCAAATATCATAGACACCTCCCGAATGAAAGCCCCTGCTTTTTGTATGGTGCTGACAGGTGTTGGTGACTTTGCCTATAAACGAACAGATGGAGTGTATGTTGTGCCGATTGGATGTTTGAGATCATAAGTTTTGACATTCAAAATAATAATAGTTAATGTAAGCAATGATGCATGGATAAAATCTGTAACTTCGATATTGTAATCAATACATGTCTTGCTGAGATCAATCCGACCTAGCTAATGCCGGATTTCGATAAGAACGTTTTTTTGTTATCGGTCATCAACGATTTGCTTACACCCGCAGGCGGCCTTCGTGAGCAAAATAGCCGCTTTGGCTCACGAGCGTGACTCGCGACGGCTTTCGTGAGTAAAACAGGTGCTTTGGCTCACGAGCGTGACTCGCAGGTGGCCTTCGTGCGCAAAACAGGCGCTTTGGCTCACGAGCGAGACCCGCAGGCGGCCTTCGTGAGCAAACTGACAGTCGTACTTTATCGAATGCTTACACTCAGAGTTTACTGTTCCCTATAGTGGAGAAATGACTCTTCACAAAAGCGGTGAGAGGCCTGAGCAAGACCTCTCACCGGAACGCAAAATTAGCAAAATTGCCGTTAATAATCAAAGGGTAAGATCAGAAATTCATCGGTGTGGTGTGATCAGTCGTAAGCATTCGGTAAACCCCGTCTTTTCCGCATAACTCCACCGGAGTATCTTTGCGGTTCATAAATAAGGAACCGTATGCACATTGTTATTTCATATACTCGTAGATGAAAATAGGAAAAGAATTTAATACAGCAACACTTCTATTGGGTTTGACATGGAGCAAGAGTTGCCTTTCGAATATTGATAGCTGATTGACAACAGACTTCTCCTTTGGCATCGCATTTACTCCTGCTATAAGCAAGTTTGCTTTACTGACATTCATCTGCTTAAGAAATTGCCAGTTGTCTTTCACCTTCATATACTTTTCCTTGGTCGGCGTTTCGCCATCCTTGAGCAAGATGTGGTCGAGACTGTCATAAGCCGAAAAATTACGAGCCAGACGTTTGAAATCCTTACACTCTTCTCTGCTTACTACATAGTTGGCATAATCGTTGTCGGGAAGTTCCTTGGTATAGCGGATGGACTCAATCATCGGGTAGTTGATGTAGAGCTTTCCGTTCTCGGTTTCGTCTGCAAACAATGCCAGCATCTCTTCTACTCTTTG